>ERZ1106964.938-NODE-938-length-24519-cov-3.171599_pt1 | contig 24519 bp, 13 predicted proteins | sample MGYA00403682_ERZ1106964 | MGnify/ENA primary metagenome ERZ1106964 (study PRJEB35170, sample SAMEA104062451) | human gut metagenome | biome: human gut; feature: human-associated habitat; material: faeces | place: Denmark | collected 2013-04-10 ...
TAGAGCACCTGACTCATAATCAGGGAGTCCTTGGTTCAAGCCCAAGTGGGACCACGATGGATGATCGCTAAATAACGTAATATTAGTTATTTAGCGATTTTTTATTGTACCTGCATGAACTAAAAAAGAATATGAGTGTTTGAGGTCACAATTTGTGATCTCTTTAGAGAAACGCCGCCGCCCTCGTGAATATGGAATGAAAGGCTTGGTTGATCAGGCCCGGATCGATACGGGAGTGTGTCGGGAAGGGGATTTGATGGGAGTAAGCGAACGGGAAATCCAGCTCTTCCAATATCTTGCCGGACGCTTTTCCTAAAGCCTTGATCACCCCGCCAGTAGGCATAACGATATCTTTTTTCAATGAGATCGCCCGAATACGATCGCAAGCCCGTTGGAAGAACGACTCCCGGTAATCTCGTAACACATCCTCACGTACCATGGCCTTAAAGGCTTGCTCCAGAAAATCATTCTTGAACGAGGTGGGAAGCGTACGGTTCTCCAAGAAATCATGCCGGAAGTAATGGCGTACCTTGGCGAACGCCTCCTTGTCCATGATATCACGGGCGTTGCCATCCATCTCACTGAAGATGGAGCCACCGCAAAACATGAATAAACGGGTGTCCGTAAACATCTTGTCCGGATTCGCTAATAACAAGACCTGCGAGAGTAACGCCCCGATGGAATAAGCGAATAAGTTGATGGACGTATCTTCCTTGAACAAAGGATGCTCGCCGTTCTTGATCTCATGAACCAATTGCCACATATTATAAACGGACTCTCTGCCCGAGGCGTAAAAGCGTAACGGGTTTTGGGATAGCCGGCTGCTGAGGGCTACGTTGGCGAAGGTGGAGTTCGTCACGTTCGCTACCTCCTCCTTGCGTTTGCTTACCCAAGGGAGGATCGCACGGGGATTGGCCCATAATCCCGGGGTACGGTTCATATGGAAAGCGATCGGGAACAGGATGACCGGCTTACCGGTCGTATGGGTGAGGTATTCCGCCCATGTGAGGTATTTTTCCCAAGTCCGCTCGTTCAGGCCATGCAACAGGATAATCGCCTCATTATTCTTTTTACGTCCAGAGGGCGTGAATATGGCATATGAGAAAGATTTGTTCTCTTGGATACGATCGTCGGTCATCGGACAGAATCCGGTGGGGGTAAGTCCCTTCTGGAACTCGTCGATCTCGCTGGCGCCACGGGTCTGGGTGAAGCGAAACGGGATGATCTCCAGATGGCTCTCTTCCAATTCTGTCTTTTTGTCATAAGAGAAAAGACTGTTCAGTTGCTTAGTACGAAGTGAAATATCCATAATCCTCTGATTTTTTACTGCAAACAAACAATAGAAAAACATCTCTTCAAAATAAATGGTTTAAACGGGCTTTGTTGGGGACATAAAGTGTTATTTAGGGGTGAAATCTTTTATAGAGGGGTGAATTTCGTCTGGGAAAATGATTACATTTGTTCCAAAATAGAGGCAAAAAGATGGGAATGTGGGATCAAAAAATACCAAGTTACATATACGGTAAGCAGAATATCGTGAGGCTGATCCTGTGGACGGCCTTGTTCGCGTTGGTGTTTATCAACATCTACAAGCCGTTTAGCTCCACCTCTTGGTACAAGGTCTCGGAGTTTAAGTTCTTCGTATTCTCTAGCTTGATTATCTTGACGGGAGTATTGGTGGTTGTCTTGAGCCGTATTATTCTGTTCCATTGGGGGAAGCGGCATGCTATCACGGTCCGGACCTATGCGATCTGGATCGTGCTGGAGATATTCTTCATGTCGCTTTTCTATACGATTTATACGTTGGTACTGAATCCGGAACGAGAATATATGGAAGTTTTTAACGATTCGGCGGTGAATACCAGTCTGGTTTTATTGCTCCCTTATTCCGTGCTGCACCTGTATTTCTCTTATAAAGAGAAAGAGCGGCAATTGCGATTGTTGGAGGAGAACCAGACAGAAGCGGCGGTTCGGCAAAGCGTTTTCTCTTTCTATGACGAGAAGAACGAGTTGCGCCTTTCCGTGAAGCGAAGTAACCTGCTGTATCTTGAATCGGCGGATAATTACGTTTGTATCTGGTATCTGAATAAGGGGCAGCTCACGAAGTTTATGCTTCGCAACTCCTTGAAGGCGATCGAAGAGAACCTCGCTGATACGAATGTACTCCGTTGCCATCGTTCTTTCATGGTAAATTTCGACCAAGTGAAGGTGATCCGCAGGGAGAAGGAGGGCGTTTATCTGGAGCTGGGGATCGAGAAAGTACCCGATATCCCGATCTCCAAGACGTATAGCGAGAAGGTAACCCGCTGGTTCCAGACCTATTCTTCCTAGCGGGCTATTTCTATTCGATATTATTTTCTTTCGCGTATTGCGAGGGGCTCATGTTGAATTGCTTGGAGAAGGCCCGGCTGAAATAGGATTGCGAGTTGAAACCAACCGCCTCGGCGATCTCGTAAATTCTCATATCGCCTTGAAGGATCAACTCGGCGGCTTTCTTTAGCCGGCTGATCTTGATCAACTCGTTGGGCGTTACGTTCGACAGGCCGTTGATTTTACGGTAAAGGGTCGGACGGCTTAGATTCATCAAGTCCGCTATCATGTCCACGTCTAGGTTCACGTCGTTTATATGGCTGTCGATGATATCGTTCAGTTTCTTCAAGAACTTCTCGTCCGCCTTCGTGTAAGCCATGGATTTGATATTGGCAATCGGCGAGTTGAAATAATAGGCACGCATATTGCTCCGGTTGTTCAGCAGGTTCGTCACTTGGGTAAGCAATAGATCCATGGAGAAAGGTTTGTCGATGTAAGCGTCCGCCCCCAGCTCAAGCCCTTCCATGCGAGATTGTAAGGTGTTCTTAGCCGTCAGGAGGATGATCGGGATATGGCTGAACTCCAGATTAGTCTTTATCTTTTTCAATAAGGTGAAACCATCCATGACAGGCATCATGATATCGCTGATGATTAATTGGATGCCATATTCCTGAAGACGGGCAATCGCCTCCTCGCCATTACCGGCGGTGACAACATTGTAATGGACATTGATCTCTTGACCGATGAAATGGAGCATTTCGGTGTTATCTTCCACCACGAGAACCGTCGGGCGGGATTCTTGGGTGACATATTTCCGCTCGCTGGCAGGGTTGGTCAGGACCTCTGCTTTCTCTTCCTCTAGTTTTAATGAGTTCGGTTGGTTCACCGGCAAACGTAATCTAAAGATGATAAGCCCGGCCGGAGATTCCTCCAACGTCAATGATCCCTCGTGCATCTCCGCTAAAGAACGGGCCAAGGGTAGTCCGAGCCCGGTCCCGGATTTATGGATAGAGGAGTCATCCCGGTAGAAAGGCTCGAAGATCTTTTCTTTTATCTCCTCCGAGATGGGCTTTCCATCGTTCATGATATCGATCGTGAATCGCTCGCCATCTTGCGCCTCGAACCGGACGATGATCTTGCTTCTTGCGTATTTAATAGCGTTCGATAGGAGGTTGCTGAGTATCTTCGTGCAAGCCTCCTTATCGATAAAGGCGTAGAAAGATTTCACGTTACACTCGATAATCATTTGCAATGCCTCCTGCTCCGCCGTGTCGTGGAAACGCTCAAAGGTCTCTTGCATCAATGCGATGATGTCCGTATGTATGAAGTTTAGTTTATATCCCTCGATTTCCGTCTTCCTGAAATCCAGTAGTTGATTCACCAGATCCAGTAGCCGGTTCGCGTTTTTATCCACAATTGTCAGATAATTCTTTGCGCTGGGAGATAGCTTGATGTCCCGTGTTACTTTCTCCAGAGGACTTTTAATTAAAGTCAGGGGCGTACGTATCTCATGAGCGATATTGATGAAGAAATCAATCTTAGCTTGATAAAGCTCCTTCTCCTTTTCATTCTCGAACTCCTGTATTTTCTGCTGTATATTGGCCTTATTATGCCGGGAAATGATAAAGATCAGCAACACTACGCATCCGATAGCGATAATCCCATATAGGATTAACGCCTTGGTAGAGAGCCACCATGGGGGAAGGATCGTAATCTGGAACATCGCCGGCTCATCATTCCAAATACCGGACAGGTTCGCCGCCTTCACCTTAAACGTATAATTACCGGGCGGTAGTTTCGTGAAATAAACCCGGTTCTCGCCCACCACATGATACCATTTGGAACTTAACCCTTCCATGCAATAGGCGTATTGGGTGAGGTTGGGGGCTTGGTAGCTTAATGATGTGTAGTCGATGTAGAATGTGGACTGATTATGTTCTAAGGTGATCCCTTTTTTAAAAGTGATGTCTTTTTGCCTCAATAGATTATGGTCGGGGTCCGAATAATTGATTTGTGTCATATAAATCTTCGGTTGGATAGAGAACTGTTGGATATTATCGGGGTGGAACCGGACCAAGCCTTTCAAGGTCCCGAAATATAATTTGCCGTCTTTAGCTTTTAAAGAAGAGTTATAGTTGAATTGATTGGACAGGAGCCCATGTTCTTTTTTGAACACCTTGATCTCTTGATTGACAGGGTTAAGTACGGCCAGGCCATTTGTGGTACTGATCCACATGTGGCCTTTAGGGTCTTCCTCGATCCGGTAAATGACGTTACTGGGTAGGCCGTCTTGAGTCGTGTATTTTGTCGTACTCTTTAAATTCCGGTCGTACATTTTCACTCCGTTTCCGGTAGCGAACCATAGATTGTTTTTAGTATCCTCATGGATGTGATTGATCGTCCGGTTGGCGTTCGTGTTTATGGAATCCAATTTAAATTCGCCGTGTTTTTGCCGGATTGGGTCGAAATAATATAATCCGATATTGAATGTTCCGGCCCATATAACCCCTTCGTGATCCTCGAAGATCGTTTGTATCCTGCAATTACCGGGGAATTGATCGAGAGGCTCGAAAATATCTTGCATCGGATTATATTGATACATGCCGGATGCCGTAGCTATGAGCAAGTTATTTTTCCGGGTTTTATAGAGATATACGATGATATCGTTTTGGGAGGCGTAAGGATTCGGGGCGATCGTATAATGCTTGATGATTTTCTCCGTACGGATATCCATCACGTCTACCCCGTTAGCGTGTGTCCCGATCCATAGATAGTCTCCAATCACGGTAAGCCCGTGGATACAGCTTTGGGAAAGACCGTCTTTATCTTGGAAATTCTTATAGGTTTGCGTACGGATGTCGAGTTTATTGAGACCAGCGTCTTCGGTTCCTATCCATATATTATGGTTAGCGTCTTGGCAAATATCATGGATAATATCACCGTTAATTGTTTTTTGCCCGGGTATATTGTAGTCTTTCTTGAATTTGAGATAAGGGGGAAGGTAATTAATGCCCCCATTATCCGTACAGATCCATAAGCCACCTTCCCGGTCCTTGCAAAACTGTTTGATAGCGTTATTGGATAGTGAATATGGATCGCATTTGTCTTGTTCTATGTGAATGGTCTTGTTTGAGGTGATTTGGTATATATAGATACCGTTGTAGGTGGCGATCCATACCTCGTCGTTTGTCACTTGGAAAATATCCCGGGTATAGAGGGGGCTGTTCTTTTGCTGGGTAAGAACATTTCGGCAAACACCTGTTTGTATATTGACTTGTTTGACTCCGTTATCGCTTGTACCTATCAGTAATGTATTATCGGACGGGGATGCCCATAGAGTCGTCATATTATCTATATGTAGGGTGTCGCTACCGTTATGGATATTTAGAGGGATGAATTTGTTATCGGTCGGGTCTAAGAGGACGACATTGCCGTTTAGCGTGGTGCCCCAGATCTGATCTTGGGGGGTGATATAGAAAGAGGTGATCGGATCACTATCCTTATACAGGTAGTTTTGGTGTAGCTCGGATTGCTCATTATATTTAATAAGAGAAAAGCCGGATAACAGCATCCACAGATTCCCTTGGTGATCAAATTCCAGATAGGTACAGCCGATTCCTTTCGTGAACTTTATCAAGGAAAAAGTATCGGTTTGGTAATCGTATTTTTGTACTCCCATATTAGTACCCACCCAGAGTTCACCGGAAGGGCTTATCGCCAAGTCGGTAATTCAGCTACTTATTAAAGTTCCTCTCTGCTTGGTTTGATTTTTTATGATATGGAATTTGTTCCCGTCAAATCGATTGAGCCCGTCCCGTGTTCCAAACCACATAAAGCCATAATGATCTTGGACACAACATGTCACGTTATTATTGCTTAATCCATCTTCTACCTCATAGGATTTAAAGTAGTATGACCGGGCGTTGAGCTCTATTGCGGTTACTACAAATAATAGGACGTATAAATAATTCATCAAGTTTTTTTTCATAGATCTCCCTTGTATTTCATGCGCAATATAAAGCCTTTTCCTAGACTTTCCATAGCAGTATCGTATCATTGTTTTTCATTTTGTTTCAATGTCCAGACTTCAGTTTTTGGCTTTAAAAGCCGTTCCTTGCAAGACTGTTTGTTGAGACGATAGGTAATAATTTTGAGAGAAAAGTGTAATACTGTTTGACTCAAGGGGCTTTAATTTTGGCAAAAACAGTGTGAATCTTTAAAAGATAGAATATGAATCAAAAAGTAAAAGTAGGTATAATAGGTTTTGGTCGCATGGGTGGATTTTATTTGGAGGAGATGCGGAAGAGCGATCAATGGGAGGTACTTTACATCTGCGATACGGACCCAGAGGCACGAGATTTGGCAAGGAGAAAGTCGCCGACATCCCGAATCGTAGCGGATGAGCAAGTTGTATTCGAGGACCCGGAAGTACAAGTGGTCGGTTTATTTTCATACATTGGCGGATTCCCGGTTGAGGCAAATTAAGAAGGCAATGGCATTTGGCAAACATGTCATCTCAGAGAAACCGGTCGCAGATACGATCGAGCATGAATGGGAGGTCGTGAAATGCGTGGAAAACTCAAGTTTGTTCTCGGCCGTTAATTTGTATTTGCGTAATTCTTGGTACCATAATACGATTAAAGAATTTATCCGGAGAGGAGAGATCGGAGATTTGGCGATCATTCGCATTTGCCATATGACTCCGGGGTTGGCTCCGGGTGAAGGTCATGAATATGAAGGTCCGTCTTTTCATGATTGCGGAATGCATTATGTGGACATTTCCCGGTGGTATGCCGGATGCGAGTATAAGACATGGCATGCGCAGGCGATCCGGATGTGGGATTATCCCGAACCTTGGTGGTTGCAATGTCACGGGACATTTGAGAACGGGGTGGTATTTGATATAACACAAGGGCATGTGTATGGACAATTATCGAAAGACCAAACGCATAACTCTTACATAGATGTAATAGGAACGAAAGGAATCGCCCGGATGAGTCATGATTTTAAGACTGCGGTCGTGGAGTTGAGAGGTGTTAATGAAACACACCGGATCGAGAAGCCCTATGGGGGGAAAAATATAAGTACGCTATGTGATTTGTTCGCAGATTCCGTACGGACCGGAGTTTTTCATTCCCGCCTACCGCTGATGCGTGATTCCGCTATCGCTTCCGAGTATGCGTGGAAATTTTTGGATAACGCTAGACGAAATGAGATGCCTTCTATCGGGAATCTACAAACCTTGGAGGAAATCCGGGAGAGAAGACGGAATATGACGGAAGGGTATGGCTTGCTTCGCCATGTAAAATTGTCTCATTCTTGATACGATTTTCTCAATGACCGGAGGAAACAGGCTGGAACTTGTATTATGCGACAATCGGAAACGATTTTGATAAAATAGAAAAAGAGGAATTTTCGTATGCGTGATATATTTGCGGCAGCTTGTTCATAGAGCGAAAATAGAAACATTAATTTAATACTATGTAGCATGAAAAAAATGATTGTTCTTATCAGTCTTTTATGTGGAGCGTTTTTTATGAGCGCCCAACAAAGTAATCAACAACAAAGACCACCGGAAAGATGGAAACCTGAGAGTACTGAATGGTATTATCCGGTTCCTCCTAAGGTAAAGCCGGGTGTAGGAACTGGTGCTCCTTCCGATGCGATCATCCTGTTTGATGGAAAAGATCTTTCTATGTGGGAATCCGCAGGAAAAGATGGAGGTCCCGCTAAATGGACCGTAAAGGATGGGGCGATGATTGTGGCTTCTGGGACCGGATCGATCCGGACAAAAGATTATTTTGGAGATTGCCAGTTACATATCGAGTTCAAGACCCCTACACCGGGAAAGGATAATACATTACAGATGAAAGGTAATAGTGGCATTATGTTACAAAGCCGTTATGAGGTGCAGGTTTTGGATTGTGAGGATAATCCTACGTATGTGAATGGCTGGGTCGGCAGTATTTATAAGCAAAGTGCACCGTTGGTAAATGCTTTCACGAAGACAAATGAGTGGCAGGTTTATGATATTTATTGGAAAGCTCCCCGTTTCGGGACAAACGATGAATTGGAATCTCCCGCTATGATTACCGTGGTATTGAACGGTATCGTTGTACAGAATAATTATGTACTGAAAGGAACGACCCCATATACCGGTTTACCTAAATATGTAGCGCATGGCCGTCTGCCATTAAGCTTACAGGATCATGGAGTGGAAGTGGCTTTCCGTAATATATGGATTCGTAATTTATAAATTGTATAACCTTAAAATAATGATTTATGACTACACGTAGGAATTTTTTAAAGAACTCGACGATGTTGGCCGCTGGCTTAGGTATCTCACCTCTTTTGGCATCGGCAGCTCCTACCGTCTCTCATAAGGAAGAGACTATAAATGGGCGGGTGAATATCGCTGTAATAGGTGTCGGTATGGGATGCCGTGATTTGCAAGGGGCTTTGACTGATAATCCGTGGGTACATTGTGTGGGCATGTGCGACGTGAACAAAGTGAGACTTGATGAGCAGATCGCACGTTTCAAAAAAGACTTTCCGAACCAAACGACTTCGATCAAGGCATATAGTGACTTCCGGGAAGTCTTGGCAAATAAGGATATCGACGGGGTCATTATCGCAACACCGGATCATTGGCATCCTTACATCTTCGCTGAGGCTTTAAAAGCGGGCAAGGCGATTTATGTGGAAAAGCCGGTTGGTAATTCGATTCCGGAGTGCCATTCGATGATGGATTTCCAAAAGAAATATAAAGGGGTGGTAACAACAGGCTTATGGCAGACTAGTCAACGATATTTCTTGGCGGCTAATGAGATATTGAAATCCGGTGTGTTGGGGGATGTTTATAAAGTTCAGCTATGGCTTTGCCAATCGACGGACCCACGTCCGGCCGTAGCGGATTCTCCGGTTCCTTCTACATTAGATTACAATATGTGGTTGGGCCCGGCTCCCGAGCGTCCATTTAATAATTACCGTTTTCGTGGATGGCGTGGCTTTTGGGATTATGGAGGCGGTCAGCAAACCGACTGGGGAGTGCATTGGATAGACTCTGCGTTCGATGGATTGAAAGCGTTAGGATTGTGTGACCGTGAATATCCGGAGGCGGTATTCTCTACGGCTTATAAAGATCCTACCTCTTTTAATGAGACTCCCAGTTGCCAGACAACGATCTTTCAGTATAAGAATTTCCATATAGAATGGGCCCAACAAGTTGCTCATCTCTATAATCGGGATCAAGGGGTAGCTTGGGTCGGAAGTAAAGCTACCTTAGTATGTAATCGTGAAGGTTATGAATTGATTCCAGAGAAGAATCGGGAGGGTGAGTTACTAACCGACCGTGCCCAGCTTGTCGGGAAGTTCGAGGATGGTGGTATTGAGGCCCATGCGACGAATTGGTGTAAGTGTATATTAAATAAATCTATTGAGACGAACAGCCCGATCGAGAAAGGGGCTTTCGCGACAATCCTAGCCCATATGGCTAATATCTCATATTTGACGGGAACTCGTGTTGTGTATGATCCGCAAGCTCGTAAGTTTGTGGATAATCCGAAAGCGGACGCGTATTTGAAGCGGAGCTATAGAAGCCCGTGGCAATTCCCGAAAGTTTAATGCGATTGAATGCTTAAAAACAACGACCGGTGGATTTTAATACTCTATTATATATAACCATTACCATACGAATTGAATTACAGCACATTGAGATCTCCGGTCGTTTTTTGTAAAAACAATGTCAACTTTAAATGAATGAGTTATGGAAAATCAAAAAAAGGAAGTATGGCTTCGAAAGGCCCTGTTTTTGATCGTTAGTTTGGCGTTATTCTTTCCCATGATGGCGCAAACGATTACAGTAAAAGGAGTTGTAAAGGAATCTATGACAGGCGAACCGATCATTGGCGCCAATGTAGCGGTGAAAGGAACGACTAACGGTACGATTTCTGATATAAGCGGTATGTATCAGATCTCGAATGTATCATCAAATGCCGTATTGATCGTTTCTTATATTGGATATAAGACCGCGGAGATTCCGGTAAATGGCAAGAACACGATAAATGTGAGCTTGGAGGAAGAAAGTATCGGACTTCAAGAAGTGGTAGCCGTGGGATATGGCTCTCAGAAAAAGAAAGAATTGACCGGCTCTGTTGCAGGCTTGAAGGAGGGAGACTTGATCAAGGGCGTACAGTCTGACCCAATGGGTATGTTGCAAGGTAAAGTGGCAGGTTTGAATATATCCAAACCAAATGCCGGCGACCCGAATGGAGAGTATAAGTTCCAATTACGTGGAACTTCATCCTTAACCGGTAATACTTCTCCGTTGATCGTCATTGATGGTATTCCTCAAGGGGATTTATCCGCTATTCCACAAGATGATATTGAAAGTATCGATGTATTGAAGGATGGTTCAGCGGCGGCGATATATGGAACCCGTGGAACGAATGGCGTTATCTTGGTTACGACAAAACGAGGTTCTGCCGGGAAGATGAGCGTTACCTACAATGGATATATGTCTATCTCTTCCATAGCCAATCAATTGGAAGTCATGGATCGTGACCAGTTTTTGGCAAATGGGGGAAACGACCGGGGATATGATACGAATTGGATGGATGAGATTACCCGAACTCCGTTCTCCCATTCGCATAACTTGGCATTGACAGGAGGTACGACCGATTTTAATTACCGGGCTTCTGTATCTTATCGAAATAATCAAGGTATCGCTCTTAAGTCAGGGTTCAATGAGATGATCGCTCGTTTTTCCGCTAATCAGAATTTATTCGATAAAAAGATTCAAATAGCATACGACGCTACTTATCGTCGTTTTGACCGGGAAGGTGAGAATTCCAGCTATGATGATTATTCCGCTTTTAAGCATGCGTATTATTATAATCCTACGGCACCCGTATACGACGAGACGGGAACGATAGATGCCGGAGGGTATTATGCGCTGGATATTCAGGGATATTCAAATCCGGTGGCTTATATTATGCAGCGTGACCGTCGTACAAAAGGTGGACTTTTCCAAGGGTCTGCTCGTGTAACTTGGAACATTTTGGAAGGACTTCGTGCGCAAGCTTTTGGCTCATTGAAATACTCTGATATAAATAAGGGTACTTATACCTCACGAGAGGTATTTAACACTTCTAGTTTCGGGTCAGCGTCTCGGAGTTTTAATACTCGTTTTAATAAAACACTGGAGACGACGATCGACTATGTAAAATCTTTTGGAGAACATCATTTGGTGGTATTAGGTGGGTATACCTATGAGCATAACTATCGGGAATCATTTGGTATGAATAACTCGAATTTTGATTCGGATGTATATTCTTACTATAATTTGGGTGCGGGTAGTAATTTGATTAATAACCCTAGCCAAAGCATGATGGATGGTTCGGTTTCTCAAGATAATTTGGTTTCGTTCTTCGGCCGTGTAAATTATAACTGGGGAAATCGTTACTTGTTATCAGCGTCTGTACGACGTGAGGGTTCTACTCGTTTAGGTGCGGATTATAAATGGGGAACTTTCCCTGCGGTAAGTGTCGGTTGGTCTATCGGTAATGAGGCTTTTATGGAAAGCGCTAGCTGGATTAACGATTTGAAATTGCGCTTGGGATATGGCGTGACAGGAAATATGCCTTCAGATAATTATTTGTCTTTGTCAATGATGGGAGTGGTAGGCCGTTTTTACGATCATACTTCTAAACAATGGATCAATGCTTATGGGCCGACACAGAACCAGAATCCGGATTTGAAATGGGAGCGGAAAGGCGAGTGGAATCTAGGTGTTGATTTTGCAGCGTTGAATAACCGCTTGAATGTGACCGTTGATTTGTATACCCGTAAGGTTTCAGATTTGTTGTATAAATATAAGGTTCCGACTCCTCCTTATCAATATTCTTCTATGTTGGCGAATGTTGGCGACGCTACAAGTAAAGGTCTGGAATTCTCTGTTTCCGGAACCCCGGTGCAGAATAAGAACTTCTCATGGACTAGTTCTATTAACTTCTCATTTAACACGAATAAATTGGACAAATTAAGTAATGAGACTTTCCAGACTGACTGGATTGAGACCGGTTATTTGTCGGATGGTGATTTAGGAGGTATGAACTCGACTCCATTGATTCGTTTGGTCCCGGGTGGCAAGGTCGGTGATTTTTATTTGCCGGTATTCGAGGGATTTACGGAAGATGGTAAATGGAAATTCAAGGATGTCGATGGTAGTGGTGACTTTACATATAATGAGGATCGTGAGATCGTAGGTAATGCGCAACCTGATTTTATAGCAGGATGGACTAACGAGTTTAAATATCGTGACTTCGATTTATCGTTTACATTCCGTGCTGTCGTAGGCAATGATGTATATAATGTAAGCCGTATGGCATTGGAGAATCGGAATGTGGCTGGAAAGGAGAAGAATATGTTGGCTTCGGTAATGGATATCCCGTTGCAAGATGCGGCTCAAGCTTCTAGTTATTATTTGGAGGATGGTTCTTTTGTGAAGTTGGACAATATCACATTGGGTTATAATGTGCCGGTGAAGAAATTAGGTTTCATGCAAAACTTACGTTTGTACTTGACTGGTCAGAACTTGTTTACGATCACAGGCTATAAGGGTATCGACCCGGAGGTTGATATGGTAGGATTAGATAATATGGGTATTGAGAGGACTCGTTATTATCCGGCTAGCCGTTCTTTTATTCTTGGTTTGAATGTTACGTTTTAATGGATACTCTAAATATCGAAGGTTATGAAAAAATATAGTTTAATATATATAGTGTCAATGATTTGTTTCTTGGTTATCGCTCCTTCTTGTACGGATATGGATGAAGATACGACGGGACAAATGGTATCAAATGACTTTTATGCGGATCCTTCTTTGATTCCGCAAGCGGTAGGTGCTGCCTATGCGGAATTGCAGGCTTATCAGAATCACTGGGGAGTATGGGGGTTGCAGACTGTTTCCTCGGATGAATGTGTTGTTCCGACTCGTGCGCCGGGTAATGACTGGTATGACGGAGGGGTATGGCAGGATTTCCATCGTCATCAATGGCAATACAATCTGGATGCATTGAATAATGTGTGGATTTCCGTATTTTCTGGAATAACGACATGTAACCGTGTGGTTTACGACTTGGATACATATAAAGAGGAGATGGATGTCGATATCTATAATAAATATCGTGCGGAGACTGTTATCTTGAGATGTTTCTATTATTCTATCTTACTGGATTTATTCGGGAACGTTCCTTATATCGACACGTATGAGAGTGAAATCACGGCTTCTCCTCAGACAAGCCGTCCTGAGCTTTATCAGAAAGTCGTAGATTGTATCTTAGATAATATGGAATATTTGGATGACGCTCCGTCTGCCGAGAATTATGGAAGATGTACGAAATCGATGGCTTATACGATGTTGGCAAAACTATATTTGAACGCAAAGGTGTTCAAAGGGGCCTCTTCTTATGATAAGGACGATATGAATAAAGTGATAGAGTATTGCGATAAAGTGATTAACTCCGGATATTATGAGGTCGTATCTGATTTCTCCGCTCCATTTAAAGTGGCGAATGAGTCTTGTAAAGAAAATATTTTCGTGGTACCGATGCAAAATGGTATCAATTCAAATGGAGACTACGAGTTTCATTTCCATAAATTCTCCGGACATCCCAAGTCTCGCCAGATGTGGGGCATCAATGTCGGTGGTTGGAATGGAGGTTGCGCTACTCCGGACTTCCTTGCTTTATATAAAGATGACGATACTCGGAAAAAGGCGACTTTTATTTACGGTTTGATTTATGATAAGGTCACGGGAGAGCCTGTTGAGGATGGTGATAATCCGGGAAAACAATTGGAATTGACTATTGAGGTATCTTCTATTAATGCCGCTTATCGTTGGGAAGGCGCTCGTATTCAGAAGTATGAATATGAGTTGGGTATGACTGGTAATATGAACAATGATTTTGTTTTATATCGTTTAGCCGATATCTATTATATGAAGGCTGAAGCTATTTTGAGAGGTGGTAATGCCGCTACTTTATCAGCTTTATGTGCGGAACCTGCATTCCAGTTAATACGTGAAAGGGCAAATCAGCCCGTGTATACTCCGGAAACATTAACGTTGGATGAGTTGATCAATGAACGTGGCCGTGAATTTGCGTGGGAAGGTTGGCGTCGTCAAGACTTGGTTCGTTGGGATAAGTTCGCTAAAGGTAGCTGGACATTTAAGGAAGCCTTGAATAATAATTCGCGTGATTTATTCCCGATACCATACGATCAGATTACGAAAAACCAATCTTGGAAACAGAATCCGGGATATTAATAGTTGTGTTTTTATGCATATGGATAGACGACAATTCGTGAAAAACCTAGGACTGGGCACAGCCTCTTTAAGCATGGGAAGCTTGGTAACGGCTTCCTCATGTGCCCCGTCCGGGGATTCCTCCCTTAAACAAAACGTCAAGGAAGGAGAGGATGGACAGTTTTTATTTATCGGTGACGATATCGCCATCGCCCAGACAGAGTATGGGAAGGTGCAGGGATATCTGCTGAATCATGTATATACGTTCTTGGGAGTTCCTTATGGGGCTGATACGTCGGGAAAAAATCGCTTTATGCCTCCCCAAAAACCAGAGCCGTGGACAGATGTGAGACCGGCGGTTTTTTATGGGAATACGGCGCCGCAACGTATGGAGAACCGGTGGCCCAATAATTACGGAACTTTTGCTGATCATTGGAACTACTGGGATGTGAGTGAGGATTGCTTATATTTAAATGTATGGACACCGGGTATCGCGGATGGAAAGAGACGTCCCGTATTGGTGTGGCTGCATGGCGGCGGTTTTACAAATGGTAGTGGGATCGAGCAGGATGGATATCATGGAGAGAATATAAGCCGGGAAGGAGATATCGTATTCTGTTCCATTAATCATCGGTTGGGGCCGATTGGCTTCTCTGACTTATCTGGTGTTGGTGGAGAAGCGTATAAGGATTCCGGAAACGTGGGGATGTTAGATATTATTGCCGCCTTGCGATGGGTACATGATAATATCGCCAATTTCGGTGGAGATCCCGGGAACGTAACGGTTATGGGACAATCCGGAGGAGGTTCTAAGGTCTGTACGGTAGCCGCTATGCCGGCGGCAAAAGGTTTGATCCATAGAGCCGTGGCTTTAAGTGGATCTACGGTAGGAGCTTCCGATCAGGTGATGACCCGGAAGGTGGGAGAATATATTTTGAGAGAAGCGGGGCTGACCGCTTCCCAACTGGATAAATTGCAAAGAATACCTTGGCGGGAATATTTGGATATAGCGGATAGGGCTTGTAAAAAGTGCTGGGAAGATCAAGGGATTAGCATGAGACGGACTTTTGGCCCTGTTGCTGATGACCGGAATATTCCGGCCGGTGTATTCTACTCCGGTGAGAGCCATTTGGAGTCTCCTGTCGTGCCGATGATATTCTGTACGACTTTCCATGAATGGAACCCGAACAGGGCGGATGCAGCCTTGGAAAAAATCACTCAAGACGGTGTGATTGAGAAACTGAGAAGTCAATATGGTGATAAAGCGGAATCGATCGTGAAGGCTTTCGCCAAGAATTTCCCGGATAAGACTCCGATGGAGCTTTGGGCGATGATTTTGTCTTCCCGTCAACGAGTGGTTGAGGCGGCTAACGCAAAATTAAAGCAAGGCCAGCCTGTGTATGTAGCTTGGTTTGGCTGGTGTCCGCCCTTGTTTAATAACCGTATGCGTGCGTTCCATTGCTCGGATATCTGTTTCTGGTTTAAAAATACGGATCGGATGTTTACCCATACGGGTGGAGGTAAGGTACCTCGTGCGTTGTCAGATAAGATGTCTGGCGCTTTGTTGAATTTCATGCGGACAGGAGATCCGAACGGAGGAGAGTTACCCGCTTGGCCGAAATACACGGAAGAAAATGGAGAGGTGATGATCTTGAATAATACGTGTGAGGCTCGGAATGATCCGGACCGGGAGGCCCGTAAATCTTTGGAGGTTTAATTTAAAACGAGAGTGTTATGCTTGAGAAAAAGATTTCAAGACGTAATATGCTTCGGACTACCGGTCTGGCGGTTTTGGGCAGTACGTTCGCAGGCTTGGCTTCTTGCGCTCCGAAGAAAAAAGAGGAGCCATCACCCGAAGCATCCTCTTCGAAACGTCCTTTCCGTGTCTGTCTCAATGTCTCTACGATAGCGGGTTATAAACTTCCTGTTCAAAAACAGATTGATTTATGTGCCGAGGCTGGTTTTGAGGGAATTGAGTTATGGACCCGTGATGTGGATGCGTTCATAAAGCAAGGGGGAACTTATGAGACACTCAGGCGTCAGCTGGAAGGTTCCGGACTTTTATTGGAGAATATGATCGGTTTTGCCTCGTGGTTTGCCGATGATCCTTCGAAACGGAAGGAAGGGCTAAACCAAATGCGGCATGATATGGAGATGGTAGCGGGATTGGGCGGTAAATTTATAGCCGCTCCTGCTCAAGGAGTTACTCAACTGGATCGTACACGGTTGCCGGAGTATTCCGAACGCTATCGGGCGATACTGGATTTAGGGGATGAGATGGGTGTCACTCCGATATTGGAACTATGGGGAGCCGGGGTTCTGAATCAATTATCGGATACCATGGCGATAGCGATCGCCTCCGGGCATTCGCGGGCTTCTGTCTTATTGGATTTCTACCATTTGTACAGAGGAGGAAATAGTTTTGATAGTTTACGCTTGATAAATGGGAAGATCCTTCCGGTTTTTCATATCAACGATTATCCGGAGTTGCCTCCTCGTACGGAGTTGAGAGATTCGGATCGGGTGTTTCCGGGAGATGGTATTTGCCCGTTTAATAAGGTACTTCCTTTGCTATACGACTCCGGTTTCCGGGGTGGGTTATCCGTAGAGCTTTTTAATAAGGGATATTGGGAAACCATGGATGTAAAGGAGGTCTTAAAGAAGAGTTTTGAGAAAACCACACAGGTAATCAATAGTTCGATGGGATAAAAGTTTGTTGGGATTTAGGAAAGGGACTGCTTCGAGGTGTTTTACCTTCGAGGCGGTCCCTTCTGTTTTTATAGTATCTTCTCTTAAAAATCAATTATTTTATAATCCGCTGTGATATAAAATGTAGTATATTTGCGTACTCTGTTTTGGGGTACGCAAAAGCTTTGTTCACAAGAATGAATAGGCATTATCCTAAATAAACCGTTGTTTTGCGGAGAGGTCTAGGGGTTGTTATCATCGGGAAAGCCGATAATAAAAGATATACATTATAATGAACTTACTTCTGAGATATGTGGGTCATGGTATAACTATAAGTTTGTTAGTATTTATAATGCTGGCGTTTCATTTGTCTGCGTTAGCACGGACAAGTGAAAAACGTGTGCTCCGGGTTGCCTTTCCGCAGGTGGTAGGCATGAGTTGGACGGCGGAGGACGGTAGTCATCATGGTATGCTCGTGGACTATCTCAATGAGATTGCCAAATATACCGGTTGGGAATACGAGTACATTGATACGAATAGGCAAACCGTGTTGAATGAATTTATCGCAGGTCAGTATGAATTGATGGGTGGAAACTATTATATACCCGGTTTAGAGAAATATTATGCTTATCCGGATTACAATATGGGATATAGCCGTTCTTTGTTGCTTGCTCGTTCTGACGATCGTACTATCCATAGCTATAATTTGGAGAGTATGAACGGGAAAACCATCGGTGTATATGAGAATGCGAAAGAAAATATTCGCCGCCTCAAGGAGTTTTTGGCTATCAACGGATTAGACTGTAAGTTCCAATATTACAGCTTGAAAGATATGCAGAAGAACGACGAGGGATTATATTTTTATTTAATGAATGGAGAGATAGACTTGCTGTTGAGTGGCATTATTTACAATCACGATTCTGTACGGGTAATCGTTACCTATAATTCTCAACCCTATTATATCGTAACCAATCCGGGTAATAAGGAAGTATTGGATGGTTTGAATATGGCTTTGGAACGGATCTTGGATGCCAATCCAAATTTCGCGGCAGAGCGTTATGCCGCTAACTTTCCTGCCCGACTTGTAAATATCCAATTTAGTGACCGGGATCTGGAATATGTCAAGAAAAGGAAAACGATCACGGTAGCCGTTCCGGAGAATTGGTATCCCTTTTATTGTAAAGAAACCTCCCAGAAGAACCATGTCGGTATCATGGTGGATGTATTGGATAAGATCAAGGACTTTACCGGTTTGGATTTTTCGTATGTGTATGCGAAGAATTATAGTGATGCGGTCCATCTGGTACAACGAGGGAAAGCTGATATCTTAGGCTTTTTCTTGGGAGATGAGAACGATGCGGCCCAGCTAGGGCTTGCGCTTTCAGCCTCTTATGTGAGTGCGAACAATATCATAGTACGCAATAAAGCCTGTAGTTATCCCGCTCCGGGTTTGGTTGGTGCTTTGGTGGAAAGTCAGCGATTTCCAAGTGGCATATCTGCGGAGAAGATTCGGTCCTATCCGGGCATTAAGGAGGCATTAGCCGCTGTCAATAGCGGAGAGGCTGATTTTATCTATGGATTGTCCTCTAAAATGGAACAGGATATTTCGCGTTATCATTTCACCAATCTTGCTCCTGTGGCATTGGTCAATGATCAGAGTACGATAAGTTTCGCGTTGCCTATCCCGGTCGATCCGGATTTGCTTACCATACTCAACAAGGCGATCAATAATCTTTCTGAGTCCGAGAGGACTGTTATACGCAATCGGAATCTGGAATCTATCGGCGTGAATGAATTCTCTCTTACGGACTTTATATATGCGAATCCCTTACAATTTATGTTTATCGTGATGTTTGTCCTGTCGGTGCTATTTACGGCATTACTGCTGGCTATAGGGGCCCGGATGAAAGCGACCGTGATACAGGGCAACCTGAAACGGGCTGAGGCGGCTAACTTGGCGAAGAGCGAGTTTCTTTCCCGGATGAGTCATGAGATCCGTACGCCGATGAACGGAATTGTAGGTATGAGTACTATCGCCATGCAAAACATAGATAATACCGATAAGATAAAGGATTGCCTTGAGAAAGTAATCATGTCTTCCAAGCATCTTCTCGCTCTCATTAACGACGTGCTGGATATGTCGAAGATAGAAAGCGGAAAAGTGGAACTTCGACATGAGAGCTTTAATTTCCGGGCATTCTTGCAGGACCTTGAAAATCTGTATGGCGAGCAGGCCAAGAGTAAAGGGATCAGCTATGAGACGATATTGGCTAGTGATCTGGAAGTACAGATTATAGGAGACTCCTTGCGCTTGAATCAAGTTCTCTCCAACCTGTTATCGAATGCGTTGAAATTTACGCCGGCCAAGGGAATGATTAAACTTCGGGCATCTAAAACAGGTGAGGATCAAGAGAATGTTTACCTTCGTTTCGAGGTAATCGATACGGGATGTGGTATAGCCGAGGAGAATTATGATAAAATCTTCGAATCGTTCGAACAGGAAAATGTGGATGTTACTTATAAATATGGAGGTACAGGATTAGGGCTTTCTATCGTTAAGCGTTTCACAGGGTTGATGGGTGGTGGCATACATGTGACGAGCGTGCAGGGGAGTGGCAGTACATTCACCGTTGATCTGCCTTTCGGCAAAATAAAGGAATCGGGTAAGCCCACTCGTTTTTCCGATATTAATGGGAGGAATGACCTTGCGAAGGATTGTTATGCTGTTGATTATGACTTCAAAGGTAAACGGATCTTATTGGTTGAGGACAATGAGCTTAACCGGGAGATAGCGGAGGAATTGATCGGAGTTACCGGTGCGTCGGTGGAGAGTGCTGAGGACGGGGTACAGGCCGTAGAGATGTTTAAGGAATCTGCCGAAGGATATTATGATTTGATATTGATGGATGTGCAGATGCCGCATATGGATGGCTATGAGGCTACCCGGTGTATTCGTGCATTAGGGCGTTCTGATGCTCAAAAGGTTCCTATCTTCGCTATGACAGCCAACGCATTCGCTGAGGATGTGCAGAAAAGTAGGGAGGCCGGTATGAACGCTCATATATCTAAACCATTAAATATACGTGCCGTGTATAAGCAAATGAACCGGTACCTTCAAGGATAAATAAAAGATTGATAAATAATAAAAAGGGGCCGCCTCTGGAAATTAAACTTTCGAGGCGGTCCCTTCTGCTTTTATTAGATATTCTTTATTTTTCCGTAATTACCGAGAATTCACCGATACCCGCTTGCTTTTTATTATCTACGATACGGCTTGCGACCAAACGGATTTGGTTACCTTTCGTTATCGGGAAATGTACGACTTGCTCGATCGGGTTAGCCTTGATATTGGAGAATTCGCCTTCGGCCACCTTCTTTCCATTAATATATAATTGATAGTTGGAGATATGACCGCTTGCGTCACGTCCTTGGTTCGGGGTGTAGCGGAATCCGGATATAGGCATTTCTTTCGCTAATTGTACGACTAACTCTTGTTTCCCTTGTGGCAAATAGTAGGTTGTGTAGCCGTTTCCGTCTAGGATCAGGCTGGTTCTCTCATCTTTCGGTGATACGATCGTGTAATCACAAGCAGGAATATCGAACGTTTGCGCGGAAACCGGACTGACTGTATCGAAAGTCGGATCATAGGCAATCGCCTTGACAGTTCCTTTTTGAGCGAAAGCGAATGGCGCCTGATAAAGCGGTGAGTCCTTGGTTGGATCTGAACCGTCGGTGGTATAATGAACCTCGGAGCCTTTATCCCCGGCCTGTATGGTTACCTCGTCATTGATATTACGGGCAATCGTTGGCTCGGTCACCAAGGCGGGGGCAAGGTATGCCTCCACGTTATTGATACAAAGCGGCCCGCGGGCGTCCGTGAAGTTGATGCGTATCTTCTCCGCTTTCTCGGTCTGGAAACGGACAATTCGTTTATAGCCGACAGTTGTCGTAGAATCCACGGTCTGTGCCGGAATCCATTTACCCCCTTGCTCGAGTTCGATATTGAACGAGCGTACTCGTTGTCCTAATGGGATATATTCTTGTATTACCAAGCGGTTTACATCGGTAGGATGGGTTAACGTGAAAGTCAATGAACCACTGGTTACTCCATCGTCCGTAGCCCAATAGGTATCCCAATCCCCATCTACTGCCTTATTGGGACTAAAATTACGTCCTCTTTTATTGCTCGCTTGTACGTAACATCCTTTCAACAGATTCTCCTTAAAGTCATTTTGGATGGTTTGATACCATTGTACGGCACGGGCGGAGTCTACCGGACTTATTTTTCCGTTCAACGCTACGGGGAAGTTCAATAGGAAATTGGCGTTATGCCCGACGCTTCGGTAATAAAGATCGACTAATTTTGCCAGAGATTTGACTTGGTGATCTTCCCGGGAGTGATAGAACCATCCCGGACGGATAGATACATCGCATTCTCCACCTAGCCACATCGGTCCGTTCTCATCTCCCCATACACTCTGTTGGAAAGTAGGCATGGAGGGTTCCGGGGCGAAGATGCTCCATTGGGTATCACCGGCCCAACCTTCCTCGTTACCGATCCAGCGGATATCGGGTACTGTCCCTCCGAAAACCATGATGTCCGGGTGGTGCGCTTTGATCGTGTCTCGTGCCCGCTCATATTGATAATAGGTCTTGGCGTCTATAGCACGGGTTTCATTCGTGCCGCCATACCAGCCATTGCCACCGTTTGCCCCATCAAACCAGTATTCGAACAACGGGCCATAGTTGGAGACTAATTCATGTAATTGGGCATGGAATTTCTCTACATATCCCGGTTGTCCGTAGTTCTCACTGTTTCTGTCCCAAGGGGAGAGATAGACACCGAATTTCAGCCCGTGTTTCTTACAAGCGTCGGATAGTTCTTTTACCATATCCCCTTTGCCATCTTTCCAAGGAGAATTCTTTACGCTATATTCGGTTGTGGCGGTAGGCCATAGACAGAAACCGTCGTGATGCTTGGTGGTTAAGATTACGCCTTTCAATCCGGCGGCTTTGATTGTTTGCGCCCATTGATCGCAATCCAGATCCGTTGGATTGAATGTGGAGGCGGGAGTGTTTCCGTAACCCCATTCCAGATCATTGAACGTATTTAATCCGAAATGGACAAAGGCGTATGTTTCCATCTTATGCCATTCAACTTGTGCCGGCGTGGGAACGGGCAGGATAGGGGCGGGCGCTGTCGCTTCTTTACAGGAGAAGAAGGAAAACAACCCAAGCCCCAATAAAATAGAGGAACTCAAGTGCTTCATTATTTGTTTATATTTAGATGAGACCTCAAATATATGAAAAAAAACGGCAGATTTTTATTCTGTCTTTACATTTTCAATCGGATTTTGATTCGCTGCCCGGTAACTTTGCCAGAATACGGTCAAGAAAGAGATAATCAAGCAAAATAATCCGGCTGATATGAAAATGAACGGACTTAATGATATTCTATAGGAATAGTTCGAGAGCCATTGTCGCATGGTATATACCATAACTGGGGTCGTGATTATAAACGCTATAACTACGTAGCGGATGAATGTACATATCAATTTATAAAGTATTAGCGTCCCGTTCGATCCGAATATTTTCCGGATAGCGATTTCCCTGGCTTTTTGTTGGATGAAATAAGTAGAAATCGCCAATAGCCCTAAAAGTGAGATGACAATAGCCACAAAGGCGAAAAGGCTTATGATTTTCAATATTCTTTGCTGTGTGGCAAATGATTCCTCTATCTGACGGTCGATGAATTTACCGGGGAATTCTAGTTGAGTGATATTTTCGTAAACCTGTTTGACTTTATTATATGCCTCGAAAGTATTTCCTTGTATCTCTACCAAGAGGTTCTCGGTGGGGATATTCTCGGTTTTATCTAGTTGGACGAAGATCGGAGGATTGGCCATCGTGATATTGTTGAGTTGGAAATCTTGTATTTTGCCGGCGATCATCCGGGGATTTCCGAAGAATGGGAACGATTTCGCATCCTCGCCGATTCCCATCGCCTTGAAGGCCGCATCGGTAAGGAAACAACCTTCTCCTGTGGCTAAATGATTATCTTTTAATATTTTCAGACCTAGGATATGAAGACTGGTCGTGTCCATGACGAAGCCTTGCAGGCTCACGAGATTTCCGTTGATCTCCATCGTATAGTTATTTCCAACTTTGAAAGGGGTGCTTCGGGCGCATCCGACCTTGTTTACACAAGCCAATTGCTTGAGCTCCCCAAGGAGGGTGTTGTTTAGCTCTTTAAGCTTTAATTCTTCCATCCCGATAGGGATATCGATAATATTTTGAGTGTTATATCCCAAAGGGGCTTTTATCAAGTAATTAATTTGCAGTACCATCGTTAGGGAGGTCGCGATTAACGCGATTGTTATGGCATTTTGAAAGGTGATGAAAAATTTGCTGAACGTCATTTTAGTCTGCATACGGAAACTACCTTTCATTACATCCACTGCTTTTGCCCGTGTGATATGGATAGCGGGTAAGATACCAGAGACGCATCCCAGCAATAAAATGAGTAATATACCTAATAAGATATTTATCGGCGTGACCGCTCCGGGCAAATTAATATGAGCCTCTAATAATTGATTTGCGTATGGAATGGCTAAAGTGGCCAAGAATAAACCGATTAAGAAGGATACTTGGCTTAAAAGGATAGATTCTAGGATTAATCGGGTAAAAAGTTCTTTTTTCGTAGAACCCAACAGGCTGCGGATAGCGGCTTCCTTGGCTCTGGATCCGATTTGGGCGACAGTCAGGTTCACGTAGTTGATGATGGCGAAAAATAATATGACAATTCCTACAGAAATAAGTATAATAACAAAGTCCCAATCACCATTCTCCAGCATTGAATATTGTGCCTTTTCTATAAAATAGGCTTTTCGCAAAGGAACTACTACGACATCTTTGACTTGATCTCGTTCATAAGGCCAATAGAATCCTTTGAAGAAAGATGCCATATCGTTAGTCTTTGATAGTAGGTCTGAGCCTTTTTGGGTTCGAAGGAATACGAGGGAATTGTAGCAGTTGCTATAGTTCTCTTTATCCATTTCTGGGTACATTTCCGTTAATTTCTCTACTCTCGCTAATATATCGCAGTAAGGAATTACGGAATTATGCATATCTTTCATGATACCGTTTACGATTATTGAGATAGATGGACTGATTTGAAGTGTTTGTCCGATAGGATTTGCGTCTCCGAAAAATTTTTT
>ERZ1106964.943-NODE-943-length-24452-cov-4.239948_pt1 | contig 24452 bp, 24 predicted proteins | sample MGYA00403682_ERZ1106964 | MGnify/ENA primary metagenome ERZ1106964 (study PRJEB35170, sample SAMEA104062451) | human gut metagenome | biome: human gut; feature: human-associated habitat; material: faeces | place: Denmark | collected 2013-04-10 ...
GCTCTTCCGATCTTCCGCGGAAGATGAAATCCGAAATCATAGATTGACCGATATAAACCACAACATGATTTCAGGAGGACACGAGTATGAAGTACGATGCAACAGCCCCTTTTTGTTTCGCCACAGTGCACAAATTCGAGTATGGTATACAACACGTCAATTGTTTTATCTGCCAAAGAGTGTTAATCTTTTTTGACAGGGCTTGTAATTCCCAGTAAATCGGTATAGTATACAGGCAGAGAGTAATCCTGCCGTACCACTCGGGATTAACTGAGCCAGGCACGGCTGTTATCTGGAGGTATTCAATATGAGCAGTCCTCTGCTGGAAGTAAAAGACTTACAAGTTGCCGTTGGTGAGGAACAGAAGATCCTGCTGAACGGCTTGAATCTAACCGTCTGCCCCGGCGAGACCCATGTTCTGATGGGCCACAACGGTGCCGGCAAATCCACCCTGATGAGCGCCCTGATGGGCGACCCCCGTTATACTGTGACCCGCGGCCAGATCCTTTTCCGCGGGCAGGACGTGACCCACGAGCCCACCGATGTGCGTGCCCGGCTTGGCATGTTCCTCTCCTTCCAGACCCCGGAGGAGATTCCCGGCATCACGCTGGAAAACTTCCTGCGCACGGCCCAGAGTGCCATCACCGGCAAGCCGGTCAAGGTATTCGCCTTCCGCAAGGAGCTGGCACAGCAGATGGATGCGCTGGGCATGGACCCCAGCTATGCGGACCGTTACCTAAACGTGGGCTTCTCCGGCGGCGAGAAGAAGAAGAGCGAGATCCTGCAGCTGCTGATGCTCAAGCCCAGGCTGGCTCTGCTGGATGAGACCGATTCTGGCCTGGATGTGGATGCTGTCAAAACGGTGGCACAGGGTGTGCGCGCCTACCACAACGCCGAAAATGCCCTGATCATCATCACCCACAACGCCAAGATCCTGGAAGGCCTGAAAGTGGACTACGTCCATGTGCTGGACGATGCCCATATCGTGCGCACCGGCGGCGATGAGCTTGTGAACGAGATCATTGAGGAGGGCTTCCACGCAGTGAAGGAGGACAAAGCAGAATGAGAGCTTTTGAATCCGAAAAGACCGATGTTGCTGAGGTTGACCGCAGCATTTACGATATCCGGGACGGCAGCAATGCCGCCTTTGCGGTGAGCTCCGGCCTGACCAGCGAGATCGTGGAAAAAATCTCCGAGGAAAAGCATGACCCCGAGTGGATGCGCATTTTCCGCCTGAAAGCACTGGAGACCTACAACAAAATGCCGGTGCAGAACTGGGGGCCTTCCATTGCCGGGCTGGATATGAACAACATCGTCACCTATGTCCGCCCCAACACCGAGATGCGGGGCAAGTGGAGCGATGTGCCCGAGGACATCAAGAACACCTTTGAGCGTCTGGGCATCCCCAAGGCCGAGCGTGCTTCGCTGGCCGGCGTGGGCGCGCAGTACGACTCCGAGGTGGTATACCACAATGTCAAGGCCGAGGTAGCCGCACAGGGCGTAGTGTACACCGATATGGAGAGTGCCCTTACCGGCCCCTATGCCGAGATGGTGCGCAAACATTTTATGCGGCTGGTGCCCCCCACCGACCACAAGTTTGCAGCCCTGCATGGTGCCGTGTGGAGCGGCGGCTCCTTTGTGTATGTGCCCGCCGGGGTGCATGTGGAGATCCCGCTGCAATCTTACTTCCGTCTGAACGCCCCCGGTGCCGGTCAGTTTGAGCACACTCTCATCATTGTGGACAAGGGTGCTTACCTCCACTTCATTGAGGGCTGCTCTGCCCCCAAGTACAACGTTGCCAACCTGCACGCAGGCTGTGTGGAGATCTACGTCGGCGAGAACGCCCGGGTGCGCTACTCCACCATTGAGAACTGGTCGAAGAACATGTACAACCTGAACACCAAGCGTGCCCGGGTGGAAAAGGGCGGCACCATCGAATGGGTGTCCGGTTCCTTTGGCTCCCACACCTCCTGCCTGTATCCCATGAGCATCCTGGCGGGCGAGGGTGCCCGGATGGAATTCACCGGCATCACCTTTGCAGGTGCCGGTCAGGATCTGGACACCGGTGCCAAGGTGGTGCACGCTGCCCCCAACACCAGTTCCCACATCACCACCAAGTCCATTGCCCGGGATGGCGGTATCTCCAACTTCCGCAGCTCCGTCACGGTCCTGCCCAACGCGAAGAATTCCAAATCTGCCGTCTCCTGCGAGAGCCTGATGCTGGATGACCGTTCCCGCTCTGACACCATCCCTGAGATGGACATCCGCTGTGACGCTGTGGATGTGGGCCACGAGGCAAAGATCGGGCGCATCAGCGAGAAGGCCGTGTTCTACCTGATGAGCCGTGGCCTCTCGGAAGAGGATGCCCGTGCCCTGATCGTGGGCGGCTTTGCCGAGCCCATTGCCAAGGAACTGCCCGTGGAATACGCCGTGGAGATGAACAATCTGATCCACCTGGAAATGAAAGGAAGTATTGGATGATGGAGAATATGAAGATCAACCAGCTCCCTTCAAAGACATGGAACTGGCTCAAAATGAATGAAACCGCGATCTCCGGGATCACTGTCTCCGGAGCGCATGAAATAAACGCTGAGATCCCGGCGGGGATCTCAAAAACAAACTGCCCTGCCGGCCTTCCGGATCAGTTCCGGGAGATCGCAGGCGGAATGGGACCGGATATGGATGTTCTCGTCAGAGAGTCCGCAGCCGGTGCCGTCCTGCTCTCGACGGATGGAGACCTCGCAGAGACACCGGTGCGCATCGGCTTCACATACGGCGCTTCCGAGCACAGCTTAAATACGTTCGGAATTTTCGCAAAAGAAGGAAGTAAGATGACCGTCATCATGGATATGGCGGCTGAGACCGACGGTGCTTCGGGTGCAGACCACACTGCTCTCTCCGGCATCCAGACAAAACTGATCCTCGAAAAAGACGCCGAAGTGACTCTCGTCCAGATCATCCGCAATGACAATGCAAAAACCGTCTTAAACGACATCGGTGCAAAGGTTGCGGACGGAGCAAAATTCTCCGTGATCCACCTCTTCCTCTCCGGTGATCATGTATACAACGGCTGTAAGGCAGATCTCGTCGGCAAAAAGAGTACGTTCACCGCGGACATCGCCTACACGGTCGGAAACGATGCAGTCCTTGATATGAACTACGTCGCTCTCCACGAAGGAAAGAAATCCGTCAGCGAGATCAAGACCGACGGCGTGCTTCATGAAAATTCGAAGAAACTCTTCCGCGGAACGATCGACTTTAAGAAAGGCGCGGCAGGCGCTGTCGGAAACGAGAAAGAGGACGTTCTTCTTCTCGACGATGACGTTGTAAACCAGACGATTCCGCTGATCCTCTGCGCGGAGGAAGATGTCGAAGGAAACCACGGTGCAACGATCGGAAAGCTTGACGATGACATGGTCTTCTATCTGGAAAGCCGCGGCATGGAGCTTCCAAAGATCTACAAGATGATGGCGAAGGCACGGATCGACGCCGTTCTCCGTCTGGTACCTGATGAAAAGACAAAGGCAGATGTTGCCTCTTATTTAGAAAGTGAGGCCACCAATGGACGTATCTAAGATCCGGGAAGATTTCCCGCTTCTCAAAAACCGTGACATCATTTACCTGGACAATGCGGCAACTTCCCAGAAGCCCGCAGCTGTCCTGGATGCTGAAAAGCAGTTTTATGAGAAATACAATGCAAACCCGTTCCGCGGTCTCTATGAGCTGAGCGAAGAAGCAACGGAATGTTATGAAGAAGCAAGAAAAACGGTCGCTGATTTTCTCCACGCATCCTGTCCGGAAGAGATCATTTTCACGAGAAATGCGACTGAGAGCTTGAATCTCGCCGCTTACACACTCTCCGAGTACCTGTTAAAACCGGGTAACGAGATCATCGTCAGCATCATGGAACATCACAGCAACATTCTTCCATGGCAGCAGGCCGCAAAGCGTTACGGTGCGACCGTGAAATACCTGGAATGCGACATGGACGGCACGATCCCGGCAGAGCGCCTCGAGAACATGATCACCCCGCACACAAAGATCGCGGCGATCACCCAGATTTCCAACGTGCTCGGATGCAAGAATGACTTAAAGACCTTCGCTGAGATCTGCCACCGCCACGGTGTGATCCTGGTCGGCGACGGCGCACAGAGCGTTCCGCACATCAAAGTCGATGTCCAGGACCTCGGAGTCGATTTTCTCTCCTTCTCCGGACATAAGATGCTGGCTCCGATGGGGATCGGCGCTCTCTACGGAAAGAAAGAGCTGTTAGAGCAGCTCCCGCCATTTCTCACCGGCGGCGAGATGATCGAATCCGTCACAAGAGAAGGTGCTGTCTGGGCAGAAGTTCCGCATAAATTTGAGGCGGGAACCGTCAATGCCGGCGGCGCTTATGCACTTGCCGAGGCGATCCGCTACATGAACACGATCGGTTTTGATGCGATCGAGGAACAGGAAAACAAGCTCACAAGGATCGCTTATGAGGGCATGACAAAGATCCCGGGGATCCGTGTTCTCGGAAGTTCCGATCCAGACAATCATCACGGGATCCTCTCCTTCGCCGTTGACGGGGTTCATCCGCATGATGTCGCTGAGATCTTAAATGCCGATAATATCTGCGTCCGCGCCGGTCATCACTGCGCGCAGCCGCTCTTACAGTACCTTGGGACCGCCTCTACGACCCGTGTGAGTCTCGCATTCTACAATACTGAGGATGAGATCCGGGCGTTCCTCACAAGTCTTGGCGGATTAAGGAGAAAAATGGGATATGAGTAATACATTTTATAATGAAATTTTAATCGAGCACAACCTTCATCCGACCCACAAGCATGATCTGCCGGATGCAAATCTCGTCCTTGAGGGCGTAAACCCGAGCTGCGGCGATGATATCTGGCTGAAATTAAAAGTTGAAAACGATGAGATCGTTGACGGGGCGTTCGTCGGGGATGGCTGCGCCATCTCCCAGGCTTCCGCAGATATGATGCTGGACCTGATCATCGGAAAGAAAAAAGACGAGGCCGCCTCGCAAACCTCTTCCTCGAGATGATCAAAGGAAATGTCAAAGGCGATGACCTCGAGCCGCTCGAAGAAGCCTCCATCCTCCAGGATGTCTCCCACATGCCGGCGCGTGTCAAATGCGCGGTCCTTGGGTGGCATACGATGGAAGAAATGTTTAAGAAAGCTGCAGATGGAAAAATGATTCCAGCCAGCTATTCCAAGTAGGTATTTTCGGCACCGAAAATACCGTAATATAATGTCCGGGATGCGGATTTTGCCGATTTAGGATGCAAAGCATCGGCAAAATCCCGTTACTGTTTACGCAAAGCGTAAGCAGTAACGCCGGGGTTGTCGGTGACGACCGAAGGGAAATAGTGCTTGAATTCGATTTGGGAATATGATAGACTATAGATACAAAAAAGGGAAAGTCAGATACACACGGCCTACCCTTTACAAGTAATCTGTTATAGTATAACAGCCGTCACTATTGGGGTAGTGGCGGCTATTTTCTTTTTCCGAAGATCGTGTAACACAATCCTACGAGAGCTACAATGAAGATACCTATCTGGATCAAGTCCGAATATGTAACATACATTGGCATCGCCCTCCTTTCTTTCGTCCGGAGGGGGAAGCCCCTCCTTTTATGGAGGGCAGGCCGCCTTTTATGTATTCTGCTTTCCCATAAATTCATTATATATTGCAAACATTTGTTCGTCAATATTTTTTCTTAGCTACTATGTGCACCAGCGCCTCGATCGGCCTCCTCAACGACGTCACGACCATGATCCCCGCCGCAAGCGCGATCGCAAGTCCGATCGCCGCCTGCCCCTTTACGATAAACTGCGGCATGTCGCGCCGGAGAGCCGCGTCCATCGCATAGTACAGGGAACCTCCCGGGATCAGCGGGATGACCGTCGGCATCAGGACCGTCGTTGCCGGTGTCTTTAAAATCCTCGCCCAGATCTCCGAGTAGATCGTGATCAGGATCGCCACAACGAAAAATCCCAGATATTCATTATTCACAAAATGTAAAAATACAAGATACACTGCCCAGAAAACTGCCCCGCCGATCGCCGGGATCCAGACTCTGCGCCCGCGGATGTTGTAAATGATCGCAAATCCGAGCGACCCGAAAAACGATGCGATGACTGAAAGAACATCCTGACTCATAACATCCCTCCAAGAAGTATTTTAGAAAGAATAAACCCGGCTGCCACACAGACGGCTGTGATCATCGCCTCCGAAAAATGCAGAAGTCCGCTGATCATGTCCCCGCTGATGAAATCCCGGAATGAGTTCGTCATCAGGACTCCCGGGATCAGGAGCATGATATTCCCGATCATGATCATCTCGACATGCTGTCCGATCCCGAGATAGCAGACAAGAATACATGCCATACCTGAGATCAGAGAGCAGAGGATATTGGAGAAGATCGCCTTCAGCTTGATCGCGGAGAGCGCATATAAGGTCACGCGGATCAGCGCCCCGACAAACAGGGACGCAAATCCATCCCACAGATTTCCTCCAAAGAAAATGGCAAACGCCCCGGCTGTCATTGCATAGATCCCGCACTGCACCGCCGGGGAATATGTCGGTCCCTTTAAGATCTTTTCATATTCCTGATCGATCACCGCAAACGACGGCTGCGTCGCGCAGATCCGCCTCGAAAGGTCATTCAGCCGGTCCAGCTTCCACATATCCGTCCCGTAACTTAAAATTCTTCGCGTCTGCGTGATCCACTTCCGCTCCTTCGTCTCCAGCGTCACGATGATACACGACGCGATCGAGAAAATATGGCTCTGCCGGATCCCGTAGGCATTGCAGATCCTCCGGATCGTATCCTCCACACGGCTGATCTCCGCCCCGCTCACGAGGAGCTGCTCCCCGATATTGATCGCGCAGGTCAGGACTTCTTCGCTTGTCATCTCTTCATTCTTTTCAGTTGTCACCTTTTTTCCCCTTTTCCTCTGCTTCGGCGGCCATCGCGCGCTGATAATGCTTTAACGCGTCCCGATAGGCAGCGATCAGCGCTTTCCAGGAAGAACCATGATATCGGCGCTGGATCGCCTCCTCGATCACCTTCGCATCCGTTTCCAGGTGCTTATGCAGAAAAAGCTTTCGTATAAAATCATTTGTCAGCTCCAGCGTTCTCGAACAGTCTGTCTGTATGATCTCTCCTGTTGATGGGATCACCTCAAATGCGATAAAAAAGCTTCCATACACCTTTGTGATCGCGTTATCCACATTCGTTCTTGATTCTCCTACAATATAATATGTCTCCTCACCGGGTTCAGCCATTCTGCTCTCCTCTTTTCATCAGCTCGCGCGCGGCTGGGTTCAGTCACGCTCTCATTTCCAATACTTGTCCCACCATATTTCAGCATCATAATATAGGAAATCCATTCTGTCAATCCCTGTACGAATTCCAGTACATCTGCGGCCACTACTATATTGTACGGAGTTTTCAGTTCAGAAAATTCCTGCCCATAAAAAGTAATCACATCTGCTCTCTCGTCCGGACCGGCGGCGTGCTTTCCAGAATTTCCGCAATTATTTTTTCACGTCTCCTGTCTTACGTTTCGAAAGATCTGTACTTTTTGTTCTCATTTTTGTATTTTCAGTAATTTTAATATTTTTAACCAAATTTTTATTTTTTATTGACAAACCATTTCCACCTCATTATAATAAACACAAATGAATACGCAATGTTGCTGCTTCATTCTGCAAATGGCAGTTACCGCTGTCTGGCAAGCAATCTGAAATCCGGCAAAAGCGAGAACCAACGACAAAAGCGAGATCAAACCGCGCTTGTCTTCTTGGTCTGCTTTTGGCGGATTTTTTTTGAGAGGAGGATGAGTATCTATGACTCTGAAAGAAGCTGTCGAACTTCAAAAAGAACCACTTCTTCAATCCCTGGCGGAAAGCATCCGGATCCGCAGTGTGCAGGAACCGCCTGCAGATGGCGCCCCATACGGCCCCAATGTCCGCAAATGCCTTGACCACGCTCTGGCTGTGTCAAAGGGACTCGGTTTCCGCACCACTGATCTTGATCACCAGATGGGATGGTGTGAATTCGGTGAAGGCGATGAGATGATCGCCGTCCTCGGGCATCTCGATGTTGTCCCGGAAGGGGAAGGATGGACCTTCGATCCGTTCGGCGGTGAGATCCGGGACGGAAAGATCTTCGGCCGTGGTTCCATGGATGACAAAGGTCCGACAATGGCCGCCCTTTACGCGATGGCCGCCCTGCGTGACAGCGGTCTCCCCTTAAAACGCCGGATCCGGATCCTCTTCGGAACAAACGAGGAGACCGGAAGCAATGACATGAAATACTACAAGAGCCACGGCGGCGAACTCCCTGTCATGGGATTCACCCCGGACGGAGAATATCCGGTCATCAACGGGGAAAAGGGGATCATCAATGTCAACTATGAAGCGGACTACACCCAGACCGGCGATGTCCGTCTCACAAAGATTTCCGGCGGATCCGCGCCGAATGTAGTCCCAGCCTCCGCGAGAGCAGAAATCACCTGCCCGGACGATATGAAGCCGCAGCTCATGGTCCTCGCCGCCGGATGTGACCGGATCACCTGCACTGAAACTGCAGACGGATTCGAGATCCTCGCAACCGGCGTCAGTGCCCACGGAGCTTTCCCGGAACTCGGGATCAATGCGATCGGCCTCCTGATGGATGCGCTCGGAACACTTCCGCTCGATGAACCGTTACTCGGTTTTGTTCACTTTCTCTCCGATCATGTCGGGCTGGAAAGCGACGGGACCTCCCTCGGGATCGCTCTTTCCGATGAACCGAGCGGAAAACTCACATTCAACCTCGGAACGATCCAGGGCGATGAGACAAGTTTCCTGATCCGCATCAACTATCGCTACCCGGTAACCTTCACCTACGATGACTGTGCTCCGATCTGCGACGCGGCATTCCTGAACGCAGGATTCCTGAAGGTAAATGAAACCCACAAAGCATGTCTCTATCTTCCGGAAGACTGCGAGCTGGTCCAGACTCTTCTGCATGTATACGCAGACGAGACCGGACTTCCTGCGATCCCGAAATCCATCGGCGGCGGCACCTACGCGAAAGCGATCCCGAACGTTGTCGCCTTCGGACCGATCTTCCCAGGCGATGAAGTCCGCGAGCACAAGCCGGACGAGTTCATGGAGATCGACCGATTGATGGAAAATGTACATATTTTTGCAGAAGCTCTTTACCGGCTGGCCAGATAGGAGGTGGTTCCATGGAAAAGAAGAAAACATCGATCGTTTTTACCGGCGATATCGGATTTGACCGCTACATGGATCACCGATGGGAGGATGAACATCTGCTGTCTGCCCCCGTCCTCGATTTTTTCCACAGCGCTGATCACACCGTCGCAAATGTGGAGGGCGCACTGATCGATGCGAAAGATGACGGATCCCGCGGAGTCTTCTTTCACAGCATGAATCCCGCGGCGACGCGCGTCCTGAAAGATATCCATGCAGACATCTGGAGTATCGGGAACAACCACACGATGGATGCCGGGCGGGAAGGTGTTCTGAGCACAAAAAAGATCGCCGAAGAAATGGGTTGTCTCACGATGGGGGCCGGAATGAATGACACCGAAGCGTCCGAACCTGTGTATCTCGACGAGGCAGGCGGGATCGGCATGTTCTGTGTCGCCTACCAGGCAGAATGCATCCCGGCAACTGCCACCGAACCCGGTATTTTCCGCTGGGATGACCTCGATCTCATCGCAAAACGGATCGCCGAGATCAAATCCCGCTGCCGCTGGTGCGTGATCGTCTCCCACGGCGGGGAAGAATTCACAAGTCTTCCAAGTCCCTACACCAGAGACCGCTACCTCAAGTTTCTGGAACTCGGAGCCGATGTGGTCATCGCCCATCATCCCCATGTCCCGGAAAACTACGAGCTCTTTGACAACGGAAAAGCAATTTTCTATTCACTCGGAAACTTCATTTTTGATACCGATTATCAGCGAGTCCACCTGTATACGGATGTCGGAGTCCTGTTAAAACTGATCTTCACCGAAGAAGCGATCGATTTTGAGGCGATCGGGATCCGGATCATCCGCGGAGATGAGCGGATCGATATCGCCCCACTTCCTGCCATCTTCACAGACATCCCGGCTGCGGAGTATGAACTTCTGGCACCGCTCTCCGCAAAGGCCTTTGTCGCGGAGGACCGCAGGAAAATGATCTATCTGGAGCCGGAGCGCTTTACAGATGCCTCCGAAGATGTCTGGAACGGATATTTCTTCAGCACCGAACCTGACGGTTACTTCGAGGGCGCCCACATGGATTTCCACATCATCGTCCCGTTTTCGGAGAAAGCGGAGGAAGGTGCATGGAAAAAGAGCACGTTGGAGCCGGTAAAAGAATACATTCTTCGCCAGCTCTGATACAACGACAACACAAATAGAAAAAGGAGCGTGATCCTATGTTAACGATTACAAACGGTTTTACTTACATAGCCTTCCTGATGCTGCTCGCAGGCGGTCTTCTCGCACTTGAAAAATACATGAAGTGGAAAATCTTCAACATCGTTCCGCCGCTCGTATGGATCTATATCTTCAACATGTTCTTCTGCACCATCGGTCTCTACAATTCCGATGAGTGTTCCGCAGCCTACAGTGCCTTAAAGAACAACATCCTATATGCCATGATCTTCGTCATGCTGCTCCGCTGTGATTTCCGCAAGCTCGGAAAACTCGGACCGCGTATGATCTGTATCTTCATGGGCTGTGCCATCACCCTCGGCATCGGATTCTTCGCTCTTTTCCCGCTGTTTGCAAATGCACTCGGCGGTGCTGACAAGACATGGGGCGCAACAGCTGCCCTCTACGCATCCTGGGTCGGCGGCTCTGCAAACATGGCTGCCATGGAGGATGCGCTTCCGGTCGATTCCGGTGCTTACTCCTGCGCTCTGGCTCTCGATACTGCCTGCTACTCCCTCTGGATCGCACTTCTGCTCTTTGCTGTAAAATATGCCCAGAAGTGGAACAAGGCCTGCAAGGCTGATACTTCCAAACTCGACGCTGTCGCTGCAGCTGCAAACGAGGAAGTTGCAAAAGAGACAAACGTAAAACCGAATGCTGCAGACTGGATCTTCCTGATTGGTCTCACCCTCGTTGTATCTGCAGTCTCCCAGTACATCGGCGTTCAGATGAATGGATTTTTCAAGGGTGTCGGACTTTCCTTCTTTGATAAAGGTACCTGCACGACCGTATTTGTAACGATCCTCGGACTGATCTGCGCAATGACTCCGCTCGGAAAACTTCCAGCAGTCACAGAGCTCTCCAGCGTTTATCTCTATGCGGTTGTCTCCCTCATCGCATCCACAGCAACCCTGATCGACCTCTTATCTGCTCCGATGTGGGTTGTCTATGGTCTCGGAATCCTTCTTGTCCATGTTGTGCTGATGTTCATCCTCTCCAAGATCTTCCACTGGGATCTCTGCATGGATTCCACTGCTTCCGTTGCCTGCATCGGCGGATCTGCTTCCGCTCCGATCATCGCAACCGCTTATGACGGTTCCTTCGCAGGTATCGGTGTTTTAATGGGAGTTCTCGGTGCCGCCATCGGAAACTTCATGGGACTCGGAATGGGCGCTCTATTGAAGCTGTTTGTCTGATCGTGAGTACATTTCATGAGTCTGCTATTTTATGGCTGCTCACGATGACAGGAAACCGTATTTCCCTACATTATCCCTTCATCTGTGAGCGATCCAATTCTGGCGTCCCCATTCTTTCCCTGTTAGAATGGGGACGCCATTTTATCTCCGGCAGTAAATTGTACCGGTCAGAACAACTCACGGGATCACACACTGAGTTTCACATATATTCACCTTGAATTAACACAGGAGGAACTTTTATGAACGAAAACGATCTTCTTTCTTATCTGAATATCGGACTCCCGGAAGATGTTCTCCGCATGAAGCTTCACGGAGATTTCGACGGTGCAGTCCGGCTCATTGACCGGAAGCTCTCCGGTCCGGCACTTCCGGATCCGCTCCGTTACTGCCTGATGGCAGAACGGGAAATGATTCTGCGCATGCCTTCCGATTATCCTTTTACCCGCGAAGATGCACTCAAAAAGATCCGGTCCCGGATCCCGGAATTTACGGAAAAGGAATTTGACCACTGTCTCTCCATCGGGCAGATCCGCTGGATCTATGTAAACGGCGAAATGCGGATCTTTGACCGCTTTTTCGAGAGCATGTGCAAGTCCATGCCTGACTTCCGGAAACGGACCGCAGTCACCCTTGACGGTTCTGAGAGTGCCGGAAAAGGAAGCAGCGGAGATCTCCGCTTAAACCGTACAATGGAGATCATGAAAGAAAAAGGATCTCTTTCAAACAGGATCCGGATTCGTGCATCTGTCAAAGTGAAAGATTCCGCATTCACTCCCGAAATGTTCGTTCTCGTCCATCTCCCGATCCCCGCCGCCTGCGACCAGCAGAGCGATATCCGGATCGAATCCGTTTTCCCTGAAAACGCACAGATCGCACCGGAAGACGCACCGCAGCGCACTGTATGCTGGGAAGAGACTCTGAAAGAAAATCATGAATTTTCCGTCCAGTATTCGTATGTGCATACAGCGGTGTGGCATGATACGGAAAGTGCGTTAAAGAAATCTGATGCATGCAAAACATTTAGTACGGAAGCGAGCTCTGAAATCATATCACAGGATCAAGCTCTGTATGCCGGTTTGGAACATGAGACTGCAAAAACTGTCCGGCTGTACGGGCATTCCAGTAATGGATCCAGCGCTTCGTCTCTGCATGAATTTAAGGCCGGCGTATCTGACGATCTATCCGAGCTTGCCCCGCACATCATCTTTACCCCATACATCCGCACACTTGCCGCAGAACTCTCAAAAGGCTGTGAGACTCCACTCGAAAAAGCCAGAAGCTTTTACAACTTCATTACCCTGAACTTCAAGTACACCTACATGCCGGCCTACTTCTCTCTGGAGGATATTCCGGGGAACTGCGCCAGAACCTTCACGGGGGACTGCGGAGTCTTCGCACTTCTTTTTATCACCCTGTGCCGCTGCGCCGGAATCCCCGCCCAGTGGCAGAGCGGACTCGCCGCAGAGCCGGACTTCATCGGCGGCCATGACTGGGTCCGCTTCTACGCTGCCCCGCTTGGCTGGATCTACGCGGATCCCTCTTACGGGATCGGAGCTGTCCGCGCCGAGAACGAGGAACGCCGCCGCTTCTATTTCGGAAACCTTGACCCATACCGTATGGTCGCCAACCGCGCCTTTCAGGCACCTTTTACCGTCGAAAAGAAATACTGGCGCACCGATCCCTACGATAACCAGTTAGGCGAGATCGAAACCGCAGAGCGCGGACTGAGGTATGAGGAATTTGAGCGCAGGAAAGATGTTCTGATGTGTGAAGAGATCGAGGAAAACTGATTAAAATATTGCCATATTCATGAAAACATGCCGTGGAACCACTCCTTCATGATCGGTTCTACGGCATATTTTTTATGTGTGGTTATGAAAAATCTCATTTTCGTGTAGTATTGGTACAGTCAAAAATCTTGTTTTCGTGTAAAATATGGGGGGATAAAAATCTCGTTTTCGTGTATTATTCAACTAGTCAAAAATCTCGTTTTCTGTGACAGTAGGTATCATCGACATGAAAAGAAAACTATACGACTCTTTAAAATGCTATATGGCCGATACCGGTCTCCTGATCAGCCACTCGTTTGATAAACGGGATTGTCAGTGAAGAGAGCTACAAAAAGCTGCTCTTCGACAAACTGGAAGTCAACAAAGGCTTTATTATAGAAAACATCGTCACTCAAATGCTGTCTGCGAGCGGACACAAGCTTTATTTTTACTATAACGCCTCCCGCGATGACGCATCCAACCGTATGGAGATCGACTTTCTGATATCAAAAAGTAACTCACGAGTTACTTTCTTACGAGTATATTATTTTCCATGTTCCCGGAAACTTCGTGAAACAATAAGCATTCATAGCTTTTCACACTTTTCTTTGTTTTACCAGCATCTGATATATTTTTTTCACATCATATTCCGGTGCCGCCGCAATCACGGCATCATACATCTCCTTCAGTTCTTTCGGAGATGTCTCCAACGCATCTGCGATCTGCTCCAGGTTCTGGCCCTTTTTTATCTTCTTTATCAGCAGAACGATCTGGCTCTCTTGCCGTCCTTCTTGTCGCCCTTCTTCTCGCCCTTCTTCTCGCCCCTCTTCTCTCGCATCTCTCCGATCCAGTTCCCGCTGTTTCTTTGCATCAAATTCTGTCAAAAACACACGTCTCACCTCATTTCTGTTTTTTATCAGAATAAGTTTTTGATAAATCATCAAGACTTTTATCCCTTATGGCATTTTTATTACTCTCTTGTCTTTGCCAGAGTTTCTTTAAGTTCGTAACTCTCTAGCAGATCAGAACATGCCACCTACTTATCACTTTGGGAGGCTTGATTTATTGATATCGGCAATAATTTTTTTCTATGTGAGCTACATCATCTCCACATTCTGCCCCTTCAACCACATATCCACTCCATCTCCGCCAAATACCTCCGCTTCGATCACCTTCCCATCCTCGCCATCCGCAATAACCTTTGCGGTCGGCAGGCGGTCGAGGATCGCTTCTACGGACATTCCTGTATATTTGAACCGGATCTTCTTCAGTTTTCCGCCGTACATAAACTGCACGCGTTTCCGGAATTCTCCTTCTTCGAAGCGGTCTTTATATGGCACATTGAAATGTTCGTTGGTGATCGTAAAGGACTGGATGCGGTCGATCCGGTAGATTGTCGGGTAGACATCATCTTTATTGACGAATTCCTTTTCGCGGTCGATATTGCGCAGAAAGGCGGCCAGATAAAAATAATACTCCGAGAACAGAATTCCAACCGGCTCGATGGTCCTCTTGACAAATCTGGGCTCTTTCATTCGCTCGTACTTGATCTCCATGACATAGTGATTCTGTACGGCCTGCGCGATGTCCCAGAGGCCGGGGATGATGAATTTTCCGTGATGTGGTTCGATGTAGTGAAATTTTTCGTTAGATATGAGTGAGTCAACTGCTGCCCTGCTCTTTTGCGGGACACAGCTTGCTGTCAGTTTTTCGAGGATCGGAAACATTTCCTCTCTCCTCATGGAGCGGCTTTCCAGAAGGATCTTGCACACAGCCAGGATCTCCCCGTTATTTAACAGAGGTTCTTCCTCCCGCTGCAGACGGTATCCGCCGGCTTTCCGGTCGTGGATGACATTCTGGTTTAGGCCCTGTTCCTGGAAGAAGCATCGCAGGGCTTCCACGTCGCGCTGAACGCTTCGCTCGGTGATATGGAACTGGTCCGCCATCTCCTTTTTCGACAGGATTTCTCCGTTGACGAGTCTGGAATAGATCTGAAGCAGACGGTCTGACTTACCTGTTGTACTGTTCATACGCCCTCCCATGTATTTTATGGCTTTGTAAGCATATAATACTATCTGTTAGTTATAATATTATATTTTTCAGCTCATGTCAATTTTTGTCGTGATTCGCTATCATAAATATATTCGGAGGAAAATTCATGAAATCGATTCACACTGAAAAATATCGCCAAATTGGCCTGAAGATCGCCTATTACCGCAAGCTCCGTGGTCTCACCCAGGAAGAGCTTGCTGAACAGGTCGGACTGACTCCCGCTTACATCGGGCACCTCGAAGCGCCGAATATTTCCAAGGCACTGTCTTTAGATACCCTCTTCGATATCGCCGATGCCCTGCATGTCGAGGCTCAGAAGTTTCTTGTATTCGAGGAATCATGATACTGTTATTATAGCATCTTATATGGACAAAAATTGTCATCGATGTCATTTATTGTCATTATTTCCAATTTTTTTGCAAAAAAAGGCTTTTCAGAGATTGTTCTCCAAAAAGCCTTTTTCTTTTTTGCACATTTCATTTTTCGAATGTGCAAAATTTGCATATGTAAGTTCCGAATATGCAGATCATTTCTTATTTGTCCTAGAAATTTCCCGGCAAAATCTCCTTTCCCGCAAGGATCTCCTCATAATCCTTCAGGTTTCTCTGCAGCAGCTCCGGCGTATTCAGACCATACGGGCACTTGCTCATGCAGTGGCCGCAGTGGAGACAGTCTTTGATCTTCATCATCTTCGCCTGGACTTCCGGTGTGAGCTGGAGGTGGGACGGGGATCTTCTGAGAAGAAGAGACATTCTCGCACAGGTGTTGATCTCGATGCCGGCCGGGCATGGCATGCAGTAGCCGCAGGCACGGCAGAAGCTGCCGAACAGTTGCTTTCTGTCATTCTCGATCAGGGCGCGGATCTCGTCATCCATCACCGGCGGATTGTCGATGTAGCTTAAGAATTCATCGAGTTCGCTCTCCTTCTGGACACCCCAGATCGGGAGCACACTGTCGTACTGTGCCTGGAATGCATAAGCCGCTTTCGAGTTGTTGATAAGGCCGCCGGACAGCGCTTTCATCGCGATAAAGCCCATGTCCGCCTTCTTACATTTCTCCATGAGCGCCAGATCCGCGTCGCTGCAGAGATAGCAGAACGGGAACTGTAAGGTCGCGTAAAGGCCGGAATCGACCGCCTCGTTTGCGACCGCGAGACGATGGTTCGTGATACTGATGAAACGGATCTTTCCCTGTTCTCTCGCTTTTAATGCCGCATCGTAAAGGCCGGATTCATCGCCCGGCTTCGGACAGACTGCCGGGTTGTGGAACTGATATACATCGATGCAGTCCGTCTTTAACAGACGCAGGCTGGTCTCAAGATCTTTCCAGAATTCATCCGCTGTTTTTGCCGCGGTCTTTGTTGCGAGATAGATATGGTTTCTGACATCACTGAGCGCATAACCGATCTTCTCCTCACTGTCGGAGTAAGCTCTCGCCGTATCGAAATATGTAATTCCGCCGTCGTACGCCTTTCTTAAAAGCTTTGCCGCCTCTTCCTTCGTGATCCTCTGGATCGGAAGCGCACCGAATCCGTTCTTGTTGACCGTGATCCCGGTCTTTCCAAGTGTAACTGTCGTCATGAAGATATCCCCTTTCCCGATATTGTACGGCCCTGCGGCCTGATCATGTTTTTTCACAGCTGAACATGCTGTCTTCTTTATGAATTGCCCGCAGACAGCTGACATTTCTGGTTACAGTACACGGTCACTCCATGCCCGCGCACTGTAACAGGATTTTGCCGATGCTTCGCATTCCAAATCGGCAAAATCCGCGGTCATAACGGTATCATACGGAATTTTCAGTCCAGAAAATTCCTACCCGTGAAAAATAACCATTTCTGAACTGCGGGCAAATGATATTCCAGATTATAATACTTTCCGCCTCACAGCAGGCAAAATACCGTCAAAAAGCATTATTTCATGCTTCACGCAGCTGCCTACTGCTTTCCTGCGTCCAGCATCTCCTTCAGAGCCTCATCCCCATCATCGATCCACGCGTCCTCTTCGTCCGCGTTGAGACCGAGGAATTTCGCCAGAGTCCGCTCATCGTCACTGTTGTTCCACTCATCGACATAGTCGTCGATCGCTTCAAATTCAATTTCTCCTGCCTGGTACTTTTCTTTGAATGTCATTTTCCTGCTCCTTCAGATTCTTGAGAATCGTGATCTCCTGATTATCGATGTGTTCCCGCACAGCCATCTTCGCCTCCTGGATATGGCGCAGTGTCAGTGCCTTTAAAATGTGTTCATGCTCCACCATGAGGATCTGGCGCTTGTCCGCATCCTTGATATACTCCAGGCGGTAGCGGTACATCTGCTCTCTCAGGTTATTTAAGATCTGCACCAGCTTCTGATTCTTCGTGCTGTTGTAGATGATCTCATGGAAGCTCTCATCTGTCTGGGCGATCTGCATCGCATCTCCATTCTCGATCGCAGCCTTGAAGTCAACTTCCGCTTTGTTTAACTCATCAAGCTCTTCCTCGGTGATCCTCTGGCATGCGAGATCGATCGCAAGCTCCTCTAAGGAACGGCGCACCTCCAGGACATCCCGAAGATTGCTCTCGGAGATCTTTGCAACCTCCGCTCCCTTTCTCGGGATCATGAGGACCAGACCTTCCAGCTCCAGTTTCCGGATCGCCTCTCGGATCGGGGTACGGCTCACACCAAGCCGCTCCGCAAGCTGGATCTCCATCAGGCGCTCGCCCGGTTCCAGTTCTCCTTTTAAGATTGCCTGACGCAGGGTCTTGAATACGACATCCCTGAGCGGCAGATATTCATCCATATTTACTTCAAAATGATTTGTCATCGTGTCTTTACTCCTCTATCTGGCTTTCTTCCGGTTGTAGAATTCAGTCAGGTACACCTGGCGGGTCAGACGCCCGTCATCCGCCTCTTTAAGCGCCTGGCAGGTCTTTTCCGCGAGTTCCCTGTCCTTATAGATACCGAACACGGTAGGGCCGCTGCCGCTCATCAGGGAACCGCAGGCGCCGTTCTCCATCATCATACTCTTGATCCTTGCGATCTCCGGGTGATCCGGGATCGTCACAGTCTCGAGGACATTTCCAAGACGGCTGATCACGCCGTCAAGGTCGCCGTTTCTGATCGCCTCAGTCATTCTGTCGATATCCGGATGTTCCTCCGGTGCAAGCTCATTTACCCGCAGTTTTCCGTACACAGCTTTCGTCGAGACGGAGATCTGCGGCTTTGCGATCACGAGATGGCACTTCGGGGATGGCGGGAGCTCCGTTAAGATCTCGCCGATCCCCTCGGAAAGCGCCGTTCCGCGCATGATGCAGTACGGGACATCCGCACCGAGCTTTACGCCCCGCTCCATGAGTTCCTTCTTCGTAAATCCGAGATCAAACATCCGGTTCACGCCGACTAAAACAGCTGCCGCATCGGTACTTCCGCCGGCCATGCCCGCCGCCACCGGGATATATTTGCGGATCCTGATGGTCACGCCGTCTTTGATCCCTGCCTCATCTAAAAGAAGCTTTGCCGCGCGCCACGCAAGGTTTCCTTCCCCGTCCGGCACGAACGGAAGGTTCGTCTCCGTCTTGATCACGCCGTCCTCCGTCCGGTCCATGTCGATCCGGTCATACAGGTTCACGGTCTGCATGATCATGCGGACTTCGTGATAACCGTCCTCTCTCTTCCGGACCACATCCAGCCCAAGGTTGATCTTTGCGTAGGCTTTCAGCTCTAAATGGTCTTTCATCTTGTCACCTTCTATTTTCCATGTGTGTGATCCGGATCATGCCGCCTCTCACGCTCGCAGATCTTCGCTTACGCTCCATTCATCGCAAAAAAGGCGCCATCCGGATCAAATTTCTGCCGAAACAGGCTTACACATTGTATTTATGTTGTTTGTATACAATGTTTAATATACACGATGATGACACCATTTGACAAGAGAAATATGAGAGAAATAAATGACTTTTTTTCCTATTTGCCGCCCCGGCTCATCCGCAGCATGCCTCGATCGCAGGCGTGGTTCCTCACGCCGCCCTCACGAATCCAAGTCTCTCCGCCACCTTCTTCGACACGATATTATCCTTTTCGATCCGTGCAAGAAACTGAACTGTTCCGAATTCCTCTTTCGCATATTCAACAGCCGCCAGACATGCCTCTTTCGCATACCCCTGTCTCCGATATTCCGGAAAGATATGGTATCCGAGTTCCAGCGTGTCATCCAGGATATTTTCATCGTCAAAAGACAAAAGCCAGTCTTCCACATCCCCGGCCGCATCATCCTGCGGGATCCGGAATCCCACAACACCGGCGAGGTTTCCGCTCTTTTTTTCCTCGACCGCCCAGAATCCAAACTCAAACACTTCGTAGTGGCGCTTCGTGTATCCGGCGATCTTCTCCGCCGTATCCAGACCGTCATCGACATGATTTTTCACGATCTCCTCATAGTCGCGCTCCGCGATCTCACGGAGAATGAGCCGCTCCGTCTCACAGATCGTCCAGGGCAGTCCCAGATGGCGCCTTGCGATCCGCTCCAGAAACTCTTCATCTGCATCCTCGACATCTGTGATCAATGTGTCCGCACACCATTCATTTTCCTTCCCGTCTTCTCTCCATAATCCAACAATGGCTCTCCTTGCAGCTTTCGCCGCCTGGAGAGCCTCGTTTTCATCTGAGATCAGAACAGGAACTTTTTCACCGTCTACCATTGCGTAACGGATCTCCTGCATGGCCTCACTCCTTTTTTATCAGCACTTCTCCGGCTCCGGATACTCTACGCCGAAGGTCTCTGCTGTGATGGATTTGATTTTCTGTTCCTTCATCGGGCGGTCGCTGTAATCGGTGCGGACCTCAGCGATCTTGTTGACGATGTCCATACCGTCGATAACCTGACCGAATGCCGCATACTCACCGTTTAAGTACGGAGCATCCTTGTGCATGATGAAGAACTGGGAACCTGCGGAGTTCGGGTTCATCGCGCGGGCCATAGAGAGAACGCCCTCGGTATGTGCCAGATCATTCTGGAAACCGTTGTGGGAGAACTCTCCCTTGATGCAGTATCCCGGGCCGCCCATTCCGTTGCCGTCCGGGCATCCGCCCTGGATCATGAAGCCTTTGATCACACGGTGGAAGATCAGTCCGTTATAGAATCCCTTATTTACAAGACTTAAAAAGTTATTTACCGTATTCGGAGCAACGTCCGGGTAAAGCTCAGCTTTGATGATATCGCCGTTTGTCATTTCGATGGTAATGACCGGATTTTTCTTTTCTGCCATTGTCTTTCTCCTTTTTCCTCAGACACGACCGCTGGCTCAGAAAACAGATTTTCTTCTTCCGCTGGCTGCGTCTTCATTCTTTTTTTGCTGCAGCCATCCAGGAATCTTCCGGCTGCCGATTACCCTATATTATACAGGGCATGGCCCCGGATGTCCACAATTTTTCATGGCAACATTTTATCTCTATGCCATACAGCAGCGGTGAGACTCCGAGCAGGAGCGCCTTAATTCAGGGATCTGGTTCCTCTTAGCCCGCGGCCTTTAGCAGTCACACGAAGGCTTAGCGGAAGCTTTCCTGAATTACCGAGTGCTCTTGATCGGATGCTCACCGCGTACCCTCACCAATACACTACTTCTTAATCAACCATGGAGAACACGATCTTGATATTCGCATCAACTTCCATCTCTCCCGGCATCACGTTCATGTCCTCAACCGCATTCTCTGCTCCTGCTGCCATCGACACACTTTCTTTCTGCAGGTTCACGCCGCCGTCTATGTATCTGCCGTACTGGTTGTCCGAATATTCCTCGATGCTGACCACATCTCCGAGTGTCCGTCCGCTGGCCTCTGCGAGCGCCTGTGCTTTTGTTCTCGCCAGCTCGACCGCTTTCTTTAACGCTTCCGCATACGCATCATCATATCCGCTGGAATAGTAGGATACGGAATAGATCTCATTTGCACCGGCGTTGACTCCGCCAGAAAGCAGCGTCCCAACCTGCTCCACCGTCACGTCGGAGACAGTCACTTCCGTCTGCATCTCATATCCGATGAGTTTTCTTGTATCGGAACTCCAGTCATACCGCGGATTCAGGCTGTACCCGGATGTCGTGATCGATTTTTCGTCGATCCCCTGTCCTTTCAGATATTCAGTCAGAGAGTTCAGAGCTTCCGTATTCTTCTGCTGGCACTCATCCGCCTTCTTTGCCTCACTCGTCACCGCGAACACGATCTTTGCCATGTCCGGGACGATCTTCACGGTCTCGCTGCTGTCCATCGTGATCTTTCCGTCCGAGCTGTCTCCCACGTTCTCAACTCTCACCGTATCCGGCACCGATACACTCGTGCTGCATCCCGCAAGAGAAACTGCCATCATGGCTGATAATCCGATCGCTGTCAACATTCTTTTTTTCATACTGATTCCTCCTCTTCTCCAAACGTCCGCCTGACGAATAAATTCCCGGCTTTTTATTTACATGGTCCTTACTCAGGGGTCCGGAGCTCTCCGTTTCACCTTCCCTGCCCTGTATCATCTTATATGAAGGAGTATAGCAGAAAACTATGGAAGTATCTTATCTTTTCTCTTACAGTTTTTAGACAAATCCTTTATTTTTCCTGGTCTTTCTCCACCGGTCTTCTGTCACGAGTCTGCAGTCAGGAGGTTTCTGATCTGCAGATCCGTTCACACTGCTGTCTCAGTAAGCTCCAGCAAAATCTCCGGCAGCTCCACAAGAAGACTCTTTCGGTTCACGCGCTCTGTCCGTCTGTGGATGTCCTTTCCCCATGGGCCAAGGAGGACCGCCGGGATATTCAACTTCCCGATCTCCTTGAAATCGACCCGGTAACCGTCTCCCCACAGTGGAGTCTCCGACGCATAACCGGAAAAATCCATTTCCCCGCAGACACCACAATAGCTCAGATCGGAAATTCCCGTAAAATAGTGGACTTTCTTCACCGGGCAGCCGGCATTTTCCGATACCTTTTTGATCTTCCGGAACAGAAAACTCCCGACGCCCTCTTTTCCCGCCATCTGGTCGCTGTGGTAGGCAGGATAAAGTGGCGGCGCAAACCCAAGTACCATCAAAGGTGTCGTGATCCCCGACCAGTCCAGAACTTCGGTCATCAGCTCGATCGTCGCCTGCGGATAATTTGTTTCTCCGTTTTGGATCTTCTGCTCCATCTGGGTTTTCTGTTCCCGGAAAAATCTTTCAAATCCATCGGAATCCTTTTCCCGGCAGCGTTCCGCAAGTTCCGCAAAAGAGAGCACTTCAAAATCCTGCTTTTTTTCCTGTCCGCCTGCTGTCCTTTCAATATCTTCTGGAACATTTTCTGTTCTAAGGATTCGCCTTCCGCACAGCTTCTCTTCCAGTTTTTTCCGCTCTTCTTCCATCTTATCGATATACCCGGAAAATGCTTCATACCCGCACTCCCGAAGCTTTTCGATGATCTCCTCCGGCCCCGACCTAAAGCTCAGAACGTTCAGATATCCGGCGGCCCTGGCCGGGACTGACACATCATACTCCCGCTTCCTGTCACGGAAATTCAGCCATGTGGGCGGCATGCAGACCTCCCCGTCGAACGTCTCGGCAAACTCCGCTGAGAGCTCCGTCTTCTCAAACATCCGCCCCAGAACGCCGACCGCATTGATCCCATCAAAACATCTGCTCACATGGGCCGTCCTGCCCTGTACAAGGACCACCGGCATACATTTCCCGACCGATCCGAGAAATACCTCCTGACCTTCCTCATCCCGGCTCATCGGCTCAAGATCGATCAGAAGATCATAGGAAAGTCCTTCCCGCTCCCTGAGATCCATGAGAAATCCTGCCGCACCTCTCATACCGGCCGAATAAGATTCCTCATCCGGCACAGCCAGAAACAGGATATTTCCATTCAATCTGTCCGTCCCGTCAAGAACCTGCTCTCCGATCTCGTCAAGAACTGCAAGACCTGCCGCCAGTCCGCCCTTCATATCCGCCGCACCGCGCCCGAAGATCCACTCCCCTGACACAACATCCTTCCAGAAATCCTCCTCCGGATCATGCGCTGAACCCGCACGCAGCGTTGCAGCACTGCTGCCCTCTCTCCCGTGCATTTCGCCCGCATCTTCACAACTCCGGACCTCAGCCATCCTGCGGCTCATCCGCTCACTGTACTCCCTTTCAAACGCCGCCTTCAGCTCCTCCATCGAAAACGCCAGCGGTTTCAACGGACCATAGTCCTCCACACCGACCACATCATAATGACCGGTAAAAATGACCGTCCGCCCGGAACTCTTATTCCCCCGCACCAGTCCATACACCAGCGGACGCTTTTTCGCATCCCCCGGGATCATGATCTCTCCAAAATTCTCCGGATAAACCTGAAAATACGACTGCGCTTTTAAGATCTCCCCGATCCTTTCCGCCGCCATCTTCTCATCATCCGTATCAGAAATTCCTGGAACTGCCACAAGCGCCTTTAAATATTCATAAACCTTTTCTTCCATTCGGTCCGTTCTCCTTTATATGAACATATGATGTCTTGTTTTTCTTACGAAATATGCTTTCATTATACTAAAACTTTCCGGGATTTTTCAAGATTTGCCGACACACGAAAAAAAGCACCCCGCCGAGTGCTTTTCTTCTACAAAATGATTATTTGAAAAAGGGAGGAGAGCTGATAATCACTTATCAGCTCGAGTATTATGAAAAAAATCTTATAAGCAGCATCTGTATCAGATGTCTTTCTGTTTATGGTTATATGATATCCATAAAACATGAAGAAATCGTGTGAATTGTGTAAAAGAAATTTGAAAACTTTTTGAACAAGATATGAACACCTGAAATCCCTTATTTTCACCCAAAGCATCTCTTCCCGCTGTGCCCCACGGCCGACCACGGTATTTATTCCGCCGTCTCACGCTTTCCCGTATCCCGCTCCTTCTCTCCCGGCGCATCAATCTCCCCAACAAGCAAAACCAGCGCCGCCAGATTTGGCACCGCCATGAGCCCGTTAAAGATATCTGTCACCTGCCACACCGTCTCCA
>ERZ1106964.975-NODE-975-length-23756-cov-5.341884_pt1 | contig 23756 bp, 19 predicted proteins | sample MGYA00403682_ERZ1106964 | MGnify/ENA primary metagenome ERZ1106964 (study PRJEB35170, sample SAMEA104062451) | human gut metagenome | biome: human gut; feature: human-associated habitat; material: faeces | place: Denmark | collected 2013-04-10 ...
ATGTTGATGTTTCAAAAAATTTGCCGGTTGACTTACTTCTTGAACTCCCCGTTCGCGGCGGCGGTCAGGTAGGCATTGATGAAACCATCAATGTCACCGTCCATGACGGCCTGGATGTTGCCCATCTCGTAGCCGGTGCGGGTGTCCTTGGCGAGGGTGTAGGGCATGAAGACATAGGAGCGGATCTGACTGCCCCACTCGATCTTCATCTGCACGCCCTTGATGTCGCTGATCTTCTCCGCGTGCTGCTGCAGCTTCAGCTCCGCCAGCTTGGCCCGCAGCATCTTCATGGCGTTGTCCCGGTTCTGGAACTGGCTGCGCTCCGTCTGGCAGAACACCACGATGCCCGTGGGCAGGTGGGTCAGGCGGACGGCGGAGGAGGTCTTGTTGATGTGCTGACCGCCTGCACCGCTGGAGCGGCAGGCCTGCATCTCGATGTCCTCCGGACGGATCTCGATCTCGCTGTCGTCGTCCAGCTCCGGCATGACCTCCAGCGCAGCGAAGCTGGTCTGGCGTCGGGCGTTGGCATCGAAGGGAGAAACACGCACCAGACGGTGAACACCGTTCTCACTCTTCAGATAGCCGTAGGCATTCTCCCCCTCGATGAGGATGGTGGCGGACTTGATGCCCGCCTCATCGCCGGCCTCGTAGTCCATGAGCTGATAGGTGTAGCCGTGGCGCTCAGCCCAGCGGGTATACATCCGGTAGAGCATCTCCGTCCAGTCCTGGGCCTCGGTGCCGCCTGCTCCGGCGTGGAAGGTAAGGATAGCATTGTTGGCATCGTACTCGCCGGACAGAAGCGCCGCCAGACGCCGCTCGTTGATCTCCTTTTCCAGCGTCTCATAGCCGGAGGTCACCTCCGGCAGCTGGGAGGCGTCCTCCTCCTCCTGTGCCATTTCGCACAGGGTCAGGGTGTCCTCCCAGTCGGACACCAGACGGTCGTACTTTTTGACCTTGCTCTCCAGCCGCTTGATCTGCTGGGAGACCTTCTGGCTGCGGTCCACGTCGCTCCAAAAGCCCTCCTGCTCCGTCTCCTTCTGAAGCTGCGCCAGTTCCTCGCGGGCCTTGGGAATGGACAGGGCCTTCTCCAGCTCCTGAAGGGTCGGCTCCAGCGCCTGAAGCTTCTGCTTATATTCGTCGTATTCAATGACTGCCATAGGGTCGTCTCCTTCTTGTGTCAGATTTCCTTAGCCTTTCTATTATATCCGAAAGAGGTCGGGCTGTAAAGGGGAGGTGCGGGGAAAGTTTGCAAAAACCAGCCGCAGAGGGAAGGCTCTGCGGCTGGGGGCGTTTTCAGGGCTTCAGTCGATGATGCGGGAGAAGGTCATGCCGCTCTTCTGCATATGCACGTCCAGCCGTACCCGGTCGCCCCGGATATAGCTGCGGGTGTACTCATAGACCCGGCCATCCTCGGTCTTGGTGCGGCGCTGGTGATAGAAGGCACAGCTGCCCGGCTCCACGCTGAGGAGATTGGCACGGGGTGCATCCAGCATCACCGCCTCATAGGTATCCTCAGCGGAGAAGGGGGTGATGCCCACATGGTACAGCAGGCTGTAAAAGCTGTGGGTCTGCACCATCTCACGGGTGAGGTTGGGGTAGATAAACTGGGGATAGTAGGACGTCTCCAGGATCAGAGGCTCACCGTCCACATTGCGGACACGGGTGAAGCAGTAGACCGACGTCCCCTCCCGCAGCTCCATCTTCTCGCAGATGGCCCGTGTAGGGACGATAACGCCGAAGTCCACCAGTGTGGAGGAGGGCGTCTTGCCCAGGGAGGAGACTTCGGTGGTGAAGGAATAGCGCACGCCCCGGCGGTTGGTGTTGGGGTCGGCCACAAAAGTACCCTTGCCCCGCTTGCGGACCACGAGGCCCTCATCCTCCAGCTCACCGATGGCCTGACGGACGGTGTTGCGGCTGACATTCAGCGCCCGGCAAAGCTCCGCCTCGGAGGGCAGCAGATCGCCGATGGCCAGTGCGCCGGAGGAGATGCCGCGCTTGATGATGCCCACCAGCTGGGCATAGAGAGGGATATCACTGCTCAGAGACAGGGATTCACTGAGGATAGCATTGGGTTCCATGAAAAAACGGTTCCTTTCATATGGGTTCTCCCGTTGGTATTGCATATGTTCGGGATGTTCTGATTGTACCATATACATTTTGGAAAAGATATCACCTAAAGAGATAAAAAAGGCGACGTTTAGCGGGAAGATTCAGCAAAACGACGAAAACGAGCGAAACAATAATCAAGCGGAACGCGGAAAATTCATTTATCGGAGATTTCGGAAGAAATCCGTCAGCACCCGGCGGCAGTCCTCCGCCAGCACCCCGCCCACCAGCGCCGGCGGATGGGGGAAGTCCTCCATGAACAGGTTCAGCACGCCGCCGCAGGCACCCATCTCCCGATCCCGTGCGCCGTAATAGACCCGTGGAATGCGGGCGTTGAGGATGGCCCCGGCGCACATGGGACATGGCTCCAACGTCACATAAAGGGTGCAGTCATCCAAACGCCAAGTGCCGAGGGCCTCATTGGCCTGCCGGATGGCCTCCATCTCGGCATGAGAGGAGGTGTGCTGCTTCTCCTCCCGGCGGTTGCGGCCCCGGCCCACGATCCGGCCCTCCCGGACGATGACACAGCCCACCGGCACCTCGCCGTGGGCGGCGGCCTCCTGGGCCAGTGCCAGTGCCTGACGCATATATTCCTCGTGCATGGCGCACCTCCTGAAAATTTCGGCTTGTCCCACGGCTAAAGTCCGGCATATCCGGATAAAATATCCGTACAATGAAAGGGAACGGGGAGGACTTGGACATGGGAAAAAAGGTGGAGCATCCGCTGGATATCCTGCGGGAGGAATTGCAGCAGACCAATGTGGCGCTGAAGTGCGCCTACGATAAGTTCAACTATGTCACGGAGCCGGAGCTGATAGAGGCCAGCATCTACGAGATCAGCGCCCTGAAGGCCCGATACAGCTATCTGCTGCGGTGCATCAAGGAGCAGGAGCCGGCGGCCCGCTCCGGGGGACGGACGACGGTGCCCGCCGCCGTGGCGGCCTCCGCCGGGAAGGGAGGGCCTGTATGTCCGGTATAGAGATCGGCGCACTGTGCGTGGTGGGGGCGTTTTTACTGTTCGCCGCCGTGCGCCTGTTCCGGGGGCCGGTGAAGCTGGCCCTGCGGGTGCTGGTGAACTCGGCGCTGGGCTTCGGGGCGGTGTGGCTGCTGAACCTCACCGCCGCCCTCACCGGCATCCGGCTGGGGCTCAACGTGTTCAACGCCCTCTTCATCGGGGTGCTGGGCGTCCCCGGCTTCGGTCTGCTGTTGCTGCTGCAATGGGTGCTGACGTGACAAAACGACAGGATATTACATATTACCTGCAAGATAGAAACGGAAACCGTCGGTCAGCGCTCCTGCTGCTCCAGATTCCAACCGTAGAGAGGATAGCGCTGGAGACTGCCGAAAAGCTTCTGTTTGATGTCGGGATAGCGCCCCTCCAGCTGGTGGATCAGATCCTTCACCTCCTGCCGACGGGTGGAGCCGTTGGCGGGACAGGGGTTGTGGACCACCGGCAGGCGGAGCCGTTCCACCGTGCGGCGGATGTCGGCCTCCCGGCAGTACAGCAGAGGACGGATCTGGGTGATGCCCGTGCGGTCCAGATACGTCACCGGCTGGAAGCAGCCGATGCGCCCCTCGAACAGCAGATTCATCAGCAGCGTTTCGATGGCATCGTCGTAGTGATGCCCCAGTGCGATCTTATGGATCCCCCGCTCCGTCAGCGCCGTATTCAGGCTGCCCCGCCGCAGCTTGGCGCAGAGGGAACAGGGGTTCTTTTCTTTGCGCTCTTCAAACACGATCTGGTATACCGGCACATGGATGCGGGTGTAAGGGACCTCCAGCTCCCGGCACAGCTCCGCCACGGCGTCAAAGCTCATGCCCGGCGTGCCGGTCTCCAGCGTGATGGCCTCCACCTGAAAGGGGATGGGATAGAAGTCCCGCAGCCGGGCCAGAGCCGTCAGGGTCAGCAGGCTGTCCTTGCCGCCGGAGACGCCCACGGCCACCTTGTCCCCGGCCTCGATCATGTGATAGTCCTCCACGCAGCGGCGGACCTGTCCTAAAATATGCTGCATATGCTGCCTCCGGGAAATAAAATTGCGTTTTTAGAAAACAAGAGATAAACAGAGAAAACAAGAGATAATCGCAGATGTTCTAATGGTAAATTAAAACGCTGTTGACATTTTTGCGGGGGTGTGTTATAAATATCCTTGCGCTGTTTGCGTGTTTTCTCTCCCCATGATAGCAAGGGAGCACGGAAAAGTAAAGCAATACATTATATAAATTGGAGGAAATCACCATGTCCACTTATATGGAAAAAAAGGGCAATGTTGTCCGCAAGTGGTACGTCGTGGATGCCGCCGGTAAGCCCCTGGGTAAGACCGCCGTCATCGTCGCTGACCTGCTGCGTGGTAAGGGCAAGCCCACCTACACCCCCCATGCCGACTGCGGTGACAACGTCATCGTCATCAACGCCGGCAAGGCCGTCCTCACCGGCAACAAGATGGAGCAGAAGTACTACCGCACCCACTCCGGCTGGGTGGGCGGCCTGAAGGAGACCAAGTATCGCCTGCTGATGCAGGAGAAGCCCGAGGTCGCCGTGCGTGTGGCCGTGCGTGGCATGATGCCCCGCAACATCGTCACCAAGGACTCCCTGAAGCGTCTGCACATCTACGCCGGCGAGCAGCATGAGCATCAGGCTCAGAAGCCCGAGCTGGTCAAGTAAGGAGGAAAAAGAGAATGTATCAGTCTAAGAATCCCTATATGTACGGCACCGGCCGTCGTAAGTCCTCCGTGGCCCGTGTGCATCTGTTCCCCAACGGCACCGGCTCCATCACCATCAACGGCCGTGATATCGACGATTACTTCGGTCTGGAGACCCTGAAGATGGTGGTTCGCCAGCCCCTGAACACCACCGGCACTCTGGGCAAGGTGGATATCGTGGCTACCGTCGAGGGCGGCGGTGTGTCCGGTCAGGCCGGTGCTCTGCGCCATGGCATCAGCCGTGCGCTGCTGCTGGTAAATCCCGAGTACCGTGCCGCCCTGAAGAAGGCCGGTTTCCTGACCCGTGATCCTCGTATGAAGGAGCGTAAGAAATACGGCCTCAAGGCCGCCCGTCGGGCACCCCAGTTCAGCAAGCGCTGATTTCGATCGATTTCGCAATTTCAAAGCAATCAAAATCCCGGAAAACGAGAGTTTTCCGGGATTTTTCTATATCCGCAGCATTTGTTCCGTTTTCAAAAAATCTGATAGAATTTGACAAGGTTTGACGTGATTTTTACATGTTAACGATGGGCTAAATGCCGTTTTTGACCCCGAAACTGTTAACGGATGGGTTAATTTTCGGGCTGCTCATGTGGCCACTCGGAGCAGATCGCCTCTGCATAGAAAATGAATACTGCGCCCCGCCTTTTCGGAAATAATGGCTTTGGCACGGTTTGAAACGGTTTGACCAAGCCGAATGAACTTTATCTTTTTTCGCAGGGCAAATGCCGCCGCAGAATTGATAAACGGAACGCAATCTGTTATGCTGTCCGTGTAAGGAGGGATGACACATGAAACGAAAAACCTATACCTTGTATCTCAGCTGCGAGGAATACGGTGTGATCCTCGACGCACTTATTCGCTTCAAAAACAAGCTCACCCGACAGGGGCGGTACACCGACATCGTAGATGAAGTTATCCTTACCCTGCTGGATGCCAAGACGAAGCGAGTCTACATCTGAATATCGTATACATAAGGAAAGCCATGTAGCTGTCAAAAGCCACACGGCTTTTTCTATACCCGGCATTACATAGCTGTCCGCCATCGCCGCAGACAGCTAAATTTACAGACAGGAGGAATCCCAAAGTGGCGAATTGTAAAGTGATCGCCGTCGCCAACCAAAAGGGCGGCGTCGGCAAAAGCACCAGTGTCTACTGCATCGGTGCAGGGCTTGCCATGGATGGCAAACGGGTTCTGCTTGTGGATGTTGACCCGCAGGGTGATCTCACCAAGATGCTCGGTCAGCGCAAGCCCCATGAGCTGCCTCATACCCTGACGGAGCAGATGAACGCTGTTGTGCAGCACAGCGCCGAGCCGGAGCACCCGGAAATTTTGCACCACCATGAGGGCTTTGATTTTGTCCCTGCCAACCGCAGCCTATCGGCGGTGGAGGTGGGGCTGGTCAATGTCATGAGCCGTGAAACCGTGCTCAAACGCTATCTGGACGGTATCAAGAAGAATTACGACTATGTGCTGCTGGATTGCCGCCCGTCGCTGGGTATGCTGGTCATCAATGCCCTGTCGGCTGCGGATCATGTACTCATCCCGGTGCAGGCGGACTATCTGGCAGCCGAGGACATGACGGAGCTTGTGGGCACGGTGCAGAGCATCCGGCAGCAGATCAACCCAAAGCTGAAGATCGGCGGCGTCTTTCTGACCATGGCGAATGACACGAACTTCCGCAAAGACATTGTGGCCGGGGTAAAAGAAAACTTCGGCAAGCACCTGCCCGTACTGGATGCCGTCATTCCCGCTACGGTGCGGCTGGCGGAGATCAGCACGGCAGACAAGAGTATCTTCCGGCATGAACCGCGCGGACGGGCTGCCGCAGCCTACGGTGCGCTGGTAAAGGAGGTGGAACGCATTGGCGAAAAGCAACGCATCCGAGATGCTGACATCACTCGATAGCCTGTTTACCACGCAGGAGCAGCGGGACGAAGCCAAGCGCGACAGCGTGCAGGACATACCGATTTCCCAAATCAGCGATTTTCCTGAGCATCCCTTCAAGGTAAAGCAGGACGAGGCCATGTTGGAAATGGCGGAGAGCGTGCGGCAGTATGGCGTCTTGGTGCCGGGGCTTGTGCGGCAGCTGGATGACGGCAGCTATCAGATGGTATCGGGGCACCGGCGCAAGATGGCCAGCGAACTGGCAGGACGGGACACGATCCCCTGCATCGTGCGCGACCTCACGGATGACGAAGCCGTTATTATCATGGTGGACAGCAATCTCCAGCGCGAGCGTGTATTGCCGTCGGAAAAGGCTTTTGCGTACAAAATGAAGCTGGATGCCATGCGAAGGCAGGCGGGTAGACCGAGTAAAGAAAATGGTGTCCCACTGGGACACCATTTTCAGCAAGGAAAGTCAAGAGAGATTTTGGCAGACAATTCACCGGACAGTAATACACAAATCCAGCGCTATATCCGCCTCACCAACCTTATCCCGGAAATTCTGGACATGGTGGATGACGGTCGGATCGCCTTTCGCCCTGCGGTGGAGCTGTCCTACCTTGCCGAACAGGAGCAGTGTGCGCTTTATGACACCATGGGACGCGAGGATTGCACGCCGTCGCTTGCACAGGCCATTAAGATGAAGGCGTTCAGCCGAGACGGAAAGCTGACCGATGCGGTGATCCTGTCCATCATGGAGGAGGAAAAGCCCAACCAGAAGGAACAATTTCGGATACCCAAGGAGCGTATCAGCAAATATTTCAAGCCGGGGACGCCCGCACGGACTATGGAGGATACGATCATCAAGGCACTGGACTATTACAGAAAGCGGCAGCGGGAAATGGAACGCTGAATCTTCCGCCCAGGGGAAAGTCTGCCCATCGGACAGGCTGTGTGCCAGGGCCGGTTTTTCCGCTCCCCCCTCTCCACACCTCACCCCCTTCCTACCGGCTGTACCGGCTGAAAAAGAGATTATCTCACAAGTCCATATCGTACAGAAAGCAGCATCCTTTTCCGGATGGTGCTTTTTATTTTTACTCTTAGGAGGTCTAACAAATGAAAAAACTCTATCGCAGAAGCATTTCCGGGCTGTTGGCTCTGCTGATCTGCTTCACCGCCATCCTCGGCAGCGGCATGACGGCCTATGCCGCCGCATTCACCGGAGAAACTGCGGATTCGTACTCGGTGGCATTTCCCAGAGACGGAGACGCCAATCTGGATTACAGCGGCACTTGGGGCCACGACGAGCTGCACTACATGAACGGCTGGACATCCGGCGAGGCAACATGGATGACCACGCTGCACACCATTGGCTCCTTCGGCGGCCCGGCCTGCTACTGCATCGAGCCAGGCGTTCCCCGAAACCTGTACCGTTCCTACGAAAGCTATGGGGAGGACTATTGGGACACCTTCCCCGCCGAATATAACCGCACCATTGATGGCCGAACCATGAAAACGCTCCTTGGCCGCATCATGCAGTACGGCTATCAGGGAAATCTCTCCCTCGACTGGCGCTCTCAGAACGAGGCCGACGCCGACAAGCTGGCCCACATGATGGCCACGCAGGTGCTGGTGTGGGAAACGGTGGTCGGGGAGCGGGATGCGGACTTCAATCACGTTGACCCCGGCAGCGCCGATGCCGTGAAGTCCGTCTACCGCACCTCCCATCCGCTCTATAGTCGGTTCTCTGCCTACTACGACAGCATCGAGGCCAGCGTGAAAAAGCACACCGTCGTCCCCAGCTTCATGGACCGCAGTGAGGAAGCTGCACAGACGGTTGAACTGAGTTGGGACGGCGGCCGCTACACAGCTACCCTGACGGACACCAACGGCGTTCTGGGCGAATATGCCTTCTCTTCGGCCCAGTCGGATATGACCTTTGCAGTCGATGGGAACGACCTGACTATCTCTGCCGAGACGGCTTCCGCAGATGGTGTGACCATTACTGCCGTCAGAAACAACACCCGGCAGGGCGTGCTGGTCTGGAGCGACGGCCACTATGGCCCAGACGGCACCATGCAGGATGTCGTCACCTTCCGGGATACCGTCAGCGACCCCATGTACGCCTACCTGCACCTGAAGGTCGGCTATGGCAGCGTCAAGATCATCAAAACCAGCGAGGACGGCGAGGTGTCCGGCATCTCCTTCACCGTTTCCGGCAACGGTACGGAGCAGACCGTGACGACCAATGCAGACGGCGAAATGCAGCTCGATGATCTCCGCCCCGGCGCTTACACCGTGACGGAGCAGAGCAGTGACCGGTATGAACCCCAAGAGGTGCGTCAAGTGACTGTGATCTCCGGTCAGGTCGCCACCGTGACCTTCCATAATACGCTGAAGCGGGGCAGTCTGGAGGTCATCAAAACCTCGGAGGATCATTTGATCGAGGGTGTGAAATTTCACTTGACAGGCGCCTCGCTTTCGGGCTTGCCCGTAGACGAGTACGCCGTAACAGACAGCACGGGCAAGGCCGTATTTTCCGATGTGCTGATCGGCACAGGCTATGTGCTGTCCGAGGTGGATACGGATGTTCGCTATGTGATACCCGAGGATCAGACGGCAGCAGTGGAATGGAGCAAGGTCACGCACAAGAGCATCCACAATGTGCTGAAAAAGTGGAACGCCACCGTTACGAAAAGCGACAGCGCCACCGGAACACCCCAGGGCGATGCCAAGCTGTCCGGCGCGGTCTATGGCGTATACAAGGGCGGGCAGCTTGTGGACACCTATGTGACGGACGGAAATGGCCAATTCACGACCGTATATTATGCCTGCGGGGATGATTGGACGATTCGTGAGATCACGCCCAGCGAGGGCTATCTGCTGGGCAGCACGGTGTACCCCGTAGGCGCTGAGCCGCAGCGGTACACCGCGGAATATAATCCCATTGCGCTGGATGTGACCGAGCAGGTCATCCGGGGCGGCGTGGCCCTCACGAAAGTGGACAAGGACTATCCGGAAAACAAACTGGAGGGAGCCGTGTTTGAGGTCTACCGTGACAGCAACCGCAATCAGGAACTGGATGCTGAGGACGAACTGTTGGGCACGATGGAGGAACTGGGCAGCGGCGAGTACGCCCTGACCGGTCTTTGCTACGGCGGCTATTTTGCAAAGGAAGCCCAGGCCCCGGAGGGCTTTTATCTGGATGAAAACGCCTACTATTTTGCCATCACCACGGACGGCGAAACCGTGACCGTGGAAAATGAAGCCGGAAAGGGCTTTGTCAATGCGGCGCAGGTGGGGTCGCTCCGGATCGTCAAGACCTCCTCGGACGGAAAGCTGGAAGGATTTTCCTTCCGTGTTACCGGGGCCAACGGCTATGACCAGGTGTTCCAGACCGATGCGGAGGGCTTCATTCTCGTCGAGGGCCTGCGTATCGGGGACTACACCGTATCCGAGGTGCGGGACGGCACTTCGGACGGGTATCTCCTCCCCGCTGACAAGACGGCCTCCGTTTTTGAGGGAGCCGTAACGGAGGTGGAGATGCACAATGAAAAGAAGCCCGCACTGGAGGTGCCGCAGACCGGAGACAACAGCCACATGGCACTGTGGCTGGGTCTGCTGGGCATTTCCGGCATCGGCGCTGCGGCTATACTGCTGATGCGCAAGCGTAAAAAATAAGCGCCAAGGGGCGGCCAGATCGGCCGCCCTTTTTTCTATGGGAAAGAAAAGTTTTTCGGCGTGAACCAACAATAACAGGATGGTATTTGTGAATAAATGGCTATACTGTTTGTGTGCCATCTACTCAATTGTTTCGTATTCACTTGACAAGTTTCAGTTTTAACGGTACAATTAAGAAAAAGTGAAACAAAAGGCGGAAGCGAAGGAGTCTTTCTGATATGCTATCTTTCCTTAAATTAGTATTCGGCCCCGATATTACAGTGAAGGGATTCGACTACACGGATGACACGCCCTACTATATCAAGGACGGATATACCCCCCAATTGTTAAGTTGGGGAGACCATGCGTGTGTTCTTTTGAAGCCAAATGGCTCTTCTTGGCGATTGCCTACATTAAAAAAGCAGTTGAAGAAGTTTCAGGAACTTTGTTCTCTTCCCTGTGCACTGTGCTTAGACAACCTGTCTGCGTTACAACGACGGAGTATGCTGGAAGAACACATCCCGTTTGTGTCTCTTTCGCAGCAGGTGTACCTTCCGTTTTGGGGGTGCGCTTTTCATGAGCAATTCAAGGCGGACGCTGCCATTATGGCAAAAATGGCACCCGGTACACAGCTTGTATTTCTATATTTATACTATGCAGAGAATACTGGGTCCGTAAATCTGACACAGATTGCAAAGGCACTTTCGCTCTCAAAGGCGACCTGTACAAGGGCAATCAATGACCTCTCTGCTTCGGGTCTGATCTCGCAAACAGCAGAAGGCACGAATAAATGGATCACAACGGCATACACCAAATCAGAACTTTTGGAAAAAGCATACGGGCGACTGAAAACGCCTGTTGATCGAATTCTTTACGTAAAAGGAACCGCCCAAATCGAGCATCCAATTGCAAGTGGAATACGGGCGCTGGCACGGCAATCCATGATTGGGGTAAACGATCAGGATGGTGCTATTGCGATTTTCAAAAAGGAGGCGGCAAAAATCCCAGCAGAAGATATCTGCACAAAACAGTATTTTGAAGACTTTGGCGGTGCTGTTATTGAAGTGTGGTCCTATGACCCGATCATTTTGGAGAGAGACGGCTGTGTAGATGACATTTCATTGCTGCTCAGCATGGACAACGACCCAAACGAACGAGTTCAGACGTGCTTGGATGAAATTCGGCAAAAGCACGGACTACCAATCAAAGAGGAAGAATAAAGGAGAACGAAATGGTAAATGGCATAGATATATTCCGAGAGCACTTCAATCATTTTAAGGAGCAATATACTGTAATTGGAGGCTTTGCCTGTGATCTTCTGATGAACGATGCAGGACTTGATTTCAGGCAAACCGTTGACATCGACATGGTGCTGATCGTCGAGGCTTTAACGACAGACTTTGCAAAAGCCTTTTGGGCTTTTATTGAAGCTGGTGGCTATCAGGCCAGGCAACGCAGTAACGGTCAACCGGAGTTCTATCGTTTTGTGGACCCAACGAACCCTGCTTACCCCAAGATGATTGAATTATTTTCAAGGCCACAAAGCAATGTGGTCTTGCAGCCAGATACACACTTGATGCCGCTGCATATTGATGATGAAGTTTCCAGCTTGTCAGCGATTTTGCTCAATGATGATTATTACCACTTTCTTCTGGATGGACGAACAGTTACAGATGGTATCTCCATATTAGATGCTGAACATATTATTCCGCTGAAAATGAGAGCTTGGCTGGATTTGAAAAGCAAGAAAGCAGAAGGAATCCATGTAAACGCACGTGACATCAAGAAACACCGTCTGGATGTGTTTCGCCTGTTCCAACTTGTACGGGAAAATCAGAGAATACCTGTCCCGCAGTCTATAATGGAGGATATTACTCGGTTTATAGCACAAATGCGGCAGGAGGACATTCGTTTAACGGATATAGGTATTCGCCGCTCGAAAGACTCTATTCTGGATATTTATAGTCAAATGTACATTACAGAATAAAAGCGCCGCCCCCATGCTGAACATTCAGTGTGGGGGCAGTTTCATGGAGTGGAACAAATCGTCGCAGTGTCGGTCTTGTGTTTGCACTCCTGCATTTTCAAAGAACGAATCCCAAGGGGGCGGCCGGATTGGCCGTCCCTTTTTACATACCGAGGTGAAAGGAGACGGAATGGGTATGAGCAATCAAACGGAAGAAAAGGAGCTGTTCCATGCGGTATCCCTGTCCGGCGGTAAGGACAGCACCGCTATGCTGCTGCTCATGATTGAGCGGGGACTGCCGATCCAAGCGGTCCTGACGGCAGATACAGGCATGGAATTCCCGGAAATGTATGAGCATCTGCAAAAGTTGAACGACTATCTGTTTGCAGAGCGAGGCCTGCATCTGACGTGGCTGCGCCATCCCAAAGGCTTTGAGTGGCTGATGTTTGAGGAAAAGAAGCAGCGACCGGCCAGCATTGAAAACCGGCAGCGGCTGGGTGTTTCTCTATACGGAAACGGCTGGCCCGGTCCCCGTGTGCGTTGGTGTACGGGGCAGCTGAAAACGCATCTCATCCATAAGGAGATCAACCGGCTGAAAGGACAATACCGGGCCGTGAGTTATGTGGGTATCGCCGCAGATGAGCCGAAGCGCATCAAAAGCGAGCACTATCCGCTGGTGGATTGGGGAATCACGGAGAAGGAAGCCCTGCAAATCTGCTATGACCGGGGTTATGACTTCGGTGGGCTGTATCAGATTTACCACCGCTGCTCCTGCTGGTGCTGCCCGTTGCAGGGCATTGGGGAGCTGCGAAAGCTCCGGCAGTATCACCCGGAGTTATGGGAGCAGCTGCGGGAAATGGACAAACGTGCGTTGGCACAGTTCGGTCCCGGCCCGCTGGGGCAATTCAAGAAGGATTGGAGCGTGGAACGATTGGAGCAGCGATTTGCGGCAGAAGCGCAGCAACTTTCTATTTCATCCTTGCAGAAGGAGCGTGAGCGATGATGTATCGAGAACCGAGTGATTCCCCTTGGGGCCTTGTTGTGCGCTGCGACACTTTGTGTCCCGGTGTGTATAGCGTATCCACGGCAGGCCACGGAGGGATCATGGCCCAAATCGACGCAGCTCGGCAGTTGCTGTCCCTGGAAGCACAGCAGGTCGGCTTTCAGGCAGGCGGGTATCTGAATTTTGAGGAGGACTGCGATGCGTCGGTGGCCCTGCGGGAACTGATGGACAGCGGTATCATTGCACCCCGGACGGATAACTACTTCCGCCCCGGCGAATATGAAGCCTGCATTGACCGGAGCCTGCAGCGCTGGAACCCGGCCTATTGGCAGGCACGGCAGGCACGGCTCTCTGTACGGGAGGCAAAAGCGACAAAGGAGCGTGAGCGGTAATGGACTATGTAATCAGAATTATAATCCCGGCAGAACGCAACTACTGCTATACCGGCAGTCCGCAGCTCGACAAGCTGACCGGCTGCATCGGCCATCTGCGGGGCGATATGGACAGAAGCGGGAAAGGTTTTTTCACCTCATGGGAGGATCACTGCGGGGAGCTGAAAACACAGGCGTTCAAGGATGAGTTTGATGATTTTATCAATGCCCTGCGTTTTGACGAGCGCTATGACGGCATTTTCAAAAACCGCAGCAGCCTTTCCCGATACTGCTATGAACACAAAGAAAGTGTGTTTGCCGAGGATTTCATTCCGCAGTACGGATTCCGGGTGGATACGCCGGAGTATGCCTATCTGCTGCGGCTGAATCCCATGCAGGGCGATTATAACCTGTATATCTACTGCTATCGCCGGGAGATGCTGAAGCAGCACATGGAAAAGGCGGCCCGCGGCATTTGCTTTCTTGATGCAAGCGGCAAGGAACGGTTCCGCATTCCCGATGGGGACAGTATCCGCGTGACCCGTCCGGATGGCAGCCATAGTGATCACACCTGCCGCTACATTGACGAGAACCGCGCCGAGATCGGCTATGGGGTCGATAACCTGTATCACATGGCGCAGTTTGCCGAATGGATGGCGCGAAACGGCAACACTTATGTGCCGCTGCGCTCCTCCCTGCCGAAGCAGTGCTACTCTCTCCTGCTGGACACCGGAAATGTGGTGATTTTGAAACGGGGCGAAACCGGCTATTACAAGACGGACATTCCCCACACCTCAAAGGAAGAAGCCCGTGCGCTTGTGGAGGAATATAACCGCAAGCTGGGCGTGACCCGCGCCCAGGAGGAGGCTATGAAGGGAGGCTCCATGTTCGGCTTTGACAAGCCCATTGCCGATCCCGCCAACTACGATGCACAGGGACAGCCGTTAAAGCGCCGGGAGAAAGACCGAGGTGACGCACGATGACCGAGCAGAAACATATTATCTGGAGCAGCGATCCGGACTACGAGGATTGGAGGGACGATCTGGAGGAACAGTACCCCGAGCTTTCCGAGCAGGAACGGATGGAATTGATGGTCGAGCAGAACAACGACTATCTCGATGACGAGCGGTGCAATCTGAACATTCAGCTCTCCCGCCCCATTCTGCTGATCGCAGACATCGGCCGATGGGATGGGCGGTATCCCGGTTATGCCGAGATCAAAAGCGGCAATATCCGCGATTGCCTGTATTCCGAGATGGACTATTCCACATGGTATGTAGACCGGCTGGGCGATCTGCGCTGCGATGCCGTACATCACGACGGCACGAACCATTATCTCTACCGTGCCTACAAGGAGAATGTGAGCGAAGCACAGATCGACCGGCTGAAAGAAAAGCTGTACAGCGGCACCGCCACCCGCGCCGATGTGACCCGTGTGACAAAGCGCCTGGGCGACGAGATCGGGCGGGTCTACGGCTGGCGGTTTCCGCCCGTCCGGGAAGCGGCGCGAGAAAGATAGGAGGAAAACGGTATGTCTGTTGATGCAAGAAAAGAACGCTTTGAGCTGGTGGAGGTGTTTGACCGTCCCATGCTCTTTACCTGCCTGCGGGTAGACCGAAACACGGTGCCCAAGGGGCTGTATCTCTATGAGGTACGCAATGACGACGATCAGTGCGGGATCCCCGTGGAGATCGGCCGCTGGATCATGGTTAACCACTGGGGAACGCTGCTGTCTGCGACACCCATCAAGCTGGAGCCGAACCGGTACAATAACAACGCCTACCGCCATATCGACCCGGAAAACGACTGGAACTACACCGGCGAGCTGTGTTCGGCCAGGGAATATATGGATAAATACCTGCTGAAAAAGGACAGGGAAAAACCAAAGGAAAGATAGGAGGTGCTGCCCATGGCACGCAGATTTCAGGAGATCACGGAGGTTTACCGGCAGGAGATCGCCGCACTGGCCCGCGCAGACCGGTGGACGGCATTTCTGCGCTCTGCCTGCCGGAATTATAAGCTGCCCTTTGAGGAGCAGGTGCTGGTACACGCACAGCGCCCGGACGCAACGGCTGTGTTGGAGATAGAGCGCTGGAACCGTCAATTCGGCCGATGGGTCAATAAGGGTGCTACCGGCATTGCCGTATTTGATCGGGACTATCCGGGACGCACGCGCCTCAAGTATTATTTTGATATATCCGACACCCACGAAAGCCGTTTGTCCCGCCCCGTGCCGCTCTGGCAGGTGCCTGCCGAGCAGGAGCCGGATGTGATCGAAGCGTTGGAAAACCGATTCGGCGCGCTGGACGATAAAGGCACATTGGAGGAAGCCATAGTATCCGCCATGGAAAACGCTGCGGCGGACAATATGACGGACTATCTTGATGATCTGCAGAATTGCCGGGACAACAGCCTTCTGGAAGAACTGGACGAGCTGAATTTGTCAGTTCTCTATCGCCGTCTGCTGGAAAACAGCACGGCGTATATGCTGATGTGTCGCTGCGGGCTGGAACCGGATGAATATTTTGATCCGGAGGATTTCTCTGAGGTGTTCAATTTCAATACCCCGGAAACGCTGAATGCCCTGGGCGTGGCCACACGGGATATTGCCGAAAGCGGTTTGAGCGCCATCGCATTGACCGTCCGAAGCCGTCAAAAGCAAATTCGCACAATTGCGCAGGCACCGGGAAATGAGTATCCTATAGACAAGCAAACAGAAACACAGACCGAAAGGAGCGAAAACCATGGAACTGACATACACGATGAAGGACGGCTACCGGCTGCCGGATCTGCTGCCGCCGCAGGAGCCGGAAACAGCCCTTGGGAAATACGGCCTGCTACGCCGGAGGTATCTGAAGGAGCACCGGAAGGTGCTGTTCACGAACCTGCTGACATCGGGCAGGCTGAACGAGCATCTGGCGGAGATCGACCGGACGGCGCGGCAGCGCGTGGAACAGACGGTGACGGCGATGGCTCAGGCCGAGGGCGTGACGGAGGAGCTGAAAGCCGCCGACCCGATGAAGTGGGTGGGGCTGATGAACAACCTGAGAAACGCCGCCGAGGAGACAGTGCTGGCGGAGTTGATCTACAGCTGAACACCGAACCCGAAGAAGCGGACAGTGCGGAGGAAGCAACCTCTGAGCTGCCCGCTTTTTTGGATGAAAAGAAAATTTTCGCCATCATTGAAAACCGCAATGATGATCTGATCTACAAGAAGGCGCAGATCGAACTGTTTTTCCGGTCACATCCGGACGAGGCCGAGCGTGCCGAATATCTCCGCTCGGCATATCAAGACCGTTTCACCGAGATCCTTGCAGACGGAGCACGGCTGGGGTATCGTCCGCAGAAAAACGGTCTGCTCATGTGGGAGGGCGCATATCTTTCCCGTACCAGCGAAAGCGTTTTTTCATGGAAGCTGGTGGCAGGCTTTACGGCACAGCTCATTGACAAACGGGAATACTATGTCAACACCGAGATCAAACCGTTTGTGCCGATGGAATCACAGCAGCTTACGCTGTTTGATATGCCTGCGTTCGACCAACCGGAGGATACACCGGTCGCACCACTACTCTCCCATCACAAGCTGCCGCAGCAGATCATGGATGAAGCCCTGTGCATAGGAGCCAACGATGAGCATAGCCGGCTGATCATCTGCGCTTACTTTATGAAGGATAAGCCGGACAACGCCGCATTCCTGCAAAAGCACTACGGAGAGAACGGTGCGGGCTTCTATTTTGGCGGAGAGAAAGTTTCGCTTTGGTATGACGCCGAGGGGATGCGTATTGCCCGCGGCAGCACGGCGCAGCGGAGCAATGCCACACTGATCTCCTGGGAGGAAGCGGCAAAGCGTATCCGGGAGCTGCTGGAGCTGGGGCGGTATATGCCGCAAAGTGAACTCGATGAGGTCGATCACTACGAGCGGATGTGGCTTGCTGACAGCATTGCCTACACCAGCCGGGACATGACAACGGAAGCGAGAAACGCAGGATTTCTGCCGCTGGCCATGCTGGCGCAATCCGTCAAAGGCGGCTATCCGGAAACGCAGAAGCAAATTTATGAGCTTCTCTGTGCGCCGGATACGCTGCAAAAGTGCGTGGACGAATGGACGGCGTTCAACGCCGCGCTGGATGCAGGGCAAGACCTTTTGCGTTTTCGCTTTTACCGTCCGAAAGAGATACTGGAGCGGCTCCGTGATCTACAACGGGAGCCGCTTCATTTTACCGTTGCCGACGGGTTTGCTCCCGACCGGCAATTTTTTATTTCCGCCGATGAGATCGACAAGGTGCTGCGTGGATGGGACGGCAGCACCGACTATCGCCTTGGCGTGTACGCTTTTTACGCCACGCACAAGGATAAGACCGAGCGTGAAAAATACCTCAAGGATTATCACGGCGAGTACAGCGGTCATAGCGGCGGGAATGACAATCTCACCCACACCCGTGGCAAGGGCATTGAGTTCAGCCACGGCAGTATCACGGCCCCCTATGCCAAGGTCACGCTGAAATGGCCGGAGGCGGCCAAACGCATCGGGGAGCTGATCTCCCAGAACAAATTTCTCTCAGATGCCGACTGGGCGGCCATGCCGGAGTATGAGCGGAAACAGCTGGCCCGGAAGATCGTCAACTTTTTCATGGATACACCGGACGATGTGGTGCGGCCTTTTTCGCAAAACGCCATTGCGGACTATTGGGAGTGCGTAAAGGCTGTGACCGTTCAGCTCTCCGACGCCGACCGCGTGCAGGAAATTTATCAGAATATGCTCCCTGCCTGGGAAGCCACGAAAGAGGAGGATCGGCACTATACCCTGCGCAAGCAGGGCATAGAAGCCATGCGTGCCTATCTGGACGGCACCTATTCCGTGTTTGGCCTTGGGAAAACCCTGCAAACGCCAACGACCGAGGCCGTTTCCGAACGGCCGGCAGCAGAACCGGAGGTATCGGAGCCGGAACCGCCCATAGCGGAAGCGGAAACCACAGAGATAGAACCGGCATTACCTGCCGAAGAAAAAGCTGTGCTCACAGCGCCGCGGCCCAAACGGGAGCGTATGCGGTTTGCACCGCTCTATCCGGAAATACCGGCCGGGCAGCGACACGACTTTCACATCATGGATCGGGAGCTGGGCGTGGGCAGCAAGGCGGAGAAGTATGCGTCCAATGTGGCGGCGATCCGCACCCTGCAAACAGTGGAAAGCGAAAACCGGCTGGCGACACCGCAGGAGCAGGAGATCCTTTCCCGCTATGTGGGCTGGGGCGGCCTTGCCGATTGCTTCGATGAAAAGCACAGCCGGTACGCCGAGCTGAAAGCGCTGCTCACCGAGGAGGAATATGCCGCCGCCCGTGCCAGCAGCCTGACCGCTTTTTATACCCCGCCCGTTCTCATCGACGCCATCTACCAGGCGCTGGCACAGATGGGCTTGGAAAGCGGCAACCTGTTGGAGCCTGCCTGCGGCATTGGCAACTTTATGGGAATGCTGCCGGACAGCATGAGGGATTGCAAGGTCTACGGCGTGGAACTCGACAGTATTTCCGGCCGCATCGCCCGGCAGCTTTACCAGAACAGCCGTATCGCCGTTACCGGCTATGAAAAGGCGGAGATACCGGACAGCTTCTTTGACGCTGCTGTGGGCAATGTGCCGTTTGGAAATATCAAGGTCGTTGACCGGCGCTACGACAAGCATCACTGGCTCATTCACGACTATTTTCTCGGAAAGACGCTGGACAAGATACGTCCGGGCGGCGTGATCGCCTTCATCACCTCAAAGGGCACGATGGACAAGGAAAGCCCTGCCGTGCGGAAATATCTGGCCCAGCGGGCCGACCTCATCGGGGCGATCCGCCTGCCCAATACGGCCTTCAAGGCCAGCGCCGGAACAGATGTGACCAGCGACATTCTCTTCCTCCAGAAGCGTGACCGCATTGTGGACATCGAACCGGATTGGGTGCATCTGGACACGGATGAAAACGGCATCCGCATGAACAGCTATTTTGTCCGGCACCCGGAAATGGTGCTGGGCGAGATGGTCATAGAGAGCACTCAATACGGCATGGACAGCGTGTGCAAGCCCTATGAAAATGCCGATCTTGCCGATCTTCTGAGCGAAGCGGTATCGGGGCTTCATGCACAGATCCCCACCTATGAGCAGGACGGGCCGGAGGAGGAAGATTTATCCATTCCCGCCGACCCGAATGTGCGTAATTACAGCTTTACCAGCGTAGACGGCAAGCTGTATTTCCGCATTGACAGCCGCATGGAGCCGGTCGAACTGCCGCTGACCACCGAGAACCGAGTGCGCGGCATGATCGCCCTGCGGGACTGCACCCGTCAGCTCATCGAGTACCAGGCGGAGAACCATCCCGATGAGATCATCCGGCGCGAGCAGGAGAAGCTGAACGGGCTGTACGATGCCTATGTCAAAAAATACGGGCGGCTTTACACCCGCGGCAACAACCTTGCCTTTTCGGATGACAGCAGCTATCCGCTGCTGTGCTCGTTGGAGGTGCTGGACAACGAAGGCAATTTCGCCCGCAAGGCGGATATGTTCACCAAGCGCACCATTCGCCCGCATGAGCCGGTCACGCAGGTGGATACGGCATCGGAGGCGCTGGCGGTATCTCTCTCCGAAAAAGCGCAGGTGGATCTCGGCTTTATGTCGGAGCTGTCCGGTAAAAGTGAGGACGAGCTGGTGCAGGAGCTTTCCGGGGTCATTTACCGGAATGTCCGTTGCGGTCTTACGCCGGAGGAGATCAGTCCGGTGCAGCTTGATCTGGCGGCATATCCCTATGTCACTGCTGAGGAATTTCTGTCTGGCAATGTGCGCAAAAAGCTGCGTATGCTGCAGGCGCTGCAAGCAGCGCTGCCGGCCGAAAAGAAAGATGCGCTTGCCGGGTATCTCTCCGCCATGGAAGCTGTGCAGCCGACAGAGCTGACCGCTGCGGAGATCGGTGTGCGGATCGGTGCATCGTGGGTGCCTACCGATGTCTATCAGCAGTTTATGTTCGAGCTGTTCGGTACCAGCGTATACGCCAGGCAGAGAATGCGGGTCGTTCGCTCCGAATACAGCGGAGAATGGAACATCAGCAACAAAAGCATGGACGGCGGCAACATCAAAGCCGTCACCACCTACGGCACCAAGCGTATCACGGCGTACCACATCCTGGAGCAGACACTGAATCAGCGGGTGGTCAAGGTGTTCGATACCGTTGTGGAGGACGGCAAGGAGCGGCCGGTTCTGAATGTGAAGGAAACTGCCATCGCCCAGGATCGGCAGGAGCTGATCAAGTCCAAGTTTGCCGATTGGCTGTGGCAGGACATCGACCGACGCGAACGGCTGTGCCGCATCTATAACGACACCTTCAATTCCATCCGCCCGCGGGAATATGACGGCAGCCACATCCGCTTTGTGGGGATGAACCCGGAGATCAGCCTGCGAAAGCATCAGGTGAACGCCATCGCCCATGTATTGTACGGCGGCAATGCGCTGTTGGCACACGAAGTGGGTGCAGGGAAAACCTTTGAAATTGTTGCCGCCGCTATGGAAATGAAGCGTCTGGGGCTATGCACCAAGTCGCTGATCGTGGTGCCCAACCACATCACGGAACAGTGGGCGGCAGAATGGCTTCAGCTCTACCCAGCCGCTAACATTTTGGTAGCTACCGAACGCGATTTTGAAAAGCGCAACCGCCGCAGGCTGTGTGCCCGCATCGCCACCGGAGATTACGATGCAATTATCATCGGCCACAGTCAGCTCATGAAGATCCCCCTGTCCCGTGAACGGCAACAGGCCATTTTGCAGCGGCAGATCGACGAGGTGCTGCTGGCCATCAGCGACGCTAAGCGGCAGAAAGCAGAAAACTTCACCATCAAGCAGATGGAGCGAACCCGTAAGTCATTGGAGGCGCGGCTGGAGAAGCTCAACGATCAGAGCACCAAGGACGACACCGTGACCTTTGAGGAGCTGGGCATCGACCGGCTGTTCATCGATGAAAGCCATAATTTCAAAAATCTCTTTTTGATGACGAAAATGCGCAATGTCGGCGGTATCGCGCAGACGGAAGCGCAGAAGTCCTCGGATCTCTTTGCCAAGTGTCAGTATCTGGACGAGCTGACCGACAGCCACGGTGTTATCTTCGCCACCGGCACCCCGATCTCCAACAGTATGGTGGAATTGTATACGGTGCAGAGGTACTTGCAATATCAAACCTTGCAGGAGATGGGTCTTATCCACTTCGACGATTGGGCCAGCGACTACGGTGAAACCGTTACCGCCATCGAGCTTTCCCCGGAGGGCAGCGGCTATCGCCCGAAAACCCGTTTTGCAAAATTCTTCAATCTGCCGGAGTTGATGGCGACCTTCAAAATGGTGGCGGATGTGCAAACGGCGGATATGCTGAAGCTGCCCGTCCCAAAGGCCAACTTCCACACCGAGGTCATCCACCCCAGCGAGCTGCAAAAGAAAGCTGTGGCAGGACTGGCGGAGCGTGCCGAGCGCGTCCGCGCCCGTGTGGTCGATCCCAGCACCGACAATATGCTGCGCATCACCAACGACGGACGCAAGCTGGCGTTGGATATGCGGCTGCTAAGCTCTCTGGCACCGGACGATGAAAACAGCAAGGTTTCCGTATGCGCCCGGAATGTCTATCGGATATGGGCGGAGAGTACCGCACAGCGCAGCACGCAGCTGGTTTTCTGCGACCTGTCTACTCCCAAGGCGGACGGCAGCTTCAATGTGTATGACGATCTGCGGCAGAAGCTGCTTGAGATGGGCATTCCGGAAAACGAGATCGCTTATATCCACACTGCCAACACCGAGCAAAAGAAAAAGGAACTGTTCGCCAAGGTGCGCGGCGGAGAGGTGCGTATCCTCATGGGCAGCACCGCAAAAATGGGAGCCGGCACCAATGTGCAGGACAGGCTCATCGCCTTGCATGATCTCGATTGCCCCTGGCGGCCCAGCGACTTGCAGCAGCGCCTTGGGCGCATCGTGCGGCAGGGCAACCAAAATCCGGAGGTGGAGATCTTCCGCTATGTTACCGAGGGCACATTCGATGCCTACCTCTATCAGCTGGTGGAATCCAAGCAGCGGTTTATTGCCCAGATCATGACCTCCAAAGCACCGGCCCGTGCGGCGGAGGATGTGGACGAGACGGCACTGTCCTATGCCGAGATCAAGGCACTGGCCACAGGAAACCCGCAGATCATCGAAAAATGCAATTTAGATATGGAGGTCAGCAAGCTGAATATGCTCCGTGCCAATCATCTGAGCCAGCGGTATGCACTGGAGGAGCTGGTGCTGCGGAAATACCCGGCAGAGATCAAGGAGCTGAACGAGCGCATCGCCGGATATGAACAGGACAGCACGCATTTGGCGGAGCATCCGAAGCCAGCCGAGGGCATTGCGCCGATGGTGCTGGGCGGCGTCATCTACACCGAGCGCGAGAACGCCGGTAAGGCGATCATTGAAGCCTGCACGCACATGAATGGCGCGGAGACCGTTTCTATCGGCAGCTACCGCGGATTTTCCATGCTGCTTTCCTACGACGGTGCTGCCAACGAGTTTCGCATGGTACTCAAAGGCAAGCTGTCCCATACGGCTGTACTGGGAGCGGATGCAGGCGGCAATGTCACCCGTATCGACAACGCGCTGGAAAAGATCACGGAGCACTTGGCCAACGCCCGGTCGCAGCTTGCCCATACCACCGAGCAGCTTGAAAATGCCCGCACAGAGATGACCGCACCCTTTCCGAAGGAGGCAGAACTGGCCGAAAAGACGCGGCGGCTGAACGAGCTGAATGTGCTGCTGAATCTTAACGAGCAGGATCGCCCCGTCATGGCGGATGAGCCGGACGAAGGCGACCGGATCCGACCAAAAAACGCAGAACGGGAGCGATAATTTGCACCTTTGCGCAACCTCAAAAAGCAAGCCTGCGGAGCGAGTTCCGCAGGCTTTGCTCTTGCTTCGATTTGTTTTGAGGGGATCACTTCAGGCAGTGACGGAGACCGCTGAGAACACGTACCCGCCCCGGACCGTGCGGATATAGGTCTGGCTGCCGCCCATCTTCCGAC
>ERZ1106964.991-NODE-991-length-23480-cov-22.033895_pt1 | contig 23480 bp, 23 predicted proteins | sample MGYA00403682_ERZ1106964 | MGnify/ENA primary metagenome ERZ1106964 (study PRJEB35170, sample SAMEA104062451) | human gut metagenome | biome: human gut; feature: human-associated habitat; material: faeces | place: Denmark | collected 2013-04-10 ...
GTATAAGCGTGGGTTCATCATATTTGGTGTGGTATCTTTAACTATGGGAAACTCCTCGTTCCCATTTTGAAATTGTTTTATCGCTGATTTCTAATTTTTCAGAAAGCTGTTTTTGAGTATACCCTTTTCTCTTTCTCTCATCAGCTATAAATCTTCCAATTTTTATTTGATCCATTTGCTTTCCTCCTTTCTGGCTTAATTATCCTTCAATCCTATTTCCAATCACACCCACGCAACGTAGAATATGGTGAATTTTTGCGGTTTCTACGCTCCGTAGAGTTAATGTATTTAATTAATTACCGGGATACGTTCCAATTTGCATTTCTATCCATTCAGAAATTGGGCTATCCCGATTGAAATTGCCCATTTATTGTATAAAAATCAACAAGCTGACTAAGTGTAAATTTAAATTTTCTAAAATATTAAATTTCAACACTTTCACCACAGGATATGTAGTGCATATTACTCATTTGATGTGATAAATAATCAAATGCCTTTTCCCCTGTACAATGACAGGTATAAAACTCAGTATCTTTATATTTTTGAAGCTCCGTTGCGATGTCTTTTAACAATTCCGTCGATACCGTTTTCTTTGTAAGAGGATTGAATAAATGATAACCTCCCACACACAAATCGGGGCTATATTTTTTTGCTTCTTCCATGATATTGATAACACCGGCATGTCCACACCCCATAATAAGCGCTGTTTGATTTTCAAAAATAACCAAATTCTGCTCATGTCTGAATTGGTCTTTTCCTTTATCGTCATAAAGAGCATCATTAACAGACGAATAAAATCTGTTTGTTTTATCAACTGTAAACAGTAATAATTCATCGTCAATTTTGTAATCACCGTCCAACAGTACTATCTGCTTATTTCCCTTAATTGCAGCATCTATTCCAACGGGTATTTTAATGAATAAGGTTTTACTGTAATGCGGTTCAAAAGCAGTTCTTTGTACATATATTTTTGCCGAAGAATTAACTTCCAAAAAACTTTTTAATGCTCCTCCGTGGTCTATATGACCGTGAGATATAATAACAGTATCTACCTTTGAAATATCTATATTTCTTTTAACTGCATTTTCAAATAATGTTTTATCCGGGCCTAAATCAAACAAAATCTTATGTTTTTTTGTTTCTATATAAAGCGAAAGCCCATGCTTTGCCTTAAGTTCAGATTTTGTGGTGTTTTCCACTAACGAAATAATTTTCACAAATTTACCTCCGCATAAATGTTTATAGTTATACTTACATCAACCAATCATTATATCCTCTTTTTCTAAACTTTTTCATTTACAGTTTTTGATTCCACTTGACGTCATATAAGTTCCTGCTAATATTACCAATACCGATATAACTGCAATAATACTGGAAATGAAATTGCCGATGCCATTTCCACCCACAATAAAATGCAGTGCAGCCAATATTATACCAATAACTATCAATGTAATTCCATATAATACTTTTTTCCACTGTATATTTAATTTCATCCGGACACTCCTCTCCTATCTGCCTCGTTGATAAATTTTTCTATAAGCCTGTTTACTTCATCCGGCTGATCCGTATTGGAATTATGACCGGCATTTTTTATCCACTTAAGTGGTAAACCTTCCCTCTGATGCCATTTCTTATTATAGATTTTGGCTGAACCTGCTTTATCCTTTTCGCCACAGATAAGAAGTGCCGGACAACTGATATGATATGGCAGATCTGCTTTAATTGCCTCAGCAAGCATTCTGTAACCAAAACCGGCAAGCCTTGCATATTCTTTAGGATCTGAATCATAGGACATCATCATCTTTTGCATAAGCTTCTGACCATAATCCGTGGTGCTAGAATATAAATAGTACAAGCCAAAATAAGAAATTCCAAATACACATAAGCATGGTACAATAGAAATATACTGAAGGAGAATCTCATATGGCAACGCAACATGACAAACAATTTAAACTTGATGCAATCCAGTATTATCAAGATCATAAAGATCTCGGTGTACGTGGATGTGCTGAAAATCTTGGCATCGGATACAGCACACTAACAAAGTGGCTGAAAGACTTCCGAGAATCAGGTGATATTCTTACTCGGGGTTCTGGTAATTACGCATCCGATGAGCAGAAGGAAATCGCTCGTCTCAGACGTGAATTACGTGATGCCCAAGATGCACATCTGGACAATAGACGGATTTGTCTATCTGACCAGTATTATGGATTTATTTTCCAGAAAAATCATAGCCTGGACACTTTCAGAAACATTGGAAGTATCCTGCGTGATTGATGCAATAAACAAAGCCAAAGCTCGCCGAAATATCGACCAGCCATTAATCATTCACTCAGATCGTGGCAGTCCGTATGTTGCAACGGAATATAAAAAAGCAACAGAAAATATGCAGCGTAGTTACTCAAAGAAAGCGTTTCCGTGGGATAATGCATGTATTGAATCCTTCCATTCAATTATCAAACGTGAATGGCTCAACCGCTTTAAAATTCGCGATTACAAGCAGGCATACCGTTTGATTTTCGAATATCTGGAAGCTTTCTACAATACGAAACGAATTCATAGCCATTGTAACTATATGTCACCAAATGAATTCGAACGAGTATATGAAAGAACACACACTGAGGCTGAGCTTCTGGCGGGTTAAAATGGGGAAAAATTTCTCATTTTAACTTGTACTAAATCTTGACATAGAACCACTTTTATCTTTAATCCTACATAATCTGCTATCATCCTCGCAGTCGTTCCGGTTCCGGACAGATTATGTTGCTGTAAAATTTCTTTATTTTCCATACACCATTTTAACATATCCTGTTTTTTTCCGTCATGGGCAATTAATGCTATATTTTTTTGTTTTCCAATCGTCATTGTAAGATATTTAATCATCTGCGTACCTCCATCTGCCATTTCTATATATATTCTGTAAAAAAATGATATATCGTTCTGGACTTAAATACTTTATATGCTGGCAATATACAACTTGGAAATTCCGAAGTATTGCATGAATTAGGATAGAATTGAGTTTCAAAACACACACCACTTCGTTTCTTATACACTGCACCATCTTTTCCTATCTGACCATTTAAATAATTTCCTGTATAAACCTGTAATCCACATAAATCAGAATAAACATCCATCCTGATTCCACTATCTGCCCCGTACAATTTTGCAACTTTCCTCAACTTTCTGTCATTTTGAAATATATAATTATGATCATAACCTCCAGCAATTTTCATCTGTGGATTGTCTGCATCTATATCTTTTCCTATCTGCTTTCTTTTACGGAAATCAAATGGTGTATCAGAAATATCAATAATCCTGCCTGTCGGAATCATATCGTTACCTATCTCAAGTATCTGTCCCGAATATATTTCCATATAATGTTTAAGAATTGTACCTGAATTGTGCCCATCTAAATTAAAATAACTATGGTTTGTAGGGTTAACAACAGTAGTCATATCACTAAGCATTTCATAATCAATTATAAATTCATTTTTATCTGTGAGGCTATATCTGATTGTCTGTTTTAAATTCCCCGGAAATCCCTGTTCCATATGGGGACTGTATCGTTCCATTTGCACAAACTCACAGACGTCATCCTTTCCATTTTTTACGCTGTAAACTTTATGGTGCGATCTGTTAAAACCACTGTGAAGGTTATTTTGATTATCATTTTTATCTAACAGGTATTTTGTACCTTCTATTGTTACTTCTGCTCCTGCAATACGATTAGCATTTCTGCCGATATATGCACCAAATCCTGTATCCTGTTCATAATAATCCGTCAAATTATCATAACCAAGTACCACATCGCGATTTCTTCCATGCCTGTCAAGTACATAAACTGATAATACCAATGCCCCAAAATCGGATAATTCTACACACATTCCTCTGTTATTTGTCAATAGAAATCTGTGTGCTTTTTCTCCCTCTTTTGTTATTCCAAAATCTGTATGCCACATTGCACTCACCTATTCATCCATTATATCATCCACTACTACGCTTTTATTATTGTGTTCCATTCTTTTTCTGTACTCTCTTGGTGTAATCTTGTATCTATCCTTAAAAACACGGTTAAAAGTTCTTTGACTTTCAAACCCACAATCAAGACATATATTTGTAATGGAATCCATTGTGTTTTCCAGTGCCGCAACTGCATAATTTAACCGGACTCCATTCACATATTTACTAAAATTACAGTGAAATGTTTTTGCAAACATTCTTGATAACACATATTTGCTTACACACAAATCGTATGCCATTTTTTCAAGACTGATTTTCTCTCTAAAATTTTTGGCTACATATTCTACCGCATTATAAATCAAGTCATCTCTCCCTACTGTGCTTTTATCAATCATTTGCATTTCTGTGAAAACATGGGCAAGAATTATCTGCACATATGCCAGTATCAGCATGGAATTTCCCTCTGTTATTTCTGCCAGATATTTTATGGCATTTACTACATCAGGATGCACTCGCTCTTTTTTTACAACTGGATTCTTCGGGCTGTATATCTGCAACGCTTTATAATAGGAAGGAAACAAAGTTGGATCAAGATACAGGTATATTACCTTATTTTCTTTTTCCCCAAACACCTGATAATGATGTATTACATTTGGGAACACGATTGCAAAATCACCCTCGTCCATGTGATACAATTCTTGTCCAACTCCAAGCTCAATATTCCCATCAGTTACATACACTACCTCTATTGCTTCGTGTAAATGTGGTGGAAAATGCACTGTTTTCTTCCACTCTACCGCTATTCCATCAGTTTTGTTCTCATATACCAATAACACTCGCAAGCAACTCCTTTTAATTTATAATGTCAGTTGTCTAATCCGGCATTAACTTGTTACATTTCCAGTTTTTATAATACTGACAATTTATTTCCTCTATATCATGAATATTTTCCCTTCAATAATAGCTTTTGCAAGTATATCCATTTCTTTTTTCAGTCTGGAAGGAAGTACTGCAAGCCCCATCAATCAGCTCATATACTGTATGTGAACCAATATAGCCAGCCCCGCCTAAAACCAAAATCCTCATAATAAAACCTTCTTTCTATTTCATAACACTTTTATGCCGCCATATTTTCTTATTCTCAAATCTTTACAGGAACCGTTACCGAATACATTATCCATTCCGGATTTATAAGACTCTACATATTCATTCTTAACAAATGCCTGTATTGTTCCAGCAAAACCACCGCCATGCACCCTGCATACACCGTTTTCTCCCAAAAGCATTTCACTTACAATCAGTGCAACGGAAACATTCTGATTTTTTATATCCTGATTTGAATAAACATTCTGCAAATATTTAAAAGAAGAATTACCAGAAGCTTTCACATTCTCCAAAAATGCTCCTATATTTCCTGACTTCAATGCTCTTACTTCTTTCTGTACTCTTTCATTCTCACAAATAAAGTGTATCGCACGAAGGACACACCTATCCCCAAGTTTTTCTCTTAAATTATGAATGTTTTCCAGTACATCATTTGCAGATACATCACGCAGCACTTTTTTTCCAAAATATTTTGCAACAAGTTTCATTTCCTTCGGAACTGCCGCATATTCATCTGTCAAATCAGCATGAGAGCCTTTTGTATCCGTAATACATAGTCTATAACCATACTTTTCCATATCAAAATCAATTTTTTCAACCTGTGGATTTTCCGGATTGGCAAAATCAATATGAACAAGATTTCCCGTAGAACTTGCCATCTGATCCATCAGACCACAAGGCTTTCCGAAATAAACATTTTCAGCATACTGTCCAATAATGGCTATCTCTGTCGCTGAAACTTTTCCACAATTATAAAGTCCAGACAAAATCGTTCCTATCAGTGTTTCAAATGCTGCCGAAGATGAAAGTCCCGCACCAATCAGCACATCACTTGTTATATATGCCTGAAAACCTCCAACTGCATATTTTCTCTCAAGGAATCCAGAAACCACACCTTTTATCAAAGCCTTTGTTGTTTCCTTTTCTTTTTCATTTACAGATACATCATCAAGCCGTATAATGATTTCATCGTAGTTATCAGAAACTAATCTGATTACATTATCATCCGTCTTTTTTACGATCCCAATAGTATCAAGATTAACTGAGGCTGCCAAAACCTCTCCGTTCTGATGATCCGTATGGTTGCCGCCAATCTCACTTCTTCCCGGAGCACTGAACAATTCCACATCTCCCGGCTTATAGCACTGCTCAAATTTCTTTATTGCATTGATATAGCGTTCCCTCTGGTAAGAAATCTTTGCCTCATCAGCATAAATGTCTAAGAGTCTTTCATCATATGCACCATCCAGAAAACTACGAATCAATATCTCTATCTGCATCTCAAACACCTCACTTCAAACAAAACTTAGCGGATAATGAAAGAATAGTGAATATCTTTTTCTGCATTAATCCGATAATCATCTTCCACATCACTTCCCCAGCTATCAATTCCACCAACTCCTCTTACTGCACCATAGACACAAAGGACTGTTCTTCTTGCTGGTGGCAGTTCCTCATGGTGTGTTGCGTTTTCAATCTCTGATGCTGTATAAGGTAGGCATGAAAAAGCAAATGCCTTGTCGTTTTTCTCTATTCTTAATGTCTGTGCTGAACTATCCGTTCTGCTATTATCAAGACTTGTATGTCTTGTAATCTCCAGCCACTCTGTATCCATTCTCATACCACATTCCTGTGGAACCAGATATGGTGTCAGTCTCAAATCTGATACCTCATAAACTCCTTTTTCTGCCCCTGCCTTTCTGTCCGGATAGGTTTCCCCCGATAATCCCTTGTACATATATTTATCTGCAAGTGTCGGCATAATAAACCTCATTCCGAATACCGGAAGTTCTGGCAGTCCCTTTACTCCTGTGTAATCCACATCCACCTTGATATTTCCAATTGCATCAATTGTATAAGATACAATGACTGTTGTTACTGGATTGCTGACAGTCTCATAGGTATATTTCACAATTATTTCCCCGGCAGCCACATCACCGCCATAGCTATTATTGTCCGGAGCATACTGCTTTTGCCGTTCACCGTCCATAATAACTTCCGTTTTTTTACAGTCAATGAACATATCCGATGCGAGCCAGCTTCCACTTTTAATATGAAACCTGCTGCCTCTGTCATTATCTGTTAATGCTCTCCAAAAAGTAGGCTTTGGACAACGATACAGCCATTCATAACCTTTTTTTACTATAGACTCTATACCGCCCTGTGAATAAGAGAATATATAGTCAAACCCTTCTCCATGTACGCCAAGTGTATAATCTCCATATACAACTCTCAATTTATTCTTATCTGTATAAGCCATAGTAATACCTCACTTCCTGCATAGCTGGTTTTTCCTTACGGTCTGCAAATACGATTCCATTTCCTGAAAACTCATAATCAGAAGGCTTATCATCAAAGTCTCCGCCATAACGCAAAACTTCTTTTCCTGTCACTTCATCTTTCACGAAAAGTGCCTGATCAATGAAATCCCAGATAAATCCACCGTGGTACATCTCATACTTATCTATTAACTTCATATAAGTACCAAGTCCTCCCATCGAATTACCCATATCATGCATATACTCACACAAAAGATAAGGTTTCTTTGGATTATTATTTAAATATTCCTCCACTTCATAAGGCTTTGCATACATTCTGCTCTCTACATCTGATATGGTTTCCTCATAATTACGGTCATAGAAAGAGCTTTCATAATGAACAAATCTGCCATCCTGCTTTTCCTTGAAGTAAGTATTCATTGCTTCTATGTCATCACCCGCATAAGATTCATTTCCTAAAGACCAGAAAAGAATTGCTGTATGGTTTTTAAAAGTTTCAAAATTACTCCTAGCCCTGTCAACAACAGCCTCCCGCCATTGCGGAATAGAACAAGGTACGCTGCATGATGGTTCAATCACACCAAGTTTTTGGAATGTTCCATGACTTTCCATATTCGTTTCTGCCATTACATAGATACCAGCTTTATCACACAGGTAATACCACGGTATCTGATCCGGATAATGGCAGGTGCGTACCGCATTGATATTATTTCTAATCATACAATCAATGTCTGCTGTCATTTCATCCATACCGATGCTTCTTCCTGTCTTTGCACTCCACTCATGACGGTTTACGCCGGTAATGACAAGACGTTTACCATTTAAATAGATTACCTTGTCAATCATTTCAAGTCTTCTGAAACCTATGTCATATGGAATTATCTCTAATATTTCTCCATCTTCGCTTCTAAGCTCTACATATGCGTGATACAAATATGGGAAGTGATTATCCCATGCCTTAACACTTCCAACCTCAGTATCAATCACTCCTACAAGACTTCCATCCTTTTCCTCTAAGGTGATATTGTCCTCTGCCACCTGATTATTTTCTCGGTCTTTTAAAACAAAATGGGCAGCTACTTTCTTTCCTTCTGGAGCAGTTACTTTCATCTTTACCGATACCCTGCCGCTTACATTATCCTTGTTTAGTGTCGGCTGAAACCATACATCTTCCAAATGCACCTCTGGCACTGCTTTTAAAGTTACATTTCTGAAAATTCCAAAAAAGCGGAAAAAATCCTGATCCTCCAAAAATGCTGCCGTACTCATTTTGTGGACCTGAACTGCCAGCACATTTCCTTTTTCTCTAATAAATGGTGTCAGATCAAATTCTGACGGTGTAAAGCTATCCTCCGCATATCCTACAAATTGACCATTCAGCCACAGATACATTGCTTCTTCCACACCTTCAAAACAGATACAGATTTTCTTTTCACGCATTTGCTCGCTCAAATCAAATCGTTTGATATAAGATCCGACAGGATTATACTCTGCCTCAGAAAACATTCCTGCCTCGTCCCCGGTACTCTCCATACTATACGCACCCCTGTGATATTCTTTTCCCTCCCACGGATACATTGTATTGATATAGCGTATTTTGTCATAGCCTGCCAGTTCGATATGCCCAGGAACCATAATCTTAGCAAATGAAGATGCATCAAAATTTTCCTCATAAAAATTTTTCGGTCTATCCATTACATTTTTGCTAAAAGCAAACTCCCATTGTCCATTTAATGACTGCATCAATGGATTCTCCGATTTTTCCATATCTGCATAATCTATATAGTAGCAATGGTCGCTGTGTGCATCCAACTGGTTTACACGGAACACTTCCGGATCGTCTAACCATTTCATATCAGCATTCATAATAATTCTCCTTTTTTCTTATTTTCTATATAACCCCTAAAGACAAACTTCAGGGGCTATTTTCATTACTGATTCTGCATATTTTCTTTTAATTTCATATTTGCACTCTCTACATTAAGGAATGAAAGAATGACTGTAATAATTATGTCAAATATGAACGGAAGCCACAAATACATAAAATACATCATATTAATACAGCTATCTGGCTGAACTGCGTTGTCAAGGTTAATATATCCACTTATATCTAGCATCCAGCCTGAAAGTGCAATACCAATACCTCCACCGAGTTTTACGCCTAATGAAGTACAAGAGAACATGGAACCGTCAATTCGCTTTCCACTCTTTAAATAAGTATGTTCTGAACATTGTGAAATTACTGCGCTCATGTCTCCCTGCCAAGGTCCTTCTCCAAGGGATGTAAGAACTGTAAATAAGAGCATCAACGGAACACTTCCCAGATAACCTGCCACTGCAACCATCAGTCGACATACTGTAGCAAGCATATAACTATACTTGTTTAACTTATACATTCCTTTCATTTTTGAAACAAGTGCAGGTGTAATGGCAAGTGCAATGATCAATGGAATATTATTCGCCCATGAAAATACACCGAACAAATTCTCATTCAGTAATACATATGTCATAAAAAAGATTCCTACATTCACCATAGAAGCACGAAGCTGCTGAAGAATGTAAATCACGCAAATCATTGAAAAATATTTATTACTAAAGAGAAGTTTTATTATCTGCTTAAAAGAAAGTTTGTCATCTTCCTCTCCTGCCACACTATTATCTTTTAATTCTTCATCTGACAGCTCTTTTACTGAAAATACAGCAAGTGTATTGGTAATAATACCTATAATACAGTAAATAAATGCGATAGTTCTCCATGCAACTGCACCGCCACCAAACATTTCTACTGCACCAACAGTAACAGACTGGATGACTAGATTTGTACCAAATGAGAACATGAAACGGAAAGAACCCATCTGAACACGCTCTTTACTGTTTTTTGTTACCAGTGATGTCAACGCTGCATACGCAATATTATTAGCAGTATAAAATACAGCATTAAGCAATGTATATGCTATAAAAAACCATGCATACTGAGCTGTTTTTCCAAGACTTGTCGGAATTGCAAATACACCAAACAAGGTGACGGCACAACCAAAGAATCCATAGAACATCCACGGTCTTGCCTTCCCCATCTTACTCTTTGTATGGTCTATCATTGTACCGAAAAATATATCCGTAACTCCATCAAATAATTTTGATACTGCTATCAATGTACCTACTATGCCTGAATTTAACCCAACTGTATTTGTCAGGTAAATCATGACAAATGATGATAGAAAAGCATATACTACATTTCCTGCAATATCTCCCGTTCCGTAACCTACTTTGTTATACCATTTCAGGTATGTTTTTTCTTCCATGAGAATTTCTCCTTTCACAAATAACTATTCTTTTGCCTCGTTTTGTTCCACAACTTTATTATGATTAGTATATAAAAAATAAATCAAAAATGACATATCATAAATTGGACAAAATATGCACAAAATGATAAAATTAATGAACATAAGTATTATATTGGATGGATTTTTAGTCATTTTTAACATATGTTTTTTTATATTTCAATACAAGGAGGCACACATGTACACAAATAATGCATATCTCAATCACTCAACGATTGATAAAAAAGATAAATCCAAGCCGCTTGTTGTAACTATGTGTGGAACATATAAGCTCTACACACGCCCTAAACTACCTACCTGGAGACCTCGAGGCAGACTTGATTTCCAGTTGATTTATATTGCTGCCGGAAAAGCCCATTTTCATTTTGGTCGTAATAGTGAAGAAGAAACTATTGTTCATGCCGGACATATGGTTTTATATCGTCCAAAGGAGGCTCAAAAATATGAATATTATGCCGAAGATCAGACAGAAGTCTACTGGGTTCATTTTACAGGTAGCGATGTAACAAATATATTACGCTCTTATGGATTGACCGATAGCAAAAAGGTATTTTACTGTGGTTCTGGTCCCTCCTATCAGAATCTTTTTCGTGCAATGATAAATGAATTACAGATGTGTAATGATCGTTATCAGGAAATGCTTGAAATGTATTTAAGACAAATTTTTATAAAACTGCAGCGATACTTTAATAACAGCATAAGGATAGATAATTCCCGTGCTACAGAAGCTATTGACATGGCTATTGCCTATTTCAATGAACATTACAGTGAATCAATCAGCATTGAAGAATACGCTAAAAAAACACATGTAAGTACAAGCTGGTTTATACGCAATTTCAAACTTTATGTTGGTTCTACACCAATGCAATTCATTTTACAAAAACGCATTTGCAATGCAGAAGCCCTGCTCTTGAATACGGAATATAACATAAACGAAATTGCACAAATTGTTGGCTATGATAATTCTTTATATTTCAGCCGAATGTTCAAAAAGATAAAAGGCATATCTCCCTCAGAATACCGCAAAAATATATAATAAACTGCAACGGACAGAGAATATTTACATACTCTCTGCCCGTTGCAATTTTTGTCTATTTATTTTTTTATTTTGGCAAGTAATATCCCCCTTTGTGTTTTATAATGACAGCGTAAACAGAAAGGAGATGAACTTCCATGAGAAATAAACTTCACAACTTTATCGAAAATATACTTAGCTTTTATGCAACTTTCTTCACAAGAGGATTTTATCGTTTTTAAATACCATTCAATACTTTCCTCGATTCGCCCATCCTGTTTGTTGTAAAATAAAAATGTAGGTGATTGCAAAGCTGATTAATCTATGGAACGGAATATAAAAAAGCAACAGAAAATATGCAGCGTCGTTACTCAAAGAAAGCGTTTCCGTGGGATAATGCATGCATTGAATCCTTCCATTCAATTATCAAACGTGAATGGCTCAACCGCTTTAAAATTCGCGATTACAAGCAGGCATACCGTTTGATTTTCGAATATCTGGAAGCTTTCTACAATACGAAACGAATTCATAGCCATTGTAACTATATGTCACCAAATGAATTCGAACGAGTATATGAAAGAACACACACTGAGGCTGAGCTTCTGGCGGGTTAAAATGGGGAAAAATTTCTCATTTTAACTTGTACTAAATCTTGACATAGAACCACTTTTATGAACATTTCTTGGAACAATAATCTCATCGCCTGCCTTACAGACTGAAAGTACCATATTCTGTACTGCCTGCGTTGTTCCACCAACCATGAAAAAAGCATGCTCTGCACCAAACGCATCTGCCGTCAGCTCTTCTGCCTCTTTTATTACCGAAACCGGATGACAAAAGTTATCAAGCGGTTTCATTGAATTTACATCAATTCCCACACATCGTTCACCAAGTAAATCGACAAGTTCGGGATTGCCTCTGCCACGTTTATGTCCCGGAACATCAAACGGCACTATTCTTTTTTCCTCAATCTTTCGATAGCCTCATACAATGGAGCTGATGCCTGTCTTTTTAAATTCATTTCCTCTCTCCCTGCCATTATATTATCGCAACGGTTGCCAGATTTCCGTATAATACAAATTCTAAATTTTCGTAAAATACGGACTTTGGCTTGCTGCCAACGTAAAATGTGTGCTGTAAGGCACAAAAAGGCGTGATTAATTTTAAATTAATCACGCCTGTGGTATATTCAATCATTCTTTTATGAATCCCTGTACATGTACGTATACATATTACTTCATATATACAAAGCACTGAGATTCTGACCTTTCAGAGTTTATCCAAGTAAGTCACTGTTACCGCTCTTATTGACCGTTTCACAAGATGATATGCACCTTCGCATGATAATTTTAAAAATCAACTTATAAAACTTGGGCTTCTAACCCAATCAATAATGTGTGCCCTTGTCACACTCGGCAACCGACCCGCCCGTCCGCAAGGCTTAACATGTAATATAACCATGTGGTCTGCATGTTGGATAACTCTTATCCAAATCTTTTTTTACTATAATATATCATTTTTTAATGTCAACAGAAAAATAAAATTTTACTCAGATTTTACTTTATTTTTGCATTATTATACATTATCTCAAAAGATATTCTATAATTGCAGCTGTAACTTTATCATTAAGTTTCATAGACATAATGTTTGATATAATAACATTTTTGTTCTCACCGGATGTAAATAATCTGTAAATACTTCTCTTGTCATTATTATCCATCTGTGCCTGCAGAAGAAAATCATATATTTTATCATTAACATTTTCACCGTTGTATACAAGATTGTTTTCTTCATTATCAGCAAATATTTCAAGCTCTGACGCACCATCACAGTTACATGTAACTGTCCATGTATTTGTTTTTATATCGTATTTGGCATTATCTGCATTTTCAAATCTTATACCACGTGCAAATCCTCTTAATATAAAACGGTACTTTCTGTTTCGTGGAATTACCGATAAGTCACCGCTTACATCTATGCTTATTTTTGCCTTATCTTCATTCCAGTCGAGCACAAACTCTGTCAAAGCATATTCGCCTTTTTCGTAGTCAAATCCATCTCCAGAATCTTCGTACATAACAAATGTATTTGATGCACCTGGACATATAACCACATCAACTTTTTTCGGATTAATAATATCATTACTGCCACATTCCGAAGCAAGCGGTATTATTGCACCTGCACGTCCAAGCACAGGAATACTTTGAAGATTTCTACATAAAATCTGACTTTTTCCATTTTTACCGCCATTGTATACATCACCGGTAAATATATCTGTCCATATTCCGGCTGGTATAAAACATTCCTCACCGCTTTTTTGTGAATCTTCATCAATCTTTGTTGTAACAGGACACACAAGCATTTCACTACCAAGAAAATATTGATTTTTATAACTATATGCTTTCTCCTCAAATGGATAATAATAATACATGGGTATTATTACAGGAATATGCTCGCAATGACATCTGTAATTAAGTGTGTACATATATGGAATAAGTGCATGCCTGAATCTTAAAATCTTTTCCATATCACTGCAGTATGGCTCAGGATAATTCCATGGTTCTTTTCCACAGAACGGATTAGAGCTGCTGTGAAGCCTGTTTATCGGTGAAAACACACCAAACTGATACCATCTTAATGCAAGCTCGTTGTCTTTATATCCGTTCATATGACCGCCTATATCATGACTCCACCACGTATATCCCACATTTGATGCCGTTGCTGTAAAATAAGGCTGAAATTCAAGCGATTTCCATGTAACTATCGTATCTCCAGAAAATCCTATCGGATACCTATGGCTTCCAAGTCCGCCATACCTCGAAAGAATAAGTCCTCTTCTGCCTCTTTTTTCCATATCTTTAAAATGAAAATAATTAAGCATCCATAATGGGTCAATTCCGCTTGCTCCTCCGTTGTTGCCCTGTTGCCAGTCTATCCACCAGAAATCAACTCCAGCATTTTCATGTGGATGATGTACAAACTTAAAATACGCCTCAACAAACTCTTTGTTAGTCATATCAAACTCTATAGTTTTTTTACTGTCAGGATTAATTCCTAGATACTCTGCCATATCTTTATACATTTTTTCAAAATTCCGGATACCTGATGCCGGATGGACATTAAGTGTTACATGATAATTATGTTCATGCAGCCATGACAAAAATCTTTCCGGATTCGGAAATAAATCATTATTCCATGTATATCCTGTCCATCCGCCGCCAGATTCCATCGGCACATCGACTATATGCCAGTCCATATCCATAACAGCAACGGAAAATGGTATATTTCTTTTTTCAAATTCCGTCAGCAGCTCAATGTAACTTTCTTCACTGTATTTCCAATACCTGCTCCACCAGTTTCCAAGAGCGTATCTTGGAAGAAGCGGAACAGCCCCCGATAATTTATAAAAATCACGCAGACACGCAAAATAATCACGCCCATATGCAAGATAATAAACATCAATCTCTTCATGTTTCCTTTTTGATGGCATATTTTCTTCATCAAACACAAACGATTTGCTGTCATCAAAAAACGTCCTTCCACTCTTATCCATAAGCCCGTATTCAAGTTCAACTTCCCCGTCAGCCCTGTCAAGAGTTCTCATTGTGCCTTTGAGATTATGCTCCCGAGGCGGAAAACTATACGTCTTTGCACCAAAATACCACCTTCCACCGTAATTGGTAAAATCATATTTTACATCTATAAAAAGTCCTTCTTCACTAAATTTCTTTTTATCGTATATCATATGAAATGCTTCTGTCTCTATCTCAAGGCGGTCGTCACTTTGTGTCACTGAATATTCCGGTACCGGAAATTCCCTGTTAAGCACAGTCTGCGTCTGTAAATCTTCAAACACACCAGTCTCTGAATATTCCATTCTCATCATAAACGGCGTAAGCACCGAAAAACGATATTTTTCCCCCTGAACAATACATGCTTTGTTACAACAACTTTTAGCCATTTTTTTCCTCCGTTATTAAAATAATCTTTACTTGAAGATTAACACCGTCAGTTATCTTTGTCTACGTAAATAAAAATCAAAAATGCAAATAATACAGAAAAAAAGCTCCAAAACCCTATCAATTTTAAAATCATTTCAGGGTTCTGGAACTCTCTTCTATAAATTATTTGTATTCTACATAGTCAACAGTAACATATCCTGCTTCTGTTTTTATGCTGTTATCTTTTCAACTTTTTCGTCTGTATATGCCACATCGCAGTCAAAATCCTGTAAACCACGCACAAATTTCATCTCATATTTTTCATTATTCTTTGTAACTGAAATTGCAATATATTTCATTCCGAGTGAAATATAACCAGCTGTATCGCCGTCTTTTAATCCTGAAAGATTCATCTTTGTCTCTGCACAAAATTCCGGTGCCGGCCACTTCTGTAACAAAAGATTACGCAAATCTCCAAGAGGTCTTAAAGGTGAAGCTGCAACTGCATTTAACTTTAACTGATTTGGATGTGTTCAGTGTCGGTGTGCTGTCCTTTGCCTCTCCGTCTAAGGTCTGCTTCCATATATTATTACCATTATTCAGCGCATATGCCACTTCACCGGATGCAAACTGACCGGTGGTAAAGCCCCTTACGCCCTCGGTGGTACATCCCGCTTTGTATTTATCTGTATTATAGGCGGTGTTGAGTATTGTTGCGGTGTAGTGTTCGATTGATGGTGCGATTGGATTTACAGATCCACCCTCTACATAAGCATCTACATAACAATTGCTTATTTTATGGCCGACTGCGGCGATTCCCCCTGCATACTTTGCTCCTTTTACATAACCTTCAAAAGAACAGTGCTTGTTATCAAAAGGCAACGGCGAAATCACATTCACCGCCGCTGCCTTTTTTCTTTCTGCTGTGAAAGAGTTAAATCAATTTTTTTTTTTACCGCTTGTGCTGTTTTTTTGACTGTTTGTTCCGTTTGAAGGCTCCTTTGGTTATTTGCTCATTTACTCTTTGTTAAGTTTGTAGCTACCGCCATCGGTTCCTGTACCGCCGATAAGTGTTAAGGCGGTTTCGTTTACCGAAAAGGTATAATCGCAATCGCGGACAATATCCTCTGTAAAATCGAGGATGAGCTTTTTACCCTTGACGGTGTAGGCATAAGAATATGTCACATCATCGGCAAGTAATTTGCCTGTACCGTCCTTTTCAAAAACATATTGCGTATGCTCATCATATCTCCAGGTGCCGACCAATTCATTTGATTTTTTACCGAATTGGGCAATAATTAAAATTACAGCTGCCGCAACAGTGATTATTATCGCCGCCGAAAGCATTGCTTTCTTCATGGTATTACGCTTTTTTTTACGCCGCTTATTCAGCGCAGCAAGCTTGCTGCCGTAGGCTTTATATAAATATTCTTTTGCCATAAAAACCCTCTCCATATAAAATTGCAACGGCAGCGTATAGTTACGTTGCCGCCGCAATTCTTTTTATTTTGCTCGCTTTTTCTTTGATACTACGGTAGTGAAACCGAGAACAGCAAGTGAGAGCACCGCCGCAAAGCTCCAGACGGCAACCATGTTGTCATCTCCTGTTTTGGGAGATTCGTTCGGAATCTCGGACGCTTTCACCGTAAACTTTGCAGTTGCCGTTCCGCTTTCCGAAACGATTCCGAGCGTATGCTCACCGACGGAAAGTGTAGAAACAAAATTGTTATTCAAGGTAACTATAATGCTGCCTTCTGCCTTTGTATAATCCTTTTCATCAAGAGTTTTGCCGTCAAGCTCTACACGAATGAAATCGGCAAATGCCGCATTGGAACGGAATGTCAAGGATTTCTTCTCTCCGTTGTTTACGGTAGCATTATTGCCTTCTATGATCTCAGGAGGAAATTTTTGAATAACGGTTTCGCTAAGAGAAATCTCTTTTGTGCCGGCTACATCCGCAAAATATTTACCGCAGTTTTCGCAATAATAATACTTTATATTGCCTTGCTCCGTTACGGTAGCATCCTTTGCCTCTACTAATGTAAGTTTATGCTCAAGCATGGCAATTTCCGAACCGGTTGCAATTTTCTTATTACAATCGATGCACCATGTGTCACCGGTGTAGCCCTTTTCCTGCTCGGTAGCGGGCTTTGCATCCCGAATTTCGGTGTGCTTGTGGTTGGTTGCGTCTACATCACCGTACTGCGCCTTGCAAACCTCACAAACTGCCTTACTTACACAAGTAGCCTCACCACCGCTGTGTGCCGCTTTGTCTATAACATTTCCGCAGCCGACAGTCTGACACTCCTTCCAATGATCGTGTTCATTGGTAGTCCAGACAGATGCGGGATTATGAGCATTCTTCGCAATGGACTGTCCGTCTGCGATTTTCTCATTACAATCGCTGCAATAAATATCGCCGGTATAGCCCTCCTCAAAGCAGGTGGCTTCCTTTTGGTTCTTTAGATATGTTGTGCCCTTATGATTGTTTGCGTCAAGCGGTCCGTAAGAATGTCCGCATTCAGAGCATTCGGCCGGGGATTTGCAGGTTGCCTCACCGCCGTTGTGCGCCGTAATATCAAACTTTGTGCCGAAATAACAGGTATGCCAATGATTTGTGCCGTCGGATTCCCACTTGCCGTCAACATCGGTATGATTGCCGGTTGAGGAAATTTCACTGCCTGATTCGATTTTAGTGTTACAGTCGGTGCACCATTTGTCGCCGGTATAGCCGGCTTCACAGCAGGTGGGATCGGTTGCGCCGCGAATTTCGGTGTTCTTGTGGTTGGTTGCGTCTACATCACCGTACTCAATCTTGCATACCTCGCAGATAGCCTTGTTCACACAGGTGGCCTCACCGCCGGTATGTGCCGTTACATCAAACTTGGTTCCAAAGTAGCAGGTATGCCAGTGATTTTCACCATCGCTTTCCCACTTTCCGTCAACATCGGTATGATTACCGGTTGCAGGAATTTCAGCTCCGCTTGAAATCAAGGCATTGCAATCGGTGCAGTAGGTGTCGCCGGTGTAGCCCTTTTCGCAGCAAGTGGCGTCTTTTGCACCACGCACTTCGGTGTGTTTGTGGTTGGTTGCGTCTACATCACCGTACTCAATCTTGCATACCTCGCAGATAGCCTTGTTCACACAGGTGGCTTCTCCACCGGAATGATGTGCTTTATCAATGATATTGCCGCAGCCGACAGTCTGACACTCTTTCCAGTGATCGGTTTCATCCGTTGTCCAAACCGACGCAGGGTTATGAGCGTTTTTCGCAATAGATGTTCCTCTTTCTATCTCATGATTGCAGGTAGAGCAATAAGTATCGCCGGTATAGCCTTCTGCGTAGCAGGTGGCTTCCTTTTGTCCCACTAAATATGTATTGCCGATATGATTTGAAAAATCCTTCTCACCGTATTCAAATGTCTCGGAGGATTTTTCATCACAAACAAGGCAGCTTTTGTAATATACTGCGGGGCTTTGGCAGGTCGCAGCCGATTTAAGATACATTTTGCTAACCGTTTCGGTAAACTTATGGTTGCCAAGCTCACCGTATTCCTGCCCGCATCCATCACAAACCGCTTTTTTTTGGCAAGTCGCATTGCCGCCGGAATGTGTGTGCGCCTTGACTGTCAGCGCGGCAGAAACGGCGCTTGCTAAGTAGTTGTCGGTTTCCTTGTAGCGCACATAGTAGGTACCGGGGGCGACCCTGGTGCTACCATTGTCGCAAGTGATCCAGCCGGTGGTGGCATTGGCAGAAATGTTATACTCCATGTCCTCGGCGGTGTTCTTAATCTCGCCGGTGCCGCTGTTCTTAATATCCCCTTTGGTTGTCAGACCGGTAGGAGCCGTCTGCGTAGCCTTATCAATGATATAGGTCACACTGACAGTGACATTGCCAAGGGTAATGCCGGCCGTGTATGTGCCCGCATTCACAGGGGCAGCCGACAGTGCATTGCCGTCCTTGACCGCATACGCGACGGATGGGGCTTTGCCGAACCAGCCTACACTTTCTACTTTCGCATTTTCATCTTTTCCATCGTTAAATTTTGTTTTTTCGGGTTTCTGAATGGTCACGCTGCCGCCGCTGAAATCGTTACCGTTATTATTCGAACAATTTTTGCAGGTTGCGGTAATGGTATCACCGCTTGCGGTGTAAGTCCAGTTATGCACATGGGTAACCATTTTCAGTTCACTGCCGTTCAACTTGGCCACATATCCGTCGGTATCGGAGATGAAGTAGTCGGATGGGGTTTTGTCACTTATATTGGCATTCCAGCCGGAGGTGAACGGGTAATCGCCATAGTCTCCGCTCACAGTCACGCCGAGCTGCGCACCCTCGGACAATTTGTCGGTGCCAATGGTGATGGTCTTGCCGGTGGGAAGATAGACATTGTTCTTCGTGTCGCCGGTGAACTTGCCGTCTGCGCCCTTTGTGCCGCCCTTGGTATTGTCGGTGACGGTCACCTCGCCGCTGACGGTGAAGATACCGCTGCCCACACACACGCCGCCGCCGAAGGTTGATATGTAATCAGATTTGTATGCATTGTTGCCGGTGATGCTGCCGCCGGACATATTGAAGGTGCCGCTGCCGCTGTACACATACACGCCGCCGCCTCTGCCTTGGGCGTCTTGGGCTTTGTTGCCGGTAATAGAGCCGCCGTACATATTGAAGGTGCCGGAACTCACATACACGCCTCTGCCGGTCTTGCTGCTTGCATGGGTGATCGTGCCGACGCCCTTGCAGTCGGTGAGGGTGAAGCTGCCGCCGGTCATATAGATGGCATCCATTCCGTCTGCGGCCGTGATTTTGTGCCCGTTGAGACAGAGGGTGACATTGTTCTCAATCTTAATGGTATACTCCGGGCTAATGTCACTGCCGAGGTAGTAAGTGCCCGCAGGAAGTATGTAGAATGTATTGTTACTGACTTTTGTCGATGCCCAGGATTTGTCGCCTATTTTCAGCGTGTTGCCCTCCTGCTTAATCTCCTTTTCAAATGTGGTCTTGTAGGTTTCGTTTTCGTGACCGCTGCCGTTACAGGTGCTGCCCCCGCAAAGGTAGTGGGTGTGCCCGTTTGTTGTTTCCGCCCACACCGTGGCCGGAACTAAACCAAACACCATGCACAAGCATAGAAATACACTTAATAATCTTTTCTTCATAGCGGTATTCTCCTTTTTGCATTGAACTTGCATTATTCTTTCTTCTACGATATATTATATTGTAAATCGTACCTTAGGGGACGAGTCAATAACTTTTACAGAAATTTGGTGAAATAATGATGAAAAAACACGATAACAGCCTATTTCAAATCGGAGAAGTTACAAAAATACTCGGAGTCACCCGCAAGGCACTGCTTGTATACGAAAATATGGGACTTCTGACACCGGCGGTAAAGGACGAAACCAACGGCTTTCGCTATTATTCGGCAGACAACATGACGCAGATCCGCTCTATCCGTTCGCTACAGGCGCTCGGTCTTTCCTTAAAGGAGGTAGCGGAATATTACTACGACACCGAAAATATGGATAAGCTTTTAGATAAGCTTTATGAGCTGCGGAAAATGCTGGACAGAAATATTCAGATGCTTCAGGTGCGTTCGGCAAAGCAAGGCGATTTCACAGTGCATAAAACCGTTCTGCCGCGTCAGGTGTGCTTTTGTCGGGAATATCGGTGTAAAGATGTTGCCGAGGCAGCTATTAAACTGCGGGACACCTACATTGCCGCCGCCAGAACCGGAAAAATGTCCATGGCGGCACGTATGTTCACCGTGCGCATGACGGATGACCTGGGTATTCTTGATTTGATGTGCTGTATCCCGGTGGACGAGAGCTTTGACGGGGCAGAGCGCATGGAGTTTGCGGAAACCCCCGGCTTGTGTATTTATTACCGCGGGCCGTATGAGGGAACCGGCGAGGCTATGAAAGCGCTGATGAAGCACATAAGTGAAAACAGTATCGAAGCCGCCGGGAGACTGCTCTCCGTTTATTTAGAGGGACCACCCAACCGAGGCGATAACAGTGCCGATTATATTACTCAAATCGCTGTGCCGATTAAGAAATTCGAGAAGGTGTAATTGCCGGCTGACAATGCCGTAATAACAGTCAAATATGAAATCACAACAAGCAATCCCGATAAGGAGAATCCTTGTCATCTAAACAAGGTTCTCGGCAGAAATAAACTATCCTTTTTAAGCACAGCGGATATTCATTCGCTGTGCTTTTTTGGTCTAATCCCGCCATGTGTAAGCATTCGGCGCCTGAAACAGACAAAATTTGCTCCATTCTACCTAACCCGACAAATTTTTTACCGAATGCAATGTATACTGTGTATATCAAACTTATGCGCTCTTCACAGTTGCTCTTGCATCGGATAGAATAAAATCAATGAATCCCCCATACAGCGAGGTAGTTATGAAAACAAGGAGATGTCCCTAACAACCGTGTACACTTTCAAAACATAAGGCACACAGCCGTCATAACAAGACGGTTTTTCTGTCTGCGTCCGCAAGCGGTCGTACTATGCCACAAAGCATAGTGCGGCCGTTTTTTGTTTCTCGCGAACAAATAAATCCATACAGGAGGTGACCCCGATGTATCTTCCGGAAAAAGAATTCGAAGAAATGCAAAATAACGCTCTGCCATAGGTACGGCGCCCTGCCGTTCCTTAACAACAAGGTGAAACGATGGGAAAATACATAGGAAAGACACAGGTGTTGAAATAGCAAAGGCTGTTTGCAAAAAGCACCTTGCTGCGCAACAAAAACACCTCTCTTTTTTTGACCCTCGCGGTCGACAAAATTCCAAAACAAACTGTAAAAACGCCAACAAACACTACCTTATAGTCAGCCGGTCCAATAGGAAAACCTGCAACAATGCCTCCTGCGTTGCCATCCGTTGATATGAATACCGAATTCTTAATCTGCAGATTCTTTATCGTTCCATAATTATATAACGCGAAACCCTGCGGTCCGCTTCCGTTCGCATACAGTCCGCTGATAGAATGATTGTTACCATCAAATACAAGCTTTTTGTTATTGTATGGATATCCAGATGTTCTGAACACCTCGTCCCACATCCTAATGTCATCCGTCTTCGCAACAGGAGTACCATCCTCCTGAATCAATGTTCCTTCATTTACTACGATATCTGCTGTAAGCCTTGCCCCCTTTGTATAAACTGTCTGTGCATTATCTGCGTAGGCATATAGTTGTCCGGCATTACTGATCTCGTAGACTCCATCTGTTTCATTGTAATGTGGTTTTTCATAATAATCACATCCGGCATTGGTACAGAAGCCATTCTTGACATTGTGATGTGCCTCGCTTGCATCATTGGTATATCCGGTACACCCCTTATAAACCTTATACTTGTCAGATGCACAGGGATTTGGGAGCGAATTTTCCGAAGATAAATTCTGTCCCCATGTAGCAGATGACTGATTTAACAAATACGCAGCCTCACCATTATAAAAGGATTCCTTGGGTAAAAAGGTTTCTCCATCAAATGAGTGATCCCCAAAAAAATGTTGTACTAGTATCAGAGCACCCATAGCAAGAACTCCAGGACATCGTATCATTCGAATAGTTTCAAAAGGTAGAAGAATTTGCATACGTTGATTATAATCATGTTCGTCCACACAGTTATAATGGTTATCGAACCCCATATGAAGCAAGGACGGCAGCATAAATTGATAAGCGCTATTTTTTAGTCACAAGTGTTACAAAAAAGCTTGACCACAACATAATATGCCAGTGGTTTTTTCGGTGTTTTAACTTCTTTCATGGTCTTTCCTCCTGTTGTTCTGCGTTATGCTTTCTCCGTGCATTTTCGTATTATTTATTCT
>ERZ1106964.1006-NODE-1006-length-23127-cov-3.696299_pt1 | contig 23127 bp, 29 predicted proteins | sample MGYA00403682_ERZ1106964 | MGnify/ENA primary metagenome ERZ1106964 (study PRJEB35170, sample SAMEA104062451) | human gut metagenome | biome: human gut; feature: human-associated habitat; material: faeces | place: Denmark | collected 2013-04-10 ...
CTTGAATATCACATGGAAAATCTGACGGGTGGAACCCCTCCCGTCAGATACCTACTCTGTGTAGTCCCTTGTAAACTGTACTTTAGGCTTGTTCAAAAAACAGTTTCATTTACCAATGGAATCGGATATATTCCACTTAGCGAGATCTTTGAATCCTTCAATCCTACATATGCGATAGGAGTTTCACAGCCCATTGATTTAGAAAGCGAAGGAATTGCTCTTGTTAGTGTCTCCAAGGATGGAAACAATATGAAGATTGCACTGAATAAATCATACACTGGTACAAAATGGGTATCATTTATTGCAATAGGAAGCTTGTAAATATTTCTTTTATAAATCATCCATAGTAAATTGGTACTGTAATGGTCTCGTACTGGCTTACAGCTTTTCCATATGGTGTAATTTTTACTGATCCATCAGATGCGATTACGCATGTTCCAGTCGCACCATTACTCCCGCTAAACGCCATTGTGGTGGATCCAGTATAAGGTGCATAGGTTTTTGCTATTGTTCCAACTGAGGATGTTGTTCCCGTTGAGACCGAAAGATTAAACGGATATAAAGTATCATATTATGGGAGTTTTGATAAAACACTGGAAGAGCTTTATGATTTATCAAAAATAAATACTACCTGTTATATTGGATTCATTGATTGGAAACAGTCCGAAATTACTATGGAAAAAGGTACCATTATTTGGATTGCATGTAACTGGATTGTGTTCGGAATAGCAAATTCTGGCCTGTATGTATTGGAAGGTTCTCCTTTAGCATGGAAGAAGACATAAATACAATCTAAGTATTTTCTTCCCATTTGCTCCAAACTTTTTTATTCGGGCTAAATGTCCTAAATGCAAAATTTTTACCACCAAATACTGCTTGTATGCGCTCTGATCCAAGTTTGTCATCAGTATTTGGGGAAACCCAAACAGTAATCAAAATATACATGGCATTATTCACAAATGACGGTATATTTTCTTTACGATCATCCCATCCATTTAGTATTGCGAGAAATGTTGTAGTTGTATCGGGGTTTATGCAGTATCCATCCATTGCAATATTCTTCATGTCACTATACAATTGAGTGTACAGATCTTTCAGGACCTTCCCCTGCGCCGCCGAAAGCGGGAGCCCAGCATTGTCCGTCACACAGTTGTTGACGATCTGACCGGCGTGGAGGACGAACTGCAGTCCGGCTTTTAAATTTCTGAAGAACTGGAAGAAATTCATCTTCGACTTCATGGTTTCAAGAAAACTTGGAAAGCTGCTGATCCCTTCCACCGTTCCAGAATCATCAAACTCTGGACTTTCAATATCCATAATATCCTGCACTGTTGCAGTTCCGGCCGGATTCACGGTAAGCGTAATCTGTGACGCATTCTGCACTGTGTGCTGAATATTGTATATGTACGCTGACGGGGAGATGTCACTCTGCACCGGCATTTCATCTGGAGTTGTCGCTTGTGTGACAGAAAATAATGTTTCCGCTCCGCCCTCAATCTTGGCATAGAGTCCGATCGTCTCGATTCGATACGTCTGATCCACTCCATCATTATCGAAGCGGACACTCACCTGTGCCACATTTCCGCCCAGTACTTTACTGTCAAATGGTAGCACACTCTGCACCACATCCTGTAGCCCCGTCAGTGCCGGAACATCGGTTCCCACCGGATATGAATAACTTGATGTTTTTGCGCTTGTGAAAATTAAAGGTTTCTCATTCGCTAACGCTTGCGCAATAAGGTTCTGTCCGTTCTCTGTTACAATGGCCGCTCTATATACTCCCATCGTTTTTTCCTCCTATTCGTTCGATATTGTCTGAATCTTGGTGCCTGATACCGCTCCACCTGTATTTGCCGCCTCTTCGATGTCATAAACGGTATGTCTGTAAATTGTCTGTACAAATACCCGTGAAACGGCTCCTGCTGCGTACAGGCGGCACGGAACACGATTTGTTGTCTGCTGATTGGCAAGGATCTGAATGTGAGCTGGAACAACATCCCACAAAAGATCATAAAGAAGGTCGATCGCCCCGTAACGGTCTGATGTAACTTTTATCTTCAGCTTACAAGCTGCTGAATCAACGGACATCTCATATCCGTCTTCCCCGTACAGCTCCGTGAGCTTGTCTCTCAGAAATTCAATGGAAAAGGGAACGATCGTGTTGTATTTCTGCAGTACCCGTGCTCTCCGGTATTCCATCGTGTCTCCAAAACGATACGTGATCCCCAGGAGCTTTTCATAATACGCAATCGTCTCCTCATCACAGGTTGCGATGTAATTGTTGTCCTTCACCTTCTCGCTTGTTTCATCAAGCTTGTCAAGACTGTATCCATGTGCTTTTAATATCTCTCTGAATTCGATGATTGGCCGGAAATATTCCGGCAACTGTCCTCTTAAAGTTTCTTCCGCTCTACTCACCGTTGATCACCACCGTCCCCAGTACCGGCACCTGCTGCAATGCAGATGTCTCTGTAAGCTTCAGATCTCCGCTGACGCCGTTGATCTTTACATTAGACACATTGACAACATCCTGGATCGTCAGGATGGAATAGATGATCCTGGACGCGTAGACCGTGACCGCATACGTGATCTGATGGGATTTTATAGCGTCTCCCCATGCTTTACAGAGCGTATCCAGATATTCCTGAATCTTCTGCCTGATCTGATTTTTATAGGTTTCAACACCGTTCGGCATCGTCTCTACAAAATCGATGTCACATGTAATATTTAAAGTCAACGCTGTGCCTGTTGTGATCGTCACGGCCGCGCCGATCGGTGCGATCCCATATCCGTCTGCGGATGGTACGCTGCCGCCATCTTCCGGCGGGCAGATGATATTCTGAACTTTCTGGACTGTAGCTGGAAGCGCCGGCCGGAGATCATCCCCGAGGATGCTGCAGAGGACGGTCCCGCCGCCCTTCCATGCCGGATATACCTGCACGGCTCCAACTCCTTCAATTGACAGAATCTCATTTTTATAAGAGGAGATATTTCCGCCGAATGCAGCGACATCAAACGTCTCATAGAACCGGCTTCTCAGCGCTTCATCCGTCTCCTCTTCCGTTCCGGCCATGATGATATCTCCCAGAACTGCGGAGGTAAGATTTTCCACCGGCGTAATTGGGAGCAGATTCCCGGAATAGTTGTTTCCGAATATTCCCGTATCCTTGCACTGCATCGCATAGACGTATTCCGGCCCGCCTCCGGAGATCCGGTCTCCGGTCACGAAGATCTGGGAATCTGCCCCGTTGATCGTCTTGAATTCCGACCCGGATGGAACTGCGGTGTTAAAGGTTCCTTTCCGGACTGCTGCCGTTGCCTGTTTTCTGGTAAGTCCTCGCGTCTGAACGATCTTATCCAGGCAGTCACCGACCGCAGTGGCCGGATAGGCGTTATCCTGAATCTGCTTTAAGATCATGTAAACCCCTTCCAGATACCAGGCCGCCGGTCCAATCGCTGTCTGGATCATGCTGCCTTCCCTGGTGTCAATGTTGGGATCCACCTGGTCCAGCATCTCTTTCTGAATCACTTCCCTTGTATATCCGCTAAAATCGATCACACACTCACCTCCTCCGTCAATGTTCCATATACCGTTTTCACATCAAAGCTACAGCTCAGCTCTCCCGGTATTTTTTCCGTAAATACAAAATTTTCCACTGTAAGGATTCGGCTGTCTCCTGAAAATGCATCTTCGATCCGGCGGGGAAGTTCGCTTTCGATGTAATCCCGTTCTTCTCCCACCAGGTTCTCCAGTTCACTTCCAAAATCAGACGAATAGATCTGCCACCGGAACCGTTCATTCTGAAGGATGATCTCCACGGCCTGACGCATTGCAGGAAGTCCTTCATCCATGCCGGAGACCTGTTTCGATGACCAGTCGATCAGGAATGTCCTTGTCGGTTTTTCCACATGATGCAGGGTCACATCAAGCCCCACACCTTCCGGTAATACTGCCATGATGACCTCCTTATGTGATCTTTGATAATACAATAAACTGCTGCCCTTTTTGGACTCGGAGGAGCAGGACCTTGTCTCCCGCTTTTAACCCTTCCATGACTGTTACTGTTCCACCGGCGCCACCCTTCACCTGCTCCGTCCGCTCGATGACGTTGCTCGTCAGGATCAGCGCATTCCCGGAAATCGGCGGCAGGGAGGTATCTGTCTGGATCGTGAGCGGAGAGGTCTTTGTGACGGTCCCAGTGGCCTTGTCCGTCATTTTTATCGCATTCATATAGTTTTTTACGATCTCCTGAAGGACTCCAAGAAGTTCCGTTGTCATATGATGCTCACACCTCCCAATTGTTCAAATGATTTCACTTCAATCTGCATGGTATGGTCCTCTCCTTCCCATTTCTGCGTCACCTTTTCTGCAAGGAGCAGCCTCGACGTGGCAAGATCTTCAATATCCCCGACCTTAACCGGCAGAATCATGCCGGCACGGATCTCCGGCACTCCGATTGCCTCCAGCTTCAACGTCTGAAGGACCCGGTTGTAATACTGGAGATATGCCTCACACATCTTGTCGATCTGTGCCTCATTCAGGTTCTCATCCACCTCATCATAATACTGCAAAAGCCCCCACTTTTTGATCGTATCGGTGTCTTCATGCACGTACACGTCGGTGCGTCCACTCTTTTCATTCTTCCGGGCAAGCTTCACGCGGTTATAGGTATCAGAATCAATATCACGCTTATAGGTGTAGTCTGTTACCAGACTGCCATCTCCTACCATTGTGTTCGTAAACCAGTTTTTCGCTTCCACAAGCGTCAGTTCTCCGGCTTTATCGTACAGGATGAAGATCTTCCCGGTCTGGACAATGGTCTCTGACAGCGCGTCAAATACAATGTTCAGACAGTCCTCATTTTCCTTCAGAAATGTCGGAAACACATACCCGGTTGTTTCCAATGTTCCTACTTTCAAGCCAAAGTCTCCGGCAATCCGCGTAAGGATCTGTTCAAAACTCATGTTGTCAAGGGAATAGCTGGCATTCGCTTTCAGGTACCGAAGCTGATCATAGGCGGTATAGGTTGTCTCACCATCCCGTGTGCGCTCGATCGTAAATACAAACCCTTTAAACAGTTTCACACCATCTACGCTGTACTCCACCGAGCTTCCCTCCGGAATCCCGATCGGACCATCCTCCAGACAGGAAAACTTTAACTTTCCAGGCGCATCCATCCGGTTCGTCGTGAACTCGATCTCTCTGGCAACCTCTATGTATTCCATGATCGTTATCAGGTCTGAACCATCGGGAGCTTTTCCTTTTATTTGGACCTGCAATGATCTCTCCATCTTTCATCACCCCGTAATCTGCAGCTGGCTTTCCTGTACCCATCCATAGGATCCGACGTGGACCGGATACGGGTTCCCGGAAACGATCCGAGTCACCGTAGTGCTCAGGTTGTTGGCCGTTCCATGAGGTCTCCCGCCGTAGCTGTCATAGCAGTATTCCCCGTTTACGATCACCGCGGCACCGACACGAAGGACCGGGGATTCAACCGCCCTCGGAGTCTCTGTGGATGCCTCGGCGCTTGCCTGCCCTGTGGCAGGAGTCTTTAATATCGAGACGATCTTCGGTGCATAGGAGCGATACTCCTGTAATTCCAGGCTGTAATAGATATCTTTGGGTTCCCCGCCCTTATCCTTCGTCTCAAAGTTTGAAACAATGCATTTCATATTGGTGTCGGATCCACCGGACCTTGTGATGATCAGACGGCAGATCTGCTTTTTCTTCAATGCTTTTTCAAAATATTTCAGATAATAGGATGGAGATTTTGCCCCACCGTTTACATACACGGCCTGGCGATCTCCCGGGAAAAAGGATTCCCAGGATACCTCTTTTAAAGAAGGTTTCCTGGGAACCACGATCTCACCCACACCGATGACGTCATACGTTTTATGGTCTGTCGGATTTTTTATTTCAATCTCTTCCGGGTTTACCGGGAGCTTTACCTTTTTTCCGGCAAATGCCAGATAGATCGAACATCCGATTTTTAATTTTGCCATGAACACACTCCTTTCATCATCCGTGCGATACCGATGTCTGGGAGTTCATCTGCTCGATGAGCATCTTCCGGATATAATCCGTGACATCATCGGCCGTCAGGTTTCCACCCGCTGATTCCGGAATCGACACATTGATTTCCGGTGCCAGAGTCTTCAGCTCGATCTTATTCATATACCGTCGTTCCGCAAGATCCCGGTAGATTTTCAGATCTTCATCTGACAATTTGATATCATCCACCTTGCCGACTTTTCCAACCTTCGCGACCTTATCGATATTGTTTCCGCCGGAAAGGTCCAGGTCGTTGAAGCTTCCCGCGAGTTTTCCAATATCAAGATCCAGATTGTCCAGTTTGGAACCGAGATTTGCCCCGTAGTTTCCCCATTCTGCCGCTGTAGCACCGATATCAAGGTTTGCCATCCGCTTAATCTGGATTGCATTCTCTCCAAAGGTATCGTCTACCCAGCCAGATAGTTTTCCGCGGAAGCCACTCACAGCCCCCTGAAGATGAGAACCTGTCAGTGCATCGATCGCACCTGCCGCAGTTTCTACCATACTGAGGATCGTATCCAATGCATTCGAAAACAGATGTGCAATAGCAGCAACCGGATCGTTAAATACATTCGCGAAGAACTCTGCAAACGAAGCGATCACATTCCAGAGTGTGGCAAATACATTGTAGCCAACTGCGTAGGTCATTCCGAAGACCTGTCCGACCCAGCCACCGACTTCCTGCATCCCGATTCCAAACTGCTGTGCTGCGATCAATGCTCCCGCAAACAATGCCACCAGGAGCAGAATCGACCAGTTCGCGGCCGCCCACGAAGCCATGTGAATTCCTGCCGCTGCTGCACTTCCAAGCGCTGCCTGGACCGCCTGTGCCTTCACAAGCAGGAATCCCAGCCCCACGGCCGCCAGGATCGGAAGGATCATATCCATGTTGTCGGCAACAAAAAGTGCCGCCGATCCGATCCCTGACAGGGCATCCGTTCCGACTTGAGCCATCACGGACAGCAGCGAGATCGCTTCCCCGAGGAGCTCCTGTCCCTGATCCGTCCGAATAAAGTCGTTCCAGGACTGTGCCATCTGCTTTACTTCATGCTGGACGATATTCTGCGCCTGCGTCATCGCATCCGACAGCGTCATCGGGATCGATGCAAACTTCTGATTCGTCTGATCCGCCATATCAAGCAGCGCATTTTTTACGACCGAAGCTGTAACCTTTCCGTCTTCTGCATACTGCTTGATGGATCCGGACGCCCATCCCATACTCTCCTCGATGGTCCTGGCAATTCCCGGAGCCGCCGCCAGAATGGAGTTTAAGTCCTGACCTCGCAGGGCACCAGCCGCCATCGCCTGGGTGAGCTGAACCATCGCATTGCTCTGCTCCTGAGCCGATGCGCCACCGATCTTGAACTGCTTATTCACCTGCTCCGTGAACGCGATCAGCTCCTGGTTCGAGGAGAATGCATTTCCGGCATTCAGTCCCATCTTGCCGACTGCGTCTGCCGTATCGGAATAAGCCGCCTTGGAACGCAGTGCCGACTGATAGATCATCTCACTCAGTTCATTCGTTGTCTGAAGACCATCGTTCATGAGGTTCAGGCGGGCGTTGATCTGGGCCTGGGTATCGGAGAAATCCAGGAAATCTTTCACAAGTTTTGTCACTCCGATCGCTGTTCCGATGCGCCTAAGCGTTTTTACAAGGTTTTCCGCTGAAGAGTTTGCATTCTTAAGCTGCTTATTATATTCTTCCTGTGCTTTCCCTGCTTTCTTCGTTTCTTCCTGGGCCTGATTCATCTTGTAGGAAAATTCTTCGATTGCATTATTTTGATTTGCAATCATCTCCGAAGTTTTAACAACCTGCTGGTAAATTCTTTGTTCAGCAATCTCAGCCCTTGCGAGAGATTCCTGCGCACGAATTGTCGCAGTTGCCTCTGCCCCTTTACTGGCAGCCAAAGCCTGATACTTTTGAGCCAACGATTCCACATGGGTTTTCTGGGCTATGAGTCTTTGGTTCTGTGCCGCAAGAAGCGTCTGCTGAGAATCAAGTGCTGCCTTCATTGATTCAATCTGCTGCGTCGCATGCACAGAGGACTGCTGGAACTGGATATTTGCCCCGCTCATTTTATCAAAACTCCCCACAGCCTGATTGCCAAAGGACAGGAAGCGGGTAAATGCCGCTGTAAAACCATCCGTTAAAACAAGAGATTCCTGTATTTTACCCATTCACACCACCTCCTCACTTGTTTTTCATCTCTTTCGACAACCGGTCCATCATTGTAAACATAAGAATCTTTTCCCTCAATGGCCGTTTCTCAAAGTCTTCCGGGAAGATTCCAAGGGAGACAAAAGCAAAATAGCTTGTTTCTGTCTCCCAGTCTCCTCCCTCTAAAAGTTTTTTGCGGCATTCTTCAGCTCGCTTGCCATCTTGACATCGTTGATCTCAGAAACCGCATCCATGACAAGATTCTTTTCCCCGATCGTGAACATGAGGCCCGGCACCTCTGTCGGGTCCATGACACCATAGAAACTGCAAAGCTCTGCATCCTTGAGATTCGGTGTCTCCATGCAGGTCACGATCATCTCATTTATATAAGTCGCATTGTTAAAAACACCTTTTACAGTGTTTCTTTTTACGATCCTATCGTTTTCCTTCGGTGTGATCGCTTTTACAACAAACGGGATCTTCTCCCCTTTTTCATCCTTAAAGTTTTCCAGATAAAACTCTTTCGTCTTTCCGGCCGGAACCGGTCTTAAGTATGCTCCTAAATTTCCCATGTTTTTTCCTCCTATTTGCCTAACTGAGCTGGCTGGCTGTTAAATGATTTCAGTACCTCGAAATCGCTGAATGTGAACTCGATATCAATCTGAAGACTCTCCGCAGAATCATCCAGGACCGCGATCGGGATCTTCTTTAAGATGACGTTATAGAGCACAACGGTTTGGGTACCCAACGATGAGGATGGATCATCGTTCGTGATCTGGAAGTTGATCGTTGGGAATTTTCCGGTACGTTTAAACTCCGATAACAAAGTTAAAAACGTCGGGGTTCCGTAATAGATCGTAGCTGATCCGGAATACTTTAATCCTTTGACCTTTTCCTGTTCTGTCAGCGCTCCGACAACCTTAAACTCACCCGTCTGGATCTCAGCGTTAGAGTTAAATTTCTTCAGTCCAAACAGAAGCTCATTGCTTCCATTGATCACAGTAAAAGCTTTTCCGGCCGCGCCGCGGTAGGAATCCTGTGCGAGTAAATATCCTTCGTTGATTACCATATCTTACACCTCCTTACTCATTGTCCGAATTAACAGACACATTTACTGTCATGTAGATCTTCTCAATGCTGTCCACCGGCTGGATCGCAACGTTTACAACAACGGCATCGATCTCGTTTCCGGCCAGGACTTCCACATCATCCGGAACAAAGTTCTGCACGCCTCCGTTTGCCTGCATCTCATTTAAATATCCAACGATCCAGCCCTTCAGAAGATTTCTTCCATCGTCGTTATTGTTGGTCTTCCCGATGTAATACAGGGAAAACTGCTTATAAACATCATTGCAGAACTGGTTCAGGACACGCATCACGCGGTTCTTTGCAAAGCAGCTCTGTTTATCTACCGTGAAGCTTGTCAGGGTGTTGATATCTGTGCATACCTTGACAGTGTCAAAGGTATCGATAAACACAATCTTGCCCTTCTGGATTGCTTCCTCGATCTCCGTATCGGTCAGCTTCGGACTCGCTTCCACTGCGTTCGGATATCTGGAATAGGTCAGGGACTGATTATACGGAGCACCTGCCTCCGCTCCGCCGAGCCACCAGGTTACCTGCTGTGGAGTCAGCACCGTACCGTCAGAGAGCTTAACGCCGTTTCCGGACGAGATCACCCACTCGGTATTGCTGTCCTCTGCGCCTGCCATAACTGCCTGGCACTTCCGACCGACACGTTCAGAAATCCTCTTTACAAAGGACGCATAAGCCTCGATCACAACCGACTCCGTTCCGTCGTAAACCACGATATCGAACGTGTATTTTTCCAGTGCTGTCAGGAATGCGGAATAATCTGCATTGGCGACCGTCGGATCCACACCGCCACTCAGAGCGGTTCCGGCTGTCTCTGTGAACGTGTTTCCGGTTCCCGAGAATGTCACCCAGGCATTTGCGGAAAGCTCAGAAAGCGCGGTTACTGTCTGTTCATCCACGGTTCTTCCATCCACGACCGTAGATACCACATAGGTTCCGCCTGTGTCCGGATCTTCCTGGACGATCATTGTGATATCATTTCCGCGGATGCCTTCATACAGTGCTGTCACCGATAAGGCGCCGATCGTTCCGGACGCCTTGACGCCGCCGGTTCCCTTCGGACGATATAACAGGATCTTGATCGGTCCCGGTGTGGTATCGCTGCCCTTCATCATTTCCTTAAGGAATAATGCTTTCTCATTTGTGACATCATAGCCGATATACGGAGTCAGGTCTTCTCCCGGAATGATCGTCTGAATGACCTCACAGGGTCCCCAGGAGAGCGGCTCAGCGATCGCCACAACGCCCTTTTCTCCCACACTTGCGGAAAGATTCCCGCTCGATTTTGTATTGATGTACACGCCCGGCTGGACCTTATTCTGGCTCATCCATGTACCACCTGCCATGTTATCTGCCTCCTTTCAAAGCTGTCTCCAGGGCGTCAACCGCCTCAGAGATCGTGTATTCCGGTTCCTTCAGGATCACCCTGGCGAAATCCGGCTGATATGCCGCAAGACGGCGGCTTTTCAAAAGTTTCTCTGTGGAGTACTTCTTTTCCTCCGTTTTCTTAGTCGTTTTCTTTGATACCGACATTGTTCTCCTCCATCTCCTGCATCATGTTTTCCGTTTCTTCCACCAGGATCCGCGTCCGGATATGGAACTGGTAATGCAGCTCCTCATCTTCAATGCTCCACTGCTGATCCTGCACTGGAACCGGAACGCTCTTTCCGCTGCCATCTGTGTATGGGAACGGATCCAGATTCCGGTCCAGAAACTCCGCGATCTCATGGATCTTCCGGTTTCCGTTTACCAGGTTCCGCTGCTGTACAAAGACAAGATCCACGCCGAGATCACGGAAATAGTGGTTTCCCACATGCTCCTCGATCGTGGACGGCATGAAGAAAAGAAAGAAGCAGGGAAAACTCGTTCCCTGCTGGTTTGGGCTGTCATATACCGGATAGTCCGGATATGCTCCGGTAAGCATACCGGCCAGGCTGTCGATCACATGATGTAAGGAAAAGATCATTTGAATGCCTCCTCTACCCGTTTTTCCAGTTCCGTCCGGACCACATCCCGGTACCTTCCGATTCCTGCCTCTTTCATGTACTTCCCCTGCACATAGCTCGTTTTGGTTCCGACCATGATACCGCCGGATCCATCCGGACTCCGCTCCAAGAGATTCCCATTGATGATCAGACCCGGAACGAAATGTTTATCGACCCGGTGTCCGTCATTCACATAGGATGCGTACTGCATGTTGTTATTGAGTTCGGTCCGGACACTGCCGCCCGTCACGACCGGTGTTGTCACACTGTCTGTCGCCCAGTGCTGTGCCATCTGCCCGCTTCTCATGTTGGTCCCGGCAAGGGTTCCATCATTCGGCGGCGTCTTTTCTGTTGCCACGCGAACCGCCTCAATGGTCGCTCCTTCAGCAACCTCTGCCATAATCTTCGGAACATTCTCTCCGGCTTTTCTCAGTTCTTCCAGTCGTTTCCGCATCTGGCTTCCAAAGCTTGACATCTGTTCACCTCCCAGATCCGATCAGGTTCTCTCTCAAGAGTGTCACCTCTTTATGTTCCAGACCAGTGAGCGCACCGCCGATCGGATCATAAAAGTCCTGCGGAGGTCCGGCAAGATACCGTTCCGGCTCGTTTGCATGTCCGGTATTTCCTCCGCGGATCACATACAACTCGTCTCCGGCCTGGATGTCCACAGAAAGATCGCAGGAGAGCTTGTCCTCTCCTCTGATCCTGGCGGCATTGTCGGTGATGCCCGGACTCCCGGTTCCTGTATGATACACGCGGCACGGGACCTTCTCCGCAACCGTTTTCCGTTCCTGTCTGGTGACATTCCCGTCCTTTACCGGAACGACCCGGCAGACGTCCATGAGATCGGTATACCAGTTTTTGAAAATCGGATTGTCAAATAACATACTGTTTCCTCCTCTGATGAGCTATGCTCATTTTCATACGTGTTTCCACACTCACCTTTCGTCCTTTATTTGACGCGCCTGCAAGCAAGGCATTTTTCTTACGTGCCTCAATTTGTGCTGGCGTGTTTTGTGAAAGCAAACCATTTTTGCTAGCATGAAGAGTATTCTCAGATGGGGTACACCATTCAAGGTTTTCTACACGGTTATCTGTTTTTACTCCATTAATGTGGTTGATTACCGTCTTCCTGTTCGGATTAGGTATAAATGCAAGAGCGACTAGACGATGAACTCGCATATACCGATATTTTCCTGAATCTGCCAATGCAACATCATAATATCCATCTTTTTTCAAATTAGGTTTTAAATTGCGGCTTTTCCCAGTATTCCCATAGTTTAGGCTCTTCACCTTCCCTTTGTTACTGACCGAATATCTTCCTTCAAACCCTGGAACATCTTTCCATATCTCATCCAATCCACATGCCTCCCATCCCCACCAAGCGGGCGAGTGTTGCAAGCTGCTGGCCGTACTGTGTGGCGTTCCAGCTGCCCCACTTCTCCGTTCCGATCGTCACCGCGGAATTGTCATAACTGACAGATGTGTCTCCCATAGTGGCGCTCTTAATGACTCCTGCGGGCTGTGCCTTTGCGGCTGCCTGTGCCGCCCCGGAAGACTCCGGAGCGTATGTCTTTAAGTACATCGCCGCAAAATGCGCCAGGTAAAGCCCTGCGGCATAGCGCCACATGCTTCCCCAGCGCGATGGAAGGACACTGTCATTGACCTGTTCCAGAAACATCTGAAGGATCCCCTGCGGAAGAAGATCCTGAATTTCGGGATCCCCATCATTCTCTGGAGTGACTTTCTTCGTAAACTGCGGGAAGTCTTCCCGGAACATCTCTTCCGTGTAAGCTCCCCGCTCTCCCGGCTGTGTAAGGTTCGCCGCCTGCTCTTTTGCCGCCTGAAACTTTGCTGTCATCGGGTTTGTGCTTCCATACGGCCACATAGGCATCACTCTTTCTTTGTACTCTTCGCTTTTACAGACTTCTTAGCCTCTTCCTCCGCCGCCGGTTTCTCAGTGTCAGGACGGATGTCATATTCTGCTGCCTGCTCTGCCGCCGCATCATCTGCCTTATAGAGCTCCTTGTCTTTGGTACCGCCCGGAACCGCAATATTACCGCCGACGATCGCTCTCTGGACGAGCTCACTCTCTGCAACATCCTCCGGGATCTCTCCGATATAATCCTTTTCGATCCGGTAAAACGAGCCATCGGCCCGTCTCACCAGATAATTTCTTTTCGCTATAATAAACATGTGTTCCCTCCTTAAATTCCGTCTACATAGAGCATGGTCTGGTCGTAGAACATCTCTACCTCGGACAGGTTTCCGGCATAGGCAGTGTCAAAGCAGAAGTCATTAGTGTTAGAGCTTGTCATGGCTCTCGTCAGCGGTACCAGCTCATCCATCGCAAGGAAACGTTCCTCATTGCGATAGACCACCATACGATCCACCCCTGCATCTCCGGCTCCCTTGCACCACTTTGTTGCTGCGATCACAAGATCGGATCCGTTCTGCTTGGCAACGTTGTTCTCGAGCAGGAAGGCTAAGATCGTCTTTTCTGCCAGATCTGTCACCTTTGTGGTTGCGAGGTAATTGAACTGCTCATACGGCATGATGATATGGTTCGGAATCGCTGCATTATCGTTCTCGGAAGCATTCCATGCTAAGAGGATCGCCTCGTTGATGTCCTTCAAAATCTGATCTGGTGTCTTGTCCTTGAACTTTGTACTGGATGTCGTTGCACCATTGGTTGCCGCGTTTGTTACGGTAACATCCGGATTGTTTAACAAGCCTGTGGTGCCAAATCTGGAAAATCCCACGTAGGTATTCTCATCCATGTGCTTGTCGTAAGTCAGACGCAGACCGTCACGAAGGAGACTGTCCATGTTGCGTCCGGTCATATTACCACGCTGCAGATCGACCCACATCACACGGGTACCTGCGGCAACCACGTGGGTTTTATACTGTCCTTTCGAGAAGTCTGCCTGTACCATCGGGATCCCGTTTGCACCGCCGGAATGCATCAGGTTATCCCCGGAGCCTCCAGTGATGCCGTAACCCACCTGCATCGCGGAAACAAACTCTGCCCAGCCGCCGCCAACACGGATCGGGATATCTCTTGCGTATGTGAAGCTTGTGAGCGGTGTCCGAACGAGCGTATCACGCTTCTCAAGCTCAGCCGTGAGGAACGCCTGTCCGGAGGCAATTCCGGCAGCGTCCATTGTAAATGCACCTGCGTTTGCGGCTCCGGCAGACCCGCTCACCGCTTTATCTAAGTTGTATGTACCTACATTCTTAAATGCCATGTCTCGTTCCCTCCTATGCGTTTAAGATGGTCAGGATCCGCATCTCTGCCACGCCATTGGCATCTGCGCTTCCCTTCCACTGTGCGTTTGTCAGTTCCACGTTCTTTCCGGTATCTGCTGTCGCTTCAAAGCCTCCGATAACTGCCTTCGGGTAAGACTCATTTTCCACGGTGCGGATGTAGACCTTTCCGCCCGGTGCCGGTGTGCCATTCTGGCAGATCACGTTCACACAGCCGCGCTTCATGACCGGCACGGCTTCGTTTTTGTGATATCCGCCCTCGTTCTGGTTCATATAATCCGTTGCGGATTTTACCTCGCGAAGTGCGACACCGACGAACTTCGCCGCTGTGGATGCTGCTTCCCACGGTTTTACTGCTCCCGCGGTTCCAAGTACTACCGGCGCACCGAATGCGATCTCACCTTCGCTCGGATGGGTGTCTACCACCATATCTGCCTGTCTTGCATAGCTTCCGGCATAGCCGTGCGGCATGCTCTTTCCAATTACCTGTCCTCTCATCAGTTATTCTCCTTTCTCTTGTGCGGGTTTCTTGCGTCATAAGCGGCCTGACACTGGTCCACATCCATGACCGGCGCTTTATCAGCTGCATTCTTTGCGTTCGCGCTGGATGCATTTAAGATCGCGCTGATATCGCTCTTCGAATCGTTTGTGGTAACAAGTTTGATCAGCGCATCAGAAACAGCCTGTCTCTGTACCGGATCCTGGATCGCGGCCACGGTCGGACGCATTGCCTTTAAGATTCCGAGAGCTACTGCTTTGTCCATACCTTCTGAAGATTCTCCATCCATCTCTTCTGCCGGAACGACCTTTGCCTCGCCCTCTTTCTTTTCTTCTCCCTTCGGATCAGCGTCCTCGGTTCCCTCTAATGCCTTGATGGCCTCGTCCATCGGATCCTTCTTTTCTTTCTCCGGTTCTTTATCGAGAACCTCTAAGAGTCTGTCGATCTTCTTATCCAGGGCATCAAGAAACGCAGCATCCTTAGTCGGAGTCTTCTCTGGCTCTCCCGGCTTCTCCTCTGGCGTCTTTTCCCCATCCGGGGTCGCTCCCTCCTTGCCTTTTGTCTCCTCCGCATCTAACGCGGCCGCAGCATCCATGGCCATCTGCTGGATCTCTTCCGGACTCTTATCCTTGACGGCCTGTCCAAAGAGGTTGAATAATAATCCCTTTCTGCTCATTGCTTTCCTTTCCGGCTTTTCTGCCTTTTTGTTTTTATATGAATCTAAAATAGCGGCCCGCTTCCCGGCCCTTCCCCGATCCACTACCGCTACATGATTCCCTCTGATATTTTTCTGGCTGTATGTGCCATCCTCATTCTTCGCATAATCACATTCATATCCGCAGCTGATCTCCCGCTTTCCGTTCTGGATCGCATCGATCAGGTCTCTGTCGTGGATATGAAGATCCGCGATCATGAAGTCCTTCCATTCACCGGTTCCCCGGCGGATATTCTGTGCATGCCCCATCTCGTAGTTCTTCACGTCATCCGGTCCGATCAGTCCAGGCGGATGATCATTTGTCACCGGCTTGCCCTCAAAAGACGCCATGGCCGCCTCGGAAAACACTTCATCCGGCGAACGGATGACAGCGATGATCCGGCTGGAATCCCCACCGGAGAGCCCCAGCTCACTTCCGAGATAGTCCTGCGTTCCGGTGCGGGCAATTGGCACATTCTTACAAATCAAAAAGCCCTCGCCAGTCTCGAGCTGGTTTGGGCTTATCGTGTATCCGTAATATGCAAGCATCTATTTCCACCTTTCTGTCTTGTCGCACCTCGCGCAGCGTTTCACATAGCCACCATACGGGCCGGAATCCCGGCTCCAGTGTTTGCAGTAGTGATGGCTACACCGATGCTGTCTGACCCACTTGAAAATTCCCATTGCGATCACCTCCCTGTTTGTTGCGACGTCGCAACACCTAAAAATGGGTATAAAAATACCACCGGCCATTTTTGACTGGTGGTACTAATCTATTATTTTGATTTCTTTAATTTCATGCTCCATCACTTCTGTTTCCCACGGAAGTTCTTTTCCATCCTTTAACGGTCTGTGCAGAGTAATACTTGCCTCTTCTGGATCATTATCGTATGCCGAAGAAAATTCCGTACACATTCCAACCAATTCTGATCCGTCATTTAAATAAATCTGCACCTTTTTCCCTTGAACCTGATACATTTCAAGCTCCTTGCCTACCAACATAGCTTACTCCTTTCTCGGCACTATATGGACACCATTTTTCGAATAATGAATCGAAAATCTTGAAGTTTCTATGGTTTCTCCCGTATTTGCATCCACGACAACGCCAATTATATGGTCCGCCGATACAAATTCTTTATTCGTCCAATGTCCCTTGCTGTCACGTTTTATTTGACCTGTTCCGGCATATTGATCAACTAATCGCTGTGCTTCTTCCGCAGATACCTTCAAATAACTACGGCCATCTTTGTAATTTTTGTGTCCGAGGATATGCTTACCCTGCTTTCCTTCTTCTATCGTCTTATTGACTTCAGGAGAACGTATCTTCTTTTTCAGTTTATCATCCTGATACAGGCTATGGATCTTATCCCATTTCTCAGAATTATTATACTTCAATTCCCTGAACTTCGCAAAGTCTTTCGGCACATCATTCCCCAGAATGGACCGATACTCTTTATGCTGCTTCATATCCCGTAGAAGCCGCTGCCGGTTCTTCTCTTTTTCCCGGTATGCCGCGATCTGCTTCTTCGTTCTGGGATCCCGGCTCAAAGGATTCTTTTCGATGCTTGAAAAGTCCTTGTCCTTTTGGATCCGCTCCGTGCTCTTACCGATCGTGGTGTACTTGACCAGGCTGTGCAGGCAGTTCGGATGGATGTTCAAGTAGGTGTTCGACAGATCATTACTCCCATACGGATCGACCTTCCCAAACGCTACCGTTAACGGCGGATAATCCGGATTGGTGCCGCTCTTCGAGTACACACGCCCTTCTAACGGCGCACATACTGGACAGGTTGTCCCGACTTTCGTGATCTGCCAGAGATCATATTCATCGGATGTCAGGAGTGCTGCCACTTCCGCCTGTCTGGCCGTCGTCCGGACCGCCATGTTACCGTAAGCCTGCATGCTCCATTTCCGTCCAGCTTTGTCCGTAAAGCCGGTGATTCCGTTCGTCTCCATCTCTTTTACAAGATCCTGACTGCTTTTGATCCACGGCTTTCCTGCTGCCTCCTGCCGGAGGATCTGTTCCAACGCCAGTTTCCGGTACGGGTCATTCTCCAGTCTCGCGATCGTGAACACGCTCTCAACGCTCCTCTTCGCCGTTCCCGCCATCTCCATGAGCTCCCCTTGAAGATTGTTCGCCAACTGCTCCATAATGGCAATCTGGGTCACAGAACACGTTCCTGTGATCGTTCTTGCATTGGCATATCCTGCGGCATCTTTATCCGAATGATAAAAAATCTTCTCGATCATCACCGGCACATAGCTCCAGGAGGTGTCCACCATGTTCTGAAGGATCTTCTGGACCCGTTCCAATGCTGCTATTTCGGCATATTCTACATGTCCTGCGGCACGTTTCCGGGTGATCTCTATGATCAGTTCCTGCTCTGTCCGGAGGAAAAGATTTCGAAGCAGCGCCGTAACATCAGCCTTCTTTGGCGGCCGGATCTTCGTTGCCATCGCCTACATCATCCTCCCCTGTGCTCTCTGGGAAGGAAAAGCCCGCCATAGGATCCTGCATGCTGCGGGACTCCGAGTAGAACTTTCCTTTCCCAGCTTCGATTGCTTCATCCGTGATCTTGCTGTAAAGTCCCGTCTCATCGGACAGACTCTTCAGTTCCTGCATAGCGGTTGCCGCATCAATCAGGTCATTCTGATATGCCGCAAGGATCGCATTGCTCTTCCGCTCTGTGATCTCCGCCACGTCTTTCGCATCCGGCGTCTGCATCGGCGGGAAGTCGATGTCCATATCGTCCGGGATCCTGCCCCATGCCGATAGCGCCATGATTGGGAGCAGCTGTTCAATGATTCCCCGGAGCTCCGTCTCCCGCAGTCCATCGATGTAATCATAATAGTTCTTCAGGTCGGATTCTCCGGTGGCGTTCATGCCAGCAGGCGAACGTCCAAACAACTTCGTCACTGGCGTCCTTGCGGCTCCGGCCACGTCCATCATGACACGGTCATAGACATCTGGAAGTCCGGTAAAGGTGTACTGGGTATTGTGGATCGCATCCCCCTTGTTGATCATCCGGGTTCCGAAGTTGCTCTCCATCACGGACTGGGCTGCCAGTGTATTCCAGAAGCGCCGCTGGATCTCAGCATTCGTGGATCCAAGCAGCTGATCCAGTCCGTCCGTCTCCTGGTAGTTGATATTCGCCCGGAATGTGAGTGCCGCAATGTTCCCGGCCACGTTGTCCCGGCGGGTCAGCTCCTCATAGATCGCTTCGACCTCTGATTCCCCCCAGTACTGTTCTGTCACCTGTTCCATCCATGGAAGCTCCCTGCCGATGAACCGGATCACCCGACTGTGGTGCACTCTCGCCACCATGGTTCCTGTCTCATCATTCCGGACCGTGTAGAACATCGGAAGCCCGAAATCCGGATCTTCCGGATACGTGACAAGCTCTCCTTCCGGGTACACTCCGTTCCAACGATCCAGAATATGAAGTCCAAGAAAGCTTCCCGGCATGATCGTGTCCAGGTTCAGAGGCTGGCTCATGTCATTGTGTCCCTTGATCAGGATCACGCCCACCGCGCCGCCGTAGAGCCGTCCCCAGCACATTCCAAGGAGCAGCTTCTTCCGGATCTGTGTCCGGCGCTCTAACTGTGTCATCTGCTTCAGGTATTCCGGTGCCACACTGGTCCTCAAGTCGTACCATTTTCTCATCATGTCGTTCGGGATCGTGGAGATGATATTCTGGATGATCCAGTTTTCCCGGTACAGGCTTGTCAAAAGCTGATAGTTCTGTGTCATCCGGGTCATCGGATACTCTGTCGCCTGAAGAAGATCCAGCGTTCCGAATCCGATTCTTGCCGCAGGATTAGAAAAGGCGTCCATCGTCATGACGGGCGCCCTCGAATCCATATTTTGTTTTGTAGCCGCCCTTGTCTGGCGTGATGTCCTTTTCTTTGACATTTAACTTCCTCCTATGCCCCGATCCGCCACTTTGGAAGGGCCGTATAGCAATAATATCTTAACGCATCCGGGCCGTGATCCTTCTGCTTCACGGGCTTTTCCTCGCCCCGCTCTGCCGCCTTGTCGTCCCAGACGTAGGACCGCATCTCTCCGAGCAGTCCCTTGCAGTTTTCTTTGTTGATCCGGATGTTCCGCTTTGCCAAGAGCGATCCGACCACGCGGATCCCGTCCTCCACCTCGTTGTTCGCCGGCTTTACATACACGCCACGGCTGCGGAGCTCTGCAATAAAGGATGCTGCTGACGGGTCCACAACGACCATGCACTGATCTTCTGGCGTCGATCCCATGAACTCCTCCATATCGTCCGCGTACTGCGAATCCGTCCTCTGTGGGTTCCCGCTGCGTCTTGCTTCCTCTGACCGGCTGTCCCAACGGTACTCCCGATCAACCCACAGCGTTTCCCCATCGTCCCACACCTCCAGAAATACGCAGGGGTTCGTGGTACCGTAGTCCACGGTGATCGTCTTGGCTGCCGTGCTCTTCAGGCCTGCCGGACAATCACCGTTCGTATACAGGTTCTCCTTTGTGAGCATCGTGTAGATCAGACCTTCCGCCACAGCCCACATGCCCTTGATGTACCGCAGATAGAAGACCCCGGCATACATTTCCCGGTACTTTTCCTTAACCTTTTCCGAAAGACTTAAGTTGTCATCCATCGTAAAGTGAAGGTACAGGAGCCTCTTTTTCTTCCGCTTATCGATCCACTCAAGCTTGAACCAGTGCATCGGTCCCGCCGGGTTGCAGTTAAACCACCAGGTCGCGCCCTCAACGGAGCAACGGCCCGTTGCCTGATTGACGAAGCTCTCCGGCATCAGGGCAACCTCATCAAAAAAGGCTCCCGCTGCCGTGATACCCTGTACCAGGTCTTGGGAACCTTCGTCCTTGCCTCCGAAGATATAAAAATAATTGGTCCTGCCGTTTCTGGTGACTTCCAGCATGTTCGGAAATTCTCCAGAGATGTGGTAGATCCAGTGATACCCGCGGCTGGTCAGCATCAGCTTGAGGTTCTGCAGCACATTTCGCTTGAAGGAGCTTATCGTCTTCCCCGCCATGATGAAGTTCTGGCCGTCATACTTTGACATCGCCCACATCACATAGGACAGGCTCATGCTGACGGTCTTTCCGGAACGGATCGCTCCGTCCGCGATAATGCCGACTGCATCCTTTACCGGGCTCTTGTCCGCCCACCAGGTGAAGATCTGGCGTTGTTTCCTCGAGAATGGCTGAAACTTAAATATCGGTCGTTTCTTCTTCATCATCTCCGTCTTCTCCTTCCATTGCTCCCGGATCCCAGTCATCCGTAGCGGATTCGTTCAATGCATCCAGAAATCCGTCGTCCTCCGGCTCTTCCTCCACATCGGTTCCCAGCTTCGACTTGGTCGCTGCCATGCGGAGCTGCTGCTCTTCCAGATCGGTATCCGACTTGGAGGTCTGCCCCAGAACATCCTTGATCGCCACATACGCTTTCACGTTCCCCGCCAAGGCCTCTTTGATCATCGCCATGTTGACCGCCGATTCCAGGGTGGAGTCCAGCCCCATTGCCTTCAGGATAGGCGTCCATTCCGTGCTATCTATTTCTGTCGTGAGAAGGGCGTTGAGTGTCCTCCGGAAGTCTGCTTTCCTGCGTCTGGCTTCCCCGGATGCCTTGCCGCCCGCTCTTCCACGTTCTCTTGCTTCGCTCTTGGTTCGTACAGGTTTTAAGTTTTCATTGTTGGCCACTCACCTCACCTTCCAATCTGTCTGATTTTGGGTAAAAGAAAAGAGCCACGCGGTGGTGGCTCTCCTGCTCTAATTTTCTAAATTATTATTGATTTCTTCTAACGCTTTCGGAAGTTCATTAGCAAGATTATTAGTCAAATCTGCTAATTTTTTATCTAATGCCTCATCTATCTCTTCTGCTTTTAGAACATACGAAGCGTACTCATCTAAAAATTGAATCATCTCATAAAGCTCTAAACATAATTTGTCTACGCTGTTTCCTTTAAAAGTATTCTCTTTTTTGCGAGAATCTAACTGAATATATAAGTTATAGCAGATAACCCTGGCAGAATGTTCATGATTCAAAAACTGATTTACCTTTTCAATATTCTTTTTTCCATTCACACATTCCACAATACATTGATGTTCATTATACATCGCTGTTTCTATATATGTAAAAATTTCTGAACTTTTCTCTGTTAGATATCTCATAAAATCTCGAGCATCTTTTTTTCTCTGATCGGCCCTTGAGTTTTTAATCGTATTCAGCATAACATAAATAGCAAATCCACCACTTAATGCACCACCAGTTATAGCTCCCAAATAATTTCCCCAGAAGCTGATCCATTGGCTATTGGTGTCAACATTTATAATATGTAGTGTTGTTACTAATACCACAAATCCTGGCACAATTGCCAAAACAATAAATAATCCTACAACCGCCATTAAAACAATGGCAATCATTTTCCATGTATTATGTTTCAATATTATCTTCCTCTTGATTTCTACTTCTTATAGTCTAATAGGCACCCACCATATCGGCAGGCGCCCTTCTAAATCAGTTTGGTGTAGATCTACGATGTCCCCCAACTCTGGTTCCATCCTTTTTCACATACGGTTTTACAACTACAATTTTCTTATTCTGTGTTCCCCGAACACTGCTTTTTGTCTTAGCCATATCTCTGGCTCCTTTCTTGAAACCAGAGGTACTTCAACTGGTAAAAGCGCCTCCTATGATTAACTAGTTCTTTTTTGTGGGTTCTGGTCCCGGACCAACCCAAAAACGGAACGCTCTTTTACCGTGATCCTTAGCGTAAATTCGCTGACCGTCTTTGGTAGTCATCCATGCACGAAAAATGTACATGAACATCGCCTCCTTCCGCAATTTCCCCTTGCGGAAGAGCATCCACCGTGTTATAATTCGATTGTCGAGAAAGAATTATAAACCAGTTGGACGGTGGAAACGCCTCCAGCAAGAGCCAAGCATCTCCCGGTGCTTGGTTTTTTCTATGTAAAGGATTTCTCCATTACATCAATGATATTTTCTGTATTGGATAGATGCTGCTGTCATTGACATTCCACATTTTTCTGAAATTTCTTCAACACTCATATTTTTAACTAAATCATACGGAGCCATCAATTCTCCAGCAAAAGCATTAGCTTGCCACTCCGGATCCATATACGCAGGCACAACTCCTCGAGCAAATGTAACACGTTCTGGAAGATGGATCAAATAATGTCCCAATTCATGACATAATGTAAAACGATCTCGCGGATTTCCTTTTATCGCTCCTACATAAACATCTTCCCGTATTTTCATTGTTTCCGTTCCAGGATTTGTAACGCCATATGCTTGCGGCATATCAGAAATAGAAACTATTTCTAACTCTAATCCTAACTGCCCTAAAACCCATTCTATAAAT
>ERZ1106964.1019-NODE-1019-length-22783-cov-3.347677_pt1 | contig 22783 bp, 20 predicted proteins | sample MGYA00403682_ERZ1106964 | MGnify/ENA primary metagenome ERZ1106964 (study PRJEB35170, sample SAMEA104062451) | human gut metagenome | biome: human gut; feature: human-associated habitat; material: faeces | place: Denmark | collected 2013-04-10 ...
TGTTTCCATGAGACCTTCCAGATAGGCAGCCGCTTCTTCGGCTGTCAGATTTTTGTGGAAAGCCTGTTTTCCGATAAATTCCTCCGCCTGAAAATGCAGGACGCCCTTTGCCAGTACCGGGCGGATCCGTGCCTTCAGAAAATCATTTTTCTCCGCCTGACCGCTGGCAGTCGCCTGGATCAGGTTTTCATTTAAAAAATCAGTGAGTACACTGTGAAGTTCTCTCTTTTCCATCACTTTTTCTCTCCCCAGCCGCCGCGCAAAAGTTCCGGATGATCCGTCAGATGGGCAAAATCGTTAAAACGGTTTAACAGCATTTCGCCGTCGGATTCCCGGTAATAAAATTCCGTGATGCCGCAGTTTTCCAGATGTCTCGCAAGAAGCGGAACATACGCCCCGTCCATGTGAAGATAGTGGGTCACAAGACTCCGGATCACGCCTCCGTGGGTGACGACAGCGACCGTCTCCGCGCCGGACTTTGCGATTTCGTCCATGACCGGAACGGCACGACGGATCACATCCGCCGCACTCTCTCCGCCCGGATATGGAAGATCCTCTTTCATGGACGCTCTCGCGGCGAAAAAGTCCGCGTAGCGCTCCATGATCACATCGTCCGAAAGTCCCTCAAGATCACCGAAAGAGATCTCGCGGAGTCCTTCCCGGATGATCCTCGGTGCACGGATCTTCTCATTGATGATATCAGCAGTCTCGCGGGCACGGATCAGGTCACTGGACCAGACGGCGTCGATGGATTCCTTTTTTAGTCTCTTGCCGAGGAGCTCGGCCTGCCGCCTTCCTGCATCGGAAAGCGGCACATTTACGTTGCAAAGCGGGCTGTTCTGCCTGCCGTGACGGATCAGATAGATTCTCATAGTTTCTCCTGTTTAGTTCTTAAAGCTGTGGATCGGTGCCGGGATCCTTCCGGTCCTGTTCACAAATTTCTCACAGCTGAATGAGTTGACCGGCATGATCGGCGCATGTCCTAAAAGACCGCCGAACTCGACCGTCTCGCCGACGCCCTTTCCAATCACCGGGATCAGGCGGACTGCTGTCGTTTTCTGGTTGACCATACCGATCGCCGCCTCGTCTGCGATGATGCCGGAGATCGTCGCTGCGCTCGTATCTCCAGGAACTGCGATCATGTCAAGACCTACAGAGCATACGCAGGTCATCGCTTCCAGTTTTTCGATCGTAAGAGCGCCCTCGTTGACCGCATCGATCATTCCCTGGTCCTCGCTGACCGGGATGAAGGCGCCGGAAAGTCCGCCGACGTAGGAGGAAGCCATAACGCCGCCTTTCTTTACCTGGTCATTTAACATGGCGAGAGCGGCTGTTGTACCCGGGGCACCTGCGCGTTCCAGACCGATCTCCTCCAGGATCTCAGCGACAGAATCGCCGACAGCCGGTGTCGGAGCCAGGGACAGGTCGATGATGCCGAACGGGATCCCGAGACGCGCGGATGCCTCTTTCGCTACGAGCTGGCCGACACGGGTGATCTTGAATGCCGTCTTTTTGATCGTCTCACATAAAGTTTCGAAATCAGCGCCGCGAACAGACTGGAGAGCCGTCTTTACAACGCCCGGTCCGGAGACGCCGACGTTGATGATCGCGTCTGCCTCTGTAACGCCGTGGAATGCTCCCGCCATGAACGGGTTGTCGTCCGGTGCGTTGCAGAAAATAACAAGCTTTGCGCAGCCTAAGCAGTCGTTGTCTTTCGTGTACTCTGCGGTTCTTACGACCATCTCGCCCATTAAGCGGACTGCATCCATATTTAAACCGGTCTTTGTGGAGCCGACATTGATGGAGCTGCAGACAAAATCGGTCTCTTTTAACGCCTGCGGGATGGAGCGCATCAGGTTCTCATCAGCTGTTGTCATGCCCTTGGATACAAGAGCGGAATATCCGCCGATAAAGTTGACGCCTACAGTCTTTGCCGCACGGTCCAGGGTCTTTGCAATCGTCACAAAGTCCTCCGGGCTCTTGCAGGCTGCTCCGCCGACAAGGGCGATCGGTGTCACGGAGATCCTCTTGTTGACGATCGGGATCCCGAAATCGCGCTCGATCTGTTTTCCGGTCGGGACCAGGTCCTTTGCGAGTGTCGTGATCTTGTTGTAGATCTTTTCGTTTAATTTTTCGAGATCGGAGTCACAGCAGTCCAAAAGGCTGATGCCAAGAGTGATGGTGCGGACATCCAGGTTCTCGTGCTCGATCATATTGTTAGTCTCGTTGACTTCCAGATGTGTAATCATAATTGTTTCCCTCTCCTCAAGCTGTCATTAGATACGATGCATTTTTGTAAAGATCTCTTCACGCTGGCACTTGATGTTGACGCCGATCCCGGCACCGATCTCATCGAGTCCGGAAGACATTTCATCGAAGGAAACGTTTGCTCCGCTTCCGTCCACGATCATCATCATGTTGAAGTATTCCTGGACGATGGTCTGGGAAATATCAAGGATGTTAATTTTATGGTCCGCAAGATATGTACATACCTTTGCGATGATGCCTACGGTGTCTTTTCCTACTACGGTGATAATAACTTTATCCATGGAAATTTTCCTCCTTGTGTTGTGCCTTCCGCGTATTGTGATCTGGATCCGTCCGGACTGAGATCGTTGCCGGAACATATGGATCCCGGGGAAAGGTAGCTTTATGCAGTGATAAAGCGTAAAATTTTCTTAAAATATATCATTATAGCCGGTATGATGCAAGTGTTTTTTCGCAGCATCAGCAAAATCTGCTACAGACTGATGATCTCCGACATCTCATCTCTCTTTGCGACTGCCAGGTGAAAATCATCCGCATGGTATGGGCAGTCTCCCATGTCGATCTCCAGCCGGACGGTCTCATAGGCCAGCTCCGGCATGTTGTTCTCCTTGCTCAGATGTCCCAGCAGGATGTGCTTTAATCGGCCGCTCAGGATGCAGTTTAAGAGGCGTCCGGCGTTCTCGTTGGAGAGATGGCCGAAATCTCCCATGATCCGGCGTTTTAAGTAGTATGGGTACGGTCCCGTCTCCAGCATCCGAAGGTCATGGTTGGACTCTAAGAGCACCGCGTCGAGATCGAGGAGATGGTCGATCGTGTACTGGTTGAAATGTCCAAGGTCCGTTGCGACTGCCACAGACTTATTTCCCGACTGGATCCGGTAAGCGACTGGGTCGGCCGCATCATGGTCGATGTGGAACGGCTTGATCGTCAGATCCCCGAGGGAAAATTCGGTGTCCGGCAGGATCGGGTGCAGCAGCTCCTCCGGGTATTCGCCGAGGCCTTTGATCTTCCGGATCTCGTCGAGTGTCCCTTCTGTGGCGTAGATCGGGACTTCATATTTTCGCGCAAGGACGCCCAGCCCCTTTACATGGTCGGAATGTTCATGGGTGATGCAGATGCCGTCCAGTTCGCTCGTCTTTAAGCCGACCTCGTTAAGACCCTGCTCGATCCGCTTTGCGCTGATGCCGGCGTCGATCAGGACGTGGCTCTCCTCCGTCCCTGTGTAGATGCAGTTTCCGCTGCTTCCGCTGGCAATACTAACAAATCTCATGGTCAAGGATCTCCTTCAGCTGTCGTTTGATATCGGATTCGTCCCCGTTGTTGTCGATGACACGGCTGCAGAGCGCGCGGTATTCCTCCTCCGACGCCTGCCTTCCGATGATGTCCTCGCATTTTTCACGGCTGTAGCCGCGGTTTTCCATCAGGCGGACGATCCGGTTCTCTTTTGTCGTGTAGACGTACCAGAGCTCGTCAAAGAAGTTCTTCGGCGCAGTGTCAAAGACCGCTGCCTCGATGATCACGAGGTTTTCACTGGCGGCCTCCGCCTCTTCCTTCATCGTCTTCCAGACTAACGGATGGATGATGGAGTTCATCGTCTTTAATGCTTCTTTATCCCGGAAGATCAGGTCCGCCAGCGCTTTTCGGTCCACGGCTCCGTCCGGGGTGAGAAATGACGTTCCAAGCGCCTCTGTGACCTTTCTGAGTCCCAGACTTCCCGGCTCCATGAGATCGTGGGCCACAAGATCCGCGAGAATGATCTTCGCCCCGAAATCGTTCTTCAGTACCGCGAGCACACTGCTCTTTCCGGCTCCGACTCCGCCGGTGATCCCAATAATTTTCTTCTGTTTCATCTATTTCGCCTCAAACCAGTTTTTTCCGTCATGCATGTCGATCTCCAGCTCCACTTTTAAGGATGCCGCATGGTGCATTTCTTCGGAGAGGATCTTCATGACGATCTCTTTTTCGTCCTCCGCCGTCTCGACGAGGAGTTCATCGTGCACCTGCAGGATCAGTCTGGAACGGAGATTTTCCCTTCTTAACCGCTCGTCCACCCGGATCATCGCGATCTTGATGATGTCGGCAGCCGTTCCCTGGATCGGGGAGTTCATGGCTACACGTTCTCCGAAAGAACGCTGCATGAAGTTCGAGGACTTTAACTCCGGTACCGGGCGGCGGCGTCCGAACATCGTGGTGACATAGCCCTGCTCCTTCGCGTGGGCAACAAGGCTGTCGAGGAAGGTTTTTACCTGCGGATATGTCTCAAAATAGCGAGCGATGTAATCCATGGCCTCTTTTCTGGAGATGCTCAGGTCCTCGCTGAGTCCGAAGGCGCTGATCCCGTACACGATCCCGAAATTCACGGCCTTCGCGTTGCGTCGCTGTAACGGTGTGACCTCATCAAGCGGGATGTGGAATACCTGGGAAGCTGTGATCGCGTGGATATCCTGGGCGGTCTTATACGCCTCGATCAGGCGCTCATCGCCGGACATGTGGGCGAGGACGCGCAGCTCGATCTGGGAGTAGTCGGCATCCAGGAAGATAAATCCATCGCGCGGGACAAAGACTTTCCGGATCTCTCTTCCGAGTTCCATGCGGATCGGGATGTTCTGGAGATTCGGCTCCGTGCTGGAAATCCGGCCGGTCGCCGTGATCGTCTGGTTGAACCGGCTGTGGATCCGTCCGTCTTCCCGGATATAGGTTCCGAGACCGTCCGCGTAGGTGGAATTCAGCTTTGTATACTGTCTGTAGTCCAGGATCTTCTGAATCACCGGATAATCCGGGGCAAGTTTCTCCAGAACATCGGCCGCTGTGGAGTAGCCGGTTTTCGTCTTCTTTCCACCTTTGATCTGCATTTTTTCGAACAGGATCTCGCCGAGCTGTTTCGGGGAGTTGATGTTAAACTCCTGTCCGGTCATCTCCCAGATCTCCTTCTCGAGGACTGCAATCTGTTTCTTTAACTTTTCTCCGTAAGCGGCAAGTTCTTCCCTGCGGACTGCGATCCCCTCCGCTTCCATATGGAACAGGGTATAGATCAGAGGGAGCTCGATCGTGCGGTACAGCTCTTCCATTCCATCTGCCGTCAGACGCTCCAGGAGCGGTTTCCCGGCCGCAAAGGCTGTGTAGGCCATAAGTCCCGCCATACGGGTGAAATTCTCCGGTTCCTTCGCGTATGCGTCTTCACAGGACAGCTTTTTGATCAGGTCTGCCCTGGACGGGACCGTCATCCCGAGAAGATCTCTCGCAATGTCGTCATAGCCGTAGGAATCCTTTAACGGGTTTAAGAGATATGCCGCAACCCCGGCGTCATAGACCGTGTCCCCGTAGGAAAGATCCGCGAACGGCAGGGAGTGCTTGAGATCCAGGACCCAGGCATGACCCGTTCGGCAGAGTTCCTCATATTTTCCGGCGATATAGCTCTCCGTCATAAAGCCGCCGACCGGGAAGATATAGCTTCCGGTCTCCTCAAAACATAAGGCGAGGGCTGTCACGGAACCGTTTTCTGCAAGAAGTTCCATTCCGATGCGGTCCGCCTTTTTTGCTTTTTCAAAGAGCGCATCCGCCTCGGAAAAATCCTCCACAAGAACAAACTGTTTCTCCGGTCCGCTTTCATGTTTGATCTCCTCGCCGAATCTCGCCGCGATCGACTTGAATTCCAGGCGTTTCATATATTCATACGCTTCCGGCGTGTAGAGATTTTCCAGTTTCGCATCCGCCATGGAAAATTCGATCGGGGCGTCAATGCAGATCCTTGCGAGCTTTAAGGAAAGATCTGCGAGATCCTTATACTCTTCCAGCGCCTTTTTCGCGCGCGGCGGTTTCACTTCGTCGAGATGGGCGTAGATGTTTTCCAGATTCTGGTACTGGACAATGAGGTTTGTCGCCGTCTTCTCACCGATGGACGGGACGCCCGGGATATTGTCGGACTGGTCGCCCATCAGGGCTTTCACCTCGATAAACTGTTCCGGCGTCACCTGGTACTCCCGGATCACGTCCTCCGGGTAATAATTGTGGACCTCCGTCGTTCCGCGGCTCGTCTTCGGGAGACAGATCCTGATATGGGTGTCGGAAAGCTGCAGAAGGTCCCGGTCTCCGGAGAGGATCGTCACCTCATAGCCCTCTTTCTGCTCCCGCTTTGCGATCGTTCCGAGGATATCATCCGCCTCATAGCCTTCTTTTGTGAGGATCGGGACACCCATGGCGGTCAGGACCTCCTTCATGAGCGGTACCTGTTCATGAAGTTCCTCCGGCATTGGTTTTCTTGTTCCCTTGTAGGCATCAAACATTTTGTGGCGGAACGTCGGGGCTTTCAGGTCAAAAGCCACCGCAAGGTAGTCCGCTTTCTCCTCATCGAGAACTTTAAATAAAATATTTAAAAAGCCATAGACCGCGTTCGTGTGGAGACCTTCCGAATTTGTCAGGTTCGGCACACCGTAGAATGCGCGGTTTAAGATACTGTGACCGTCGATCAATACGAGTTTTTCCATGTTCACTCCTCTAAAATCTATAGATATCCCATCGTTGTCCAGATGCGGAGCTGCAAAAGGATCATGACGATGAGTGCCATTCCGCACAGAGTCGAGATCGCGTAGGATGCGATCTGGAATGTGGAGATATGGCGCAGGGACCGGTAGGATTCCGCTACCTTTCGTTTCAGATCCCCCACGATGTCATATGTTCCATCCGCTTCATCCAGCTTTTTTAACCCCACATCCACCATGTAGTGGATCTCCAGTTCTTCCCTGCAGTTTTCACACGTTTTGATATGGTCCAGGAAATCTTCCAGCTCCGTCGGGGACAGTTCGTCCTTCATATACGGAACTACCATCTTTTCTGCTTCCATACAGGTCATGGAACACACTCCTTTCAGCCTGAATATACGCGGATCCCGGTTCATTGTCCGCGTAAACGCAAAAAGACACGACCATCTAATGAGAGTCATGTCTTTTCGTTTCTGCCGGCGGCCGGACTTGAACCGGCACGAAGTTACCCCCGTCAGATTTTGAGTCTGATGCGTCTGCCATTCCGCCACGCCGGCATATCTTCGCGGCTGTATATTTCAACAGCCGCATATAAGTTTATCATAAGAACATGAAAATTGCAAGCAGTTTTAGTGATGGAACAGACGGATGCCTGTGAATGCCATCGCCATTCCGTACTTATTGCAGACTTCGATCACATTGTCGTCACGGACAGATCCGCCCGGCTGTGCGATATATTTTACGCCGCTCTTGTGTGCGCGCTCGATATTGTCGCCGAACGGGAAGAAGGCGTCAGATCCGAGAGCCACATCCTGCATCTTGTCGAGCCATGCGCGCTTCTCTTCTTTCGTGAATACCGGCGGCTTCTCCGTGAAGACTTTCTGCCATTCGCCGTCAGCAAGAACATCCATGTACTCGTCTCCGATGTAAACGTCGATCGCATTGTCGCGGTCCGCACGTTTGATCTTGTCGATAAACGGAAGATTTAATACCTGCGGTGCCTGGCGGAGGAACCAGTTGTCCGCCTTCTGGCCTGCAAGGCGTGTGCAGTGGACACGGGACTGCTGGCCGGCGCCGATACCGATCGCCTGTCCGCCCTTTACATAGCAGACGGAGTTGGACTGGGTGTATTTTAAGGTGATCAGGGAGATCATAAGGTCGATCTTTGCGGAATCCGGGATCTCCTTGTTTTCTGTCACAACATTGGATAAAAGGTCTTTGTCGATCTTTAAGTTGTTTCTTCCCTGCTCGAAGGTCACGCCGAATACCTGCTTGTGCTCGATCGGAGCCGGAACATAGGACGGATCGATCTGGATCACATTATATTTTCCATTCTTTTTCTGTTTTAAGATCTCAAGAGCTTCCGGTTCATATCCCGGAGCGATCACGCCGTCGGATACCTCGCGTTTGATAAGCTTTGCGGTGTCAACATCGCAGACATCGGAAAGGGAAATAAAATCGCCGAAGGAAGACATACGGTCTGCGCCTCTTGCTCTCGCGTAAGCACTTGCAAGCGGGGAAAGCTCACCGAGATCGTCCACCCAGTAAATCTTTCTTAAAACTGCATCCATCGGAAGACCTACTGCGGCACCTGCCGGGGAAACATGCTTGAAGGAAGTAGCTGCCGGAAGACCTGTCGCTTCCTTTAATTCCTTAACGAGCTGCCAGCCGTTCAACGCGTCGAGAAGGTTGATGTAGCCCGGTTTTCCGTTTAAGACTGTGATCGGAAGATCACTTCCGTCTTCCATGTATACACGGGACGGTTTCTGGTTCGGGTTGCATCCGTATTTTAATTCCATTTCATTCATGATTTGTTTTTCTCCTTTTGATACGACTAGTGATTTTTATTTACGATTCTTGTCTCATACTTTCCGGTCTCGATATCAATGAATCTGACAAAGAGGGAAACCTTGTTGTCCTCATTCAGACTCTCCCATACATTCTTTGTGAAGCTGTCGATATCGCCCTCGATGGCAATGCGTTTCGGCTCACCCTCAAAGCTCGGAAGCGGATTTCCATCGTTCATGTAGGTGTGGATGAAACGTCCCTCACCGCTTAATGGCTTCTCATATGCGTATGTAAAGCGGCTGCAGCTATCCGGGTTTCCATCACTGCTCTTTAAGATGGACATTGCAAAATTGTAGTTCCCGTTCTCAATGTGCATGATTCCGGAGATGCGCGGAGTGTAGTTCGGGCCGTCCGGCTCAAACTCGCGGCAGCGCAAGGACTGCTCGAAGGTCTGCTGGCGGTCCATTCCCTCATAGATCGTATCGGTCTGGTCGCCGTTTGTCACGATGGTCTTATTTCCGAGAACGCGCACCGGGGCGTAGATAATGAGGCTCGGGTCCTCGAGCTTTGACGGATCAAACGCCTGGGTACGGATCCCCTCACCGTCCTTCACAAAGACACGGTTGCGGCTGTTGCTGCTTCTGCCCATGATAAAATATGCGGTCACAGCTGTTTTTCCATCGGCTGATTTTCCGATCACGATTCCTCTTCCCGGATAAGAATTGTTTTTTAACTCCTCTGAAAGTGATAATAACTTCATGGAAGTACTCCTCCTGTTTTCGTATAAGATCACCGGAATTTGTACCGGCGACGGGTTTTAATTTTATGATAACATACTTCCTGCAGATTGAGTATTTAAAATTACTTATCAACGATCCCGGCGTTTCCTTATGAAATGCTTTCATTTATTTAACAAAATCGTAATGTGGCGTTCATGTACAAGAGGCAGGTCTTCATGATATAATATAACTGTCTTAGAAAGATAAACCTGGTACCGGACAAGCTTTCTTCCATTCGCCTATTCCGGTGCCGCATTAAAATACGATAAAAGGAGCTGATCTTCTTATGAGAAAAAATCTTTATAAATTTGCCGCTTTAACAATGTTTGCCGCATTATCCATCACCGCATGCAAAAAACACGAGGCTGTGGACATCTCTGGAATTCATACGTCCGCTGCGGAGACCATGGCGGAAACTACTTCCAATGAAACAAAGGCTGATCCGGCAGCAGACAATTCAAAAAGTGACTCCTCAAAAACTGATGCTTCAAAAGCCGGATCTTCTGAGGTCGAGACGCAAAAGGATTCCAACGCCTCCGACGCGTTAAGCGTGAAATCGAAGATCGCGACCGAAAAGACCGGAAAGGTCTCCATCGAATACCCGATCCTCTCCAATCTCCGTGATGCATCCATGACCCAGGCCGTCAATGAGCTTTTAAAGAAAGAGGCGACCTCGATCATCACTGCCTGGGAACTGGACACCGAAAAGGATGAGGTTTCCATCAACTGCGATCTGGTATCCCTCGATAAAAACAAGGCGGTATTTACATTCCACGGAATGGTAAACGTTGCAGAAACAGCCCATCCGTCAAATGTGCGCTATGCCGTCTCTGTGAACTTAAATACAGGATCACCAATCGGTCTGACTGCGTATGCAGATGCGGATTCCATCGCGGAATATCTTTCTTCCGATAACGTTGTGGTGGTAGAACCGGCGGACACAGCAGCTGAAGTAAAGGATTCCATCAAGTCCAGTGGAAAAGAACTCTGGCAGACGGTTTTTGCAGAATGTGATTTTACTTCCGTAAAGGACGGGACATTCCCACAGGCGTTTTCCTACGAAAAAGACGGAGATATCTACCTGATCGTTCCGGTGAGCCATGCGGCGGGCGATTATGCCCTTGTAAAATATTCACCGGAAACAAAATAACAATAGATGATCTGAGAAACGATCCGGTTGATTTCTATCCTGCGTTTTGGTATGATAAAGGGAAGGAAAAAACATGATCTGCCAATCGGTCTATAGGCTTTGGCAGATCACAGAAAGGCTGGTATCTATTAATGGAAAATGTAACGTATATTGACCACCCGCTGGTTCAGCACAAGATCTCCATGTTAAGAAAGAAGACCACAGGAACAAATGAGTTCCGTACTCTTGTTGAGGAGATCGCAACTCTGATGGGATATGAGGCACTCCGCGATCTTCCGCTTGAGGACGTTGAGGTCGAGACTCCGATCGAGACCTGTATGACTCCGATGCTTGCCGGTAAGAAACTTGCGATCGTTCCGATCCTGCGCGCAGGTCTTGGAATGGTAAACGGTGTCCTTTCCCTCGTTCCTTCCGCAAAGATCGGTCATATCGGTCTCTACCGCGACGAGGAGACTCATGAGCCGCACGAATATTTCTGCAAACTCCCGAATCCGATCGAGCAGAGAACGATCGTTGTCACAGATCCGATGCTCGCGACCGGCGGTTCCGCAGTCGCTGCGATCGACTTTATCAAGCAGCACGGCGGAAAACACATCAAATTTATGTGCATCATCGCTGCTCCGGAAGGAGTAAAGAAGCTTCATGAGGCACATCCGGATGTGCAGATCTATGTCGGCCATCTCGACCGTGAATTAAACGAGAACGCGTACATCTGCCCGGGTCTTGGCGATGCCGGCGACCGTATCTTCGGAACAAAGTAATTGATCCGTGAATATCCGGAACATTCCGGTCTTTTCTCCTGAGAAGATCGCGAATGCCAGGCTTTAAACAGATAAAAGACAAAAACCACGATACCTTTTTTTTGGCAGGCATCGTGGTTTTTCTTTTACCTTTTTTATTTACGCGAACAACGAGCCAAAGTCTGCGCTTGCGCATGACCTTGGCGACTGTTGCGATAACAAGGGGAAACTCGCGAAGCGTGTTTTCACTTGTTTGCCGGGACTTGTTCTTTTTATCTGTTTTCAGAGAAAACAGTTATTCCTGTACTTTCTTTGCGATCTCGCCCTGTTTTTTATAGATAGAGTTCTCATCCACACATCCGCGGACGCTGGACAGCGGGTAGATATTGCAGTTTCTGCCGATCACAGTGCCGGGATTCAGGACGGATCCGCATCCAACTTCCACGCAATCGCCGAGCATGGCGCCGAATTTCTTGATCCCGGTCTCGATATCGCCGTCCTCCGCATGGACTTTGACAAGCAGTTTATCGGACTTTACGTTTGAAGTGATGGAACCGGCTCCCATGTGGGCGCGGTATCCGAGGATCGAATCCCCGACATAGTTATAGTGAGGAACCTGCACCTTATCGAACAGGATCACATTTTTGAGTTCTGTGGAGTTTCCGACAACAGCGCCCTCTCCGACCAACGCATTTCCGCGAAGGAATGCACAGTGGCGAACTTCCGTGTCCTTTCCGATGATGATATTCTCACCGAGATATGCGCTCGGCATCACCTTTGCAGACTTGTGGACCCAGACGGTCTCTCCGCGCTTTTCATATTCATCCTCCGGGAGTGTCTTTCCAAGCTCAAGGATGAACTCTTTGATACGGGCCAGTGCCTCCCACGGATAGGTGAACTGGCGAAGGAAGTCTGCAGCCTGGGTGTGGGAAAGATCATAGAGATCCACGATTTTTGTTTCTTCTTTTTTCATATCATTCTCCAATCTGCCGTCTGATCAGACGACGCAAGCGACCGTACCCGGCGCGAGAATGTGCCAAAGCACATTTTTTACAGGCATGTTCCTGCTACTTTTTATAAAATTGTGCCGCAGCGTCAAAGTAAGGGCGCAGCATATAGGCATTGTTCGTCTGTTTGACGCCGTTTGTCCGGAGTGTCACAAAGCGCTCCAGTTTTTCCATGTATTCATCCGGCGTGATCGTTCCCTCCGCCACATACGTCAGGCCTTTTTCCCAGCTCGCCGTGAGTTCCGGATTTAAGAGCTGCCTCATGGATGCCTGACAGACATCAAAGACGATCTCTCCGAGGAGTGTCGGCGTGATGACCTGGGTCTTCTTTGCCAACGCCAGATATTTGATGTTGAACAGCTTTTTCAGGATCTCCGCGCGGGTGGCGCTTGTTCCGATCCCGCTTCCCTTGATCTGGGCGCGCAGATCTTCATCCTCGATGAGCTGACCTGCGTTTTCCATTGCAAGGATCATGGAACCGGACGTATAGCGCTTTGGCGGGGAAGTCTCGCCTTCTTTTATCTCAAGCTTTAGGAGCTTTAATTTCTGTCCCTTTTTCAACCCGGAGAGCATGGCAAGAAGATCCTTTGCTTTTTCATCATGACCCGGATCCAGCTCCTCCGCCTGGGAATCCTGGGACGCACCGGAATTTTCCGCTTTGCTGTTACCGCCTTCTTTTTTGACGGGACATTCGCAACTTCCAGATATCCCGCTTCCGCGAGGACCTTGTAGGCTGCAAAGAACTGTTCCCCCTGTTTTTCGATCCGCAGGGAAAACTTCTGGTAGACGGCCGGCGGATAAAAAATGCTCAAAAACCGGCGTCCGATCAGCTCATACACCTTTGCAGCCAGCGGATTCAGGCTTCGCAGCGCTCCGAATCCCTGACCGGTTGGGATGATCGCATAGTGGTCAGTGATCTGTTTATCATTCACATATTTTGTCTTCGCGATTTGCTTCCATGTTCCGCTGTCAAGTGCCTTCGCGGCAAAATCCGCGAGAGGAGCAAAATTCCGGAGACCGCCGATATTCTTATAGATCTCCTTCGATACTGCGGTGGAGAGGACTCGTGCATCGGTTCTCGGGTATGTCACCAGCTTTTTCTCGTAGAGTTCCTGAATGATCTTTAGAGTCTCATCCGGACTGATCTTGAACATTTTCGAACAATCGTTCTGGATCTCGGCGAGATTGTATAAGAGCGGCGGATTTTTCGTCTCTTTTTTCCGGTCCAAAGCGAGAAGTGTTCCCTCCATCGGATCGGCACTCAGGAACCGGATCAGCTCTTCCGCCGTCTTTTTCTCCTTAAATCCATTCTCCTTGTAGAGCGCCGGTGTTCCAAAATACCGGGAACCTTCCACGGCTCTCCACTCTGCCTCGATGACTGCTGTCTCGTGATCCGGGACATCGAAGGAGCCGATGACGCGGTAGAACGGAGTCTTTACGAATTCACGGATTTCCCGTTCCCTGCGGACGACCATGCCGAGAACGCAGGTCATCACGCGTCCCACAGAGAGCACCGCCCGCTTTTCCCGGAGATAGGACGCCACGGACGGACCGTATTTCAGGGTGAGCACCCTGGAAAAATTGATGCCCATGAGGTAATCCTCTTTTGCCCTGAGATATGCGGACGCTGCGAGATTGTCATACTCTGCGAGGTCCTTTGCCTCTCTCACTCCGCGCAGGATCTCCTCCTCCGTCTGGGAGTCGATCCAGACACGGCGACGTTTTTTTCCTTTTACTCCGGCCATCTGCTCCACCAGGCGGTAGATATATTCTCCCTCACGCCCGGAGTCAGTGCAGACATAGATCGTGTCCACGTCCGCCCGGTTTAAGAGCCCGCTCACGATCGTAAATTGTTTCTTCACATCGTCGATCACCTGGTATTTGAATGTTTTTGGAAGAAACGGCAGAGTTTCCATGCTCCAGCGTTTCAGGGCCGGATCATACGCATCCGGGTAACTCATGGTCACCAGATGTCCGACACACCAGGTCACGATCGCCTGATCGGACTCGATATATCCGTCTCCTTTTCTCCCGGAAACCTTTAACGCCTTCGCAAATTCCTGGGCAACGCTCGGTTTTTCGGCGATAAATAATGCTTTTCCCATGAAACCTCTTTCCTAGTTATTTTATTCTCTCCCACCCCGGACCGCAATTCTCCGGGATGAAAGGATCGTTATTTTTTTCTTCTGCGGAAGCTCCGACAGGATTAGTGCCGCAAACATCAGGGCGCATCCGACTAACATCTTTCCGGTCAGCACATCCTTTAAGAAGATCACGGAAAACAGTGTCCCAAACACAGATTCCAGGGAAAGAAGGATCGCCGATGTGGAGGCGCTTAAATATTTCTGACCGATATTCTGTAAGAGATACGATACGGTCGTCGAGAAAACTGCAAGGTACAGCAGGCCTACGATCAGAGACTGATTCGCCAGGACCGCGAAATCAAAGGATCCGTCGAGAAACGGCGCGCAGATCCAGTTGATGATGGCAGCCGCAAGGATCTGGATCACGGTCAGTGCGATCGGATCATGGTGCTCCGTGAATTTGTCGATAAATACCATATGGACTGCGAACATCAGACCGCACACCAGTGTCAGAAAATCTCCGAAATTGATCGTGAGGTCGCCCTGCAGAGATAAAAGTGCGAGACCGATGACTGCGATAAAAGCTGCAGCGATATTTCGCCCTGTCGGTCTCTTTTTGCTGACGATCCAGTAGAAAAACGGTACAATGATCACATACAGGGTCGTGATAAAGGCGTTTTTGCTGGCCGTCGTGTATTTCAGACCGTAAGTCTGGAACTGGTAGGACAGGCAGAGGAATATTCCCAGGATCGCGCCGCAGAGGATCGTCTGGCGGTCCGCTGCGAACAGATTTTTATGAAATAACAGGGCAAGCAGGACCGCAGACATGGAAAAACGGATCGCCAGAAGATACGTCGGCGGGATCAGATCCACGGAATTCTTCATCACAACGAAGGCAAAACCCCAGATCATGGTCGTCAGGATCAGCCCCAGTGATGCCAGGATCCTGACGCTGCGTTCATTTAAATTTTTCATTTTTGGTCCTTTACTCATGAATATAGAAATGGTATCCTGTCACGGATTTCCACTCTTTTCCAGCTTTTACGATCGGTGACGGGAAATGAGGCTTGTTGACTGCATCCGGGAAGTTCTGGGTCTCAAAGCAGAAAGCAGTTCTCGCATGGTAGAAAGCACCTGATTTTCCGTTCCCCTGCTCCAGCCAGTTTGCCGTATAGAACTGGACCCCCGGCTGATCCGTATAGACATCCATGGCTCTTCCGCTTTCCTCGGAGAAGATCTGCGCGGAGAGGGCAAAATCACCGCGGACGTGGGAGAGGCACCAGTTATGATCATAGCCATGTCCCTGAACAAGCTGGTCGAAATCTTCATCGATCCGCTCTCCGATCACATGAAAGTCCGTAAAGTCCATCGGAGTTCCCTTTACCGGAAGAATCTCACCGGTCGGGATCGACGTCTCATCGGACGGAGTATAAAAATCGGCAAGGATCCGCGCCTGGTGCTCCAGGACAGAACCGCCATTGTTTCCAAGAAGGTTAAAGTATCCGTGATTTGTCAGGTTCACAGGCGTATCCGCATCGGAAAGAACGCGGTAAGTCAGTGTCAGCATATCCTCGTCAGTCAGCGTGTAGGTGACGGATACGATGGCGTTTCCCGGATAGCCCTGATCCCCGTCCGGACTTAAGAGTGTAAAAGTGACGCTGTTTTCCGACTCTTCCTTCGCATTCCAGAGTCTTGCGTCGTAGTAATCAAGACCGCTGTGGAGATTATTCGGACCGTTATTGATCGCCAGTGTGTATTCGGTCCCGTTCAGGGAAAATCTTCCTTTTCCGGTGCGGTTTGCGATACGACCGACGACGGAACCGAAGTGCGGACCGTTCTTTAAATAACCGGCAGCATCGTCAAACCCCAGCATCACATCGTCCATACCCCCGTTTTTGTCCGGAACGATCATGCGGACCCAGACAGCCCCCAGATCTGTGACGGATGCCATCAGCCCGTTTTTATTTTTGATCGTGTAGAGGCTTACTTCTCTTCCATCCGGCATCTCCCCAAAATGCTCTTTTGTTACTGACATGATAATACCTCCTCTGCGTAAAAAGAGCCCGCGAAAAAGCGGGCCCCTTGTTTTTATTTTGCTGTGATATATCCCTGCTTTGTGAGAAGCTCTGCGCAGAGGACTGCTCCGCCTGCAGCGCCGCGGACTGTATTGTGGGACAGACCGATGAACTTCCAGTCGTAGACGGTATCTTCTCTTAAACGTCCGATGGATACGCCCATTCCGTTCTCGAAATCGACATCCAGCTTAACCTGCGGACGATTGTCCTCTTCCATGTACTGGATGAACTGCTTCGGTGCGCTCGGAAGCTCTAACTCCTGCGGAAGTCCCTTGAAGCTTACGAGTTTTTCGATGAGCTGTTCTTTGGATGCTTTCTTTCTGAACTTTACAAATACAGCAGCTGTATGACCGTTTAATACCGGCACACGGACGCACTGGCATGTGATCACCGGCTCTTTTGCCTTTACGATCACGCCGCCCTCTAAGTGGCCCCAGATCCTGAGCGGCTCCTGCTCGCTCTTCTCTTCCTCGCCGCCGATGTACGGGATCACGTTCTCGACCATCTCAGGCCAGTCCTTGAAGGTCTTTCCTGCTCCGGAGATCGCCTGGTATGTAGTAGCGACTACTTCATACGGCTCAAACTCTCTCCATGCACTGAGGGCCGGAGTGTAGCTCTGGATCGAGCAGTTCGGTTTTACCGCGATGAATCCGCGTGTTGTGCCGAGTCTCTGCTTCTGGAATTTGATCACGTCAAAGTGCTCCGGGTTGATCTCCGGGATCACCATCGGAACATCCGGTGTCCAGCGGTGAGCGCTGTTGTTGGATACAACCGGTGTCTCTGTCTTTGCGTAAGCTTCCTCGATCGCACGGATCTCTTCTTTTGTCATATCAACGGCGCTGAATACGAAATCAACGGTCCTTGATACGGCATCAACGTCGTTTACATTCATAACGACTAAATTTTTTACTTTTTCCGGCATCGGAGTCGTCATTTTCCAACGGCCTCCAACAGCCTCCTCATATGTCTTTCCTGCAGAACGCGGGCTGGCAGCCACGGTCGTCACTTCAAACCATGGGTGGTTTTCAAGGAGAGAGATAAATCTCTGTCCTACCATACCTGTTGCTCCAAGGATACCAACTCTAAGTTTCTTTTCCATCACACATATCTCCTCATCTTTGCCTGACAGTCATCTTCAGTTGACGGCTTGCCATTTTTCCACCCGTCACGGACATATGTCTCCATGTACGCAACATTCGTGTTGATGTCTATCCTAACTCAAAATGACAAAAAATGCAAGCCTTAAATGACCTCAAGCGCTACGCGGATCATATCTGCAAAGGAAGTCTCGCGTTCCTCGGCGGTCGTCTTCTCTCCTGTCACCATGGAATCGGATACGGTCATGATGGAGAGTGCCCGCGCTTTTCCGAGGGCAGCGTTCGCGTAGAGAGCAGCTGTCTCCATCTCCACTGCGAGAACTCCCATATCGGCGAACTGGAGTCCGTCATGCTTTTTCTTTTCCGGCTCATAGAAAAGATCCGATGTGAGGACATTTCCTACATGGTAAGGAAGATTTTCCTGCTCCGCATTGAAGACTGCCTTGATCAGAAGACCAAAGTCTGCGATCGGAGCGAAGTCTCCCGGAAGTCCGAATTCCTTCACATAGTTTGTCTGTGTGCACGCGCCCATGGCGAATACGAGATCACGGATATGAACATCTTCGGAGATCGCTCCTGTCGTGCCTACACGGATCAGTTTCTTTACTCCGTATCCCTCGATGAGCTCGTGGGTGTAAATTCCGATCGACGGGCATCCCATTCCCGTTCCCATGACGGAAACAGGTTTATCACGGTAAAATCCGGTATAACCGAACATATTTCTTGTGGCATTAAACTGTCTTGCTCCTGCAAGGAAATTCTCAGCGATAAATTTTGCGCGGAGCGGATCACCCGGAAGTAAAATAGACGGCGCGATCTCACCCTGTTTTGCTGCAATATGAGGTGTTGGTACGTTCATGGTAGTTCCTCCTTTTTATCAAATGCTATTCCTATATATTATATTATAACCGAACTTTCGTCCCTTTTCCATCCCTCTTTGCGGCTTTTAACCGTCCGAGGGCAACTTCTTTTCCTTTATAGACAGCAGTTCCGTCCATATCCGGCAGATATACATGTTCCAGCGTATCTTCCTTTTCGAGACGGATCCCGCGAACGCCGCGGCTGTTCTTTTTAAGTTCCGGGATCTCCACGAGCGGGAATTTTAAGAACATTCCATCCACAGTCTGGAGAACCACATCTCGCTCCCCGTCGACTTCCGTGCCGATTTCCCGGATCTCCACAAGTTTATCATCTTCGGCGAGCTTCGTTGCGACAACGGTCTTGTTTGCCGTCATAAATTCCTCACCGGGAACGATCTTTACGGATGCCTGGGATGTCGCGAACAGGAACTTTTTCCCTGCAAGGCCGGAGGCCGGAAGCATAAAGAGAAGTGTCTCCGTCTTGCCGTCAAATTTGCTGACATTCTCGATAGGGATTCCTTTATCCTTCATTTTGAGCGCAGGGAACTCGGCGACTTTCACCTGATACATGGTTCCGGTATCAGAGAACATGCAGAGTTTATCATCTGTCATCACCGGGAGGACGCGGACATTCTCGCTGTCCACCGTTTCCTGGTTTCTCTCATAGATGGAGCGGTCCATCGTCTTGCAGTAGCCGAAGCGGTCCATAACGAAGATCACTTCCTTCGCTGCTTCCTTCGCCTCCACATAGACCATCTCCTCGCCGTCCTCGATGAGTGTTCTTCTCGGCTCTGCGAACTCTGCCTTGATCGCATCGAGATCTTCCTTGATGACAACGTCCATGTTTTTCTGGTTGGAGAGGATATGCTGATATTCCCGGATCTTCCGCAGGGTCTCTTTATACGATTTCTGGAGTGCAAGGATCTCGAGGCCGATCAGCTTATAGAGGCGCATCTCGAGGATCGCTGTCGCCTGGCGCTCGGTAAAGTGAAGATTCTTTGCATCCTCCTCAAAGCCCGGCACACGGAATCTGATCTTTTCGGTATTTCCCGTCATCAGGCATTCCTTCGCGTCCTTCATGTTCTTTGAGCCGCGGAGTACGGCGATGATCAGGTCGATCACGTCGCAGGCCTCGATGAGACCTTCCTGAACCTCTTTCTTCTCCAGTTCCTTTTCGAGGAGCACATTGTACTTCTTCGTCATATTCCGGTACTGGAATTCCAGGAACGTATTTAAGATCTGTTTGAGGTTCATCGTCTCCGGGCGTCCCTCATCGATCGCCAGCATATTGACGCCGTAAGTGTCCTCCAGCTTCGTCTTCTTGTAGAGGATCGCCTTGATCTTATTGACATCGGCGTCCTTCTTGAGCTCCAGGACGATTCGGATGCCTTCTTTGTTTGACTGGTTCGAGATGTCCACCACATCGGTGAGTTTTCTCGTCTCCACGAGATCGGCGATATCGACGAGCAGTTTGTTGATCCCGGCGCCGATCATCGTGTATGGGATCTCTGTGATCACGAGCTTGTCGCGGTCCGCTTTTCTTCTTCCGAGCTCCACCTCGATCTTTCCGCGGAGCTTGATCTTTCCGGTCCCGGTTTCATAGATCTGTAAAAGATCGCTCTTGTTCGCGATAATACCTCCGGTCGGGAAATCCGGTCCCGGCATATATTCCATCAGTTCTTCCACGGTGAGAAGGCGGTTGTCGATATACGCCATCACCGCATCGATCACTTCGCCCAGATTGTGGGTCGGGATGCTGGTGCTCATTCCGACTGCGATTCCCTCCGCGCCGTTTACGAGAAGGTTCGGCACACGGACCGGAAGGACTTCCGGCTCTTTTTCCGTCTCATCGTAGTTCGAGACGAAATCCACGGTCTTATCAAGATCTTTTAAATAAACTTCTTCCGCGAACTTCTTTAAGCGCGCCTCAGTGTATCGCATGGCTGCAGCGCCGTCACCTTCGATCGAGCCGAAGTTTCCGTGACCATCCACCAGAGCCATTCCTTTTTTGAAATCCTGGGATAATACGACTAACGTCTCATAGATCGAGCTGTCACCGTGCGGATGATATTTACCCATCGTATCGCCGACGATACGGGCCGATTTCCGGTGCGGCTTGTCGTGGTCCAGATGGAGCTCGCTCATATCATAGAGAACTCGGCGCTGTACCGGCTTTAAACCGTCCCTGGCATCCGGGATCGCTCGTGAGGTGATGACGCTCATGGAGTAGTCCAGATAGCTCTTCTGCATCTCCTCCGAATATTCAGTTCGCAATATTTTTTCAGACATGGTAACTTCTCCTTTTATGCGTCGATCTCCGCCTCATCGGCATGATCATAGATAAATTTCTTTCTCGGCGGGACATCGCTTCCCATCAGAAGCTCCGTCACCTCACTCGCCATACGGGCATCTTCGATCTCCACCCGCTTTAAGACACGGTTTTCCGGGTTTAAAGTCGTCTCCCAGAGCTGGTCCGCGTCCATCTCACCGAGACCTTTGTAGCGTTGAAGCGTAAAGTCCCCGGAATGGCTCCTTCTGTACTCTTCTAACGCCTTGTCATCGTACAGATAGCGCTCTTCCCCGCGCTTCGGAACGACCTTGTAGAGCGGCGGCATCGCGATATAAACGTGACCGTCGTAGATCAGCTCCGGCATAAAGCGGTAGAGGAACGTCAGGAGCAGGGTGTCGATATGGCTTCCGTCCACATCGGCATCGGTCATCAGGACGATCTTATCATATTTCAGTTTTGTGATATCAAAGTCATTTCCATAACCTTCAGAAAATCCGCAGCCGAACGCGTTGATCATCGTCTTGATCTCGGCGTTTGCCAGAACCTTGTCCATCGATGCCTTTTCCACGTTTAAGATCTTTCCTCGGATCGGCAGGATCGCCTGAAACTGACGGTTTCTTCCCATCTTTGCGGAACCGCCGGCGGAATCTCCCTCGACGATGAAGATCTCACATTTCGACGGATCACGGCTCTCGCAGTTTGCAAGTTTTCCGTTGCTGTCGAAGGAGAACTTTGACTTGGAGAGCATGTTTGTCTTTGCTTTTTCCTCCGCTTTCCGGATCTTCGCGGATTTTTCTGCACAGGCGATGATCGCTTTTAAGGTGTCAAGGTTACGGTCAAAGAAGCGCTCCAGCTCCTCCCCTGTCATCGTGAACACGGCCTTTGTCGCATCGGCACTGGCAAGTTTTGTCTTTGTCTGTCCCTCAAAGATCGGATCCGGGTGTTTTACGGCGACAACGGCCGTCATGCCGTTTCTCGTGTCAGCACCGGTAAAGTTGCTGTCTTTCTCCTTTAAGATGCCGAGTTCCCTCGCGTAGGAGTTGATCAGCTGGGTAAATTTCGTCTTAAAGCCCACCAGGTGGGATCCGCCCTCCTGGGTAAAGATGTTGTTGCAGAATCCGAGGATATTCTCCTCAAAGGCGTCCACAAACTGGAATGCGACTTCCACTTCGATCTGGTCTACACTGCCCTTAAAATATACCGGCTCATGGATCGGTTCTTTTCCGTTGTTCAGTTCACGGACATAAGCGACGATCCCGTCAGGCTCATGGTAAGTTACGCTTTCCTCTTCGCCCGCACGTTTATTTACATAGTGAAGGATCAGCTTCGGGTTTAAGTATGCAGATTCATGAAGGCGGCTCTTCAGCCACTCCGCCTTGAATTTTGTCTTCTCAAAGATCGTTGGATCCGGCAGGAAGTTGATCTCCGTTCCCGTCTCCTTCGATTTTCCGATCACCGGAAGAAGACCGTCCTTCAGCTCAACGACCGGATGCCCTTTCTCATATTCATCATAATATACTTTTCCATCTCTGGAAATTTTGACCTTCATCCGTTCCGACAGAGCGTTTACAACAGAAGAACCGACGCCGTGAAGTCCGCCGCTGGTCTTATAGGAATTATTGTCGAATTTTCCGCCCGCGTGAAGAGTTGAGAGGACCACGCGCTCTGCGGAGACGCCTTTTTTATGCATCTCCACCGGGATCCCGCGGCCGTTGTCTTTTACGGTACAGGATCCGTCCGCCTCCAGCGTTACCGTGATCTCTGTACAGAATCCGGCCAGGTGCTCGTCCACCGCATTGTCGACGATTTCGTATATCAAATGGTTTAAGCCCTTAGTTCCAACGCCTCCGATGTACATTCCGGGACGTTTGCGGACTGCCTCCAGTCCTTCCAGTACGGTGATACTGTCAGCATTATACTGTGCTTTCGCCATGTAAAGACCTCCAATTATAAGTCATAAACTGCGGCAGAGAGCATTTCCCCGCCGCAGTTTCATTTTTATTTTCGTGGCCGCTGCATAATGCTCCGGCCATGTTTTGTAGTCAGCTTTTCCTATTATACACTCAAAACTTCCAGAATTGCAAGTGTTTTCTATCGAACATATATTCGAAAAGCAGATGAAAACACGCTTCGCGGGTTTCCCCTTGTTATCGCGACAGTCGCCAGG
>ERZ1106964.1021-NODE-1021-length-22726-cov-3.924838_pt1 | contig 22726 bp, 19 predicted proteins | sample MGYA00403682_ERZ1106964 | MGnify/ENA primary metagenome ERZ1106964 (study PRJEB35170, sample SAMEA104062451) | human gut metagenome | biome: human gut; feature: human-associated habitat; material: faeces | place: Denmark | collected 2013-04-10 ...
ATATGTGCAACTTTTTCATTGTAAATGTTTTAGAAATCTAATTCAACCAACAGGTGTATAATGTAAGTTCAAAGCAGGCAGAAGAGTTCATCGATCACCAGGAGATACTGGATACACTGGACTATGCCCGTACCAATAAAGACAACCGTGCCCTCATTGAGAGTCTGCTCGAAAAGGCAGCCTCATGCAAAGGTTTATCCCATCGTGAAGCCGCTCTACTGTTAGAATGCGACCAGCCCGACCTGACGGAACGTATCTTCCATCTGGCACGGGAAATTAAGCAAAAACTATATGGCAACCGCATCGTAATGTTCGCCCCGCTATACCTTTCCAATTATTGTGTGAACGGATGCGTTTACTGCCCCTATCATGCAAAGAACCGCACTATCGCCCGCAAGAAATTATCACAGGAAGAAATACGCCGGGAAGTGATTGCCTTGCAGGATATGGGACACAAACGTCTGGCACTGGAAGCCGGCGAAGACCCGCTACGCAACCCCATCGATTATATTCTGGAATCTATTCAGACCATCTATGGTATTCATCATAAGAATGGTGCTATCCGGCGGGTAAACGTGAATATTGCCGCTACAACGGTAGAGAACTATCGTCGGCTGAGAGATGCAGGTATCGGTACTTACATTCTTTTCCAAGAAACCTATCACAAGGGGAATTACGAGACCCTGCACCCCACAGGCCCTAAAAGCAAGTATTCCTATCACACCGAAGCTATGGACCGTGCCATGGAAGGTGGTATCGACGATGTAGGTATAGGTGTATTATTCGGGTTGAATACCTATCGATACGATTTCGTAGGATTATTGATGCATGCCGAGCATCTGGAAGCGGCATTCGGTGTCGGACCGCATACGATCAGTGTACCCCGTATCTGCCCAGCGGATGATATTGAAACAAAAGATTTCCCCAATGCCATTTCTGATGAAATGTTCTGCCGCCTCGTTGCGGTAATCCGCATTGCAGTGCCTTACACCGGAATGATCATTTCCACCCGTGAATCGGAAGCTGTACGACGTAAGGTATTGGAATTAGGTATTTCACAAATCAGTGGCGGCTCACGTACCAGCGTAGGCGGATATGCCGTACCGGAAACGAAAGAAGAGAACTCGGCCCAATTCGATATCAGCGACCGCCGCACACTGGATGAAGTTGTAAACTGGTTGCTCGATCTGGGACATATCCCCAGTTTCTGTACGGCTTGTTATCGTGAAGGTCGGACAGGTGACCGTTTCATGTCTCTTGTCAAACGGGGACAGATAGCAAATTGCTGTCAGCCCAATGCCTTGATGACTCTGAAAGAATATCTGGAAGATTACGCTTCACCCGAAACCCGGGAGAAAGGTATCCGCCTCATTCATGAAGAGATGGAACGCATCCCGAATCCGAAAATCCGGGAAATAGCTCTACGAAACCTGCATGAGATAGAGGAAGGGAAAAGAGATTTCAGATTTTAGGCACGGATTACGCGGATGAACGCGGATTTTTTATAGCGCAGCCTTTAATCCGTGAAATCCGCGTAATCCGCGCCTAAAATGATCAAATCCCCATTTATTAACCCCTTAATATTGAGACTAATGAATCAGACTCCTTATGCCAACCGCCTACACATCGCCCTCTTCGGACGGCGAAACAGTGGAAAATCCAGTCTTGTCAATGCCTTGACAGGGCAAGATACCGTTATAGTCTCCCCCACTCCTGGCACTACTACTGATCCTGTGACAAAAGCAATGGAAATTCATCCACTCGGTCCATGCCTTCTTATTGACACTCCGGGCTTCGATGACAAAGGCGAGCTGGGAGAAATGCGCGTAGAACGCACCTTGAAAATAATTGGAAAAACCGACATCGCCCTGTTGCTCTGTGAAACCGGAGACGCACAGGAACAGGAATGGCTTCAACGATTGAAAGAACGAGGCATCCCTGTCATATTGCTTCTGAACAAAGCTGACGCACGCCCCAATACGACAGAGCTGGCAGAACAGATAAAAACAAGTTGCGGACAGCTTCCCATCATCGTCAGTGCCAAAGACGGCACAGGTATCGAAGCCATCCACCGCGCCATTCTGGAAAAGTTACCTGCCGATTTCGGAGAACAAACCATCACCGGGAACCTCGTAGCAGAAGGTGATGTAGTAGTGTTAGTCATGCCCCAGGACCTTCAGGCACCTAAAGGACGACTTATCCTTCCCCAAGTACAGACAATCCGAGAACTTCTGGACAAGAAATGCCTGGTTATGAGTTGTACCACAGATAAGCTGAAAGATACACTATGCGCACTTACCAATCCCCCCAAATTAATTATCACAGATTCGCAAGTATTCCACACCGTATACGAACAAAAACCGACTGAAAGCCGGCTCACTTCTTTCTCCGTGCTCTTTGCCGGATACAAGGGAGATATACACTATTATGTAGAAAGTGCATTCGCCATCGACCGACTAACGGAACAATCCCGCGTATTGATAGCCGAGGCCTGTACCCATGCTCCACTGACAGAAGATATAGGCAGAGTAAAAATCCCCCACCTGCTGCGTAAGCGAACAGGTGAAAGATTGCAGATAGATATTGTCTCCGGAAATGATTTTCCAGAAGATTTATCCCCATACAATTTGATTATCCACTGTGGCGCCTGTATGTTCAATAGAAAGTATGTACTGAGTCGCATTGAACAGGCACGTGCGCAACAAGTACCCATGACAAACTACGGAGTAGCCATTGCCCACCTCAACGGCATACTGAACAAGATCGTGTACTAAGGGAAGACCTCCCACCCCACTAAGAAAAGACCTCCTGGTTCCCTAAGGGAAGAGTTTATATACCGTCTGATATAATAAATTATACCGAGCGGTATATCTTTTTATACCGAGCGATATAAATAAATATATCGGGTGGTATAAATAAAAATATCGGGCGGTATAACTGCTTATACTGCCCGATATATGAACTCTCTCCTTAGGCTATCGCTAACTGCTTCCTTAGGCTATCGGCAACTGCTTCCTTATAACCGAAGCTACTCCAGTTCCTCCAGCACCTTCTTTACATCCACCGCCTGAAGCCTCCCGTACACCTTCTCTCCAATCATCACTACGGGTGCCAGTCCGCACGCTCCTACGCAACGCAGACAATCAAGTGAAAACTTCCCGTCCGGTGTCGTTTCTCCGACTTCGATGCCCAGCACGCGCTTGAATTCTTCAAGCAATTTCTCCGAACCACGTACGTAGCACGCCGTTCCCATACACACCGAAATAGGATGTTTACCTTTAGGAGTCATCGTAAAGAAAGTATAGAATGTTACCACGCCATACACACGCGACACCGGAACATTCAGCTTTGCAGCAATCAGGCGCTGCATCTCTTCCGGCAGATAGCCGTGCAGATGCTGCGCTTCATGAAGTATATTGATAAGTTCGCCCGGCTGGTTGCCATGCTTGTCACAAATAGCACGCACTTGTTCGGCAACGTCACAGGCTAATTTGATATCTGACATAGTTTCTCCGTTTTAATAAGTTAATCAATCGCCTTATTGAAATAATGCGTATGCAGCAACCGCTCCGCAGTCTCACTCAGCGGTTTACCCAGATATTCCTCATACAGAGTCTTGATGTATGGATTCTCGTGCGATTTACGCAAAGGCTTCTGTGCATCTTCCCGATACAGTGCATTGGCACGTGCATACAGCACCTCCGAGTTGCCATGATGCAACGGTTGTCCGCCTCCACCGATACAGCCACCCGGGCATGCCATAATCTCAATCACATGATACTCATTCCGCCCATGACGAATATCCTCCAACAATTGACGCGCATTACCCAGACCATGAGCAATACCCACCTTCAGTTCAAAACCATCCAGATCAATCGTCGCACGGCGCACACCGGCCAGACCACGCACCTGCTCAAAGTTTACATTCTCCAATGTCCGCCCAGTATAAATCTCATAAACCGAACGCAATGCCGCTTCCATCACACCACCGGTCGTTCCGAAGATGACACCGGCACCTGTTGAAGCTCCCATCGGATGATCAAATTCCTTATCCGTCAGTAGCGTAAAACCTACGTTAGCACGTCTGATAAGTCGTGCCAGTTCACGGGTGGAAATAGAATAATCCACGTCCGGACTGCCATCTGTCTTAAACTCATTGCGGTCGCACTCATACTTCTTCGCCAGACAAGGCATAATAGATACCACTACCAGCTTTTCACGCGGAATACCCATCTTCTCCGCCCAAAATGTCTTGGCAATGCTACCGAACATCTGCTGTGGCGAGCGTGCTGTAGAAGGAATATCAAGCATATCGGGGAAATGATGTTCAAAGAAATTCACCCATGCCGGACAACAGGAAGTCAGGATAGGCAGGCGAACAGATTTATCCCCATTCATATAACGTGTCAGGCGATTCAATATCTCGGCACCTTCTTCCATGATGGTAAGGTCGGCGGCAAAGTCTGTATCAAATACATAATCAAAACCCAATTCACGAAGGGCGTACACCATCTTTCCCGTTACTAACGTCCCGGCAGGCAGTCCGAATTCTTCTCCCAGGGCCGCACGAACGGCCGGAGCTGTCTGTACAATAACTACCTTATCCGGATTTTCCAGATCCAGCAACAAGCGGTTAGTATGATCGCGTTCCGTCAATGCCCCTACCGGACAAACAGCTACACATTGTCCGCAATAAGTACATTCACTATCGCTCATCATCTTATCGAAAGCCGGAGCAATCGTAGTATTGAAACCACGGCGAATGGCTCCCAAGGCACCTACCGTCTGCACTTCATTGCATACACTCTCGCAACGTCTGCAGAATATACACTTATCCATATTCCGCACAATGGATGAAGTGACTTCACGCTTACGAGGCGAAAGCTCCCCACCATTATAAGGCATCCGCCGGATATTAAAACGTAATGCCAAAGTCTGCAACTCACAGTTGCCGCACTTCGGACAGGTAAGGCAATCATTCGGATGATCCGAAAGTATCAGTTCAGCCACCACCTTGCGGGCATTCATCACACGCAAGGTACTGGTACGCACCACCATTCCTTCTGTACAACGGGTGGCGCAGGCAGGAGCCAGATTACGGCGTCCTTCCACCTCCACGACACAGATACGGCACGAAGCCGGATTATTCTTAACGCAAGTCCCCTTCAAATCAATATGGCAAAGGGTAGGTATATCTATACCGATTTTCCGTGCGGCTTCCAGGATAGTCGAGCCTTCGGGCACGGTAATATAATGGCGGTCTATTTGCAGGGTTATTTGTTTTTCTTCCATTTTCTTTCAGTTTACAAGGTTACAGTTAACAAGGTAACAAGTCTTCGAGGTAACCTCCTTGTCCCCTCGTCAACTTGTTTCCTTGTTCCCTTAAACAACATTGATTGCTTTGAATTTACAGCGTGCCATGCACATGCCGCACTTAATGCACTTATCCGGATTGATGACATGCGGTTTGCGCACATCACCCAGAATGGCATCCGCCGGACAATGTTTAAAGCAAAGATGGCAACCGATACATAGTTCCGGATTAATGGTATAAGTCAGCAATGCTTTGCACTGCTTCGCCCGGCAGGTTTTATCCCTCACATGCTCTACGTATTCATCATAAAAGTTATTGAGCGTAGACAGTACCGGATTGGGTGAAGTCTGTCCCAACCCGCACAAGGCGGTATCCTTTATCACCTTTCCCAATGTAGAGAGTGCATTCAGATCTTTCATCGTGCCTCGTCCTTCGGTTATCTTGTTCAACATTTCCAGCAGACGCTTGTTACCAATACGGCAGGGTGTACATTTTCCACATGATTCTTCCACCGTAAAATCAAGATAGAAACGTGATACAGAAACCATGCAATCATCCTCATCCATTACAATCATACCACCGGATCCCATCATCGATCCTTCCGCCAGCAAGTTGTCAAAGTCAATCGGTGTATCCAGGTGCTTTTCTGTCAGGCATCCCCCCGAAGGTCCGCCCGTCTGCACCGCCTTGAATTTCTTTCCTCCCTTAATACCACCGCCAATTTCATAAATCACCTCACGCAGTGTCGTACCCATTGGCACTTCTATCAAGCCGACGTTGTTAATCTTACCGGCCAGGGCAAATACTTTAGTCCCTTTCGAACGTTCCGTACCGATAGAAGAGAACCACTCCGCTCCTTTTGTCAGGATAATAGGAATATTGGCAAGCGTCTCCACATTATTCACATTGGTCGGCTTGCCCAGATAACCGGCTTCGGCAGGAAAAGGAGGTTTCAAGGTAGGCTCACCGCGCTTTCCTTCCATAGAGTGGATAAGCGCAGTTTCCTCACCGCATACGAATGCTCCCGCCCCGTAACGTATCTCAATATCAAAACTGAAATCCGTACCGAATATATTCTTTCCCAGCAACCCGTATTCACGTGCCTGGGCAATAGCAATTTTCAATCTTTGTATGGCCAGCGGATATTCTGCCCGGATATAAACCAATCCTTTCGGAGAACCAATGGAATAACCGCAAACTGCCATAGCCTCAACAATGGAGTGCGGATCACCTTCCATGATGGAGCGATCCATAAAAGCACCGGGATCCCCTTCATCGGCATTACACACCACATATTTCATGTCGGCTTTCTGCTTATTGGCAAACTCCCACTTCAGTCCGGTAGGGAAACCACCACCACCGCGTCCGCGAAGTCCGGAACGTTTTATCACGTCAATCACTTCCTCCGGCTTTTTATGGAGCAGACTATCTGCCAATGCCATATAGCCATCCAATGCAATATATTCCTCAATGTTTTCGGGATCAATAAAACCACAGTTACGTAAAGCGATGCGCATCTGCTTCCGATAGAAATCCATGTGCTTGGAGTCACTGACGGTCTTCTCCGTCTTCGGATCGATGTAGAGCAGCCGTTCTATCTTCCGTCCCCCGATAATATGCTCTCTGACTATCTCGTCGGCATCATCAGGAACCACCTGGGTATAGAAAGTGTTATCAGGGATAATCTTTACGATAGGTCCCTTTTCACAAAAGCCGAAACAACCGGTAGTGATAATGTCCACCTTGTCGGCAATATTATTTCTCTCGAGTGCTTGCTGAAGACGTTCAGCAATAATGTGGCTGTCGGATGCCTTGCAACCTGTACCGCCACAGATCAGAATTTGCAGATGCTCGGTTCCCAATGCCAACCCACAGCATTGCGCCGCAACCGTCTCATTGCTTTCTTCGCGTAGCAAGAGTGTGCCTTCTGCCCTTTTCTTGATAATTTTCAGATCATGGATAGTTAGTACTTTCATTTTGTAATAGATTTGGGGTCGGGAACAAAGATACGAAAAGACTTGAGATTACAAAAGGAAAGCAATAAAGATTGCAGGAGGGAGAATACAAGCCTATAGATTACAATATGACATAATTCACAGATAACAATATATAAGTATTCACGAAAAGGATATTCACTATTTGTAGGTATTGCCCCATCTCTTCATTTGTGCGACCTTTGCAGCAAACAAAAATCAGCTTATGGAAGAAATACTGAAGCGGACAACAAACGGTTTTATCTCCTTTTGTACTAAGTGCCACGCCTACCATGTAGAGTTCGGCAATCTTTTCTTCACCTTCACGGAAGATGAATTCGAACATTTCTGCCAATATATCAACTCTATCGACGGCGAATATTATCAAGAGTTGAACAAGGACATGAAGAACGCCCGCAAGATATTTCTCCGGATGCCGGTAAAAGGCTTTTATTGCGCCCTCTATCCGGATGAACTGAAGGAGTTGAGACGCCTGATCGACTTCTCCCTGACAGACGACGCCATTGAAAGTGCATTATCCCTGGAAAACTATTGTTTAAATTAAGAAGATAATTATGAAAATTGAAAAGATTGTAGCCCGCGAGATACTCGATTCACGCGGTAACCCCACGGTAGAAGTGGACGTAGTTTTGGAATGTGGTGTTATGGGACGTGCAGCCGTACCATCGGGCGCCTCAACCGGTGAACACGAAGCACTGGAATTACGCGATAAAGATCCGAAACGCTACGGTGGTAAAGGAACTTTGAAAGCCGTAGAAAACGTAAATACTGTCATCGCTCCGGTCCTCATCGGCTGGTCGGCATTGGAACAACGTGCCATTGACAAGAAGATGCTGGAACTGGACGGTACTCCTACTAAATCAAAATTGGGTGCCAATGCCATTCTGGGAGTTTCTTTGGCTGTAGCCAAGGCTGCTGCGAATTACCTCGACATACCTTTATACAGATATATCGGCGGAGTAAACACTTACGTTATGCCTGTCCCCATGATGAATATCATCAACGGTGGTTCACATAGCGACGCTCCCATTGCTTTCCAGGAATTCATGATCCGCCCTGTAGGTGCACCTTCTTTCCGTGAAGGCCTGCGCATGGGTACTGAAGTATTCCACGCCTTGAAAAAAGTATTGCACGACCGCGGCCTGAGCACTGCCGTAGGAGATGAAGGAGGTTTTGCCCCTGCATTGGACGGTACTGAAGATGCACTGGATTCCATCATGGCAGCTATCAAAGCAGCAGGCTACGAACCGGGTAAAGATGTAAAAATCGGTATGGACTGTGCATCCTCTGAATTCTATAAGAATGGAGTGTACGACTACACTATCTTCGAAGGTGAAAAAGGTAAGAAGCGTACTGCGGATGAGCAGATTGATTACATGGAATATTTGATTAATAAATACCCGATTGACTCTATTGAGGACGGAATGAGCGAAAACGACTGGGAAGGCTGGAAGAAGCTGACCGAACGTATCAGCGATCGTTGCCAGCTGGTAGGAGACGACTTGTTTGTAACAAACGTAGAGTTCCTTGCCAAAGGCATTGCTATGGGCTGTGCCAATTCTATCCTCATTAAAGTCAACCAGATCGGCTCGCTCAGCGAAACGCTGGATGCTATCGAAATGGCTCACCGCCACGGCTATACCACGGTTACTTCCCACCGCTCCGGTGAAACGGAAGACGCTACTATTGCCGACATCGCCGTAGCAACCAACAGTGGGCAGATCAAGACCGGTTCGTTAAGCCGCTCCGATCGCATGGCTAAGTACAACCAACTGTTGCGCATCGAAGAAGAACTAAACGGACTTCCAGTGTATGGCTACAAAAGAATAAAATAATGCTTTGTAGTGAATAAGTCATAAAAGCAAATGCGGGTGCCTGTGAAGGTACCCGCATTCGCTTTATAGATATTTGCTCCCCCTCCCACAGTTCGAGTTGTAAACTTCGAACTACTTTTATGTTTCTACATGATATTCATAAAAAGAAGAATATCTTAAACCCGGTACTAAAGAATTCTCATATTGAAAAATTATATATTTTTGCACCCGCTTTCGGAAAAAGGTCCGAAGAAACTATCAATATTCAATATAACATTTTACAAAAAACATGAATCACTCTTACAAAAAAATCATTGTTCCCGCCTTGCTGGGAACGTTGTTTTTAGGCGCCTGCTCAGATGACGCATCGTTTGAGGGAGAAGGCAAACAACAAACTTATTCATTAGTAGTGAAAGGAATTACGACTTCTGGTTCAGATTCTTCTGAGGAATTACGGGATGTATCAGTTTTCCAGTTCAGCGATGGCAACTTGTACAAGACGCAACAATTAACCCCCGAATCCAATGGCCAGTCCAGTATTTCCGCACTCAGTGGATCACGGCTATACTTCCTCACCGGAGTGACACTTCTGGTTCAGGAAGAAGGTATTACCGAAGAAGAATTCCGCAATATGACCATCGGCGAAGGGCTGCACAATAATTCAGCTCCTGACTTTATGGCTGCAATTGTTGAATTGGAAAGTACTCCCCCAACACGCAGCAATCAGGAAATTAACGTTGGCATGAAACGCGGTGTAGCCCGTATAGACCTGAATACTACAGCAGACAGCAAAACATTAATCAAAGAAATAATCATAAAGGATGCTCCGGCTGAAACATATCCGTTCATTGAAAACGCTTCCGCATCAGATAAAACAGTAAGTTACTTAAAAAAATTTGATCCAGCTTTCGGTGGAGAACAACAGGGAATCTTCCGCATTTTCGAAAGCAAACGTCCTGTTAATATTATCCTGCGTGGTACATACAATGAAATTCCCATCAGTCTCAAGATGCAATTGCCAAGTATAGAGCGTAATAAGGTTTACGAACTATCAGTACTCAACGTAGGTGCCACAGTGGAAGGAATCTTCGAAATCAAACCCTGGGAAGAAGGCGAAACAATTATCGGGAAACCTGATACAGAGCATCGTATCCTGCTTAATGCTTCCCAATCCAAAATCCCGGAAGGCGTAACTGTGGATTATGAGAATAATATAGTAGAGGTACCCGCCACAGGAGTCAGTGACATGAAACTGGCATTTGTTTCCGACACCCGAATTGATATATCAGCCACTGAAGGCACTGACAGTGGCGTGAATCTCAGTGAGATGTCGGTATCTGAAGAGACAGAAGGCATAGTATCAGCATTCAATGTATCAGTGGCCGCACAAGGTAGTGGCCGACTGGGCTATACAATTCTGGTACATTTAAAAAATGCTTTGCTAAGCGGCTCTTATGATTATGTAGAGATTCGTGTGGCTCCGAGCGACAAGCAGATCGAGACCGTTGAAATGGGTGGCAGCATTTGGATGGCATTCAATGCACGCAGCCGGGATCTGGAAGACCAAGTATATCCCTTAGACGGTGCTACCGTTGAAGAGATGTACCGTAATGGCTGGGTCAGCAGTATCGGTGGTTTGTTCCAGTATGGACGGAAGTATATGTACACCCCCTGGCAAGGATATAACCCCTCAAACAATCTGGGTAATCAAACAGCCGACATACCTTGGCAAAACGATACCCATATGCCTTGTCCGGAAGGTTACCGTGTGCCAACCCGCAGCGAACTAAACTCTCTTCTCCCCAAAAATCAGGAAATTCCCGGCACTTATATAGCAGGAAACGGAGAAAAAATAACCGCTACACTCCACGTTGGCGAAGGAACCCTGACTACTCCAACCGGTGTAACAGGAACGCAACACTATGTGAAATTTACTTCTGAAGATACCGGACGTTACCTTATTATCCCTTTGGCAGGCGGAAAAGGTGACAAGTCTACAACCAATAATCCGTCTTTCGGAAAAAGAGCCGTGTTATGGACAAGCGAACGCAACGGCTGTCCCGGTGGTTATGCATGGACTTACTGGTTACCGTTTGAAGGCAAGGAAACAACTGCTATTGCCGAGAGACAATTGCAGATGGAAGCATTTGCATCCTTACGTTGTGTAAAAAAATAAAGGAGGAATTCTATGAAGATTGCAAAAATCATACTATTATTTCTGGCATTGCTACTGACCAACTGTTCAGGCGAACTTGAGCAGGAATACGGGCTCATGCCGCCTGCCTCCGGTCAGGTAACATTTCTTCTTAGATTGCAGGAAGATGACACTTCTGCCATACAGACACGCAACGGTGAACCTGAACAAATCGCCCGCATGTGGTATGCCATTGCCAATGATCGGGGAGAAATGCTCAAACCGCTGTATCAAAAGCTGGAGGCCGACTTCTCCAAACTGACCATTGAAGGATTGGGATACGGTGACTATACGGTTGTATTCCTAGCCACCACGAATCCGGAATCAAAGGCGACTATCAACGAACCCGAGCAATTGTCAGATATCTGGTTATTGAATCAGGTTGCAAAAGCCCCTCTTGATAACGTTTATTTCTATAAAAAAATAGAAGTACACATTGGCAAAGAGCAAGCTGCGGAGTCGCAGACTGTGACATTGGAGAGATGCGTAGGCAAAGTTGATATAGACCTGCACGTCTCGTCCGATTATATGTGGCGCTTTATACGCAAAATCGACATCACATTTGACGATGCCGAAGGAATATATGCCGGTCTCAGTGCAAATGGTGAATACTCCGGTACGGAAAGCATTGAATCTTATGACATCACGGAAAATCGTTCATTTTACTCATTGCCAAGTAAAGAGGCACTTTCCGGATTCGTAACGATCGAGTCAAACCGCAGTGATGGTACATCGTTTGTACACAAATACCGCTTCAGCAACTGCAAAATCGAAGCAGGTCGTATCTCCCACATCAGTATTGATTACCGGCACCCGGAAAGCCTGGACGGGTTGCTTTATATCCGTGAAGAAGATTTCTCCCGCTTCCGTACCGACACAATGTTTTTAGCCAACGAGCCACGAGACATCTTCTATAATAGTAAGCACCGTTCCTTTTATGTAAACGCACCGTTGCAAGTGTCCATCTCGGATGAACATCAATTACTGGTTAAATTCTTCTCACCTGTTGCTATTCATGATGTGACGATTTTATGTCGATTCAATAAAATCAGTACCGAATTCCTTGAATTGGCACATTTCGATCTGATTTATCCTTTCATGGAAGCCACTTTCCCGTTGCCCGTCGTAAGCTCTGACCGAACATTCACCACCAGTAGCGGCAGAAAAATAGTAATACCTGCACAACCGGAACTTTCCGGTGACGATGTTACGCTTGTCATCCGGACGGAAGATCCATACATGAAGAAGATAGAGCAGATAGACAGTCGATGGTTCATTCGTTTCTCAGCTTATTCAGCCGACAACGGACACGCTTATTGGCGGCACATGAATCCATTATTATGTCGTCACGGGGTAGCATTGGCCACCAATATGGCTTTCATGTTCTCTTCAGAAGAGTTTAACACAGAAATGAATAAATACGAAGGCAAACTGAAGGACAACGGAGGAAATGCCATCAACCTGGATGCATTACGCCAGAGAATCCGCAGTCATGGAGGCCTCGTATTAGGTCGCGTATCAGGTGTTGGTGGTCTGGGAGGAGGTACCACCTACGGATTGGCAGACTATTGTTACACCGGAGTCTATTTTGACGCAACACCGCTGGGATCTAATCCGCACAACTATGCGCGGCAAGCTATGTTCCATGAATATGGACATTGTTTAGGTTATAACCACAGCAGTACCATGACTTATGGCGACCAATGGACAGTACTCTGCGCCACAGTATTCGTAAATATGGGGCAAGAGGATAAATTACCCGTAAGTTCAAAAGACGTAATCGCCAATTTACCGATGTAAAAAACACAAAAGTAAATAAAAGCAAAAAGGGAGGAAGCAGATATGAGTAAATCAAATTTCTGCCCCTCCCCTTTTAATATGATATTAATAAAGACCTATTACTTCTGAACCTCTCCTTTTTCATTGAAAAGAACTGGATTCTCCGTACCGGATGCATCCACCAACGTTACCTTGTAAGTCTTGGTTCCATCCTCAGCCACTTCAACGGCTGCCTCTTTGATGGTGGCTTCCGAGTAGTTTTCTTTGATGGCATCCTGAACGGCCTGTGGGAGTTCTTTTACATCAATCGGTTTAAACTCGTTGATCATCGTTGCAATTTCAACGTCTGATACCATGTTGTTAGCAAATGCCACTGAAGTACCCAATCCGATTACCAATGCTACTGCTAAAAATAACTTTTTCATAATTCTAATTGTTTAAGTTAAACATTTCTTGTTAGCTCTCATATAATATAATGCAAGACGTATGCCAAAGCTATTACTAAAGTTATATTTAGCTATATATCAATTATTTGAGTAAGAAATAGTATAAAAAGAATTTTCCTGTTTTGAGTATTTTTTCCACAATTATGTGGAAATCGATTCACAGTTAAAACAGACTCAAACATTATACTTTAGGAACACATTTCACTATCTATAAGAAAAACCACCATCCGAATAGTTTCTGAATACTTATAATCTTTAATTTCCGTAGTTATTATACCTTCAACTGAAGCATCTTATATTACAAAATAATACTGTATAGCATCTACATAATCAAAAAATCAATCCGCAAGATTCCATAACCACTTTCTACAACAGCCTTTTTATTTGTTCCACAATATAGATAGATCAATCTTCATCCTCTTTATTTAAGCATCAAATCAGTGTTTTTATGATAATTGATGTAATTCGAAATATTTATTAATAAAACAGATATACAGTAGGCTTAGCAACAGAACCGTACCAAACAAATACCAATAACCATAATTCAAGCACATTATATAGCCTACAATTACAACTGTTTGTACTACCATATAAATAAATGAAACCATTACATGAGACATTTTCAATTCATTCGCCATCAATTGATACATATGTTTACGATGGGGTAAACCAATATTCTCATGAAGTATCAAGCGATGGATAATGGTCAGAACAGTATCGACACCATAAACGGATAATAGGATTATCCAACTGAAATCTTCTGTTTTAATTATGAGCCTTCCTATCAAAAACAGAAGAATAAAAGCGATACTTACAGAACCGACATCACCCGCAAAACACTTCGCCTTCTTACGAAAATTGAAGAAGCAAAAGACCAGGACAGAACATAAAACAGTATTAATCAAAGCAGGTTCAGTAAATGGTACTATTTTAGCATTGATATAAGCCAAAGTAACTAAAATAACCAAGGAGTAACCGCCAGTAATTCCATTGATGCCATCCATGAAATTATAAGCATTAATAATACCTGTACAAATAATTAATGCTACAATTATCCACCACCAGGAAAGAGAAAATAAATCCCACTGGTAGAACATCAAGACCATAGCAGCAAAATGGAATACCAACCTCAGACTTTGAGAAGTGGAACGAATATCATCTACAAAGCTGATAAATGTTATCAGAGTTAATGCTACTATAAACCAGGGATATTCCCAATGATTAGCTAAAAAATAAACCAATGCACCGAAATAAAAGATAATCCCACCACCACGCAAAGTAACCTTTCTATGTGAACTACGCTCATTAGGCTTATCGATGATATTAAACTTATTAGCTAGCTTAAAATAAAAAAGTTCTGTTAAAAATAGCAGAACTAAAACTATTATATAATACATTATTCGTTCTTATTAATCCAATGAAACCATATTTGAATACAGGCAAATAAAGAGACAGGAACACCAATCACAAATAATATTATCCCCAAGCACATAATTATTCTATCCGAAAGTTTTCCAATACATTCATCGGTTTCCATCCCAATTCACGTATAGCCTTCTCATTACTGAAAGTTAACGATTTTGTTATCTTATCAAGCTTTAGTGAATTTATTGGTGCCTTCTTGCCTAAACAATCCCCTATCAAAGCCACAACTTTAGCCAACCAATAAGGGATTGATAAAGGCTGTGGTTTATCCACTTGCTTACAAATGAGCGTTTCCAATTCTCTAAATGTAGGCTGATAACTATCACATACATTATAAATACCGCCTTTTCTAACAAGCAAAGGAATTAAATGAGCAATATCCTGTACCATCAACACACTTTTACTCGCTCTACCACCTGCAATACTGAAATACCTTCCTTTACGAATCCCGGTTATCATCGTTTCTAAATTCCCCGGAGGATTAGGACCAACAATCAAAGAAGGACGAATAATACCTAATACCACATTATGTTCTAAACACCATTTCTGTAGATATTCTTCTGCCAAACGCTTACTTATTGCATAAGGAGTGATTCCATTTAATGAATGTTCTTCCGTAATATTCTCCCCATAATCACAACCATATACTGCTACAGTAGAAATGAAAACAAAAGCTCTCGGCATTCCAACTTTCTCTAATGCGGTGCAAAGATTTTTTGTTCCTTGCAGATTTACATCGAAAAAGACTTGCCGTTCTGCTTCCGTTCGAGGAATAGAATGAGCCTTTCCGGCTGCATGCAATACGATATCATAATGTTCATACAACTTAGGAATATCTTTTGCAATATTTACAGTATAATTATCCTGTGAAGCCAAGCCAACGGTAGTGACAGCATACATTTTCTCCAAAATAGGGCGTACGTTATTGCCTAAAAATCCGGAGGCTCCTGTGAATAAAAGTTTCATCTAAAAGCAATTTTAATATAGCAACAACTATTTTAATAAGGTATAATATCTTTCCAATATCTGATCTTTAGCGAATATTGTATCTGATACAGTTCTTGCATTATTTCTTATAGAAGACAGATTATTTCTATTATCATATATAAACTCAATCATATTCTTTAATGCATGTGGATCATTAGGAGACACAATCCACCCTAAGGTAAATTCTTTAATACATAAAGCTATTTCCGAGTTATCATCACCGATATATAATATAGGTTTACCAGCAGCCCATATATTATATGATTTGGAAGGCACTCCCAAACCATACATGCCGTCATTCAACGTAACAATTCCAATATCACATGCATTCAGGAAATCATTCTGCTGTGAACGGTCTTGAAAACCCAATAATGAAACATTCTTTTGTCCTCTATGACTAATAAACGAAGAAATTTCATCAAACTTCGCCCCTCCACCTATAAACAAAAAATGTATGTCTTCAACATCAATCTTTTCTATTGCAGCCAAAAGATTATCAATGCCTTGCGCATGGCCCAGATTACCAGCAAACTGAAAAACAAATTTCCCTTCTAGCTTTAATTTTTCATATAAATTTGTATCTCTTTTATCCAATGGATAAATGGCTCTATTCTCTGCCCATATTGGAATAAAGGAAATCTTAGCATTCGTACGAGTTTTAGATATTAAGATTTCAGTCATATCGCGTCCTATTGAAATGCAAATACGAGCTTTAGAATAAGCCTTATCATAAACTCGTTTTAAACATTTATAAGCAATCGAAGAAGATGACATTTTCTTTATTGCTACTAAATTCTCTGGAAAAATATCATGAACAAGAATTGTATAATTAATCTTTTTCTTCCATGCCACATAAGGCATCATCAGAATCAAAAATGCCGGATTAGTTACTACTAATAATTCATCACCTCTTTGTACCCAAAACAACACCTTTAAAAACAATTGAAAACTAGAAAAAAATAATCTTAAGGTTCTTTTAAAGAAATTATTTTTGTCGAGATTAGGAGGAAAAACTCGATGAATATTTACTCCTTTGTGGCACTCTTCTCTCAAAAGACTCATAGATTCTCCCTCATTATAGGTAGAACCGGTACATATCACATGAACATCAAGCCCCTTAGTTACTAGATATTCAGCTATTTCAGTTAAATAATAGCCTGTCGAAGTCTTAATAGGATAATAGATTTCTGAAATAACCCATATTCTTTTAGAACACATATAGTAGATCAATATTTTCTCCAGACCATCTTATCCACTACCCCAGTATAACTCTGAATCAACTTCACGACCTTAACCGATACAATCTCATCCGTATAATCCAGAACAGGAATACCCAAAGCACCATTACGATTCATCTCCACAGCTACATCAACCGCTTGAAGAACCTGTTCCGTTGTGATGCCAGCCAGTATAAAATTACCTTTATCCAAAGCCTCCGGTCGTTCTGTACTCGTACGAATACAAACAGCTGGGAAAGGATGACCGATAGAGAGAAAATAACTACTCTCTTCAGGCAAAGTACCCGAATCTGAAACGACAGCAAAGGCATTCATCTGAAGATGATTGTAATCATGAAAGCCCAAAGGCTGGTGCTGAATAACCCGAGCGTCAAATACAAAACCGCGTTGTTCTATGAATTTCTTTGAACGCGGATGACATGAATAAAGAATAGGCATATCATATTTCTTAGCCAGTTCATTGACCGCATTCATCAGATTGAAGAAATTCTTCTCCGTATCAATGTTCTCTTCACGGTGGGCGGAAAGAAGGATATATCTGCACTTCTCTAGATTGAGCTGTTCCAGAATAGTACTAGCTTTGATCTGTTCCAGATTATTATGCAGGACTTCAGCCATAGGAGAGCCAACAACATAAGTACGCTCCTTTGGAGTACCCGCAGCATTCAGATAACGACGGGCATGTTCCGAATAACAAAGGTTTACGTCAGCTGTTACATCAACAATCCGCCGGTTAGTTTCTTCAGGGAGGCATTCATCAAAGCAGCGGTTACCGGCTTCCATGTGGAAGATGGGGATATGAAGACGCTTAGCACCGATAACGGAAAGGCAGGAATTGGTATCTCCCAAAACCAGAACCGCATCAGGTCGCACTTCCACCATAAGTTGATAAGATTTAGCTATGATATTGCCAATAGTTTCACCCAAGTCCTTACCCACCGCATTCAGGTAGTAGTCAGGTGCACGAAGACCGAGGTCTTCAAAAAACACCTGATTCAGGGAGTAATCATAATTCTGACCGGTATGTACAAGTATCTGGTCAAAGTATTGGTCACAACACTTAATGGTGGCAGACAGGCGGATAATCTCCGGACGGGTGCCTATGATAGTCATTAACTTAAGCTTGCTCATTTCAATTTATAGTTTTCATTTTTATCACAAGGTTCAAAATAGGTATCGCCGTCAGAAGAATCATACCATTCATTGATCCAGAACTGAGTATAAAGGTCTTCATTTCCAACGTTGGTGATATTATGAGTATACCAGACGGGCATATCCACATAACAGGGATCTTTACCGTCCAGATAGAAGTTCAGGACTTCATCTGTATCAATTTTACGCAACTGGATCCGGGCTTTACCACGAATGACCGTGAAGCGTTCTATTTTACGGGTATGGTAATGATTACCACGAGTGATACCGGGAATGGTGGTAGAGAAAGAAACCTGACCACCGATACCCAGCTTAACAGTTTCTACAAACATACCACGGGGATCTTCATGCTTCACCAGTTTACGGGGATAGACGGAAGAGAAATCAATATAGCCACAAAAGGTATTGAAGAGATTCACTTCGTCCCTATCCTTCAGGACAGGAATGATGCCCTGTTCGAAGTAAAGAGACTTATAGTTTTCCAACAAAGCCAGAATCTCCGTTACTTTCTTCTCAAAGTCATAAGAGACTACATCACGTTCAACCATAGGAAGGGCATTCGAAGAAACTTCGCGTATCTTACCAATTATATGTTTACAAAGGTTACCCACATAAATCAAACACACCTCACTGTCCTGTAAAACCTGTGGTATTTCTCCATGAGTCAGTTTATAGCAAAAAGTGGCAATGAAAGAATTATAATTGGGGCGTCCAAAGGGACCGTACACATTAGGAACAACCATGCCGGTAAAACTGGCACGATTACGTCCCGCCCACTCTTCAAGCAAATTACGTCCTTCACGTTTGGAACGCCCATATTCGTTATCACGCTCCTCCTGGGTAGAAGAAGAAAACAGCACATGGGGGGTAACCTTTTCGGCTTCCATAGCGGATATCAGCTGGCTAACCAGACCGATATTTGTATCATAAAGAACTTGGGGATCCGGATGACGGTTCATGGCTGCCAGATGCACGATTACATCACATTCACGCACAAAGGAGCGCAATTTGTCCTCACTCTGAAAATAAAAATCTTCAAAGGGGATACGAAGGAATTCGTCAGGGGACAGACCAAGTACATTATAGAGATGAGTCCCTACAAAACCAGGCTGGCCCGTTATGCCAACTCGTATCATAAAATTATATGTTTCTTAAAATAAAAAGGAAAGATTAAAGGTGAAGATCTTCACGAATGAAGGAAAGTCTCAATAAAAGTTGTTTCATCCCTTCCACATCCAAGCGGTGAGTATTATGAGAATGGTAGTCTTCTATACGAGAGACTTCCTCACTACCTTCAACAAAAAATTTGTCATAGTTCAGATCGCGAGTATCACAGGGAATACGGTAGTAATCCCCCATATCGATGGCTTTGGACATCTCTTCCCGGGTCACAAGCGTTTCATATAACTTTTCACCGTGACGAGTACCAATGACTTTCACCTCGGCATCACTATGATACAAATCTTTCAACGCAGTGGCCAAGACATCTAGCGTAGCAGCGGGAGCTTTTTGGACAAACAGGTCACCATTATGTCCATGTTGGAAAGCGTAAATGACCAGGTCAACGGCGTCATCTAAAGTCATCATGAAACGGGTCATGTTAGGATCTGTTATAGTCACCGGTTTATTATCTTTCATCTGCTCAACCCACAAGGGAATTACAGAACCACGGCTGGCCATGACATTACCGTAACGGGTACAACAAATCGTAGTAGAACCGGTTTCACCCAACTGACGCCCTTTGGCAATGGCAACTTTCTCCATCATAGCTTTACTGATTCCCATAGCATTGATGGGATAGGCTGCCTTATCGGTAGAAAGTACTACGACATTCTTCACACCATGTTCAATGGCCGAATCAAGCACATTCTCTGTTCCAAGCACATTAGTGCGTACAGCCTGTGTTGGAAAGAATTCACAGGAAGGTACTTGCTTCAATGCCGCAGCGTGGAAAATATAATCCACCCCATTCATGACACCATCAACGGAACGTTTGTCACGTACATCACCGATGTAGAATTTTACTTTAGGATTCTGCAAGTGATGGCGCATGTCATCCTGCTTTTTTTCATCACGACTAAAAATACGGATTTCTTTGATATCTGAATCTAAGAAACGGCGTAAGACAGCATTACCAAAGGAACCTGTGCCTCCGGTTATCAAAAGTACTCTATTTTCAAACATTACAATAACTTTTTATAAACTTTATACGACTCCTTTGTTATGTTATAAGTATGTATAGATGGCATTTTTTTAAAGGTAGAATGATCTTGGTGAATAACTTTCACTTGTGGAGTATATAATATTTCACCACCATTCGAATATACTTGATTTCCCAATAATGCTTCTTCACCCATCAAAAAAACACTTTCATCAAGTAATCCGAGTTTTACCGAGGCAATATTATATAACATGCTCCAAAACCCATTCTAATAATCTGTTCTTTATTATATCCAAACCTCGATTTTTCCCTTCTATTTCGCCCCAATATTTTCCCCAACGATGTTAATATGCAAGCCACAGGATAAGAAGAAAAATACAATTTATAGGCAAATCGGCGAAAAAAGGAAAGCCGGTTTATTACATGTGGATTCTGATGAATCCCTTGTGGAGTAATGATATCAGGAGAGATAACAAATGTTTTCTCATTAATTATTAGTGCCTTCAATGATTGTATAAAATCGGAAGGAAACAGAAGGTCATTATTTCCAACTACCAAAAAAAAATCATCACGACCATACAAATTCAATGAAACAATCCCTTTATTTAGGGCGGGAAAATAGCCCATATTTCTATCTAAAGAAATTAAATCAATATCTAAATTTACATTTTTAAGAATAAAACTTCTCAGAATTTCTTTATCTGATCCGTCAGAATTATTATCAACTACAACTATTTTTGAAAAACTTTCTTCTATAAGTTTTCCGGCAGAAAGAATACAATCAATAGTCACATTACAGTTATTGTAATTTACTATTACCAAATAGTATTTCATAAAATTTAATTTATTTGATAAGAATTTATTTTTGCCAAACAGAGATATAAAGGCCACATTAAATCAAAGGAACATAAAACTGGATTTGTAGCATCTGCAACCAGCATAAACAACAAACCTACTGCAAATGCTACCAAAGTAACATCCTTATTTCTTTTTGATAAGTAGAACGAATACCAAAGAGTAGATAAGAAGACAAACATAATCAAAGTAAATCCAACAATTCCAGTAGTTGCTAATTTCTGATGATATGACAATTCAAAATATGAAGAATAAATCATACGCCCTGGTAACGGCTCAAAAAAGATAGCACCAAAACCGTGTCCTAAAAAAGGTTTTTCAAAAATTGCATTAATAAACATTTTGGCCTGAGCAAATTTTATAGGTTCCTCAGAAGAATCAAAAGCCTTCAAAAAGACTTGGTAATAGCCTTCCCAAAATCCAGGATATGCATTCTCTACATAATATGCTCCAATAAATACTATAACGAGTAATACAAGCACAACTTTTCCGTGGTTCTCCTTACCTCTTTTGAAAAACAACTAGAAAAAAGTAAAGGCATAATAAAGACTGATACACACATCAACATAACACTCCTACGACCCGAAAGTATCAGCAAGATAATTGTAAGAATGACATTAATAACCTGATATATTTTATTAATTCCGAATTTATACTGTGAAAAGAATAGGATAAATAAAATAGGTGTGGAGAATGTCAATGTATTCAGATTAATAAAAGTCATTCTAGTGGAATTCTCATATATACTAAATCCTGTCTCTGTCCCATAAAAAGGATTTGGTAATTTAATCCCATTAAATGCTGCCACGGCATAAAACAAATCAAATAAAACTATTACTGTATGAGAAATGAATAATACTTTTAAATATCGTTCCAATAAGTTAGGAGAAGTTGAGAAATAGGAAATAAAAAACAGCCAGAAAATAGGCCAAAAGAAAAAAACACCTAGGAACTGAAATGGGTTGGGGTTTTGATAAATTATCCCCAAACCTGTTCCTAAAACTCCATAAACCAATATAAGAATAAAGTTCAACAAAACAAATTTTGAAACTCTTATCTTCTTAGACATCAATACACCTATAGCTATCATACATAATATTTTAACAATGTATAATTGTGCTATAAACACCATCATCAAAGACAATAGTAACAGAGTACTAAAAGAAAGGAGCGTTTTCTTCTGTATTGTCAAAAACATTACTATTTTAGTTTAAAGGCATCTTTTAGCCCTCGTATTGTATTAAAAGTTTTTTCTTTTATGTTATCTTCTACCACCATCAACTTTATAACAGAACCACAAAACATAAAAGTTTTCTTTAAGACCCACATAGGATAATCTTTCCAATATCTTCTACAGATTAAAACAT
>ERZ1106964.1032-NODE-1032-length-22404-cov-5.221979_pt1 | contig 22404 bp, 21 predicted proteins | sample MGYA00403682_ERZ1106964 | MGnify/ENA primary metagenome ERZ1106964 (study PRJEB35170, sample SAMEA104062451) | human gut metagenome | biome: human gut; feature: human-associated habitat; material: faeces | place: Denmark | collected 2013-04-10 ...
GCTGCGTTGGCAGCGCCCGCGTGTCCTGTGCGTCCGGATTACGCTTTCGGCGTGCCGTCGGGGTTGAACAGCGGCAGCTTGCCGAGCACCGTGATGTCGGGGCGGTCGTTGGCGTCGCCCTCGGCGAGCACGGCCATCTTGCCGACGATGATGCCGCCGGCCTCGTTGACGAGCTCCTCCATCGCGCGCAGCGACTCGCCGGTCGAGATCACGTCGTCCACGATGACGATGCGCTTGCCGTGGATCAGCTCCGCGTCCGTCTGGTCGAGCACGAGCGTCTGCACGCCCTGCGTCGTGATGGACTTGACGTGCACCTGGAACACGCTGCTCATGTAGGCCTTGGCCTTCTTGCGGGCGACGAAGTATTTGTCCGCGCCGCTCTGGCGGGCCATTTCATACACCAGCGGGATGGCTTTCGCTTCGGGTGCGATCAGATAGTCATATTCCGGCGTCAGCTTGAGCAGTTCGGCCGCGCAGTGCACGGTCAGCTCCACATCGCCAAACATGACGAACGCGCCGATGTACAGGTCATCGGAGACCTTGCACAGGGGCAGATCGCGCTTTAGCCCGGCGATATCCATCTCATATGTCATTTGAAATTCCTCCTAAATAAAATAACAGGGTAACAAAAGCATTATACATGATTGCCGGAAAAATGCAAGACTCCCGACGGCAAAAGATGTCTTTGTGTATGTGTCATATGGACGAATGTGCTTCGAATATATTTCAGTAAAGTCACCCATTCGAAAACAGAATATCAAAAATTTGGGAGTTGCCATTTTGCTAACGCCGTCAGATTATCTAAAAAGTGGTCACGTTCGGCTGGCACAATCTATGGCATCGTCTAAAATGAACAGTTTATGAACAAAATTGCCGGAAAACAGTTGCGAATTTTGTGTTTTTAGTGTAAATTAGCAATAAGTTCATCGAGAATTTCCCACTTGCGGTTATGGATGCCCGGACGAAGCGGTTATCGTCCGGCACTATTTGGTGGGGGAGTTCCGGGGAAAAGCAATTTGAAATTGGAGGAAAAACAATGGACGAAAACAAACGTGGTTCATTTGGCAGCACAATCGGCTTTCTGCTCTCTGCCATCGGTTCTGCCGTCGGCCTTGGCAACATCTGGGGTTTCCCGTACAAGATGGGCAGATGCGGCGGCTTTACCTTCCTGATCGTTTACCTGGCTCTGGCGGCATTTGTCGGCTTCGCGATCATGCTCTCTGAGCTGGCGATCGGCCGCAGCACCGGCTTCGGTCCGGTCAACGCCTACAAGAAGGTCTCGAAGAAGTTCAAGTGGATCGGCTGGCTGGCCATCATCGCCCCGTTCCTGATCATGACCTTCTACTCGGTCCTCGGCGGCTACTGCATCTATTACATGGTCATCAACGTCGTCGGCATGTTCAGCGGCATGCCGGACAGCAGCTCCTTCGGGGCTCTGCTCACCAACCCGTGGGCCAGCATCGGCTGCATGGTTCTGTTCATGGTCATCTGCTATCTCATCAACCGCGGCGGTGTCGGCGGCGGCATTGAGAAGTTCAACACGATCGGCATGCCCGCACTGTTCGTCATGCTCGTCATCGTCATCATCCGTGCCTGGACGCTTCCGAATGCGGACGTCGGCCTCAAGTACATGTTCGTCCCCGGCTACGCTCTGAAGGCGGGCTTCTTTGACAAGGCGCCCGGCTTTATGGAAGTTCTCGCAACGGCCGGCGGTCAGATGTTCTTCTCCCTGTCGCTGGCGATGGGCGCCATGATCACCTATGGCTCCTACCTCGGCAAGAATGAGAACCTCCCGAAAAACTCCGTCATCATCGTTATCTCCGATACCCTCGTTGCCATCATGGCCGGCCTCGCCGTTATCCCGGCGGCCGTCGCCAACGGCATCGCCAAGGGCATGGCCGTCTCCGAGATCCAGCTCGGCGGCCCGAACCTCCTGTTCGCCACGCTGCAGGACGTGTTCCATGACATGGGCACCATCGGCGGTATCTTCGGCCTGATCTTCTACGCCCTCGTTCTGATCGCGGCCATCTCCTCCGCCATCTCCCTGATCGAGGCGGTCTCCGTCACCTTCATCGACCACGCCAGCGCCAAGGGTCACGAGCGTGACCGCAACAAGGTGCTCGCCGTCGTCTGCCTCGCCATCACCCTGCTGGCCTGCCTCGTCGCGGTTGACGGTCTCGGCTCCAACGGCATCGCGCCGAAGGATCTGTTCCACATCAACTCCAAGGCTGACTGGTGCGCTGACTGGCTCGACTTCATGGATATGATCTCCGAAGGCATTGCCATGCCGCTCGGCGCCATGCTCATGTCCATCATGGTCGGCTGGGAGATCAAGCCGAAATCCCTGTACGGCGAGATCGACAGCGGCTACAACGGCCACATCCACGGCTACTACACCTTCTGCATTAAGTACCTCTGCCCTGTGATCATGTTCTTCATCCTGCTTGTGCAGATCAGCACGTTCTTCGGTCTGGGCTGGTTCAACTGATCGCAGCATCAGAAGCTTTTCGTACAACGAAACAAAACAACCGCAACCGGCAGCCTTCTGGCTGCCGGTTTTTGTTGTGCCATGCGCTGCGGCGGCGGTCACCGTGCAGCCCACGTTCGGACATGGAAAAAGCGCCGTGCAGATCGCTCTGCACGGCGCTCTTCCGCTTGGGAAAATGAAGATGGGAGAAAGAAAAAAGAGGATTGGTAAGTTTGCGGCGGCGGGGCGGTTACCCGCCACCGATGGACGATAGAGAAGGAGTGCGCGCTTACTTCGTGCTGTCGCTGGCGCGGTCGAAGGTGACGGTTAGCTTCAGCGTCTCGCCGCTGCGCGAGACGGTCAGCGTAGCGCTCTCACCAGCGGAGTACCCGCGCAGCGCGCTGCGCAGCGCATCGCCGGAGGAGACAGCCGTGTCGTCGATGGCGGTGATGATGTCGCCCGCCTTCAGGCCGGCCTTCTCGGCGCAGCTGCCGCTGTTAACGGCGTTGACATACGCGCCTTTCGGCATGTTGTAGTACTGCGCGGCGCTGTCCGGGATGGTCTGCAGCGTGATGCCGAGCTGGGCCCGGTCGGTCACGGTGCCGTTTTTCATGAGGTCGTTTGCGATGGCCACGGCATCATTGACCGGGATGGCGAAGCCCAGACCCTCCACGCCGGAGGAACTGTATTTCGCGGTCACGATGCCGATGACCTGACCGGAGGTGTTGTACACCGGACCGCCGGAGTTGCCGGCGTTGACGGCAGCGTCGATCTGGAACATGTTGATGCCGTTGTCGGTGCCGTCGGAGGTGGTGATGGTGCGGTCGAGCGCACTGATCATGCCGCTCGTCATGGTAAACTCCAGCTCGCCGAGCGGGTTGCCCACGGCGTAGACCGTGTCGCCGACGGTCATGCTGTCGCTGTCGCCGAAGGTGACGGGCGTCACGCCGGTGGCGTCGACCTTGAGCAGGGCAATGTCATTGTCCTCGTCCACGCCGACGATGGTCGCCTGATAGGTCGTGCCGTCGTAGGTGAGCACGGACACGGCGTAGCCGTACTGGTGCGCGGTGGAGATGACGTGGTAGTTTGTGAGCACATAGCCGTCATCGGTAATGAAAAAGCCGCTGCCGCAGCTCGCCTGGGAGCTGGTCTGGCCGAAGTAGTTGGTGTAGGTCACTTCCGTCGTGATGGCGACGACCTGCTTGCACGCCTGATTGTAGATCGCAGCGGCGGAGCTCGGGTCGGAGCTGACCGGCTGCGTCACGAGCGTGCCGCCGGAGTTGGAGGCGGAGCTGCTGCCGGTCTTGCCGGAGCGGGTGATGAGCCCCGCAATCGCGCCGCCGCCAAGGCCGCCGAGCAGCGCGCACACGAGGCACAGGCACGCGATGCGCGTGATGAGCCGCTTTTGCTCCGGCGTGCGCGCAGTCCTGGGCTTTCTCGGGTGGTGCTTGTGCTTGGGCTTCTCGGCCCAGGCATCGTCATTCGGCGTGTAGTAGCGCGGCGGAGTATTGCCCGCGTCGTCGCTGGGGTGGAAGTTTGCGTCCTCGTAGCTGCGCTCGGCTTCGGGGCGGACGATGTGATAGGTCACGTCCTCGCTGCCGTCGATCTTTGCGCCGCAGCTCGTGCAGAAGCTCGCGCCCGGCTCGAGCGCCGCACCGCACTGCGGGCACACGCGGCCCTGCGCGGAAGCGGTTTCGTCGCTTGCCGTCGTCTCCGCCTGCGCGGCGGTGGTTTCGGTCCCTGCCTGTGCGGAAGTGGTTTCAGCTTCCGGCTGTTCGTTTTCGGGGAAATTGGAAGCGTTGTTCATGGTATCTGCCTCCCGGCTGATTGGTTTTTTGAAGTGTCTATATCGTAGCCGATATTTGTAACGGAGGCATGAACAAAGGGCGAAGATTTTTCGAATATTCCCAAAAGCATTTGTGAACACTGCGTCTGATTTGTGAACGCGCGGCAAAAAACCGCCCACACATCGTCGGATGTGCGGGCGGTAGGGCTTTGCGGGTGTTACCGGCCGAAGCTGCTGTCGGTCGTTTCATAGGTGTTGATGGCCGGCTGCGTGTCGGCATCGCCGCCGTACTTGATCGAGTCGCCCTCGAGCAGCGGCTTGATGTCGTGCGCGCGCAGCCATGCAAGCGTGCGCGTGGAATCGGTCAGCGGGGTGTAGTCGACATTGGCGTAGGTCGTTTCGCCCGTTGCCGGGTCGTATTGGCTGAGCTGATAGCCGATGGTCACGGCGTAGGCCGTGCTCTGCCGCGTGCCGCTGTCGGTCAGCCAGGCGCGGCCCATGGTGCCGTCCGCGCAGTCGGGCACGATGGCGTTTTCATACAGATCAAGCGCCTGCTCGGCCGTGAGCTCCACGTAGAGGTAGTCGCCGCTTTCGGTCTCATAGCCGATGTTGGCGTAGGTAAGGTGCTCGAGCGTCACGGCCAGCGCCGGCGTGTTGCGCGTGGTGCGCGCTTCGTCGCAGTTGAGCACCTGCTCGATCTGCTCCAGGCGTGCGCTTGCATCGGGGAGCGTGTATTCGCGCATCAGCACCTTACCGTTTGTGAGCTTGTAGGTCAGCTGCAGACTGGTGATGCTGGTGTCGTCCGTGATCTTTTCGCGCTCCGCCACGACGGCGCGGTGAATGTCCTCCACGGCCTGAATGTTCTGTGCCTCGGAGAACGTGGAGTTGTAACCGTTGCAGATGATGCGCACGCTTTTGACCTGCGCGGCATCGGGGATGCGGCGGGCGTAGCCCGTAAGGTCACACTTTGCGCCGATCACGACGAGGCAGCACACGGCCGCCGTGACCGCGCAGCCGCGCCAGACCGTGCGCGGGATGCGCAGGGACTTGCGGATGACCATCTCGCTGATGACAAAGCCGAGCGCCGCGCCGAGGACTGCCAGCAGCAGGAACGGCGCCAGATGTGCCCGGTAGGCCGGCACGTTGAGCAGCATGCCGTACACGCCGACCGGCATTGCCAGACCGGCGAAGAGCGCCACGATGTACTTCAGCACCGGCTTGAGCACCGGGATGGCGACGGTGTCGCCCGCGCTCTCCATGCGGCGGCGCCGGTAGAGCTGACCCGCGCACACGAGCAGCAGCAGCGCGAACGCCGCCCAGACGAGCGGATAGGTCCAGCCGGAGAAGTTGGCAATGGCGACCTCCGCCCCCGTGCCGCTGATCGGACGCACCAGATCGGCGTGACCGACACTTGTGCGCCGCATGAACAGCACCAGCGGGGAGAGCCAGTCGACCGGCAGATCCACCATGCCCGACATGCCGTACACGAACATGTAGAGCACGGTCTCGACGAGCAGCTGGAAGCCCACGGCGATGAAGTTCACGAGCAGGTACAGGCACGGCAGCATGACCACGTGGCCGGTGAACATGGCGCACAGCACGGCGATGCCGTAGAATACGACCGTCTCGAGCGCGAGTATGCCCAGCCAGATAAGCAGCGGCTCGATGACGAGTTCGAAACGCGTCGCCTCGATGAGCACGGCGAGGCCGAAGATCACGGCCTCAGCCGAAAGCAGCATTAAAAGGCCCGCCAGCAGATGCGTGCGGAACATGCACCCGCGCCGGATCGGCAGGGAGGCGGCCAGCCCCGCGCTGCGCGGCGTGTACAGATAGCCGAACATGGCGGCGGCTGCGAGCAGGCCCGCGCAAAACGCTGTCAGCGGCAGCAGCATCTGCGTCTCGGAGAGAATGACGTTCGAGAGGTAGCTGATCTGCCCGGTCGACACATACGGTATCGTCGAGCGCGCGTTGAGCAGCGCACCTGGCAGCATGATAAACAGGATCACGCCGTAGATGACCCACAGCGGCCACCAGCGCGACAGACACTTGCGAAATTCCGTCCCGTTACAGAAGGATGTCTTTGACGGCATAGTCTGCACCTCCCAATTCATAAATAAAGATCTCCTCGAGCGTCAGCGGCACCACATCGAGGTACTGCGGCTGCGCGGTGGACAGCCGGTTCGTGACCTCGGCGGCGTCACCGTGCACGATGAGCGTGTACAGGTGGCCCTGACTGCTCTGGTGCAGGATGTCGAGCCCCTCGGGCAGCTCTGTGCCGTCCGGCAGGGCCACGAGCACCTTGACGATGTTGGCCTGCAGCTCCGAGAGCGGGTGCTCGAGCAGGACCTTGCCGCCGTTCATGATGCCCACATGGTCGCACACGTCCTCGAGCTCGCGCAGGTTGTGCGACGAGATGAGCACGGTCGTGCCGTTTTCGGCCACATCGGCCAGCACGAGATTCCAGACCTGACGGCGCATGACGGGGTCGAGCCCGTCCACCGGCTCGTCGAGCACGAGCACGTCCGGCCGCAGGCTCATCGCCAGCCAGAACGCGGCCTGTTTCTGCATGCCCTTGGACAGGCGGCGGATCTGCCGCTTCGGATCGAGCTGAAACACCTCGCCGAGCTTCTGATAGCGTTCGGCGTCGAACTTCGGATAGATGCCGCGGTAGTAGCGCATCATGTCCGGGATCGTCGCCTGCGGGAAATAGAACACGTCGTCCGGGATGTAGGCGATGCGCGCCTTGACGGCCGGGTTTTCGTACACGGGCTGGCCGTCGATGTCGATCACGCCGCTGTCCGGGCGGTAGATGCCCGTCAGATGGCGGATGAGCGTGGACTTGCCCGCGCCGTTCGGCCCGACGAGGCCGTACACCGCGCCGCGCGGCACGGTCATGGTCACGCCGTCGAGCGCGCGGAAGCCGTCAAACGTTTTGACGACGTCTTTGACTTCAATCATGGTTCGTTCCTCCTTCGGGGATGCGGCGGCGCAGCTCCTCGCAGCGCATGCCGAGGTATAGCAGCTCCTGCACGGCCGCATCGAACTGCTGCAGCAGCGCGACCTGCCGCGCGGGATCGTCCGGGATCTGGGCGCAGACGTAGCTGCCGCGTCCGGCAACGGAGCAGATGTAGCCCTCCGTCTCCAGCTCACGGTAGGCGCGCTGGATCGTGTTCGGGTTGATGGTCAGCTGTGTGGACAGCTCGCGCACCGAGGGCAGCTTTTCGCCCAGCGGCAGTGAGCCGGACACGATCAGCCGGCGCAGCCCGTCGCGCACCTGTTCGTAGATCGGCCGGGAATCGCGGTAATTGATCGAGATCGTAGTGCAACACCAACTTTCTGTAGCGTATCAACTGTATTAACCGTGTTGGTACAGTTAAGTTACCATGTGTCGGCGCATCTGTCAAGGGTTAAGATGCATTTTGATGCAAAAAGTTCCCGGACGCGGGTTCGCGTCCGGGAATGGAGAATGTCGAATATCTGCGCTGGGGTGCAGGGATCCAGATAATTTCATTTCTGTCCCTCGCGGCTCTCGAGATAGACCATCAGCGTTGCAATGTCGGCGGGGGAGACGCCGGAGATGCGGCTGGCCTGGCCGAGGCTGGCGGGGCGGATGTCATGGAGCTTCTGCCGCGCTTCGAGCCGCAGGCAGGACACCTGCCGGTAATCCAGATCCGGCGGCAGCAGCCGCTCCTCGAGCCGGGTGAACTCCGCTACCTGCCGCAGCTGGCGCTGGATGTAGCCTGCGTACTTGAGCCGGATCTCCGCCTGCTCGGTCACGACGCGCGGCAGCTTCGGCCGCGCGGGGTCGAACGGCGTGAGATCGGCATATGTGATCTGCGGCCGGCGCAGAAGGTCGGCCAGACTCACGCCCGAGCTCGTCGGTGCGGTGCCGCGTGCGGTGAGCATCGCGGCGAGGGCGTCCGACGGGGCGAGGTGCGTTTTCTCCAGCCGGGCGCACTCGGCGTCCACCAGCCGGTATTTTTCCTGCACGGCGGCAAAGCGTTCGTCCGATACCAGCCCGATCCGGTGGCCGATGGCGCTCAGGCGCTCGTCGGCGTTGTCCTGCCGGTGCAGCAGGCGGTACTCCGAACGGGAGGTCATGATGCGGTACGGTTCGTTCGTGCCCTTGGTCACGAGGTCGTCCACGAGCGTGCCGATGTACCCGTCCGAGCGGCGAAGGATCATCGGCGCGCGGCCCAGCAGCTTCAGCGCCGCGTTCACGCCCGCAACAAAGCCCTGCACCGCCGCCTCCTCATAGCCGGAGGAGCCGTTGAACTGTCCGGCGCCGTACAGCCCCCGGACGGTCTTCACCTCCAGCGTGGGCCGCAGGGCCAGCGGGTCGATGCAGTCGTATTCGATGGCGTAGGCGGGCCGGGTCATCACGGCGTGCCGCAGGCCGGGGACGCTGTGGAGCATCTGGACCTGCACCTCCTCCGGCATGGAGGAGGAAAAGCCCTGGATGTACAGTTCCTCGGTGTTCAGACCCATGGGCTCCACGAACAGCTGGTGGCGGAGCTTATCCGGGAAGCGGACGATCTTCGTCTCAAAACTGGGGCAGTACCGGGGGCCGATGCCCTCGATCAACCCGGAGTACATGGGGGCCCGGTCCAGATTTTCCTGGACGATGCGCTTCGTCTCCTCGGTGGTCCAGGTGAGCCAGCATACCGCCTGGTTATAGGGCGGGTTCTCCGTGGAATAGGAGAAGGGCACCGGAATCTCGTCCCCCGGCTGGACCTCCATCTCGTCAAAGTCCACCGTCCGGGCGTTGACCCGGGGGGGCGTACCGGTCTTGAACCGCCGCAGGGGCAGGTCCAGCTTCAGCAGAGAGTCCGTCAGCGGACCGGCGGCGTGCATCCCGTCAGGGCCGGAATCCTCCACACAGGTGCCGATGATGGTGCGGCCCTTGAGATAGGTGCCGGTGGCCAGAACGGCGGCCTTCACATCGTACACCGCGCCGGTGGCAAGGACCACCTGGCTGACGGCACCGCGGTCCGTCCTAACCTCCACCACCTGGCCCTGACGCACTGTCAGGTGGGTCTGGCGTTCCAGGGTGCGCTTCATCCGCTCCTGGTACTTCCGGCGGTCCGCCTGGGCCCGGAGGGACCAGACGGCAGGGCCTTTCCGGAGGTTCAGCAGCCGGTACTGGATGCAGCATTCGTCGGCGGCTTTGGCCATTTCGCCCCCCAGGGCGTCCAGCTCCCGGACCAGGTGGCCCTTGCCGGTGCCGCCGATGGCGGGGTTGCAGGGCATGTTGCCCACGGCGTCCAGATTGATGGTAAAGACGATGGTCTCCAGCCCCAGGCGGGCGGCGGCCAGAGCCGCCTCAATGCCGGCATGTCCGGCGCCGATGACGGCAATATCAAATTGTCCGGCAGAAAAGGTTTCCATACATTTCTATCCTTTTTTCAGGGTGATGACCGCCACCTGCGGCCGGTTGAACAGACGGAAGGCCCACTTGGGAGAGTTGCCCAGGCCCCGGGAGACGAACACCTCCGCTCCCTCGCAGTCCTCGTCCGTACAGTGGTAAAAACCGCTGGTGAAGGAGGGCAGCAGGTGCAGGTTGGTGTCCACCAGCCCGTCGGTGAAGGGCAGGCGCCAGATGCCGCCGTGGGCGTGGCCGCTGAAGGTCAGGTCCGCTCCCAGGCGGCAGTACCGGCCATTGAAGAGGTTGTTCCGGTGGGCCAGCAGCAGCCAGAAGGGGTCGGCGCCGTTCTGGTAAATTTCAGCGGCCAGGTCCGCCGGGGAGCGTTGGTCGGCATAGCCGTTGGGGTCGTCCACCCCGGCGATGAAAATGGTCTCCCCACCCCGTTCCAGGGGGACGCACTGGTTGCTCAGTACCGTGACCCCCGCTTCCCGCAGGGCGGTCTTGATCTCCTCCACCACAGCGTTGCCGTGGGCCCATTCATGGTTGCCGGTCACATAGTAGGTGGGGGCAATGGCGCTGAGAGCCTTCCCTACCGCCTTTGCATACGGTATCGGGGCCTCGGCGTACTCGTCCACCAGATCGCCGGTAAGGAAGATCAGGTCCGGTGCTGCCTGTTTCACGGCCGCATACAGCCGCTGATTGTTCTTTCCGAATTCCCGGTTGTGCAGGTCGCTGAGCTGCACGATCCGCAACCCGTCAAATTCCGCTGGCAGCGCAGTGGAGGTATAGGTCAGGGAATCGGTCCGCAGCGCCGTATTGTCCCAATATACAAACAGGATCAACAGGGCCAGCAGCCCCCACCGCATGACTGCGTGGAGCCGGGAACGGGGACGGCGGCGATTTGCCATGGACGGACCTCCTCAAAAATATAAAGCATCGGAATTACGGCCATATATTATAGCACAGCCGGACACAATAAGCGAGGAAAACTTTAAAAAGCTGCCGGATTTTCAGGATTTTTCAAGAAGTCCTGTGGCAGAAATTGAGAAGTGTGTGCAAAATCGGAAAAAAATTACAAAAAAGCTGTGAAAAAGGGCAGTTGAAAAGGAAAAAACGTTTGCTTATAATATGCTTGACTGCATCTGCCCATAAACAGATGACACTAACGATGCCGGAGTAGAATGCGACTGCTGCCGGACACAGGAGGAAAGATATGAGAGGTGTACACAGCGCGGTAGACGATATCCGCCGCAGCGTATTCACAGAAGTGGCCCGGCTGGCCTATGAGAGCGACGATTACAAGCAGGTGGATATGATCCCCTACAAGATCGTTCCCGGAGAGGTTGCCCATCATCGCCATGACGTGTTCCTGGAGCGGGCCATTGTTTCCGCCCGGCTCAAGCTGGCTCTGGGCATGGATCTGGACCCCAACGGCCCCTCTGCCCCCATCAGCGCCAATATTCAGGATGCCGCCACGGATCAGAAATATTTCAACGAGCCCCTGGTCAATATCATTCCCTATGCCTGCAACGCCTGCCCTCCCAAGCAGGTCCGCATCACCGACAGCTGCCAGGGCTGCATTTCCCACCCCTGCATGAACGTCTGCCCCAAGGATGCCATCTATCTGGACGAAAACAAGCGCTGCCACATTGATCAGAGCAAGTGTATCAAGTGCGGCAAGTGCTTTAACCAGTGCCCCTACCGGGCGATCTCCAAGGTGGAGCGCCCCTGTGCTGCCGCCTGCGGCATGGACGCCATCGAGTCCGATGAGCTGGGCCGGGCTAAGATCAATTATGATAAGTGCGTCTCCTGCGGTATGTGCCTGGTGAACTGCCCCTTCGCCGCCATCGCCGACAAGAGCCAGATCTTCCAGCTGATCCAGGCCATCAAGCGTGGTGAAGAGGTCATCGCCTGCGTGGCTCCCGCATTTGTGGGACAGTACGGCCCCGACGCTACTCCCGCCAAGCTGAAGGCCGCCATGCGGATCCTTGGCTTTGCCGACGTGGTAGAGGTTGCCATCGGCGCTGACCTGTGCACCGTGGAGGAAGCCCATGACTTCCTGGAGGAAGTCCCCGAAAAGCTGGACTGGATGGGCACCAGCTGCTGCCCCGCCTGGTCCATGATGGCCAAGACGCTCTTCCCCCAGTTCAAGGACAACATCTCCATGGCCCTGACCCCCATGGTCATCACCGCCCGGATGGTCAAGAAGGACCATCCCAACGCCCGCATCGTCTTTATCGGGCCCTGCGCCGCCAAGAAGCTGGAGGCCAACCGGAAATCCGTCCGTTCCGACGTGGATTTCGTGCTGACCTTTGAGGAGCTTCTGGGTATGTTTGACGCCAAGGAGATCGACTTCAAGACCCTTGAGGCAGATCCTGCCGACGGCATGGACGAGGGCAGCGGCTTTGGCCGCGGCTTCGCTGTGGGCGGTGGCGTGGCTGCCGCTGTGGTGGAGGCCATCAAGCACATTGACCCGGATCGTGAGATCCTCATTGAGTACGGCGACGGTCTGAAGGAATGCCGCAAGATGCTGGCCATGGCTAAGGCCGGCAAGCGCAACGGCTATCTGCTGGAGGGCATGGGCTGCCCCGGCGGCTGCGTGGCCGGCGCCGGCACCCTCCGTCCCGTCAAGGAATCCACCGCCAGCGTGGAGCGCTTTAAAAATGCCGCTTCCAGCATGAGCACGACGGAAAGTCCCTATCTGGGCCGTCTGAAGGACGTAGAGGAAACATGCTAAACCTGCTCCTGTTTCAGCAAATCGCAAAACTTTTTATTCTGATTTTTTTGGGCTGGGCTATTGTAAGGGCTGGCATTTTAAAGTCAGAAGACAGCAAAACCCTATCTATGATTTTGCTGTATATTATCACTCCCTGTGTATGCATTTCCGGCTTTCAGGTGGAACGCACGGCGGAAAACAGCCAAATGGTAGAGCTCGCTCTGTTATCCGCACTGGTGATGAACGGTCTGTGCATTCTGCTGGGAGCCCTGGCAGCAAGGCTTTTTCACTTGGACGTTGTGGAAGAGGCGTCGATTCAGTATCCCAACGCCGGAAATTTGATCATCCCTCTGGTCAGTTTCATTTTCGGCAGTGAGTGGGTCATGTATGTGACGGTCTATGCTATGATTCAAACCATCCTGGACTGGACCCATGCCCGCATTCTCATCAGCGGCAAAAGGAAGATCTCTCTGCGGGACCTGATATGCAATGTGAACATCCTGGCTATCATGCTGGGTCTGTTCCTGTTTATTTTCCAGCTTCGGCTGCCCACAGTCATCGGGTCTGCTTTCAGCATGGCTGGGGACACCATCGGCCCGGTGGCCATGCTGATCATCGGCATGCTGATGGCAGGTATCGACATGCAGCGTCTGCGCTCCTACCGGCAGATTTGGAAGCCTGTGCTGCTGCGGCTGATCGTTTTGCCGGTTATTTTGGTCTGCGTTGCCAAATACAGCGGTCTGGCTGCGCTGGCCCCTCACGGAGAAACGCTGATCATCATCAGTCTGCTCTCCGCTGTTGCCCCTTCGGCAAGTATTGTGACCCAGTTCAGTCAGATGTTCGGCCGGGACGCACTCTATGCCAGTCTGATCAATACGGTGACCATGCTGCTCTGCATCATCACGATGCCGCTGATGATCACCCTGTTCCAGATGTGACCGCGCAGAAAATAACGACTGGTTTCATTTGACTATCCCCGTTTTTCACATAATCCCCCTATATGCACAAAAAGAGACGCCCGTCGGGCGTCTCTTTTTTCATGTTGTATTTTTTTCGACACACTCTGTCTTCTGTTTTCAGAGCTTCACAAAAGTCCTGAAAATGTTTGATTTCAATGGCGCGTCCCCTGGGTTTTCCGCACACGTACCTTTTCTTCCCGGCAGCCAGAAATCTCTCCTCTATTAAACTATTTTCAAAAACTACAGGCCGCTTTTCCGCCGTTCAGCGGAAAAGCGGCCTGTCCATTTCAAAATAAACGCTTTGCTTTTTGGTGCTCTTTGGTTGTCAGAAATGTCTTACTTGCAGACAGCGATGATCTCAATCTCGCACAGCAGCTTCTTGGGCAGCTCCTTCACGGCCACGCAGGAACGAGCGGGCTTGCCGGTGAAATACTTGCCGTACACGCCGTTGAAAGCAGCGAAGTCTTCCATGTTAGCCAGGAAGCAGGTGGTCTTGATGACGTCCTCGAAGCCCAGGCCGTTAGCAGCCAGAATGGCCTTGATGCTCTGGCAGGCGCGCTCAGCCTGCTCCTCGATGGTGGTGCCGACGATCTCACCGGTACCGGGCATCAGGGGGACCTGGCCGGAAGCAAACAGGAAGCCGTTGGCGGAGATAGCCTGAGAATAGGGGCCGATTGCGGCGGGGGCATCGGGAGTGTTGGTGTAATTCATAATGATGTACTTCCTTTCCAAATCGTTTCGTGCTGATTTTCCAAATCATGCCGTAGACAGAATTCCTTGAATCGTCCACGATTCAAGTATAAACACGGATCCGGCTTCTGTCAACCCTTGCCGATCCGGTCAAAAAACCCGCCGCCCCTCCTTCAAGAGGAGCGGCGGGTCAATTTTTTTGTGTAAATTACACCAAGGTGTCCAGGACAGCCTTCAGATCAGCGATGATGTCATCGGGATCTTCCAGACCGACGGAGATACGGACCAGACCCTCGGAAATGCCGGAAGCCTTCAGCTCCTCGGGAGTGTAAGTGGAGTGAGTCATGGAAGCGGCGTGCTCGACCAGCGTCTCGGCATCGCCCAGAGACACGGCGATGGTGCACAGCTGCAGCTTGTTCAGAGCGTTGGCAACGGCATCGCGGTCGGCCTTCAGCTCAATGGACATCATGCCGCCGTACAGCTTCATCTGCTTCTTGGCGATCTCGTGGCCCTCGAAGTCCTCCAGACCGGGATAATAGACCTTGTCGATGGCGGGATGATCGTGCAGGAACTCGGCAACCTTCATGGCGTTGGCGCTGTGGCGCTCCATACGGATGTCCAGCGTCTTGAGGCCGCGGGCGATCAGGAAGGCGTTGAACGGGCTCATAACGGCGCCGGTCATATCCTTCAGGCCGAACATACGGCACTTGCCGATGAACTCAGCGTCAGAAATCACGAAGCCCGCAATCACGTCGCCGTGGCCGTTGATGTACTTGGTAGCGCTGTGGACAACCACATCGGCGCCCAGAGACAGGGGCTGCTGGATGTAAGGAGAGCAGAAGGTGTTATCCACGATGACGCGGATGTTCTTGTTGTACTCGTGAGCGATTTTGGCGACCTCAGCGATGTCAACCACCTTCAGAGTGGGGTTGCAGGGGGTCTCCAGATAGACAACCTTGGTCTTCTCGGTCAGAGCGGCTTTCACGGCAGCGAGATCGGCGAAGTCAACGAACTTCACGCTGACGCCGAACTTGCTCATGCCGTGGTTCAGCAGAGCGAAGGTGCAGCCGTACAGGGTATCGCTGGCAACGATCTCGTCACCGGCCTCAACAGAACTCCACAGAGCGGAGGAGATAGCGCCCATGCCGGAAGCGGTAGCCAGAGCAGCCTCGCCGCCTTCCAGAGCAGCCAGCTTCTCCTCGACCTGAGTCAGAGAGGGGTTGCCCAGACGGGAGTAGATGTAGCCCTCTTCCTGACCAGCGAAGCGGGCGCCGCCCTGCTGCACGGTATCAAACTCGAAGGTAGAGGTCTGATAAATCGGGGTGCACAGTGCGCCGACACCGTTGTCGTGCTTACCAGCGTGAATCTGACGAGTAGCAAAGCCCATGTTCTTGCAATCCATAATAAATGCCTTCCTTTCCTTGTTCCGGGGCCGGTGAGACCGGCAAATTTTGTTGTTATCGTTTTTCAGTTATCTGTAAGAACTTTCCACGTTTTTGGCAAAAGGAGAGAGCGAGTCGAGCAGAGAGGTGTTTACACGCAAAATTTATGTAAACATTTGCCGTAAACCAGAAAGTCTCATCGGATACTTTTATTGGATTTCACCTATTATACTATCACGTTCCGCGAAAAGGTGTTAGTATCTCTTTTTCGCAATTCATTCACAGTTATTTTAATAATGGATTGACTTTTCGTGATAGGCTCCGTATAATGTGGTTCAACAAACAATGTATAACTATATCCATAGGAGCCCGGCGGACGGACTTGTGTTCCCCTGCGGCACCCTGCGGAAAATTTTATGAATTTTATAAAAAGGAGACGATCCAATGACCTTTCAGCAGCTGACATATGTGGTGGAGATCTCCAAATGCGGCTCCATCAACAAGGCCGCCCACAAGCTGTTTTTGTCCCAATCCGGCATTTCCACCGCCGTGCGGGAACTGGAGGAGGAATTGGGTATCAAATTCTTCGTCCGCAGCAACCGGGGCGTGGAGTTTACGCCGGAGGGCAAGGAGTTTCTGGGCTATGCAGTCTCGCTGCTGGAACAGAAGCAGCGGATCGAGAGCCTATACGGCGAATCCCGCAGCACCATCGCGCCGGTGCATTTCAGCGTTTCCACCCAGCGGTATCCCTTTACAGAGGACGCTTTCCTGGAAATGCTCCAGCAAAACCAGGAAAACCGCTATCAATATACATTGAAAGAGACCAGCATGGACGGCGTGATCGACGATGTGTATGACCACCGGGCGGACATCGGCGTCATCTTCCTGACCAAATTAACGGAAAAGATCGTCTGCCGCCTGCTGGACGGCCGGGAACTGACCTTCCACGAGCTGGCGGCGGTGCCTCCCTGTGTATACGTCCGGAAAGGACATCCCCTCACCCAGCTGGAACACGTGTCGGAGGCAGATCTGGAGGGCTATCCTTACAGTTCCTTTGAACAGGCTCAGGGCGTAGCCGTGGACTTTTCCGAAGAGCTTCCCATGGTATCCATGCGCAAGCCCTCCAAGGCCATCATCGTCAACAACCGCTCCACCGCCATGAACGTTCTGGCCAATACGGACGCTTACAGCACTGGCAGCGGCCTTCTTGCAGAGCATCTCTCCCCTGCCAATGTGGTCACCATCCCTCTGACGGACAAGGATCCGGTGCGGCTGGGCTGGATCTATCCGCAGAACGCCAAGCTCTCCTCTCACGCCGAAGAATTTGTCCGCCTTCTGGAACAGTCTATTCAGCGTTCCATTGCATATACCTCTTCCCTGCATCGTCAGATCGTCGGCAAATAAGCACATATAAATAAATGAACCGGACGATTTCGTCCGGTTTATTTTTTGCGCAGGTTCTTTTCGCCTGAAACACAGAACCTTGCAGGCAACAGGAAAACGCCGGCCAATGGCCGGCGTTTTCCGTTAGGAGAGTAAGAGTGCGAGAATAGGAGAGATCCAATGTTTGATTACTGCTGTGCCTCAGCGGCTTCCTTCTCCAGCAGGGCCTTCTTAGCGGCCACGTTGGACTCAGCGCAGTCATACTCCCAGTTCCAGGGATCCTTGCGGCAGACACCATCGGCGAAGGGGATGAAGATGGACAGGATGCCGAAAGCGGCCAGGAACCAGCAATACCACAGAGAGCCAAGGACGTTGGCGGCGCTGATGGTGGTGCCGTTGGTAACGGTAGCGTTGCACAGGGAGGAAGCTACCAGGAGCTGCGCGCCGTAGGGGATGATGCCCTGGAACACGCAGGAGAACATATCCAGCAGAGAAGCGGTGCGGCGGGGGTCAACCTTGTACTCGTGAGAGACCTCACGGGCCATGTCGCCAGCCACGATGATAGCCACGGTGTTGTTAGCGGTAGCGCAGTCGCAGAGAGAGACCATAGCGGCAATGCCCACCTGAGCGGACTTGTTGCCCTTCATGACCTTGCCCAGCTTCTGGATGATCCACTCGATACCGCCGTTCTTGGCGATCAGCTCAGACATACCGCCGCACAGCAGGGTCAGGAAGAAGACCTCGTTCATGCCGCAGAAGCCGTTGTAAACAGCCTGAGCGAAACCGGCCAGATCGATAGCGCCGGTGGCGATGCCCACGATACCGGCAGCGAAGATGCCGATGGTCAGCACCAGGAACACGTTCATGCCCACCAGAGCCAGGATCAGAACCAGCAGATAGGGAATAACCTTGATGAAGCTGTAGGACAGGTCGCCGATCTCGGTAACGGTCTCGGGACGGCCCACGATCAGCAGCACCACGATGGTGACCAGAGCGGCAGGCAGAGCGGTGAGGAAGTTCACGCGGAACTTATCACGCATCTCGCAGTGCTGGCTGCGGGTAGCGGCGATGGTGGTATCGGAGATCATGGACAGGTTATCACCGAACATAGCGCCGCCGATAACTGCGCCCAGAACAACCATCATGTTCAGGCCACCCTTTTCCGCAACGCCGACAGCGATGGGAGTGATGGCGGAGATGGTGCCCATGGAAGTACCGGTAGCGGTGCCCATGAAAGCAGCGATGACGAACAGGCCAGCGGCCAGGAACTGGACGGGAACCAGGCTCAGGCCCAGGTTGACGGTAGCGTCGCGGCCGCCCATCTCAGCGGCCACGGTGGCGAACGCGCCGGCCAGGATGTAGATGATCAGCATGGTCAGAACGTCCACGTTGGCAGCGCCCTTGGCGAAGGTATCAAACTTTTCGTTGATGCTGCCCTTGAACATAATGAAGGCCACCAGAACGGCCAGGAACATTGCGGTAACAGAGGGGAACTGATAGAATGCCATGTCGACGCCCTTGGACTGGTAAACCAGACCGGCGCCCATGTAGACAACGATGAATACCAGGAACGGGAGCAGTGCGAGACCATTCGCTTTCTTGTTGTTCAGGGTATTGCCCATATAGGGTTCCTCCTTTTTTCTTCCAAAGCTTGTTGATAGGTTCTTGGGACTGCTTATTGTGTTTTTACACAATTAAAGTGGGGTTGCCTCTCTCCTCTATCGTCAAGTATACCATAATTGTGAACGGATTGTTAATGCTTTTTTTCTATAATTGGTTATCGCTCTATCGATAGCGATTGAAGCTTTTTTGTTAGCCGTTTTCCTGTCGTTCCGCTGCTCCATTTTATGCACTTTTGAGTGCATTCAGCCCTCCCCTGACAACTTTTTCAGACAGCAAAAAAATTGAGGCGGCCCCTTGCGGGACCGCCTCGATTTTCAGTTCATCAGGAGTTTTTCCAGTTCCGCCGGGGTATCTGCCAGAAAATCCGCTCCCGCGTTTACCAGATTTTCCCGGCTGCGGAAACCCCACGTCACGCCGCAGGCCTTCAAGCCCGCGTTGTGTCCGGTGCGAATGTCCACATCGCTGTCTCCCACCATCAGCGTCTCCTCCGGCCGGGCGTTCAGCTTTTCCAGAATTCCGCGGGCCACGCCGGGGTCCGGCTTTACCGGTGTGCCGGGAAGATTCCCCCGGATCACCTCAAAAATACCGGGGAAGTAGTGGGCTACGATCACCTGACTGAATTCGTCCGCCTTGTTGGAGCAGACCGCCAGCCGCACTCCGGCGCTCTTCAGCTTTTTCAGCAGCTCCGGCATCCCGGCATAGGGTGCGGTCAGTTCCATATTGTGAGCGCCGTAGTACCGGTTGAACTGCGCAAGGGTCCGTTCCAGCGTCTGCGGCTCCTGCGCCTCCGCCGGGGAGAACCGGCTCACCAGATTGGGGATGCCGTGACCCACCATGCCCTCGACGGCCTGTACGGTGTACTCCGGCCAGCCGTTTTCCCGGCAGACGGCATTGGCGGCGGCCGCCAGATCCCCGATGGTATCCAGCAGCGTGCCGTCCAGATCAAAAATCACTGTGCGATACATGTATGATGCCTTTCTCTCTTATTCCGCCGCGTTCCACGCGGTCTCCAGGGCGATCTCCATCATCTCATGGAAGGAGTCCTGCCGCTCCTGAGCGCTCAGGGCTTCGCCGGTAAAAATATGGTCAGAAATGGTAAGGATAGACAGCGCCCGCTTGCCGAAGCGCTGAGCCGTCCAGTAAATACCGGCGGTCTCCATCTCCACCGCCAGAATACCGCACTTCCGGTAGGTGGCGTTGGCCTCCGGATTGTCATTATAGAACTGGTCGGAGGTGAACACCTGTCCCACGTCCGCCCGGACGCCCAGCCGTTCCGCCGCTGCGGCAGCGTCCTTCAAAAGGCCGTAGTCCGCCGTGGCGCAAAGCTGGCCGGGGAACCGGTACTGGTCGGCAAAGTGGGAATTGGTGGAGGCGCCCATAGCCAGCACCACGTCCCGCACCTTCACATCCTCTCCGATGCCTCCGGCGGAGCCGATGCGGATGATGGTGTCCACACCGTAGAAGTTATACAGCTCGTGGGCGTACAGTCCCGCAGAGGGAACGCCCATGCCGTGACCCATGACGGACAGTTTCCGACCCTTATAGGTGCCGGTATAGCCCAGCATATTCCGCACGGTATTGAAGCACACCGGGTTTTCCAGATAGTGCTCCGCTACGAATTTCGCCCGCAGAGGGTCGCCGGGCATCAGTACCGCCTTGGCGATGACGCCCTCCTCCGCTGCGATGCAGGCAGAGGGAGATTCTAAAATAGCCATATCAGATCCTCCTTATTTTTTGTCCTTGAACAGCGCCGCAAGACTCTCGTTGAAGGGCGGGTAGCAGATGCCCTTCTCCGTCACGATGCCGGTGAGCAGCTCATGGTCCGTCACATCGAAGGACGGGTTGAAGCACTTCACCTCCGGCAGGGCCATGGGCTTTTCGTACCAGAGATTCTTGATCTCGTCGCCGTCCCGCAGCTCGATGGGGATGTGCGCCCCGTCGGGACAGTTCATGTCGATGGTAGAGGTGGGTCCCAGCGTATACACGGGGATGCCGTAGTGCTTGGCCAGGATGGCCACGCCGCTGGTGCCGATCTTGTTGGCGAAGTCGCCGTTGGCGGCGATGCGGTCACAGCCCACGAAGCAGGCCTGCACCCAGCCGTTTTTCATCACCATGGACGCCATGTTGTCGCAGATGAGGGTCACGTCCACCCCCGCCCGCTGCAGCTCATAGCTGGTGAGCCGCGCCCCTTGCAGAAGAGGGCGGGTCTCGTCGGCAAACACGCGAATGTGGATGCCCCGCTCCGCCGCCAGCAGAAAGGGGCCCTGTCCGGTGCCGTACCGGGAGGTGGCCAGCGGACCGGCATTGCAGTGGGTCAGAACGCCGTCGCCGTCCTTCAGCAGGCTCAGACCGTATTCGGAGATGGCGGTGCATTTGGCGATGTCATCCTCGTGGATGTCCACCGCCTTGCGGTACAGAGCCTCCAGCAATTCCGCCCGGTCATCCTTCAAGTGGGTCTTGGCGGCATCCAGCATCTCCCCCACCGCCCAGCGGAGATTCACCGCCGTGGGCCGGGCCGATCCCAGCAGCTCGCCGTCGATCTGCAATTTTCGGTAAAAGGTCTCGTTGTCCTTGGCGTCAATGTCCCTGGCCAGCGCGTACATGCAGTAGCCCGCGCAGATGCCGATGGCCGGCACGCCCCGGATGCGGAGCATTTTGATGGCCTCGATCATCTCCTCCACGGTGCGCAGCTCGATCTCTTTTTCCTCGTTGGGCAGCAGCGTCTGGTCGATGATGTACAGCCGCTCCGTGGCCTTGTCATAGCGGATGTTCTGAACGTGGATCACCTGCCGGATCGCTTCATTCATAGTCTGCCCTCCTCACACATACAGAACGCGGTCCTCTTTCCGGGCCTTGTCCCCCAGGACAGCCTGATCCGTATAGCCTAAAATGCAGTTGCCGACGCCCTTCCAGTTTTCGCCCAGACCCCACTCCGCCAGCAAAGCCTTGCCCTCCGGCAGCTCAAAGGTCTCCATGGCCCGGTTGATCCAGCAGGAGCCGATGCCCAATGCGGCAGCAGCGTTCATCAGGTTGCCCATCACCAACGAACCGTCCTGGAGCTAGTTGGGATAATCGCTGTCGGACAGCACCACAATGGCCTCCGGCGCGCCGTAAAAGGGCGTCCCCTCCGGTGTGCCTAAAATCCGGCTGTTCAGCCGTTCCAATCTGGCAAGCACGGCGGCGTCCCGTACCACCACCAGCTTGGTGCTCTGGAGATTCTTGGCGGAGGGCGCGTAAAGACCGGCCTCCACAATGGCGTCCAGATCCTCCTTTTTCAGCGGCTCCGGGCGGAAAGCACGGATGCTGCGGCGCTCTTTCAGAACCTTTAAAACCTCATTCATGGTCAACACTCCTTTTGCAATAAGATCGTTATGGCTATTCTATCACGGTTTTTTTGATTCTCCAATATTTTTTCATGGGGAGCGGCCAATTTTCCCCTTGCATAAGCCTGTTTTGGGCTGCATAGGATAAAGCAACAAAAGGCGGGGAGTGTTGTGCTTTGAAGGGAAATATGGAGGAGCGGGCGGAGCGCCTTGCTCTTTACATCATAGAGAACCGGACCACGGTCCGCGCCGCCGCTGCCAAATTCGGCATCAGCAAATCCACGGTCCACAAGGACATTTCAGAACGGCTGCCCCTTTTTAACCGGGCGCTGTACTTGCAGGTCAAGGAGGTGCTGGACGTGAACAAGGCCCAGCGGCACATCCGGGGCGGCATCGCCACCCGAAAAAAATACAAGGGTACATAGAAGGAGGAAGTCCCATGGCTGTACGTGATCCCGGCGGCTGCCGCCGCCAAAGCGGCCCCCAAAAGTCAAACGCTGTCCCGGAACTGCCCGCCGCTCCGGCAGTTCAGCCCGTCATGCGCCGATGGCCCCACCCGGTAGCGGTCCATCCCGCGCCGGAGGGACTGGCAGCAGAGCTTCATTATATCAGCTGCGCCCTTTCACAGCAGACCCGGCAGCTGGACGAGATCCGGTGCCTGCTGAAAAGGCTGGCGAACAGCGCCGGAAGCGAATAGCAGGCTGCGGGGG
>ERZ1106964.1036-NODE-1036-length-22352-cov-5.457505_pt1 | contig 22352 bp, 18 predicted proteins | sample MGYA00403682_ERZ1106964 | MGnify/ENA primary metagenome ERZ1106964 (study PRJEB35170, sample SAMEA104062451) | human gut metagenome | biome: human gut; feature: human-associated habitat; material: faeces | place: Denmark | collected 2013-04-10 ...
AGCGGTCAGGGTGTGGCCCTTAGCGGGGATAGGCTCCGTCTTGGTGTCGGTGTACTCCTTGCCCTCAAAGGTGACCTTAGCGGTATAGGTACGCAGGCCCTCCTTATCACAGGTGGGCTCGGTGGTCACTTCGTCGGTGACGGTGGCAGGCACCGTCTGGGTATGGCCGTCGTCATCCGTGCAGGTAAAGACGGCGGAAGCGGTGAAATCATCGTTCCAGGTCCAAGTGGGCTCGCCATAGTTGTGGTGCTCCTCCACGGTGATGGTCACGCTGGTGGTGGGGATCTCCCACTCCACGCCGGCCTTGCCGTCCTTATCCTGATACTGCTGCCACTTGGCGGTCTGATTCTTCAGATTTTCGGGCAGGTTCTCCAGCTTGTCCTTCACCAGCTGCTCCAGGTTGATGCCGATGGTGATCTCGGTGTCATCCGTGGTCAGGGGATCCGTGGTGTACTTGAGGTAGTCGGACACGTCCTTGGTAGCACCGTTGGCATAATGGGCGGTGACCTTCAGGCCCGTGCCGTCAAAGGTATCGTCCTTGCTGTAGGTGGTACGGTCCGGCTGCTGGGTGACCTCCAGCTCCGTGATACGGCTGCTCAGCCGCATCAGCTGGGCGGAGTCGTTCTTGAAATAGATGTTGCCCTCTTCGTCCACAATGGGGCTGCAGATGGCGTACTGCGCCTGAGCACCGTTAGGGGTAAACAGCACATAGGCCGTCTCGATGGTGTGCTCCTCGCCGTCTTTACTGTAGGTCTCCATGGTGGTGTAGTCGTGATCCACCTCCGTCATGCCGGGCTTATCCCGGATGACCCGCAGCTTACCGGGGGTATAGTTGTCGAGGAAATAGACGTAGTTATAGCCGTCCCCGTTCTGATAGGCCGTGGTCAGCAGACCGCTGGTCTGAGGATAGCCCATGGTGGGCACGGAGTAGGCGATGGAGAAGGTGGACAGGTCCACCACCGTGATGTTGTGGCCGGAATAGGCAGTGAACTGGCTGGTACCGGACACGCCGATATAAGCACGCCCGTTGGCGATCACGGGGGTGGAGGTACTCATGGGAGGCGCAGAGGCACTGTCGGCGCCATTATCCAGATGCAGGCGACGCAGAGAGCCCTTGGTAAAGGTGCCGTCGGCGTTGACCTTCACCTGATACAGGTCGCCGCCCTTGGAGGTGAAGTAGTAGGCCTCGGTCTCCTCATCGTAGCAGACGCTGCTGCGGAGGTCGCCCACGTTGGTGGCCTGCAGGCTGTCAATGAGCTTGCCGGTCTTGGGGTTCAGGGACAGAATGGAGCCGTAGCCCGTGGTATAGCCACCCTCTCCGTCATCGGTGGTCACCAGCACGAAGTCGCTGTTGACGTAAGCACCGGCCCAATAGAAGCCGTTGTGGGTATAGGTCCAGGTGGGGAGCTTGGCCTCGTTGGTCTTGGTGGCATCCTCATCGGTGACAGAGAGGCAGGCGAAGTTGGCCTGCTTGGTCTCACTGTTCCAGAAGCCCGTGTAGATATAGCCGTCTGCATAGGCGATGGGGCAGTTGGGCTGGCCGCCCAGCGCATCCTGATAGACCCAGAGGGACTCCAGCGTCTCGGCGTTGAAGGCCTGCACCCGGCCATTGGCAAGACCGATAAAGATCATGCCCTCGGCATAGGTGGCGGAGTTGATGGCAAAGGAGGAGCCGCCTACCATGGTGCCGGTCTTGAGGATCAGGCCGGTCTCCTTATCCACTTTCATGATGGTGGTACCGGAATAGGTATAGAGGTAGCCGCCCACGATGATGGGGCTGCCCACAGCGCTGCCGCTGTAGCCCTCGCCCAGCTTGTTGGCCCACACCAGAACGGTGTCCTCAGCGGTGATGGGGGTGCGCACATCCACCACGCCGTTGTTTTCATCGTTCTTGCGGAACAGGGGCCAGTCGGTAGGCAGTTCGATATCCTTCAGGGTGCTGTCGGGGGCCTTCTCCAGCTTGATCTGGACGGTCTTGTTGGCCTCGCCGGCGGTGAAGGTCTTTTTCTGGCCCACATAGCCGTAGCGGGTCACCACTGCGGTGTAGCTGCTGCCGCTGTCGAGGGTATAGGTACCCTTGTCCCCCGGCAGGATGCGGTCGCCGGTGACGTCGCTGGTGAGGAACACCGTGGCATCACCGGGGGTCGTGGTGATGGTGGTCTCGATGGCGGCCTGCTTATTGACCTTGATGGTATAGGTCCCGGCGATGCTGCCGGTCTCCTTGTGGGAGACGGTGATCGTAATGGTCTCCGCCGCCGCAGAGCCCGCCTTCAGGGGGACCGCCACAGTCTGGCGGACAGCAGGGCTGTGGTCCTTATCATAGGTGATGCTCTGGCTCCAGTCGCCGCAGGCCACCGTTACGGTCATATCTGCATCCATCCGGTAGGAGGACAGGGGCCGCAGGGTCAGGCGCAGCTCAGAGGCTTTTTCGCTGACATCGGCGGTGTAGTCATACACCAGCTTGGTAAAGGTGGCTTTGGTGGTGTCGCCGCCCTGATTCAGGGGAACCACGACGTCGTTCTGGTCCTTGGCGGACAGGGAATCCAGCGTCATGGTGCGGTTGACATGGATGAAGTAGTCCTGATACAGGGTAGCGCCCTTGACCGTTTTGGACTGGGCTACCTTCAGGCGGGCAGTGTTGCCATAGCCGCCCACGGCCATGAAGCTGGGGATGGGTGTATAGCTGGTATCGGAGGCGGTCAGTGCTTTCTCCATCGTCCGGTCGGGCCAAGCAGTATTGCGGTGATACGCTGCATAGAACGTAGTTTTGTAAGTGCTATCCGCTCTGGCACGCTGGAGCTGGAAGCTGGAAGAGTTGGATTCCACCGTAAAGGTGTACTCATGGGTACCCTCCGTAAACGTCGGGGACATATCACACAACGGTGCATTGTTGCCGGTTCTGGCGCTCAGACCCGTCAGCCAATCATCGGTGACAGGGGTGGGTACCGTCAGCGTCATACCGGGCTGCGCCGGGAAAGCATGCTCGGCATGGTAATACACGTCCTTGGTGGCCAGATAGGTATACCCGCAGCCCAGCGTCAGCATATAGGTGTCCGCCGTGCCGGTGGAGGAGGTGGGGGCGATGTAGTCGCCGGTCTGGCTATACACCTTCACGTCCAGCCCCTCCTCGTGATTCAGTGTCACGGAGACGGTAGCCTGCTTCTGCACCTTCACCGTATAGGTGACGCTCTGGCCGTTGGCCGTCAGCACCACGGGGATCAGGTATTTCTTGCCGGAATCCTGCTCACAGTCCGCCAGATTCACCGTCACGGGGGAACCACTCTGGGTGGACTTCCCGGCCACGGTGATGGCAGTGCCGCTGCACAGAGCCGTGGGGGTGATCTTCACCTGATCCTGCGACGTGGCCACGGTGTAGGTATCCGTGGTGTTGGCGTAGACAGGACTCAGGGTCAGGCCGGACACGGAGTCCGCCGCCGCCAGATCGCTGAGGCTGGGAGTGCGGATCAGGTGGAGCGTGTAGGTCTGATACTGCTCATATCCGTCGCCCTTGAGGCGAGCCTCGCACACCACATCCGAATTTTTCAGGCTGTTGCGCTCGACACTATCCGTCAGGGCATCTGCCGTGCTCTTCCAGCTGTGGGCCTTGTTGCCGTTGGGGTCGCCCGCCTTGTAGACACGGATGTTGGTGGTATCCACGCCGTCACCCGGCTCAAAATAGGGATAGAGCGAGTTGTACGCATGGTCCGGGATCAGGTAGGTACCCTCGGCGGCGGTAACGTCCTGCTTGGGCATCTCGCCGTAGGTTTTCCAGTAATTGTCGATACCAATGCCTACGGACTTGATCCACTGGCCGGCAGGCAGCTGGGCGGTGAGGGTGGTACCCTCCTTCACCTCCAGCGTGCCACGGACATGGCGGAACTCGCCGTCGGACAGGTCGAAGGTGTAGGTGGCGGGGATCAGGTCCACGGTGTTGGTGTTCTTCACCGTGACAACGGTGCCGAACTCACTGGTGAACACCGCCTCGCCGGGGGTGATGGCCTCGCCGCCCATGGTGGCGCTGATGGTCAGCGGCGTGGTCTTGCCCTCCAGGAACTTGGCGTGCTTGTCGATGGCGCTGAACAGCGCATCGTTCAGGGTCTTGGCCGTGGTGTCCGTGGCGGCATAGAAGCCCTTCACGGCGGCATCATAGGCCTCCTGAGCGGCCCTGTAATCCTTCAGGCCGTTGGTAGCGGTGTTGTAGACCGCCATGTTGGCCGCCAGCTTCTGGAGGTTTGCTCCATGGCTCTGGTCCGAGTTGGTGGTGAACCAGATGGCCGTCAGGCCATCCGCCGACTGATCCAGCTTGTATCCATCCTCGTCGTAATGGATGCTGAAGTTGTCGGTGGTGCCATCGACAGCGGTAATGTATCCGCTGTCGATGCCGCTGAAGGTGTGGCTGCTTTTTTTCAGCACATCCTTCACCGTGTCGCCGGAGTGATAGGTGACATACTCCGGTTCGATGAGGAATCCGTTCTGCGTCACCGCCATCAGGGCGATCTGCTGGGTGTCCGCCGCCAGCGCCGCCGAAGGCAGCAGCGACAGCAGCATCAGGAACGTCAGCAGAACCGACAGAAGGCGGTTTCCGAGATGTGTCTTCTCTTTCATCTTTCATACTCCTTTCTGTTCTTTTATGATTCAAATCACCTGACAGGTGAGGAATCTCTGTTTCCAGCGTCTGGCCGCCGGGACACGCTCCCGCCACAGACGCTCCGTCCCCTCCAGCAGTTTCTGCGCCTGTTGGCGTTGGGGCTCCTCGATGGGGTGGTCGCTGAACCAGACCTCCTGCTCCAGCGCCGTCAGCTGCCGGGCCGTCTCGTCGCCCAGCAGGGCCGTCAGGGCCTCCTGCCGCTGGGGGGATGCCTTGCTCCACGTTCCCGGCTGCAAGGCCGTCAGCTGCCGGTGCAGGGCGCTGAGCATAGCCTGACAGGCCGTGCGGCCGTCGGGGTCCTCAAAGCGCCTGCGCTGCCGCTTCAGCCTTCGCCGCAGCAGCACCGTCCGCAGCACCATGGCTGCCAGACACACCAGCACCAGTGCCGCCAAGGCCAGCAGCACGCTCTGGATAAAGATCCGCTGGCTGTGGTCGTCCTGGGGCTCCTGAGAGATGTCGGTCTGGTTCTGTTGGGGCGTTTGATCCTGCCCCGTGTAGGACGTGCCGTTCTCGTTTTCCGCCGGGTCGCCGTCCTCCGGCAGTTGGTAGACGATGTTCTCCTCGTAGCCGGGGACGGTGTCGAAGGGGATCCAGCCCACGCCGTCCAGATAGTACTCCGCCCAGGCATGGGCGGCCCGCTGGGTCAGGGTCAGCTGCGCCCCGTCCGACAGGGCCTCCGCCTGCTGCCGGGTCACCACATAGCCCTCCACATACCGGGCCGGGATGCCGCAGCAGCGCAGCAGCAGTGTCGTCAGCGTGGCATAGTGGACACTGTACCCCTGTCGGGCACCGGTCAGCAGCCACGCCGCCACGTCGCCGGTGGCCGGGGTGACCGTCCCCTCCCGGAGGGTCAGGTTGGCCGCCAGAAAGCGGCTGATCTCCGTCTTGGCCTGAGTGGTGTTCCAGCCCTGACCGGGGGTGAACTGCGCCGTCAGGGCATCGTAGGTGTCCTGCGGCACCGTGAGATAGTGGTCATAGACCCACTGGCGATAGACGCTCTCCCCCGTCCGGTAGTCGCTGTCCGCCTCCGCCTGCGCCAGCTGCTGCTGGAGCAGGTAGCTCTCCTCCACCGGGTACAGCGCCGCCTCATAGCTGCGCTGGGTGGGGTCGGTCATGCCCTCGCCGGTGAGGTCACGGGCATCCAGCGCGCTCTCCAGCCCGTCGCCCCCGCCATAGGGGGTATAGGCCACGGAGCGGCAGGCGCCCAGCACCTGAATGGTCACATGGTTCTCGCTCTCGGCCTCGCCGTTGGCCTTTGCCAGCTGCTGGGCCGGGAAGAAATAGCCGCTTTGCAGGCTATACAGCATCGGGGCCTCCTCCGTCAAGCGGCGGGCCGCCAGCTGCTGCCAGCCGGTGCCGGTGTACTCCCCCGCCACATAGCCCCGCAGATACAGGGGCGTCCAGTGATCCATGGTCAGCCGCAGCGCCGGCTCCTGTCCGGGGGAAAAGGCTCCGGAGCCGGAGATGTCTCCCTCCGGCAGGGGATCGGCGGCATCCTCATAGCGCCAGCGGTGCAGGGCCTTGCCCAGCCGCCGCCCCAGCGCCGTGGGGGATGCGCCGCCGGAGAGACCCTCCGGCAGCAGTCCCATCAGCAGCACCAGCGCCAGCGCTCCCGCCGTGACGGCCTTGGCCCTGCGGCCTATGGCACTGCCCTGCACAAAGCACAGCAGCACCCCCAACAGGAAGCAGGTAAACCACCAGCCTCCCGGCACAAGGTCCGCCAGACGCAGCGCCAGCAGTCCTGCGGCACAGGCAGCCGCCGGCCATATCCGCCAGCGCCGCCGCAGCACAAGGCCCGCAGCAAGGCCCGTTACAGCCCCCACAGGCAGCAGCATCCACCAGACGCTGCCCGCCCCCACATAGGGCGGCGTGTACCGTCCGGTCTGCTGAAAGCGCCACTGACCCCACAAGTCTCCCAGCCCCGCCAGAGCAGCGCTGATGTGGCTCCGCAGCAGTATGCCCGCCGCCAACAGCACCAGCAGCGCTCCGCAGAGGGCAGCCCGCTGCCATTTCCGATCCCACCGCAGCAGCAGTCCCGCCGCAAGGCCCAGCGCCGCCAGAGTGCCCAGCCCCAGCAGACCCGGCACCGATTCCGGGCGCAGGCATTGCCACAGCAGGCCCCATATGCCTGCCAGCAGCAGCACGCCCGCCGCCGCATCCGTGAGGCGCAGAGGCCTGAATGGGGCCGGCATCGTATCAAATTGGAATGAAACAGTCTGTTTTTTCACCAAAAGCTCCTAATTCCACATCCATTTTCCCAGTATTTCCTGCATATCCTCCGGGGTGAAGCGGCACACGCCCTCCCCGGCGCAGGGCTCATCGCTGCACAGCAGCACGACGGCATCCTCCGGCAGCTGCCCGTCCGCCGGAAGCTGGGTACAGCAGTACAGCAGCTTCCCCTCCGGACGCAGCTCCGGCGGCTGCGGCTCCTCCTGTGCCTTGCTTTTCAGCAGCGCCGTCACCGCTTCGGGCAGCTGCTCCTCCCCGGTGATCTCCCGGACAGAGGTGGTCTCCCCACTCCACATGAGTCGAAAGGGCTGATCCACATAGGCCTGACACAGCGACACCACCGCCTCCATCAGGCCGTCCGCCAGACGGGGCGGGGCCGTGCGGCGCTCCACATAGATGGTCAATCGGTGATCCACTGGCTTGGCCGCATCCCGCACCATGTAGCGTCCTGCCTTGGCGGAGAGCTTCCAGTGGATCTGACGCAGACTGTCGCCGGGGACATATTCCCGGATCTGAAAGGTCTCCGTAGGATCGCTGCCCCGGACGTCCGGGGCGTACTCCTCGCAGTCCGTCTGGCGGCTCACGGCCGACACCGGGTCTGCCTCGATGGGGAAGGTATCCGGCATGACGCAGATGCGTCCCTGCACCGTGCAGGGGATCCTCACCGGCAGCACGCCCAGCAGATCCCACAGCACCAGCTCCGCCGCCTGCATCACCAGACAGCCGCAGCAGGCACTCTGCACCTGCCACGCTCCCCGGCCCTGATGCAGGGTCAGCTTCTCCCGGTGCGTCTCTCCGGTAACGGTGTTCTCCACCGATACCGTGAGCCTGCCCCGGCCGAAGGGGACACCCTGCCGCACCTCCGCCGTCACGGAAAAGGGCTTATCCTTCTCCGCCGTCACGGGGCAGGTGAGCCGTACCTGCGACCGCTTCCTTGTCAGCAGCAGTGCAAGCCAGCCCGCCAGCGGCGCCATCAGCCAGCACAGGGCCAGCCACGGGGCAGGCGCCCAAGGCGTCACCAGCCAGCACAGCACCAGTCCGGCCTCCGTCAAAAGCCACAGCAACGTGCTCATGCCCGCCGCTCCGACAGCACCGGCGGCTGGGTCTGTGCCAGCACCTCCGCCACGATGGCCTCCGGTGTGTACTCGTTGAGGCGGGCCTTGGAGGAAAGCATCAGGCGGTGGGCAAACACATACTCCGCCATCTGCGTCACATCCTCCGGCACCACGAAATCCCGGCCCTCTGCGAAGGCTCTGGCCTTAGCCGTGCGGCACAGGGCCAGAGCGCCACGGGGGCTGATACCCAGCTTCAGCAACGGATGGGTGCGTGTCACCTCCGCCAGCCGGGCGATGTAATCATAGATCTGGTCGTCCACATGGACCTGACGCACCCTGGCAATGGCGGCGATCAGCTCCTCCCGGCGCATCACCGGCTCCACCTGCTCCAGAGGCTCCTGCTGGCTGCGCTCCTTCAGGATACGCACCTGACTGCCCACGTCGGGATAGCCCATGCTCAGCTTCATGAGGAAGCGATCCAGCTGGGAGTTGGGCAGATTCTGTGTACCGGCAGAGCCGATGGGGTTCTGAGTGGCCAGCACCACAAAGGGGGCCGGCAGATCGTGGGTCACGCCGTCTACGGTGACATGACCCTCCTCCATGGCCTCCAACAGCGCCGACTGGGTCTTGCTGGAGGTACGGTTGATCTCGTCCGCCAGCAGCAGATTGGTCATCACCGCACCGGGCTGATACACCATCCGCCCCTGCTCCGGCAGGGAAAAGCCGATGATATCCGAGGGCATGGTGTCCGGCGTGAACTGCACACGCTTGGTTTCCAGCCCCAGCGCCTTGGAAAAGGCCAGCGCCATGGTGGTCTTACCCACCCCCGGCACGTCCTCCAGCAGCACATGGCCCTGGGCCAGAATGGAGATCCAGACCTTCTCCACCACGTCGTCCTTGCCGACGATGACCTTCCGCACTTCCCGCAGAATTTTCTCCGTTACTTCGTACATATCTTCCTCCGCTTGCTCCAAATCACCATGCCTGCAGCCACCACTACCACGGCGGCGCCTGCGGCGATCCATACTACGGCGCCGGGGCCAGAGGTAGTCACCTCCGCCGCAACCCGCAGTTCATATGCCTGCGCCGGATCCTCCGGCGTGATCTCCAGGAAAAGCTCCTGCATCCGATCCAGCAGCGCCCCGGCAGCGAACACATAGCTGCGCTCGGCGGCTGGGATGGCCAGATACCGGGTATACAGAGCCTGCACCTCCTCCGGCGTGGCCACCGCCACATCCGTCAGTGCCTCGTTCAGGGCCGTCACCTGCGTCTTTACATCCTCCGGCATCTCCTCCCGGAAGTCATACAGGCTCCGGCGGGCGGCGGACAGCCGCTCCATGGCCTCCTGCGCCAGAAGGGCCTGCTCCGTGGCCATGACATCGGAGCCGTCCGTCAGAATATGGCGGAAGGTGCCGTCGTCCAGCCGGTAGCGCATCAGCCCGTCCACGGCGCTGATGCCGTTTTTCACGAACCGGGCGTCCGTGGCCGGGTCCACTCCCAAGCTGCACAGGGCGATGATGACCTGCGCCGTGCTCTCCAGATTGGCGGCGTCCCAGCTGATGAAATCGCCCTCCGCCGTCTGCTGGTCAGACAGCCACGCCAGCGCCCGGCGCACCACCTCCCGGATGGTCACAGACTCCCCGGAGGTTCCGGTATACGTCACTGTGCTGTTCTGATAGGGCGCCAGCGCCTGCAGGGTCATGGCTGTCAGATCCACGTCCGAGTTCCCTACCGTCAGGCCGAAGCCGCCCTCCGGCTCCTGCGCTGCCACCAGCGCCTGCAAAATAGTGGCTCTGGTGTAGACGGCATCCTCCGGCACGGCGAAGCGGGCGCTGTCCAGAGCGATCAAGCCGAAGATCCAGCCGTTGAGTCCCTGCGTTCCCAGAGATTTGGCGGCGGTGAATTGATATACGCCGTCGGCCAGCAGGTTCACCGACCGACCGTTCTTGTCCCGGCCGAAGGCGGTGGGGTCCGCTCCCAGCGCCAGCGCCGTCAGGGCGGTGCGCTGCCACTCCGTGGCTCGCAAGCGGTCCAAGCCCCCCTGCTCCCGGTACATCCGGGTCACATAGCGCTCCAGTGCCTTGCGGTAAGCGGAGGTATCCCCCTCCGTACCGGCCCGGCTCACGGCGATGGCCACCCAGTCGCTGACGGAGTCTCCCGCCGTCAGCTTGTCGCTTTGCAGCAGTGTCTCCGCCGTGCAGCCCTGCGCCGCCGCCAGCGCATCCAGCGTCTCCTGCCCATAGGCGGGGATCACCAGCACCAGCGTCAGCAGCAGCGCCAGCAGGCGGCAGCAGCCCTTTCTCATTCTATCGTTCATATCTTGCTCCTGTCATAGCATAGTCCGGCAGTCTGCGCCGCCGGGGGAGCCACCCGGCATTGACCGCCGGGATCGGCTCCTGCTTCTGCTCCCCGCAGCGGGAGCAGGTGTATTCGATGTAGCCCGGTGTTCCGTCCTCTCCCGGCTCCGTGCGTCCCGTCTCCACGAAATCATGCCCCAGAGGCGGCACCTCCTGCTGATCCTTCCGATCGCCGCAGACGGTGCAGACGGCGCTGATCTCGCCGGGATGGGTGCAGTCCGGCGCCACTGTCTGTGTCGGCTCACCCCAGACGTGCTCCTCAATGTAGGTGCCGTTGAGCCACTTACCGCAATAGCTGGGTAGCAGACCGTAGCTGCCGCCGGTGGAACTGTATCCGCCGATGTCCTTGCCGTAGGCCAGCGTGAAGCGCAGATACAGGGTATCACCGTCGGTGAGGTAATAGCCGGACAGGCCCTTACCGGCATAGGTATTGCCGCCCACAGAGTACATCCAGCCGGAGCCCTGAGTATAGTCGAACTCGCCCAGACTGTTGTTATCCGTCTGGCCCGTCAGGGTCAGGCCGTCCTGCAGGATCTTGCTCCACAGGTTCTCCGGGATGGCGGGATAGTCCATCATGCCGCCCCGGCTGATGCGCCGCAGATAGAAGCCCACGTCCATGGAGCCGGAGTATTCGTACTCGTAGCCCCACTCCTCCAGCGCCTCGATAACGGCGTAGGAGGCCGGGGTATTCTGGCGAATTTTGTAGGTATACGGCTCCTCCATCACATCCAGTCCCACGGTGGTGGCATCGATGACGATATAGGCCGTGCCGATGACGTCGCCGGTATCCACGAAGCGGTAGAGAATGCGATAGGACACGAAGGCGGAGTTGCCCTCCCCGTCCCAGGCCCGGATGGTAATGGTGTGCTCCACCGTATCGCCCACGATGGGATCCGGGAAGTAGAGCTGATACTCGTACACCGGGCCGCCGGTGGGGCCTGTGATGCGCTTTCCGTCCATCTGCACCTCGATCTGGCTGGCGTAGAGGGGAGAGCCTGTGTAGGCCGTGGCCTTCACCGTCAGGGTGAAGTTGCGGTTGCTGGTCTCCGTCACGCCGTCCAGATTGGTGACGATGGTGGGGGGATGCTCACCGATGGTGGGATGATCCTCATCGGCCTTCTGTGCTACATAGCGGATGGAGAAGCGGACCTCCTCCACCGTGGTGTTCCCCTTCTTGCGGTAGAGGGTGATATGGTTTGTCTCATTCCGCACCAGCTGGGCGGTATAGTTCTTGCCGTCGGCGCTGGTGAGATACCGGCCGTTCATGGGGGTATCGCTGTTTTGCAGCTTCACCTTCAGCGTCTCGCCGTTGGGATTGATGAGATAGGCGTAGAAGGGCAGCGTGTCGTCTGTCAGCTGATTATAGGTGATCTCACAGTTGCTGAGATCCGTGATGATACGGGTGCTGGTATCGTCAGAAGGGCCTGGCTCCGGTTTTACCGGGCCGGGCCCGTCGTTATCCCCTTTGCCGGGGTTATCACCGGGCTGCGGATTATCGCCGGGCTGCTCCGGCTGCTCCGGATTGTCTGTGGGATTCTCCGGCTGCTCCGGGGCATCGGGTTCCTCCTGGGGCGGCTCCTCGTCCGGCTGCTCCGGAGTCTCCGGCTCTTCCGGCGTGTCCTCGTCCTCCGGATCCTCCGGCTGCTCCGGGGCATTGGGCTTCTCCTGCTGGGAGGCGCCTCCCTGTCCCTCGGTGCGGATAGTCTGGGCCGGGGGCTGGGGCAGCGGCTCCGGCTCCTGCGTGGAAAGGCCCATCCCGGACAGCACCAGCAGCACCACCAAGGCCGCCGCCAGCACCAGCGCTCCGCCCCGCCATAGATAGGGTCGAATCTTCTTCATATACTCCTCATTCTCCGTGCCGCCGACTCCCGCAGTGCACGGGAGCAGGCGCAAAAAATATGGTGTCATCCTGCGTGGCAGAATAACACCATAACCATTCCTGGGATCATTCTAACGGCAACAGTAGGTCTCCCGGCTCGCATCTCAAGCGGCGGTCTCCCCTGCCTTCTCAGAAGCACGCTTCCAATGGCTGACTTTCGTCGGCGGGATAGACACCTCGATGCACACGGTGTTGGTCAACGTGGGGCTCGTCCCCGTTCCCTTGTTCAGCTTTGCACCTGACCCCACGGGGCCTTTGCAGCGCATTGCCTCTGTCCGTATCTATTAGAAGATATTATATCCTATCCCATATGGAAATGCAAGGAAAATGCAGAGGGCCGTCGAAAGATTTTCTTGACCTATGTCCGAAATCGTACTAAAATACATTTGTCCGGTTTCGGACATTATTTTTACGGAGGACTTTCTCTTCATGCGTATCCAACTATCCGAGCACTTCACCTATCGAAAACTGCTGCGCTTTACTCTGCCGTCTGTCATCATGATGGTTTGTACCTCCATCTACGGCGTGGTGGACGGTGTTTTCGTGTCCAATTTCGTGGGCTCCGATGCCTTTGCCGCCGTGAACCTCATTATGCCGTTTCTCATGGTATTGGGTGCCGTGGGTTTCATGCTGGGTACCGGTGGCAGTGCGCTGGTAGCGTACACCCTGGGAGCCGGCAGCGAAAAGCGTGCCAACGAGATCTTCTCCCTGCTGATCTATGTGCTGATTGGACTGGGCGCCGTGTTCACCATCGGCGGCATTGCCTTTCTCACGCCTATGTCCCGGCTGCTGGGCGCCGACGAGACCATGCTGCCGGTGTGCGTCAGCTACGGACGTATCGTCCTGCTGGGCCTGATCCCCTATATGCTGCAAAACACCTTCCAGAGCTTTCTGGTGACGGCGGAACGGCCTCAGCTGGGCCTGTACGTCACCATTGCCGCCGGCGTCACCAACATCGTGCTGGACGCTCTGTTCGTGGCGGTGCTGCAATGGGGTGTCGAGGGCGCCGCTCTGGCCACCATTCTCAGCCAGTTCGTAGGCGGCGCCATTCCGCTGGTGTACTTCCTCCGGCCCAACAGCAGCAAGCTGCGGCTGGGCCGCACCTCCTTCCATGGGCGGGCACTGCTGAAGGCCTGCGCCAACGGCTCCTCGGAGTTCATGACCAACATCTCCATGTCGGTGGTGAATATGCTCTACAACTGGCAGCTGATGCGGCTCATGGGCTCCGGCGGCGTGGCGGTGTACGGTGTCATCATGTACGTCAACTTCATCTTCATCGCCATCTTTCTGGGCTATTCCATGGGCAGCGCCCCCATCGTGGGCTATCACTACGGCGCCGGGAACCGGACGGAGCTGCGGGGGCTGCTGCGGAAGAGCCTGTGCATCATTACCGTCATGAGCGTGGTACTGACGGCAGCTGCCCTGCTGCTGGCCCGGCCCCTGTCCCTGATCTTTGTGTCCAAGGAGCCGGCTCTGCTGCCGGTGACCATCCGGGCCTTCTCCATCTACTCCCTGTCCTTCCTAATGGTGGGGCACAACATCTATGCCTCCTCCTTTTTTACCGCCCTCAACGACGGCTTCATCTCTGCCCTGATTTCCTTTGCCCGGACGCTGGTGTTTCAGGTAGCCGCCGTTATCGTGCTGCCCGTGCTATGGGGTATCGACGGCGTATGGGCCGCCGTGGTGGCTGCCGAGACGCTGGCGCTGCTGCTGTCGGCGGCGTGCCTCGTGGGCAAGCGGAAAAAGTACGGCTATGCGTAAGGAGGCGAGGATGTGACCACCATTCAGGAGTTCAACCAAATCGACGGCCGTATCAGCAGTCTGTATCATGCAGCGGCGCTGAAAATGGGACTGTCGGACAGCGAGTTCCGCATCCTGTACACGCTGGCAGTCAATGCGCCTGGCTATCTTCAGTCCGCCTTGCGGGAGGCCACGGGTATGGGCCGCTCCACCGTCAATTCCGCTTTGAAGAAGCTGGAGCGGGAGGGCATACTGACCCTGTCCCCCGGCAGTGGACGGCACACCTGTGTCTCCCTGACGGCACAGGGGCATCGTCTGGCCGATAGAACCGTGTGCCGCCTGATCCGTCTGGAGGACCGTATTTACGCCAGCTGGACGCCGGAGGAGCAGGCTCTGCTGCTGCGACTGAACCGGGACTTCACCGAAAAGCTGGAGGCCATCGTGGCGTCTTTGTAATGGGGCATCCCCCAAGAAGTAAAAAAGGACACGGCAGGCACAGCCTGTCGTGTCCTTTTTTGTGCTTGCTTACCGCACGATCTCGCCGACCTTGGGGTTGCCGGCAGCCTGAGACTCGTCGGTGTCGATGTGCATGGTGGTGACAGCGTCCTTGTTGACACGAACCACCACATCGTCAAAAATCAGCTTACGGCCCTCGCCGCCGCAGGCCACCTTGATGATCTCGCCGTTCTTCACGCCCATCTCGGCGGCGTCGGCCTCGGTGATGTGCAGGTGACGCTTAGCGATAATGACGCCCTCGGTCAGCTCCACCTCGCCCTTGGGACCTACCAGCTTACATGCGCCGGAGCCCTTCACGTCGCCGCTCTCACGGACGGGGGCATCGATGCCCAGCGTGCGGGCATCGGTGGCGGACAGCTCGATCTGATCCATCTTACGCACGGGACCCAGGATGGACACGTTGGCCATCTCCTTCTTGGGGCCCACCACGGTCAGACGCTCGTTGCTGGCGAACTGGCCGGGATAGGACAGGGGCTTGCGGACGGTGAGTTCATAGCCCTCACCGAACAGCTTCTCCAGCGTCTCCTGGGTCAGGTGAATGTGACGGGCAGACGTTTCGATCATAAAAGACATGGTTTTTTCCTCCTAATTGTTGAACATTGGTCCACTATGAAAATCGTGCCGCAGCACGCTCCATACAACGATGCATCAAAGCAGGATGCGGATGCCACCCAGCACCGGCACCGGCCGCTCCACGCCCCGGATGGCCCCGGTAAGGCCCATGCACCACCACACCGCCACAAAGACGGCCCACACCCAGCCCACGCAGGGGATGACCCCCAGCAGGCCGAAAATACCCAGCACCAGCGACTGGTTCAGGTGGAAGCGGCTGGCCTCCCGGTTCCCCGCCAGCACGGCGACGAGCAGACCGACCCATGTGCAGTAGCAGACGATATCTGTGGTGCGCTTATCCATAGAAGTCATCCTTTTCCATATGCTATATGGCATTGTAGCACATTCTCCCCGGTGTTTCAAGAGACAGGGCGCTATAAATTCCCTTGCAATCCCGTAAAAATCTGCTATAATGACAGCATATTGCACCAGTGATATATATTATCCCTATTTATGAGGTCCTGCATCATGTCTGTGAAATTGGAGCTTTATCGTGTATTCAAGGAGGTGGCCGAGGCCGGCAACATCACCGCCGCCGCTCAGGCCCTGTATATCTCCCAATCCGCCGTCAGCCAGTCCATCAAGCAGCTGGAGGGCGAGCTGCAGACCCGTCTGTTTGCCCGCAACTCCCGTGGCGTGGCCCTGACACCGGACGGCCGGATGCTGTACGAGTACGTCCGCAGCGCCATCGGCCTGCTGGAGACCGGCGAGGAGAAGCTGTCCCAGAGCCGGGAGCTGCAGATGGGACACCTGACCATCGGCGCCAGCGACACCGTCACCAGCCAGTTCCTGCTGCCGTATCTGGATCGATTCCACCGGCAGTATCCCGCCATCCACATCCAGATCGTTTCCGGCCGCAGCCACAAGGTACTGGGCCTGCTGCAATCCGGCAAGGTGGATATTGCCTTTGCCAGCACCCCCCAGGAGTCCGCCTCGCTGGAGACGCACCCCTGCTTCGCCACCCACTCCGTGTTCGTGGCGGCGGCGGACTATCCCTGCGACTTCGGCCATGTCTATTCTCTGGCGGAGATCGCCGCCTTCCCCCTGATTCTTTTGGAGCGCAAGGCCTCCTCCCGGCTGTATCTGGAGAAGTACTTCCTGCAAAATGGCCAGCGGCTGCATCCGGAGATCGAGCTGGGTGCACGGAGCCTGCTGGTGGATCTGGCGGCCATCGGCTTCGGGGTGGCGGGCGTCACGGAAGAATTCGTCCACGAAGAGCTGTCGAAGGGTCGACTGCGGAAGCTGGCTACGGACTTCGAGATCCCGCCCCGCAGCGTGGATCTGTGCGTCCTGCGGGACGTGCCTCTGACCCCGGCGGCCCAGCGGTTTGCCGACTTCGTAAAGGATAGCTTATCTCAGCGTTCAGGTGCGCCTCTGAACTGGGAGAACTGACAAATACCGGGAGAAAAACCAGGAAAAGCTTGGTTTTTCTCCCTATTGTTTTTCCCCCGGAAATTGGGCAGAATAGGGTCAATATGGTGGAGTACCAGCGACTTATAATAAAGGAGTGTCGAACGTGGAAGCATTGAAAGAGCGCATCCGCCGGGAGGGCCGTGTCCTGCCCGGCAACATCATCAAGGTAGACGGTTTTTTGAACCATCGGGTGGACACCGCCTTCATGGAGGAACTGGCGGACGAGTTCGCTCGCTATTTTGACGTCAGCAAGATCACCATGGTGCTGACTGCCGAGGCCAGCGGCATCGCTCTGGCCACCATCTGCGCCAATAAGTACGGCGTGCCCATGGTGTTTGCCAAGAAGGCCAAGAGCGACAACATCGAGGGTGGCCTGTACCAGAGCGAGATCTTCTCTTATACTTACAAGAAGAAGGCCACCCTCATCGTGGCGCAGGAGTGGCTGGGGCCGGAGGACAAGGTCCTTATCATCGACGACTTCATGGCTAAGGGCTACGCCATGCAGGGTCTCATCGACATCGTCAATGCCGCCGGCGCCGAGCTGGTGGGCATCGGCGTGGCGGTGGAAAAGGGCTTCCAGCACGGCGGCGACTCCTTCCGGGAGCAGGGCTACAACATCCACTCTCTGGCCGTTATCGAGGAGGCTACGCCCGACCACATCACCTTCCGGGAGGATGATCCGGTATGAAAAAGGTTTTAGTGCTGGACTTCGGCGGCCAGTATAATCTGCTGGTGGCTCGCCGTGTCCGTGAATGCGGCGTATACTGCGAGATCCGCTCCTGGCGGGAGTCTATGGAGAATATCCGGGCCTTCCAGCCTGACGCTCTCATTTTCACCGGTGGCCCCGCCACGGTGTTTGAGCCAAATGCTCCCATGGTGGATCCCGCCCTGTTCTCTATGGGCATCCCTGTGCTGGGCATCTGCTATGGTCAGCAGCTGATGATCCATCTGCTGGGCGGCCAGTGCCGCCGGGCCGAGACCCGTGAGTACGGCAAGGTAGAACTGACTCATAACGGCAAGAGCCCTCTGTTTAAGGATATCCCCGCCACCGCCGTGTACTGGATGAGCCACGGCGTGGAGGTGGAGACGCTGGCTCCCGGCTTCGAGGTGGTGGCCTCCACCGACGGCTGCCGCTGCGCTGCCATCCAGTGCGCCGAGAAGCAGCTTTACGGCGTGCAGTTCCACCCGGAGGTACTCCACACCCAGTACGGCAAGGAGCTGCTGCAGAATTTCCTATACGGCATCTGCGGCTTCACCGCCGAGTGGACCATGGCGTCCTATCTGGAGGAGGCCGTGGCGGAGTGCCGGGCCAAGATCGGCAGCGGCCGTGTGCTGCTGGCTCTCTCCGGCGGCGTGGACAGCTCTGTGGCTGCCGCCCTGCTGCAGCGTGCCGTGGGCGATCAGTTGACCTGTATCTTCGTGGATCACGGTCTGCTGCGGAAGGACGAGGGCGATCAGGTGGAGGAGGTCATGACCCACCAGTTCCATGTGGACGTGCGCCGGGTCAACGCCAAGGACCGGTTCCTCTCCAGGCTGGCAGGCGTCACCGACCCGGAGGCCAAGCGCAAGATCATCGGCGAGGAGTTCATCCGGGTCTTTGAGGCCGAGGCCAAGAAGATCGGCGCCGTGGATTTTCTGGCACAGGGTACCATCTATCCCGATGTAGTGGAGTCCGGTCTGGGCGGCGAGTCCGTGGTCATCAAGAGCCACCACAATGTGGGCGGTCTGCCGGACTGTGTGGACTTCAAGGACATCGTGGAGCCCCTGCGGCGGCTGTTCAAGGACGAGGTGCGGCAGCTGGGCATCGAGCTGGGCCTGCCGGAGCAGCTGGTGTGGCGCCAGCCCTTCCCCGGCCCCGGTCTGGCCATCCGTGTCATCGGTGAGATCACCGATGAGAAACTGGAGATCCTGCGGGATGCCGATGCCATCTTCCGGGAGGAGATGGCTCTGGCGGGATTGAACCGTACCACCAGTCAGTACTTTGCCGTGCTGACCAGCGTCCGCAGCGTGGGTGTCATGGGTGACGAGCGCACCTACGACTATACGCTGGCCCTGCGGGCGGTGCAGTCTCAGGACTTCATGACCGCTACGTGGTCCCGCCTGCCCTATGAGCTGCTGGATAAGGTCAGCGGCCGCATCGTGGGCGAGGTAAAGCATATCAACCGCATCGTCTACGATATCACCTCTAAGCCCCCCGCAACCGTGGAGTGGGAATAACCTCACACATCAAAAAGAGCGCTCTCCCCGGAATGGGGAGAGCGCTCTTTTTGATGCAGGGAATTACTCAGCAACCACAGTATACCAAATGTCGCCGTTGGTCTGAGTCTGAGGCACGACCTTGTAACCATCGGCCACGAAGTTGGTGTGTGCACCCTCGGCCGTGCAGTTGGACGGGTCGAAGTTGATAAATGTACCACCCTGAATGGTGACCTTCGCCGTACCATTCTTGTAAGCGCTGTCCACGCAGTTGATCAAGAAGTTGTAACCGTAAGTCGGGTTGCTGTACGGCTCGCAGGCGAAGGTACCGCCGTTGATGATGAGGGTACCCTTCTGGACCTGCACAGCAGTACCGCCGCCGTAATAGTAGCCGCCGTTGATGGTGAGGGTTGCACCATCATTGACATTGATTCCATAGCCGCCGTTGACGCCGGTATCAATGCCGCCGTCCTTACCGGCGTTGATGGTGGTATCCGCATCGACGATAAGGGCGCAGAAGTTCGTATTGTTGTTGCCCATGTTATCGGGGGTGATGATCTTCTTCTCCAGATTCAGTGTGGTGGGCTGGGAGATGACGATGCGGGCCGCCGCCGTATCCTCAATGTTGTTGGTCTGGATATCCTCGGTAACAGCCACGACGCCGCCGTTGGTCAGAGCCTCCTTCAGTTCCGTAACGTTCACCACAGGGTAAGTGGCGTTGGCGTCATAGGTGTTGTTGAAGCTGTCGCTCTCCACAGTGTCCTGCGTGGCGCAGACGGTGATGGTAATGTCCTTAAGCTCTTTGTTCATGTACTCGTTGCCGGCCCATCACGGCCCAAGTGGATCCAGCGGCCCCAGCTCCGGGTCGTAGGGCAAACACACCACCTCGTATCCCCCGCTGGGACGGCTCCCCGGCAGGAGCAGTCCCTCTTCCCCCAACCAGAAATCGCCGGGGTGCAGGACCAGCCCCCGCTCTTGCGCCGTCTCTCGCAGGCAGCGGCGCCACAGCGCATGGGGAGGGAAGCACTCTCCCAGTCCTACCGGCAGACCATCCGCCCACACATCGCCCCGGCAGCGGTACGGCCACGGCCCCGTGAGCTCCGTGCAGATGCTCACACCATGCTCCGTCTCCCGAACGATACGGCTGCGGAGGGTCGCCGTAGTCAGCGGCAGCATCCCGCCCTGTTCCAAAGCCCTCCGACATCGCTCCGCCAGCTGCGGCAGCAGCACCCGGCGGCCATAGTCCAGCAGCCCCCTGCCCCACGCTGCATAATACCGGCAGAAGGCCCGCTTTCCCTCCCAATAGGGCAGCTCTGCCTCCACTGTCAGCAGCGGCAGCTCCTCCCAAGTCAGCACTTGGGGCGGAAAAACAGGTTCAACGGTCACAGCCACAGCCAGCCCTCCTCTCGTATCCTACCCTCCACTCTATGCACCCCCGGCACCGCAGGTGCAAAAAAGTTTCCGCCGCCCGTTTACTTTCATACGTTACCATGATACAATATGAAAGTACATCCAACAGAAACGGAGGAATGTTCCATGGCGCACAAAACCACCATCGCCACCAAGGAGAAAAACGAGCGACTGTACCGGGCCATTCTGGCTCTGGAAACGGAGGAGGAGTGCTATGCCTTCTTTCAGGACCTATGTACCATTGCCGAGCTGCGCTCCATGGAGCAGCGCTACGAGGTAGCCACCCTGCTCAGCGAGGGCATGGTGTACAGCGACATACTGGAGCGCACCGGCGCCTCCAGCGCCACCATCAGTCGGGTGAACCGGGCTCTCCTCAACGGGACCGGCGGCTACGTCAGTGTGCTGGGCAAGATGAAGGAGGACGGTCATGAGCAGCTATGAGGGGCTTGCGGCGTCCTACGATGCCCTGACCACCGACGTAGGCTACGAGAAGCGGGCGGACTTTCTGGAAAAGCTCTTCCGCCGCAGCCGTATCCCCGTCCACACGGTGCTGGATCTGGCCTGCGGCACCGGCACCATGACGTGGCTTCTGACAGGCCGGGGCTATGAGCTCATCGGCGTGGATGGCTCCGAGGAGATGCTGGCCGCCGCCATGGAGAAAAGCGGACAGGTGGAGGGCATCCCCCCCATCTTCCTGCACCAGTCCATGCCCCAGCTGGATCTTTACGGCACGGTGGATGCCGCCATCTGCTGTCTGGACAGCCTGAACTATCTCACCCGTCCCGCCGATGTGCAGCGCACCTTCCGGCGGCTGCACCTGTTCATCGCCCCCGGCGGGCTGCTGGTGTTCGACATCAATACCGTGGCCAAGCTGGCGGCGCTGGATGGACAGGTCTTTCTGGACGAGACGGAGGACACCTACTGCGTCTGGCGCACGGAGTATCACCGGGGACTGTGTACCTATTACATGGATCTCTTCGACCGCCGCCGGGACGGTGCATGGCAGCGGGAGCTGGAGATCCACCGGCAGCGGGCCTATACCACAGAGGAGCTCACCGGCTGGCTGAGGGCTGCCGGTTTCAACGATATCCGCACTTGGGGCGACGGAAAGCTGCGCCGTCCCACGGAGAACGAGCAGCGGATCTATTTTTCCTGTATCAGAGAGTGAGGTCATTTTCATGAGCGATCATATTTTGCGTGCCATTACATCCGACGGCTTGGTGCAGGCCGCCGCTATCAGCAGCCGGGACCTGACGGAGCGGGCCCGACAGATCCACAAGACCCTGCCGGTGGCCACCGCCGCCTTGGGCCGGACACTGGCCGGAGCCTCCATGATGGGCAACGCCCTGAAGGGCCACGGTGCCAGCCTGACCCTCCAGATCAAGGGCAGCGGCCCCTTGGGTACCATTCTGGCGGTATCCGACTCCGACGGCAACGTCCGTGGCTACGTCACCAATCCTCAGACGGAGTTGCCCCTGCGCCCCGACGGCAAGCTGGACGTGGGTGGGGCCGTGGGACAGGAGGGCTCCCTGACGGTCATCAAGGACCTACACATGAAGGAGCCCTATGTGGGTACCGTGAACCTGCTGGGAGGCGAGATTGCTGAGGACATCGCCGCCTACTTTGTGGAGTCCGAGCAGATCCCCACCGCCTGCGCTCTGGGGGTACTCATCGACCGGGACCAGAGTGTCAAGGCCGCCGGTGGCTATCTGATCCAGCTGATGCCCGGCGCCGGGGAGGACACCATCGCCAAGGTGGAGGGCGGTATCATGGCCGCCGGCAACGTCTCCGCCATTCTGGAAAAGGATCCCGACCCGGAGGCCATGCTGCGGGCGGTGCTGTCGGACTTTGAGGTGAAGGTGCTGGAGCAGGAGCCGGTGGAGTACCGCTGCGGGTGCAGCCGGGACCGCATCGAGCGGGCGCTGCTGTCACTGGGTCGGGACGAACTCTCCGCCATTCTGGCCGAGCAAGGCTCCTGCGACCTGACGTGCCAATTCTGCGACCGGGTGTACCACTTCTCCGGCCCGGAGCTGGAGGGGCTGATCCAGAGCCTTGAGAAAAAAGATTGAAAAAATCTGATTTTCCTGTTGACACGGCGACCGGTTTTTAGTATAATTATCCTTGCCGTTGCGATGGTAAGCCCTTCCGGCGGCAAGGACGGGAGCATAGCTCAGCTGGTTAGAGCACCTGCCTTACAAGCAGGGGGTCACTGGTTCGAGTCCAGTTGTTCCCACCATGATACGGCCAAGTAGTTCAGTTGGTTAGAACGCCAGCCTGTCACGCTGGAGGTCGTGGGT
>ERZ1106964.1038-NODE-1038-length-22327-cov-3.228628_pt1 | contig 22327 bp, 18 predicted proteins | sample MGYA00403682_ERZ1106964 | MGnify/ENA primary metagenome ERZ1106964 (study PRJEB35170, sample SAMEA104062451) | human gut metagenome | biome: human gut; feature: human-associated habitat; material: faeces | place: Denmark | collected 2013-04-10 ...
CCGATGGCGATCTCAAATGCCCTTTCTTCCTCGCTGATCCCGTCCGTATCAAGGGCGGTGGCTATGGGAGATAAGAAACTTGTGAGAGAGCGCGTGGCATCCGCGATCCGGTTCTCCTGTATCGTTGCGATCCCGTCTACGGTGGGACTCACGGTGCTTGCGGGACCGGTAAACAACCTTTTGTTCTCCGGGGATAATTCCCTGGCGATCCGGATGACGATTTACGGTTCCCTTGCGGTGGTATTCTACTCCGTGTCCACGGTCACAAACGCGATCCTTCAGGGCATCGATAAAATGCGCCTTCCGATCTTCCACGCGGTGATCTCCCTGGTGCTTCACCTGATCGCCCTGGAGATCATGGCCCTCGGATTCCACATGGGAATCTACAGTATGGTATTCGCGAATATCCTGTTCGCGCTCTTCATGGTCTTGATGAACGCGAGATCCATCCGGAAGCTTCTCGGCTACCGGCAGGAGATGAAGAAAACGGTGATCATACCGGTGATCGCTTCCGCGGTGATGGGAATCTCCGCTTTTGGTTCCTACCAGCTTGCCCATCTTGCGGTGAAGAGCAATGCGATTTCCACCCTGCTTGCGATGATGATCGCGGTGATCATATACGGTGTGCTGCTTATTAAGCTTGGAGCTCTGTCTGCGGCAGAATTAAAGACGATGCCGGGCGGAACGAAGCTCCTGAGAGTGTTCAGAAAACTGCATCTGATGTAAAGGCGGAACGTGCGGAAATAAACCGGGACAGCTGTCTGACTGCCGGTGCATGGACAGAAATTTGGTTTTTTGTGTTTAAAATAGAAAAGAAAGCAGATAATACTTTCAAAGGAGGAATATTCCTATGAAAAAGTATGTATCCTGCTTTCTTTTCTTTTTCTTTCTGACATCCGCCAGCCTGATCACGCTGTTCCTTATGACTGCGGGGGAGGAAGCCCGGGGAACAGAGGAGGTACAGATGCAGCAGTCTGTGGAAGAGCCGGTCTTCGCGAAGGAGACGGAGGAGATCCATGTGGTCTTAAACCAGGAACAGGTGGAACATGAGACGATGGCGGAGGAGGAAGAACGATATTTTCTTGTTGCCGAGGAAGGATATCTGATCGTATACGATAAGGGAAAGGAGACCACGGATCTCTTTACCCACATGCCGCTCGCAGAATTTCCGGAGGAAGAACAGGAACGGCTGATGACCGGGATCTGGTTTCCGACAATGGCAGAAATATTCAGTTATCTGGAATCTTACAGCAGTTGATACTTGAAATTTTGCGTTCAGGTCGATATACTAATATAAATTGTAACCGTTCGGCGGGATGATCCCCGGATGATCTGTGATCGGGTTCCATGCGCGGATCATCGCACAAATGAACGGTTGCCGTAAATCAGGTACAGGGGAGAGATAGAATGGCGGAAAGTTTCAGAGGACGGAAAGGGATCATCATCGGCGGCGGTGCATCAGGACTTATGGCCGCGATCACTGCGGCAAAACAGGGTGCGGATGTGACGGTCCTGGAGCACACGGCCCGACCGGGAAAAAAGATCCTGTCAACGGGAAACGGCAAGTGCAACCTGACAAACCTCTATATGGATCCGTCCTGCTACAGGAGTGATCAGAGCGGATTTGAAACAGCTGCCATCCGGAATTTTCCACCGTCCGCCGCGACAGCGTTCTTCCGGGAACTTGGTGTCCTGACGATGGACCGCGGCGGCTATATATATCCGATGTCCGGTCAGGCGCAGACGGTCCTCGATGCACTGCTCCGGGGAGCGGACCGTGCGGGAGTCCGGATCATTACGGAATGTGAAGTCCGGAACGCGAAAAGACAGAAAGACCGTTTTTCGGTCGAGACAGACCGTGGGATCTATACAGGTGATTTCCTGATCTTGGCGTGCGGTTCCATGGCGGCGAAAGGAACAGGATCCGACGGAAGCGGCTATGCGCTCGCGAAACAGTTTGGACACCGGATCATCAAGCCGCTCCCGGCGCTTGTCCAGCTGAAATGCGAAGGAAATCTCCTCCCGAAAGCCTCCGGAGTCCGGACGGACTGCCTTGTGGAGATCCGGACCGGGGACGGAAAGACAGCGGCAAAAGACCGGGGAGAACTCCAGATCACGGACTACGGGATTTCGGGCATCCCGGTATTCCAGGTGAGCAGGTATGCGGCGAAGCTTTTGGATCGGAAGCAGAAGGTGTCTGCAGTCCTGAACTTTCTGCCGGATCTGGATGAAGAAGAAGTCCAGGATCTTTTGAAGGAGCAGAGATCCTGCCTTTCGGGGGAAACTGCCGAGACATTTTTAAACGGTATTTTTAATAAGAAACTCGCGTCGGTGCTCTTAAAAGCGGCAAAGATCCGGCCCGAAAGACAGGCGGGACTCTTGACGAAAGAGGAGCTGAACAGTCTGGTTTCTGTGATTCGGGAGTTTGTGATCCCGGTGAAGGAGACAAATCCTTTTGAACAGGCCCAGATCTGTGCCGGCGGTGTCGATACAACAGAGATAGAAGCGGAAACTATGCAGTCAAAACGCGTTCCCGGACTTTACATGGTCGGGGAGCTTCTGGATGTCGATGGGATCTGCGGCGGATACAACCTGCAGTGGGCATGGTCATCCGGATATGCAGCCGGATCTCATGCAGCCGCAGGGGTCGTCCAAGGATACAGAAAAACTGTCCGGGGACAGGAAAAACAGGTGAAATTCTCCGGATCGGAAGGGAACAGAGCCCGGGGAAGACAGGAAAGGAAAAAACATACATATGATCCGGATCAATCAGCTCACACTTCCCGTGGATCACGCGGAAGAGGCGATAAAGAAAAAGGCGGCAAAGCTCTTAAAAATCGATGAATCGGCGATCGGGGAGATCCAGATCGTCCACCGCTCCATCGACGCGAGAAAGAAGCCGAATCTGCTGTTCAGTTATATTGTGGATGTGACACTTGCAGGCGGAAAAAAAGAGGCAGCAGTCATCAAAAAGGCGGCAAACCAGAATGTCCGGGCAGAAGACTCGAAACTATATGCGTACCCGGAACATGGAACGCAGGAGATGAGAAAGCGCCCGGTGATCATCGGGGCAGGTCCTGCCGGGATGTTCGCAGCGCTGGCACTCGCCGAAAACGGCTATGCCCCGATCCTTTTTGAACAGGGAGATGCCGTTGAGGAGAGAACGAAAAAAGTAGAGGATTTCTGGAAAAACGGGGATCCGGCGCTCGATATCCGCTCGAACGTCCAGTTTGGTGAGGGCGGAGCCGGAACATTCTCAGACGGAAAGCTAAATACACTTGTAAAAGATACTTCGGGAAGGAACGGAAAAGTCCTCTCCACCTTTGTGGAGATGGGGGCGGATCCGTCGATCCTTTATGACCATGCACCTCACATCGGGACCGACGTGCTGAGAGAAGTGGTCAGAAATTTGAGAAACAGGATCATCGCCGGAGGCGGAGAGGTCCATTTCCGCTCGGAAGTCACGGAGATCCTGGAGGAAAACGGCAGAGTTTCCGGAGTAAAGCTCGCAGATGGGACCGTGATCGGGACGGAGCAGGTGATCCTCTCTGTGGGACACAGTGCCAGAGATCTTTTTGAGAAACTTGACAGGATGAAGGTCTTTATGGAGCCGAAGCCGTTTGCGGTGGGACTCAGGATCCAGCATCCGCAGGCGCAGATCAACCGGAACCAGTACGGGCTGGAGGACGCCGGAAAACTCGGCGCCGCGCCGTATAAAGTGACCGCGAAGACAACCAGCGGCCGCGGCGTCTACTCGTTCTGCATGTGTCCGGGAGGAATGGTGGTGAATGCCTCATCGGAAAAAGGGCGACTGGCGGTCAACGGAATGAGCAATTTTAAGCGGGACAGCGGCATCGCAAACAGTGCCCTGATCGTGGCGGTCACTCCGGCGGATTTCCCGACAGCCGGTCCTTTGGGCGGCATCGCATTCCAGAGAACCCTGGAAGAGCGTGCATTCGCGCTCGGCGGAGGAAAGATCCCCGTCCAGCTCTACGGCGATTTCGCCGCAAACCGACCGACGGTGGCCCTGGGAGATGTGAAACCTGTGTTCTGCGGGGGATATTCCTTCGCGAACCTGCGGGAACTGATGCCAGAGGCCTTAAACGGAGCGTTTCTTGAAGGGATGGAGCAGTTCGGAAGACGGATCAGAGGATTCGACCGGGCGGACGCTGTCCTTGCAGGAATCGAGAGCCGTACGTCATCACCGCTCAGGATCTGCCGCGATGAGAGCCTTCAGAGCAGTTTAAAGGGGCTTTATCCATGCGGCGAGGGAGCCGGGTACGCCGGAGGGATCACATCGGCGGCCATGGACGGCCTGAAGGTTGCGGAAGAGATCATCAAGCGGTATGCAGCGGTAGGTTAAACTGTAAAAGCGGCAGTGCGCCGGAGAAAAAGGCGGTACTGCCTGATTCCGTTGGAAAGGGGACTTTCATATGACAGAGAGAGAATTATTAAAAGATAAAAAGAGGATCGTGATCAAAATCGGATCTTCCTCATTGACACATGCGGAGACCGGAGACCTGAACCTTGCAAAGATCGAGAAACTGGTCCGCGTCATCAGCGATATGAGAGGAATGGGAAAAGAAGTGATCCTTGTCTCCTCCGGTGCGATCGCGACGGGGCGCCAGACGCTCGGCGGAAAGAAGCCGGAGACGGTTGCCGAGAAACAGGCTTACGCGGCGGTCGGTCAGGCACGCCTCATGATGGTATATCAGAAACTCTTTTCCGAGTACAATCAGACGGCGGCACAGATCCTGATCACAAAGGCGACGATCCTGGACGATACTTCCCGCGCAAACGCGAAAAATACGTTCAATGAACTTCTAAAACTCGGAACGGTGCCGATCGTAAACGAGAACGATACCGTATCTACATATGAGATCAAATTCGGTGATAATGACCGCCTTTCCGCCATCGTTGCGGCTCTTGTCGAGGGAGATCTGTTATTCCTTCTCTCCGACATCGACGGGCTCTATACGGATGACCCGAAGAAAAATCCGGATGCAAAATTTATCAGCCAGGTGGATGACCTGACTGATGAGTTTATGGCGATGGGAAAAGGGACCACAGGAAGCGACGTCGGAACCGGAGGAATGGCGACAAAACTCCACGCGGCAAAGATCGCGACAGAGAGCGGTGCCGACATGGTGATCGCGAACGCAGACGATGTGGAAGTCATGTGGCGCATCTTAAAGGGTGAGGAGATCGGAACACTCTTTAAAGCAAATAAGAGCAGCGAATTTGCGCTGCTGGATTATATCCAGAGTATTCACGCGTAAAAAAGGTATCCCGGCATATTCGGGTGCCTTGCGCAGTCGCTTGCGTCGATCATCATCTTCGCGTGAGTGTGCATCAGATGGCAGGAACCTGCATTCCGGAAGCGGGGAAACCGCAGATCCCGGAAACAAACAGAGAGGACAGAAAATTACATGAAACAGGAACAGATCGACAGAATCAATGAACTTTACCATAAATCCCAGTCCGTAGGACTTACGGATGAGGAGAAAGAGGAGCAGGCGGCGCTCAGAAAGCAGTATGTCGCTGACATCAAGGCAAGTCTCAGAGGCCATCTGAACAACATTTCGATCGTTGAGAAGGACGGCTCCGTGACAGACCTCGGAAAGAAATACGGAAATGTGGGAAACACAGAAAGCTGAGCTCAGAAAAGACATACGGAGCCGTCTGAAAGCGATGCCGGAAGAAGAAAAGAGGATCCTTGACAGGGAGATCGCGGAACGCGTCCTGGGTCTTCCGGAGATTGCAGAAACGAAAGCCGTGTATGGATATGCGTCCCTGAGCTGGGAGGCGGGAACCGGGGAGATTCTGGAGGAACTCCGGGCACAAAAATACATCATCTGTCTTCCGAAAGTTACTGGGGAGACGATGGAGTTTTTTGTGACGGAGTCGGAGCAGGATCTCTCGGAAGGTTCATTTCATATCATGGAACCAAAGAACGGATGCCGAAAAGCGGATGAGACCAGATCAGAAATCCTCCGGACGGCGCCGATCCTGGTCCCGGGAATGGGATTTGTGGAAACCGGTGCCCGTCTGGGAAAAGGCGGCGGATTCTATGACCGGTATCTGGAACAGCATGCCGGTCATATGACGATCGCGCTGGCCTATGAGTTCCAGATCCTCGGGGAGATCCCGGTGGGACCGTATGATAAGAATGTAGATTTGATCGTGACAGAAAAGCGTGTGATCCGGTGCAAAGACCGGGATGCCGGAACACGGATCAGGGAGGAACAGCCATGTTAACAGAAATCGGACAGAAAGCAAAGGAAACTTCCTATGTTCTCGGAAAAATGGGGACAAATTTAAAGAATGCAGGACTTCTGGCAGCTGCTCAGGAGATCCTGGATGAGGAGAACGAGATCTTAAAGGCAAATGCGGCGGACGTTGCGAGAGCGAAGGAGAGAGGAATGGCTCCGGGACTTGTGGACCGCCTGGAACTGAACCATAAACGCATCGAAGGCATCGTGGAAGGCATGCGCCAGGTTGTCGGACTGGACGATCCGGTGGGTGAGGTCATCTCCATGAAAAAACGCCCGAACGGACTGCTGATCGGACAGAAACGCGTCCCGTTAGGCGTTATCGGGATCATCTATGAGGCGAGACCGAATGTGACGGCGGATGCGTTCGCTCTCTGCTTTAAAGCAGGAAATGCTGTGATCCTCCGCGGCGGGAGCGATGCACTGGAATCCAACAAGGCGATCGTCGCAGCGATCCGGAATGGACTGAAGAAGGAAAATATCCCGGAGGATGCGATCGCCCTGATCGAAGATACGAGCCATGAGACGGCGCGCGAGTTCATGCGGATGAACGGATATCTCGATGTCCTGATCCCGCGAGGCGGGGCCGGACTGATCCGCACGGTCGTGGAGAACAGCACAGTGCCGGTGATCGAGACCGGAACCGGAAACTGCCATATCTATGTGGATGAGAGTGCAGATCTCGATATGGCGCTCGACATCATCTTCAACGCGAAGACCCAGAGGATCGGCGTCTGCAATGCCTGCGAATCCACACTGGTGCACCGGAAGATCGCAAAGGAATTCCTGCCGCTCATGAAAAAGCGTCTGGATGAGAAGAACGTGGAGATCCGCGCAGATGAGGACGCCCGCTCGATCGTACCGGAATTTACGGCGGCGACGGAGGAAGACTGGGGGAAAGAGTACCTGGACTATATCCTTTCCTGCAAGATCGTGGATTCCGTGGACGAGGCGATCGCCCACATCAACCACTACAATACCGGTCACTCCGAGGCGATCATCACGAAGGATTACGAGAATGCCCAGAAATTCCTAAATGAGGTGGATGCGGCAGCTGTCTACGTCAATGCGTCCACAAGATTCACCGACGGCTTCGAATTCGGATTCGGAGCTGAGATCGGGATCAGTACCCAGAAACTCCACGCGAGAGGTCCGATGGGACTTCCTGCGCTGACGTCCACGAAGTACATCATCTACGGAGACGGGCAGATCCGGAAGTAAGGTGAAACAACAAGGTTGCATTTTCGGAGAATCTTGGTTATAATCATTCAGGATTGAATTTAGAAATTTGGAGAAACATAAGAATGACAGATAAAAATATCATCGCAGGGGCTCCGACGGAGGAACCGGCGAGGCAGCAGTACTTTATGGAACAGGTGAAAAAGTTCGTGGAGGCGGAGAGCGCGAAAAAAGGACGTCCGCTCACCTGTTTTATCAATACATTCGGGTGCCAGATGAATGCCAGAGACTCCGAAAAGCTCCTTGGGATCTTAAAAGAAGCGGGATATGTGGAGGGAGCCGATGAGAACTCGGATTTCGTTCTCTACAATACATGTACCGTGCGTGAGAACGCGAACTTAAAGGTGTATGGCCGTCTTGGATATCTGAGCGGCGTGAAGAGAAAAAATCCGGATATGATGATCGCACTCTGCGGCTGCATGATGCAGGAGCCGGAGGTTGTCGCAAAGATCAAAAAGAGTTACCGCCATGTTGACCTGATCTTCGGAACCCACAACATTTTCAAACTTGCGGAGCTGCTCTACGAGCGCTTCATGGAAAAGAAGATGGTGGTGGATGTCTGGGAAGGAACCAATGAGATCGTGGAGGAACTCCCGGTCGAGAGAAAATATCCGTTCAAGTCCGGCGTCAATATCATGTTCGGCTGCAATAACTTCTGCAGTTACTGCATCGTGCCGTATGTGCGCGGACGCGAGAGGAGCAGAGAGCCGGAGGACATTATCAAAGAGATCGAAGAGCTTGTGGCTGACGGTGTTGTGGAAGTGATGCTTCTCGGACAGAACGTCAACTCCTACGGAAAGAATCTGGAACATCCGATCACCTTTGCGGAGCTCTTAAGAAGAGTCGAGAAGATCGAAGGACTGGAGCGCATCCGCTTCATGACTTCCCACCCGAAGGATCTCTCCGACGAGCTGATCGAGACGATGCGGGATTCGAAGAAGATCTGCAGCCATTTACATCTGCCGCTCCAGTCCGGCAGCAGTGAGATCTTAAAGCGCATGAACCGGAAATATTCGAAGGAACAGTACCTCGCACTGGTGGAGAAACTGCGCGCGGCGATCCCGGATATCTCCCTGACTACGGATATCATCGTGGGATTCCCGGGGGAGACTGAGGAAGACTTCGAGGAGACGATGGACGTGGTGCGCAAGGTCCGCTACGACAGCGCCTTCACCTTCATCTACTCCAAGCGCACCGGAACTCCGGCGGCGGCCATGCCGAACCAGGTTCCGGAGGATGTCGTAAAGAACCGTTTTGACCGCCTGTTAAAGGAAGTCCAGGATATTGCGGCTGAGGTCGTAAAGCGCCATGAGGGAACGGTACAAAAAGTCCTTGTGGAGGAGATCGATACCCACGAGGCCGGCTTTGTGACGGGAAGACTTTCCAACAACACAGTCGTACATTTCGCCGGGGACGCGTCCCTGATCGGAAAGATCGTGGATGTCTCTTTAGACGAGGCAAAGGGATTCTACTATATGGGTTCCCTGGTTAAATAATAAGGATGAAAAACATGTGACGCCCGGAGCCGAGTGCTTCGGGCGCTGTGGGCATGTTATGGAATAGGAGAAAAGACGTGGGACAGATTTCACCAATGATGACACATTATCTCGAGACAAAAAAGCAGTATCCGGACTGTATCCTTTTTTACCGGCTGGGTGATTTCTACGAGATGTTTTTTGAGGATGCGAAGACGGTTTCGAGAGAGCTGGAGCTGACACTGACGGGAAAGGACTGCGGTCTGGAAGAACGGGCTCCGATGTGCGGAGTCCCGTTCCATGCGGTGGAAGGCTATCTCACAAGACTCGTCCAGAAAGGTTATAAGGTTGCGATCGCGGAGCAGATGGAGGATCCGAAGCTCGCGAAAGGTCTTGTAAAGCGTGAAGTCATCCGCGTTGTGACGCCGGGAACGATCACGAGCTCCCAGGCTCTGGACGAGACAAAGAACAACTACCTGATGGCAGTTGTGTATACCGGAAACAATTACGGGATTGCGACGGTCGACATCACGACCGGCGATTTTTTTGTCACGGAGGTGACGAGCGAGCGGGCGCTTCTCGATGAGATCAACAAGTTCACGCCGTCGGAGCTTGTGTGCAATGAGGCACTCTTCATGTCCGGACTTGATATGGATGAGTTAAAAGAGCGGTATCATTTTGCCGTGACGGCACTGGAGAACCGGTTTTTCTCGGATGATGACTGCAGGAAGATCTTAAAAGAGCATTTCCATGTGATGAGTCTCGAGGGACTTGGACTCGGAGATTATGAGAATGGAATGATCGCATCCGGTGCGGTCCTTCAGTATCTCTATGAGACGCAGAAGAATGACCTGTCCCATCTGACGAAGATTACACCGTACACAACGGGACAGTTCATGATGATCGATACCTCCACAAGACGAAATCTGGAGCTTGTGGAGACTCTGCGTGAAAAACAGAAGAGAGGCTCCCTTCTCTGGGTCCTCGATAAGACAAAGACGGCCATGGGGGCGAGACTTCTCCGCTCCTTTATCGAACAGCCGCTGATCGACAAGACGGAGATCGAGCGCCGGCAGCAGGCGATCGAAGAGCTGAACATGAACTATATCTCCAGGGAGGAGATCCGGGAGTACCTGAATTCCGTCTATGACCTGGAGCGCCTGATGGGGCGGATCAGCTATAAGACGGCAAACCCGAGGGACCTTCTTTCCTTTAAGAATTCCCTGGAGATGCTGCCGTATATCAAAGATATTCTCGGGGAGTTTTCCTGTGAGCTTTTAAAGAAAATGAACGAGGATCTGGATCCGCTGCGGGATCTCTACGAACTCATTGACCGGTCCATCGTCGATGAGCCGCCGATCTCGCTCCGTGAGGGAAACATCATCAAGGACGGATACAGCGAGGAAGCCGACAAGTACCGGAAGGCAAAGACGGAAGGAAAGGCATGGCTGGCGGATCTTGAGACCGAGGAGAAGGAAAAGACCGGCATCAAGAACTTAAAGATCAAATACAACAAGGTGTTCGGATACTACTTTGAGGTAACAAACTCCTTCAAAGACTTGGTCCCGGATTACTTTATCCGCAAACAGACTCTGACAAATGCGGAGCGCTACACGACAGACCGGTTAAAAGAGCTGGAAGACATCATCATGGGCGCGGAGGACCGCCTGTACACTCTGGAATACGATCTGTTCTGCGATGTGCGCGATAAGATCGCTGCGGAGGTCCTGCGGATCCAGAGCACTGCGAAAGCGATCGCGGGCATTGATGTCTTTACCTCCCTGTCCACAGTGTCCATGCGGAATAACTACGTGAAGCCGAAAATCAACGAAAAAGGACTGATCAACATCAAAAACGGCCGTCATCCGGTTGTCGAGAAGATGATCAAAGACAGCCTGTTCGTCGCGAACGACACATATCTGGATAACGGAAAGAACCGGATCGCCGTCATCACGGGACCGAACATGGCGGGCAAATCCACTTACATGAGACAGACGGCACTGATCGTCCTCATGGCGCAGATCGGAAGCTTTGTTCCGGCTGACGAGGCGAACATCGGGATCTGTGACAGGATCTTCACGAGAGTCGGCGCCTCCGATGACCTGGCATCCGGACAGAGTACCTTTATGGTCGAGATGACGGAGGTTGCAAATATTTTAAGAAATGCCACGAAGAACAGTCTCCTCGTCCTCGATGAGATTGGCCGCGGCACGAGTACCTTTGACGGTCTCTCGATCGCCTGGGCAGTCATCGAACACATCAGCAACCCGAAGATCCTCGGCGCGAAGACGCTGTTTGCGACCCATTATCATGAGCTCACGGAGCTTGAGGGGACCATCAGCGGTGTCAACAACTATTGTATCGCCGTCAAGGAACAGGGGGATGATATCGTATTCCTCAGAAAGATTGTAAAGGGCGGGGCAGATAAGAGCTACGGAATCCAGGTCGCGAAACTCGCGGGTGTTCCGGAGCCGGTGATCGCCCGCGCGAAGGAGCTTGTTGAGGAGCTCGCGAGCGCCGATATCACAGCCCAGGCAAAAGAGATTGCCCAGATGAGCGCGTCCCCGCAGCATAAGGCGGTGGCGAAGCCGGACGAGGTGGATCTCAACCAGATGTCGATCTTTGATACCGTGAAGGACGATGACATTATAAAAGAACTCGGGGATCTGGAGCTTTCCAGCATGACCCCGATCGATGCGTTAAATACCCTGTACCGGCTGCAGACGAAGCTGAAAAACCGCTGGCAGTAGCAGGGATTGAAAAAGAAAGAGAGGGAGAGAGACTATGCCGATTCAGGTTCTGGATCAGAGTACGATCAACCAGATCGCCGCGGGCGAGGTCGTGGAGCGGCCGGCCTCCGTGGTGAAGGAGTTAATGGAAAACGCCATCGACGCCGGTTCCACGGCGATCACTGTGGAGATCCGCCAGGGCGGCATCGGGTTTATCAGGATCACGGATAACGGCTGCGGGATCAAAAAGGAAGAACTGCCGTTGGCTTTTCTGCGCCACTCGACAAGCAAGATCCGGACGGCAGAAGATCTTCTTACCGTGTCTTCCCTGGGATTCCGCGGTGAGGCGCTTTCCAGTATCGCGGCAGTCTCCCAGGTGGAACTGATCACAAAAACCTCCGGAAGTCTCACCGGATCGAGATACCGGATCGAAGGCGGTGAGGAGAAAGGTCTCGAGGAGATCGGCGCACCGGAGGGGACCACGTTTATCTCCAGAAACCTCTTTTTCAATACGCCGGCAAGGCGGAAATTTTTAAAGACGGAGGCCACGGAGGGCGCTCATGTGGCGGATCTCGTGGAAAAGATCGCCCTGTCCCACCCGGAGATCTCGATCCGGCTCATCGTGAACAACCAGAGCCGTCTCCACACCTCGGGAAACCACAACCTGAAGGACATCATCTACACGGTCTACGGGCGGGAGATCGCGGCAAACCTTCTTCCGATCGAGGTGTCGACCGGGATCGTGAAGATCTCGGGCTTTATCGGAAAGCCGGTGATCGCCCGGGGAAACCGGAATTTTGAGAATTATTTTATCAACGGGCGCTATATCAGGAGCGGACTCGTCTCCAAAGCGATCGAGGATGGGTACAAGAGCTATATGATGCAGCATAAATACCCGTTCACGCTGCTGCACCTCACGGTGGAGCCGGAGTATATCGATGTGAACGTTCATCCTTCGAAGATGGAGCTTCGATTCAAAGACGGCGAGAATATGTACCGAGTGATCTCGCAGGCGGTTCTCGACGCGCTTTCCGGGAAAGAGCTGATCCCGAATGTGAGTCTTATGTCGGAAAAGGAAGAGCGCGAGCTTGCAAAGGAAGAAGCTGCCGTGGCACGGAATCCGGTGCCGGGGAGCGGAATGAATCCGGTGGCGAAAAACGCCCATGGACCGGAGCCGTTTGAACACCGCCGCATGGAGGCGATGGGCATCCGCGAAGAACGCCCGACCTACGGGGAGAAGAAGCAGGAGAGCAAATGGATCCTGCCTCCGAAGCCGCTCACGAGGGAACTGAAACCGGAGCCGGCGGCCGGACAATCGACCGGACAGACGGCAGAGCATATCATGGCGGGTCTTCCTGGAATGGATCCGGCAGAAAGAAAAGTGGGAGCGCTTCCTCCGGGAGCCGGAATTTCCGGTGCCGTGACAAAGAGTGCTGACTCTGCGGACAGAAAAGATAGTCAGGAAGTACGGTCTGAACAGGACCAGCCGGGAATCACACCCCGGGCGGAAAAAACAAAAGACCTCCAGCCGACCCAGATGGAGATGTTCGACAACCGTCTCCTCTCGGAATCTGCGAGAAAGCGCCACCGCCTGATCGGGCAGGTCTTTGAGACTTACTGGCTCGTGGAATATGACGGTAGCCTCTATATCATCGATCAGCATGCTGCCCACGAGAAAGTGCTCTTTGAGAAGAATTTTGCGTCATTAAAGACGAGAGAGTACACTTCCCAGCTCATAAGCCCGCCGATCATCCTGACACTTTCCCTTCAGGAGGCGGACCTCTTAAAGCGCCACATGAAGGTGTTTACGGACATCGGGTTCGAGATCGAACCGTTCGGCGGAAATGAGTACGCGGTGCGCGCAGTGCCGGACAACCTGTTCTCCCTGGCAAAGAAAGATCTCCTGATGGAGCTCATCGATGGCCTTTCCGACGACAGCATGGGGAAGAATGTGGAGTCCGTCTACGACCGGATCGCCACCATGTCCTGCAAAGCTGCGGTAAAGGGAAACAACGAGCTGTCCTTCGCGGAGGCGGATCAGCTCATCGATGAACTGTTAAAACTGGAGAATCCATATAACTGCCCGCACGGGAGACCGACGATCGTTGCGATCAGCAAATATGAGATGGAAAAGAAATTCAAGAGGATCGTATGATGAAAAAGCCTTTGATCATAATCACCGGGCCGACAGCGTCCGGAAAGACCGCCCTCTCCGTGGAACTCGCGAAAAAGATCGGCGGGGAGATCATCAGCGCCGACTCCATGCAGGTGTACCGCCACATGGATATCGGATCCGCGAAGGTGACGAAGGAGGAGATGGACGGTGTCCGCCACCACCTGATCGACGTTCTGGACCCGTGGGACGAATTTAACGTTGTCGTATTCCAGAAACTCGCGAAAGAGGCTATGGAGGAGATCTACGCGGCCGGGCATATCCCGATCATCGCCGGAGGGACTGGATTTTATATCCAGGCGCTGGTGAATGACATCGACTTCACGGAAAACGACGGGGATACGGGATACCGGGAGGAGTTGGAGCGCCTGGCGGCAGAGAAAGGAGCTTCCGCTCTCCACGACATGTTAAAGGAAGTGGATCCGGAATCAGCGGAGGCGATCCATGAGAACAATGTAAAGCGTGTGATCCGCGCCCTGGAGTTTTATAAAAAGACCGGGACAAAGATTTCCGCCCACAACGAGGCGGAGCGCAAAAAGGAATCGCCCTACAATTTTGCCTACTATGTGCTCAACATGGACCGCGGCCGCCTGTATGAGAGGATCGACCTGCGGGTGGACCTCATGATGAAGAACGGGCTGCTGGCGGAAGTGGAAAAACTGAAAGAGATGGGCTGCACGAGGGAGATGGTATCCATGCAGGGGCTGGGATACAAGGAGATCCTGGATGCCCTGGACGGGACGATCTCTCTGGATGAGGCCGTCTACATCATCAAGCGCGACACGAGACATTTCGCGAAGCGCCAGCTTACCTGGTTTAAGAGGGAAAAAGAAGTGACCTGGGTGGACCAGGGGAACTTTGATTTTGACAGAGAAAAGATCCTCGCGTGGATGTTAAAAGATCTGCAGGACAGAGGAATCGTGATAAAGTAAAAGGAGAAGACATGGAACTTACAAAGATGTACGGAGAGCTTGGAATCTCTGAGAAAGTTTTAAATTACGGAAGAGAGATCGAAAAGAGTCTGCATGACCGCTTTGAGGCGATCGATAAAACAGCGGAGTACAATCAGCTGAAGGTCATCAAAGCCATGCAGGAGGCGAGAGTCAGCGATATTCATTTTGCCGGAACGACCGGTTACGGTTACAATGACCTTGGCCGTGACACGCTGGAAGAAGTATACGCAAAAGCATTTCACGGTGAGGATGCCCTTGTGCGGCCGCAGCTGATCTCCGGAACCCACGCGCTTACCATCGCCCTTTCCGGAAATCTCCGCCCGGGCGATGAGATCCTCTCCCCGGTCGGAAAGCCGTATGATACGCTGGAGGAAGTCATCGGGATCCGTGATTCCGTCGGCTCCTTAAAGGAATTCGGCATCACCTACAGCCAGGTGGATCTTCTTCCGAATGGAGATTTCGACTTCGAGAACATCAGAAAAGCGATCAACGAGCGCACAAAGCTCATCGAGATCCAGCGCTCCAAGGGATATGCGACGAGACCGACCTTATCCGTAAAGCGCATCGGCGAACTGATCTCCTTTATCAAGTCCATCAAGCCGGATGTGATCTGCATGGTCGATAACTGCTACGGGGAGTTTGTCGAGGAACTGGAGCCGACGGATGTAGGAGCGGACATGATCGTCGGTTCCTTAATTAAGAACCCGGGCGGCGGACTTGCCCCGATCGGCGGCTACATCGTCGGACGCAGGGACTGCGTGGAGCGGGCGGCATACCGCCTGACAGCTCCGGGTCTCGGAAAAGAGGTTGGTGCCAGCCTCGGTGTCAGCCAGTCTCTCTACCAGGGACTTTTCCTGTCTCCGACCGTTGTTGCGGGTGCATTAAAGGGCGCGATTTTCGCAGCAAACGTGTACGAGAAGCTGGGCTTCGGCGTCGTTCCGAACGGCACTGAGAGTCGTCACGATATCATCCAGGCCATCACCTTCGGAACACCGGAAGGCGTCATCAAGTTCTGCGAGGGCATCCAGGCGGCAGCGCCGGTGGACAGCTTTGTGACTCCGGAACCGTGGGCGATGCCGGGATACGATCCCGACGTCATCATGGCAGCAGGCGCCTTCGTTCAGGGATCCTCCATCGAGCTTTCCGCCGATGGTCCGATCAAGCCGCCGTATGCGGTATACTTCCAGGGAGGACTTACCTGGTTCCACGCAAAACTCGGTATTTTGATGTCCCTGCAGAAATTAGTCGATGCTGGTATCGTGACATTGTAAATGTGAACTTTTTCTTAACTCATTGTTTTTGAGCCAGAAATATGCTAAACTTCTGTGCATAAAGTGCCGGGACTGCTATGCGGTCCCGGCGATCGGGAGGAATCAACAGTATGAAAAGTAAAAGCTCCTGGGTCCTGCTTCTCCTTCTGCTTTCCGGGATCGTTCTTGGAGGCTTTATCGGAGAGATGACAGCGAGAGTGCCGGGACTTTCCTGGTTAAATTTCGGGGAATCGTTCGGACTGAACGATCCGCTCGTCTTAAACCTCGGGATCCTTGTGATCACGTTCGGACTCAGCATCCGGATCACGATGGCGAGCATCATCGGCGTGATCGTTGCGATCCTGATCTACCGTTTCCTGTAGGAAGATCTGTTTTCCGGGAAACTTCTGTCAGCCGGGGAATGTACGGATGACAAAAAGGGGATATCTGCCGCACCGTGTACCTGGAGAGACCGGAAAGGCGGGATGTCAGTATGGAAAAGAAATGTGGAAAGACGATGAAGGGGCTGCCGGTCTCGGAGCGCCCTTATGAGAAGGTGCTGGAGAAAGGCCCGGCGTCGCTTTCTGATGCGGAACTCCTCTCCGTGATCCTGCGATCCGGGACAAAGAATATCCCGGTGCGGGAGATGGCGGAGGAGATTCTGAATTCCGGAAATCCACCGGGGCTGGCGGGACTCCTCCATGGCGCCGTGGAGGATTATAAAGAGATCCGCGGGGTCGGGGAAGTGAAAGCGATCCAGCTCGCGTGCGTCGGAGAACTTTCGGCGAGGATCTGGAAAACGGCGGCATCAGAAAAGACGGTCGTTTTTGATGCGCCGTCAAAGGTGGCTGCATTCTATATGGAGGAAATGCGCCATCTGGAACAGGAGAATCTGAAACTTCTGCTTTTGAATACAAAGAACATTCTGTTAAAGGATACAACAGTCTCGATCGGAACGGTGAATGCCTCCTGCGCGACGCCGCGGGAGATCTTTATCGAGGCGCTGCGGTCCAGGGCCTGCGGGATCATTCTGCTCCACAACCATCCAAGCGGGGATCCGACGCCGAGCAGGGAGGACTGCCTCTTTACAGAACGTGTCATGGAAGCAGGAAAGCTCATGGGAGTCCCGCTTCTGGACCATATCATTATCGGAGATAATTCCTATGTGAGCCTGAGAGAACGGGGAATTTTTGAAACATGAAAAACAATACGAAATATTTTCTATTTGGACTGTCGCTTCTCTGTATCTGTATGATCGGTATTACGACGATCAGGGGAAGCATCTTAAATCCGCTGCGGACCGCGGTGGGATATGTGCTGGTGCCGATCCAGTCCGGTGTGAACAGGGTCGGCGGCGGACTCTACAATGAACTGAGCAGCGTCGGAAAACTGAAGACGGCTCTGGCAGAGAATGAGACCTTAAAGACGAGAGTGGATGAGCTGACGGAGGAAAATACGAGACTCCGCTCGGAACAGTTCGAGCTGGAGCGCCTCAGAAGTCTCTATGAACTGGATCAGGAATATATGCAGTACCATAAGATCGGTGCCCGTATCATCGCAAAAGACTCGAGTTCCTGGTTTTCTGTATTCCGGATCGACAAAGGATCCGATGACGGGATCAAAGAGGATATGAACGTCATCGCCGGAGGCGGTCTTGTCGGTATCGTCACAGATGTGGGAGCGAACTACGCGACAGTCCGCTCGATCATCGATGACTCCAGCCGTGTGAGCGCCATGGCGCAGCAGTCCGGGGATTCCTGTATCGTCGCGGGAGATCTTCAGCTGTTTAAAGACGGCCGGTTAAAGCTTTCCTATATGGAAAAGGACGATGATATCAAGGATGGCGACATGATCGTCACTTCCAATATCAGCGGAAAATTCCTGCCGGGGATCCTCGTGGGGTATGCGACGGACATCACGGTGGATTACAACGACAACCTGACGAAATCGGGATACCTGATCCCTGCCGCGAGATTCGACAGACTTCAGGAGGTCCTGGTGATCACAGACTTAAAGGATGCGGGGCCGGAGATCAATGAATAGCAATATGAAGCGGATCATCGCGAGTTTTTTGCTGGTGATCCTGGCATTTATCGTGCAGACCTTTATTTTCCCGCTGCTGCCGTTCCTGGCGGTATATCCGAATCTCATGGTGATCCTTGTCTTTTCCTTCGGGTTTATCCGGGGAAGTGCCTGGGGGATGGGATACGGACTGATCGCGGGACTTCTGATGGACCTCTCGTCCGGAGGTCCGCTCGGATTTCACACGCTGATCTTTATCTGGATGGGCTATGTAAACGGAATCTGCACGAAGTATTATTATGAGGACTATATTACGCTGCCGCTGGTGCTTTCAGCGCTGAACGAAGTGTTTTATAATTTCTATCTTTATGTATTCGGCTTCCTGGTGCGGGGAAGATTACATTTCGGCTATTATTTCATCAACATTATCCTGCCGGAGACGATCTTCACCGTGGTGACAACACTGATCCTGTACCGGCTGTTCCTCTATATCAGCCGCAGACTGGAAGAGATGGAAAAAAGGAGAGACACAACGATTGTTTAACGATTTTTCTGAAATTCTGAAAGAGTTTATGAAAAAGCTGCTGTCGTCAAGACTTGTGATCCTGGCGGTGGTATTTGTGGGGCTGTACGCGATCCTTGGCATGCGCCTGTTCAATCTTCAGATCATGGAAGGAGAGCAGTACCAGGAAAACTATATGGCAAAGACGGAAAAAAAGATCAGTCTTGCCGGTACCCGCGGAAATATTTATGACAGAAACGGGAATCTTCTTGCATATAATAAACTGTCGTACAATGTGACGCTTCAGGATAACGGAGATTACAAAAGATCCAACGACAGAAACCGGATGCTCCTGGAGCTTGTCCGGATCTTAAACCGTCACGGCGAGAACGTGGAAGGAGATTTTTCCGTGGGTTATGACTCCTCCGGGAATATGATCTTCACGACCACCAGCGAGGCGGCGAGAAAACGCTTTTTGAGCGACTATTACGGATTAAAAAAGACTGATGAACTGGATGACGCGGATGGAAAATATCCGTCCGATGTGACGGCCAGGGAAGTCTTTGACGCCAGGGTAAAATATTACGGTCTGGACCAGCTGAAGGATGACAATGACAACCCGATCGAACTTACCGATGAGGAAGCTCTCGGGATCATCAATATCCGCTATACGATGGGACTCACCGCGTACCGGAAATATGAGTCCACCACGATCGCCTCTGACGTCAGCAAGGAGACGATGACGGATGTTCTCGAAAACTCCGCGAACTTAAAAGGCGTCGGCATCGAGGAATCAACGATCCGTGTATACAATGACAGCGTTTATTTTGCACCGATCATCGGATACATCGGAAAAGTCTGGGATGATGAGCTCGAAAAACTCCGGGAGACGAATCCGGACTATGAGCTGACGGACCTTGTCGGAAAGACCGGGATCGAGGCATCCATGGAGACGGAGCTTCAGGGAAAGAAGGGTTCCCAGACTATGTATGTGGACAGTATGGGACGGATCCTTGAGGTCGTTAAGAGAACAGAGCCGGAGGCAGGACATGACATCTACCTGACACTGGACCGGGATCTCCAGATCGGTGTGTATCATATTCTGGAGCAGCAGCTTGCCGGTATCATCACGGACAAGCTCGTGAACCGTGATCTTGATGACAACGATTACAAGAAGGCGGCAAATATCCCGATCCCTGTGAAGGATGTCTACTACCAGCTGATCAACAACAATGTCCTGGACCTTGCAGCGTTTTCCGCGCCGGAGGCGTCCCAGACAGAGAAAAACATCTATGCGAAGTACAGCCAGTCGAGAGAACAGATCCTCGCACAGATCCGGAGCGAGCTCACGGATGGATCCGCGAGAAAGATGGCAGACCTGCCGGAAGACATGTTTGCCTACATGCAGTATATCTATACGTTGCTTTCCGACCGTGGGATCATACAGACAGACAAGATCGACCAGGAGTCTGACACATACAACACATGGAAGAACGATTCCATCAGCCTCAGGGATTACCTGTACGACGGGATCGCGGAGAGCTGGATCGACACGACAAAGCTGAAGATCGAGTCCAGATACTCTGATGCGGACAGTATTTACCAGACGATCGTGGAATATGTGATGGATGACCTGCAGAACGATGCGGCGTTCACGAAGAAGATCTTCCGCTACCTTGTCAATAACGGCACCGTGTCCGGAAAGGAACTCTGCCTCGCCCTCTATGACCAGAATATTCTGGCTTACGACGAGAATGAAGTCCAGATGCTGGAGGCGGGCGGAGATGAGTACGCATTCCAGTTTATCAGAAACAAGATCTCCGATATCGAGATCACACCTGCCCAGCTTGCCCTGGACCCGTGTTCTGCCAGTGCCGTGATCACGGACGTCAACACCGGTGAGGTGCGGGCACTCGTGACCTACCCGAGCTACGACAACAACAAGTTCTCCGGAACCGTGGATGCGGAGTATTACAACAAGTTAAATAACGATCAGTCCCTGCCGCTCTTTAACAATGCCACACAGGCACAGAAGGCGCCTGGATCGACCTTCAAGCCGATCATCGCGGTGGCGGCTCTTGAGGAAGGCGTGATCGGGCTGAATGATACGGTGAACTGTACCGGTATCTACAAGGAGATCACACCGGCGCTGCGCTGCTGGATCTACCCGGGACAGCATGGACCTCTCGATGTGGTCCACGGCATCCAGAACTCCTGCAACGTGTTCTTCTCTGAGATGGGACACCGCCTCTCCATGGATGAAAACGGAAACTATTCACCGGAACTCGGTATCGAGAAGATCCGAAAGTATGCGTCCATGTTCGGACTCGATGAGACATCCGGAATCGAGATTGCTGAGAGAGAGCCGCAGATGACGACGGAGAAACCGGAGGCATCTTCGATCGGACAGGGTAAAAACTCTTACTCCAATATCCAGCTTTCCAGATATATCACGGCAGTTGCCAATAAGGGAACGGTATTCAAACTGAGTCTGCTCGACAAGATGACGGATTCCCAGGGAAATCTCTTAAAAGATTTCACACCGGAAGTACGTTCGACCATCGACGTCAAAGATTCCACATGGAACGCTGTCCACACCGGAATGCGCCGTGTAATCTCGGATGGTTCTGCGAGGAAGATCTTCAGTGACCTGGAAGTCGATATCGCAGGTAAGACGGGTACTGCCGAGGAGATAAAAAATGGACACCGCGTCAACCACGCGTTCTTCGTTTCCTTTGCTCCATACCAGAATCCGGAGATCGCGGTGACGGTGAATATTCCATACGGATATTCTTCCTCCAACGCGGCGGCGGCGGCAAAAAATATCTATCGCTATTACTACGGATATACAGATCTGAACTACATTTTAAATAACAGTGCGTTAAATTCTTCAAATGTAGAGATCGGAGACTAAGAATTGCAGCCCGGCAAAATTGCCGGGCTGTAAGGCGTTGACGGACCGGCGGTCTGCCGGCAGGTGACACAAAGGGGGATTTCATGATGAAAGATGCTGTCGTAATCAAGGGAAATAAAGCGGGAATGACGGTTTATCTGGAGAAAGATCTTGATTTTGAGGAAGTTCTCCAGGCGATCGCAAAAAAATTCAAGGCGACGGCAAAATTCTGGGGATCAGCCCAGATGACGCTGACCCTGGAGGGACGGGACCTGACTCCGGAGGAAGAGTACCGTGTTGTGCAGACGATCACGGAAAATTCCGATATCGAGGTGCTGTGTCTTCTCGACACGGACGGAAACCGGACGAGAAAATGTGAGAAAGCACTCAATGAGAGACTGATGGAGCTGTCTTCCCTCACAGGTCAGTTTTATAAAGGGAATCTCCGGGACGGGGACGAGCTGGAATCAGAGGCCAGCATCGTGGTGATCGGTGATGTGGAAAAAGGAGCAAAAGTCAGCGCAAAAGGGAACATCATCATTTTAGGAGCGCTCCGCGGGGCGGCCCATGCGGGGATCTGCGGAAATGAGGATGCGGTGATCGTTGCTTTTGAGATGGCACCGATATCGGTCCGGATCGCGGGACTTTCCCTGAAAAAAGCGGAGAAAGGACGCCATCTTGGGCGCGGTCCGATGATGATCCTCTCTGAGAACGGAAAAGTTGTCGAAGAACCGATCAAAAAGAGCTTTCTGAGTGCGCTGAATTTTATATAAAAGAGGTCCGTATCAGTTTCCTTTTATAAAGCTTTTATAAAATCTA
>ERZ1106964.1060-NODE-1060-length-21903-cov-4.215992_pt1 | contig 21903 bp, 17 predicted proteins | sample MGYA00403682_ERZ1106964 | MGnify/ENA primary metagenome ERZ1106964 (study PRJEB35170, sample SAMEA104062451) | human gut metagenome | biome: human gut; feature: human-associated habitat; material: faeces | place: Denmark | collected 2013-04-10 ...
TCTGCATCTGGATTTTCTCAAGCGGAAAAAGAGGCTTTGCAAGTCCTGAATGGGACTTTCGTATGCGAAGAAACGACTATTACTTTTACTCCATTCGATTCTCCTACACCCAAAAAGAGTACATTGAGTGATGTACCGATTAACTTTTGCGGTACAATGTCTTATAATAGTGAGTATTATATCGACAAATATTATTTCTACATCAACCCGTCAAAAGGAGAGATAAGTGCATTTGCAACACATAGCGAAAAACCAGATTACTTTAATGCCATTATGGGTAAAACGTGGGATTACGAAATTATTGATGCCAACACGATTACATTATTCGATACGGATTTGAGTAATCCCTTTTTTCAGACAGAGACGTATAAAAGGAAATAACGAACCTTTGAAAATCGTTCGCGGAGCGGTCTTCGGTGTCGGGCTGAAGGCCGCTCAAATTTTGGGTGCCAGATTCGTTTGGTTCTGCAAGCGGTTCTGCAAAAAGAATAGAGGACTGAATTTCAGTCCTCTTTGTACCCGGAGCCGCATTTGAATATATTAAATCCCATTAAATAAAAATAGAAGCTAAAATAAATAAAATTGCATTTATTTCATTTATTATCAATAGTATATGAATATCCAATAATTTTACATGAAAAATTTCGATTAAACATTTTTTAGCAGATGTGGGGAAAATGTGGGGAATTTTTCGTATTTTTGCTCTGTCAATCCGGAATCTGGGTACTATGAAAATAACTCTCATCATCAAAAAGAGCGTAAAACGCTATGATACAGAATCGAAGGCGACCATTTACGCACGCCTGCGGGACGGCAGACAGGTAGATATGGTCGCACCGACCCGGCTCACCATCAACCCCAATCTTTGGGATGACAAGGCCGAACAGGTCAAAAGCAAAATCGTTTGCGACGACGAAATGCGTTCCTATTACAACGATGAAGCCCGAAAACTCAAATCCTATCTCGAAAGAGCCTATCAATCCCGACAGACGGCAGAACCGCAAAAAGAGTGGCTGAAAGAGACTTTGGAACAATATTACAATCCGCAAAAGTACAATGTCGAAACGGCCACGGAAGAAACGGCCAAACCGACATTGATCGCATTGTTCGACGAATTTCTCGAAAAGCACCGTCTTTCCGATGTCCGCAAAAAGAATTACCGGGTCATCAAACGAGGATTACAGCGGTATGAACTTTATATCCGGACAACCAAGAGGGGGCAAAAAGCATTCGTATTGGACATCGATCAAGTAACGGCCGACACCTTGCGGAATATTTGGGATTTTTTGGAAAATGAATACCGCTACTGCGCTCTTTACCCGGAAATCTACGCAGCTATCCCCGAAGCACGCACACCGCAACCCAGAGGAAAGAATACGTTATTGGATTGTTTCTCGCGCATCCGAACTTTCTTCTACTGGTGCAACAGCAACAAAAAGACCCGGAACCGACCGTTCGACGATTTCCCGTTGGAGGAATGCACATACGGAACGCCTTATTATATCACGGTCGAGGAGTTGCACAAGATTTACGGCACGAATCTGATGCGGCATCCGCAACTGGCCGTTCAGCGCGACATCTTCGTTTTTCAATGTCTGATCGGCTGCCGGGTGGGTGATCTGCTGAAAATGACGAAATCGAATCTGATCGACGGAGCCATCGAGTATATACCACGCAAGACCAAAGAAGGGCGGCCGCTGACCGTGCGGGTTCCGCTGAATCAGACAGCCAAAGAGATCGTATCCCGTTATAAAAGTCTGGACGGCGACAAACTGCTACCGTTCATCTCCGAGCAGAAATACAATCTGGCGATCAAGCGGATTTTCAAAGCTGCCGGATTGAAACGGTTGGTTACGGTCATAAACCCCACTACTCGCGAAGAAGAAAAGAGGGTGCTTTACGAGATCGCCTCGTCGCATCTGGCCCGCCGAACATTCGTCGGAAACCTGTACAAGCAAGTCAAAGATCCCAATCTGGTCGGAGCTTTAAGCGGACATAAGGAAGGCAGCAAGGCTTTCGCACGTTATCGCACCATCGACGATGAAATGAAGCAACAGTTGGTCGATTTGCTGAAATAATATATTGCTTTTTAGAATTTACTGAAAAGAATCCATATTTTTGTCCTAACAAATTGAGAGCCGCATTATGTTAACACAGAAACAACTGGTACAAATACTTGGCAATCCGGAAAGCTACAACATCGAGATAACGACCTCGACAACCAATATGGACAAATTTTGCCAGGCGATTTGTGCTTTTTCCAATGATTTACCCGGCGATGACAAAAGCGGCTATCTGATTATAGGAGCCGAAGACAACGGGAAGTTATCCGGCCTGCGTGTCGATGATGGTCTACTACTCAAAATGACCAATATCCGCACCGACGGCAATATTCTCCCACAACCGGTAATGACTGTCGAGCGCTTTGTTTTGGAAGGTGGCGATTTACTCGTGGTCGAGGTCAAACCGTCCGAATTTCCTCCGGTCAGATACCGGGGACGTATTTGGGTACGGATAGGTCCGCGCAAAAGCATCGCATCGGAAGCCGAAGAAAAAATATTGATGGAGCGAAGAATCTCTAATATTCGAACGTTCGATGCCATGCCGTGTATCGGAACGACGCTTGCCGACATTGATATAAACCTTGTTCGGTCAGAATTTTTACCAAAAGCCGTAGCCAGTGAAATTCTTGCAGACGATAAGCGCCCTCTTGAAGAACAGTTGGCATCACTCGGATTTTTCGACTTGCGATATAACTGTCCGACGAACGGATGCATTATTCTGTTCGGGGGAAATCCGGGGCGCTATTTTCCGGGAGCTTATGTCCAATATGTCCGTTTCAAAGGTGTGGATCGTGCAGGGGAAATCATCAATGAACACAAGTTCGGGAATAACCTTTGCCATGACCTCATTAAAATAGACGCATTCGTCGAAACGAGTGTGTCGCAAAAACGCCCGATTCCGATTAGTGTTCTCCGGGAAGAAACCGTTGCGAATTACCCATACTGGGCAACGCGGGAACTTCTGATGAATGCGATCATGCACCGGGATTATGAAACGAATGCCCCGATACAATTCTATGAATACGATGATCGTATTGAAATACAAAATCCCGGCGGTTTATATGGAAAAGTCAGTCCGGAGAATTTTCCGAATGTAAGCGATTACCGCAATCCGTTCATTGCCGAAGCGATGAAAATTCTCGGTTATGTCAATCGTTTCAGCCGAGGTGTTTATAGGGTTCAAAAAGAGCTGACGGAAAACGGCAATGAAAAAGCCGAATTCGACTTTTCATTTGTCACGGCATTTCGGGTAATTGAAAAAGCATCGAAACGATATTACGATGCAGGCTTCGGTGCTGAGAGAAACCCACAAGAAACCCACAAGAAACCCACTAGAAACCCACTAGAAACACCCCAAAATATTCGGGAAAGGATCATCTACGAAATCCAAAAGAATCCGGCAATCTCCGGCAGGGAATTGGAAGCGTTATTAGGACGTACCTCGAATAGCATTAAGCATTATCTACTGCAAATGAACAAAGAGGGGATTATCAGTCATGAAGGGCCGACAAAAGGCGGCAGATGGGTTGTCTTAAAAAAGTAGTACAATACTATGGGCCAGCAAGAATACGAGGCTTTCAAAGCGAAGTTACGGGAATGGATGAACACCCACCCCGACGAATACGCCGCATTCGAAGAGGCGATGAACGCCCGTGACTATGCAGGGTGCCAGTCGGTCATATTCCAAGCCATGTCCCTTATCCCCCGGTACCGGCGCCTTATGTCCGCCAAAGCCAATGAAGGACTGTTCGAGCATGTCGATGAAATCGAGCAGGCAGCCCAACAACACGACCTTGCCGGTAAGATCATCCGGGAGTGCGAACAGCCCGGCAAGGATTCCACCCTTCCGGCGATGCTTTGCTGGCTCTACTTCGGCAAGAGTTTCGAACGGATGGTGGAGCGTTGCGAAGAACTGCGGCGTTCGCCCGATCTGGGATTCTTGCAGAAAATGACCATGAGTGCCACGATCAAACTGCTAATCTCCCGCTCCATCAAATTAGAACTGCGCACCAAGCAGGATTGGGATGCCCACCGCGAAGCGATACGGCTGGCCGAAAGCGACCGAGTGCTGGAATGGGCAACGGGCACTCTTCTTGTCGAAGATGCAGGTGAAAAGAGGAAGCCCGGCAGGCCGAGCGCAGCCAGATCATTGGTGGAAATGTTTTCGCCAATTGTCACACATCCCGCTGAGTTGCGAAGAAAGATCGGCGAATACCTCACGAGGAAACACACCCAGACCGACATCGCACGTCTGAAGATCGCTCTCGATGAATTACGCTATCTGGTGGTTCCAATCAATATCAAGCCATTCCGCAATGCCCTGCAAGCAGAATACGGTTCTGACATCCGCATCGTCCACGAGCGGGGCATACAGGAAGCATACAGCCGCCTGACGGAACCGCTGCTCATCGGATCGACCGTCGGCAGCCGGGGCAGCGAAGCCCTTATCATCCGGGAAATAAAAGATTTTCTATCGCAATAAGGCTCGTCAAATTCGTCTTAATACAACGCGAATTAAACGCTTAAATATCGTTCAATCATAACATTATATTTGCGCCGTCGCTCGGATTTCCGGGCGGCGGCGTTGCTTTTCCCTCCGCCGGAATGTTGCGCCTCATAACGGGCGGAAAGCAATGTATGAAAGATTTATTATCCATCCTCCGGGATGCTCCGGGCAGCATCCGGCTGGAGGTAAGCGGCGAGGATCTGTTGGCTTTCTCCAAAAGCCTTATCGACCGCGCCAAAGAAGAGTTGGCCACACAGGTCGCTGAAGCCCGCAAGGAACGATACCTGACCAAAGAGCAGGTCAAAGAGCTATGCGGCATTTGCGACGCGACGCTCTGGCATTGGAATCGCAAAGGGTATCTGAAAGCTGTTAAGGTCGGGAACAAGGTTCGCTACCGCACCTCGGACATTCAACGGATTCTCGGCGAGCGCGATGGCAAATAAGGTGTCAGACAGCGTTGCAGTCCTTGGGAAGCAGTCCCGGAACGAGCGTATCGAGGAGTTCCTGCGGGAGCATTACGCCTTTCGCTACAACACGGTCAAAAGCCGTGCGGAGTTCCGCAGCAGCGACGGCGAGTTCCTCCCCGTGACCAAATACCGGCTCAACTCCTTCCGGCGGGAGCTCGACCGCACCATCGGCATCTCCACCTCGGCGGAGAACCTGCGCAGCATGCTCGAAAGCGACTTTTCCGAGCGTGTGAATCCCGTGCAGGCGTATTTTCATAAACTGCCGCCGGCAACGGGAACGCAGGCCATCGACGAACTGGCCGCGACCGTCACTGTGCGCAACGCCCTGCATTGGTCGGAGTACCTGACCAAATGGCTCGTCGGCGTGGTCGCCAATGCGATGAACGACGTTGGGTGTCAGAACCATGTCTGTCTGGTATTGACCGGCGAGCAAGGAAAGTTCAAGACCACATGGCTCGACAACCTCTGTCCCCGCTCACTCGCCAGTTATCTTTTCACGGGAAAGATCGACCCACAGAACAAGGACGTGTTGACGCTGGTCGCCGAATACCTCTTCATCAACATCGACGACCAGCTGAAGGCGCTCAACAAACGGGATGAAAACGAGTTGAAGAACCTCATCACAGCTCCTTCGGTCAAATACCGGCGGCCCTACGACGTCTACATCGAAGAGTATCCCCACTTGGCGAGCTTCATGGCCTCGGTGAACGGGAACGACTTTCTGACCGACCCGACCGGCTCGCGGCGCTTCCTGCCCTTCGAGGTGTTATCCATCGACATCGACCGGGCGATATGGGTAGACATGGATCAGGTATACGCCGAAGCCCGAACACTCCTGCATAACGGATTCCGCTACTGGTTCGACGACATCGAGATCGAAGAACTGCACCGGGGTAACACCGCATTCCATGTCCAGACCATCGAATACGAAATGCTGCTGAAAGGGTTCGAGAAGCCTCCGGAGCACGCTGCGACCGAATGCTTCATGACTACCGTGGAGATTCTGAACTACCTGCGCAGTTATTCGTCGCTGAATCTCTCCGAGAAACGTATGGGTGAAGCCTTGCGCAAGGCCGGGTTCGAACGACGCTCGAAACGTGTCAACGGAAATCCCGTCTACGGCTGGGTCATCGAGAAGATCACACCCAATCCTTTCGTCTCTTACGGATTGTAGTTACTACGCTACTACACACAGCTGCAAAACATTGAAAAATAATAGATTGGCGTGTAGTAGCATGCAAAAAAATATTCTTACTACATCTTACTACGCTACTACATGAACCTACTACGGTAGTAAGATCATATGGGCTTAGTTGCTACGTATAATGCAATGAATATCAGATTATTGCAAATATGTAGTAAGTAGTAAGGTAAAATCGGCAAACTCCGAAAAAACAAAAATTATGAACGATCTGAAAAATATCAGCATCCGGCAGTTCCTCGCACGGCGGGGCATTCAGCCCAAATACGAACGCAACGGCTACGGCATGTATCTTTCCCCTTTGCGTGAAGAGCGCACACCGAGCTTCAAAGTGGACTACGTGCGAAATCTTTGGTACGACTTCGGACTGGGCGAAGGCGGCACATTGCGCACCCTCGTAATGCGGTTGGAGCGGTGCGACAGCCGCGAGGCGATCCGACGGCTGCAAAACGGTGAAAAAGGAGACACAGGGATTGCTTCTCTTTCACCGGGTATTGGTGAGCCTCTTGGCGTTGGCGGGGTATCGCCGGTCGTGTGTTCGGCCACTGTCCCCACGCTCTGCATCCTCTCCGACGCTTCGCTCCGGCATCCGGCATTGGTCGGTTATCTCGCCTCGCGCGGCATCGTCCCGTCTGTCGCCGCGGCATTCTGCCGCGAGGTCCGCTACGAGGTAAACGGCTGCGCCTTTTTCGCCGTCGGGTTCCGCAACGATGCCGGAGGGTGGGAGCTCCGCTCCGCACGGTTCAAAGGCGGCTCCTCGCCCAAACATATCACCACCATCGACAACCGTTCCGATACGGTAATCGCCTTCGAAGGATTTATGGATTTTCTCGCTTATCTCTCGCTGAAACACCCCGAACGACTGCGCATCGACGCCGCGGTTCTGAACTCGGTCGTCAACCTGTCCAAAGCCATCCCGTTTCTCTCCCGGCATCCGGTGATTCACGCCTTCTTTGACAACGACGAAGCCGGGCGTAAAACGACCTCCGATCTGATCCGTCTTTGCCCCCGCAGCGAGGTAATCGACCAAAGGCATTTTTACAGCGGGCACAAGGACGTAAACGACTATCTGATCGCCCGCATAAAAGACCGACCTAAGACCACGAAAACTATATCCGATAAGCAAGATCACTCTTGTCGGAATGATCTGCAACCCTCGAAAGCAGAAACAGCGACGATTGAACCTCCGCGTCGGAAAGGGGTAAAGATTTAAGGAAGGCAAGGTTGTGTTTTCGTAGACGAAAACTCCGCCTTACCCGGTGGCCGGCGTAAAATCCCGCTGGTCTGAACAAAAAAATGCTTACAACCCACTTATCATGGAAACACCGAAAAAAACATACAGCAAACAGGGCGGACGCCCGAAAGTCGGCATCGGCCGCATCCACAAATACGTCGTCAGCACGCGGCTCAGCCCCGAACGGAAACTCCGCTTTTCGGCCCTCTGCCGCGAAGCAGGACAACCGCCTGCCGAAGTCCTGCGCCAGCTGATCGACCGAGGAACGGTAAGAGCACGGATCACCCGCGAACAACTGGATTTCATGGCCCAACTCAAAGGCATTGCCCGCAACCTGAACCAACTGACCCGGCTGGCCAATGCCAAAGGTCTGGCGGCTGTCAGGGTACGGCATGCGGCGATCGTCACGGCCATCGAAAAACTCCTGAAGCAGATATGCGATGGTCGGTAAGGTAATATCCGCTTCGTCCTTTTCGGGGACGGTGGGTTATGTGATGAAAGAAGAATCCCGGATCTTGGAAGCCGAAGGCATTTATGCCTCCGGAAGTGAAGGACATGGTGCAGGACTTCAAAGACCAGACCTTATTGAACCCACGGCTGAAAAACAATGTCGGCCATATCTCCTTGTCTTTCTCACCCAAAGACGCCCCGCGGATGACCGACGCCCTGATGACGCAGATCGCAAAGGAGTATATGCAAAAGATGGGCATCACCGATACGCAGTATCTATTGGTGCGCCATCTCGACCAGCCCCATCCGCACTGCCATCTGGTCTACAACCGGGTCGGGAACAACGGGCAGACCATATCGGACAGGAACATCAAGATCCGCAACGCCAAGGTCTGCCGGGAGCTGACCGAGAAGTACGGATTGTATCTCGCACCGGGAAAGGACGACGTACGGCGGGAGCGGTTGCGCGAACCCGACAAAACCAGATACGAAATCCACGATGCGATCAAAGGCTGTCTGCCCAAGAGCAAAAGTTGGAACGAACTGGAAGGCAAATTAAAGGAACAGGACATCGGCGTCCGTTACAAGTATTGCGGAAATACCGACCGCAAGCAGGGTATCCTCTTCTCGAAAAACGGCTTCGAGTTCTCCGGATCGAAGATCGACAGGGCATTCAGCTTTACGAAACTCGACAACCGGTTCAACCATATTCAACAGCAGACCCAACACCGGGCAACGCTCTTCGGGAACCTCTCGGCGGCAGCAGGTAATTACCGTTCGGCATTTGCCGGGTTGTTCGGCGGTATGGATAGCGGCGGCACGCACGAAGAGCCATCATCGGTAAACCTCGGAAAAGCAGGCGGGATTCCGCTGCCGCCGGCCGGTTCGCCCGTCGGAGTGTCCGCCGCACAGTTGCAGCGCAAGCCGGGAGAAAGTCCCGAAGAGCATATAGCACGAATCACGGCACTGCTCAACGCCGCGGCCGAGGCGATGGCCATCGCTGCGATGGAGCACCGCCGCAGGATGGAAGAACAGAAAAGAAGAGCCAAAATGAAAATATAACCTTAAAACCGGAAAACCATGAACAACGAAAATAAGATCGATCTCTCGATCGAGATGTATGAAGACCTCAAGGAAACGCTTGTCAAAGCCATCAAAAACGCCAAAGCAGGCGGCACAGGAAACGCAGGTTGGGAGAATACGCAGCTGGAACGGATCGAACGGCTGATAGAGGCCGCGGAACGCTCGCAAGGGCAGATCGCACAGCAGCTCGAACAACTGCAACGGAATACGGCCTTGTCCGGAGCAAAAACCGAGCAGATGCAGGAATTTACCGACAGATACAACACGTTGCTGGCACAATTGGCGGGCAAACTGGGGACAATCAACCACGAGAACCAGCATACGCATACATTGATCGAGCAGGTCGGGCAGGCCGTCGAAGCAGCGGCAATGCCCGAAAACCTGCCTGTGCAGGAACACCGCCACACTTATACGCTCGACATCAAATCCTCGAAAACCGCGCTGGTAATATTCGTTATGGCAGTAATAATTGCCCTCCTTATTGGTTTTATTTACCGGATCTCGGTAAGCAATCAGCAGTTGGCCGCGAACGACCTGAAATACCGCTACGTGAAAATGCGGGGTGAGATCAAGGAAAAGGAGCTAATGGAGTTGGAAACGATATTCAGGGATGAGCAGCACACGGCCATACGCGATACTGTCCGAAACCAAGTCGAGCGGTACGAAGAAGGCGTAAGGCGGCGGGCTGAGCAGCTGGAACAGGCTTCAATTAAAGAGCGGAAAGCGTATAAGCTACTTCAAGATGCAGAGCATCTGAGAAAAAAGTAATTATTCTTAAAATCTCAAATCAGATAAGTATGATTCATAACTGTATAATACCCAAAATACAGGATTGCATTTTTTTTCGTATCGAAGATACCTAACAAGCAAAAATTTGTATATTTGCCGTCGCAAAGGTTTCCGAATCGCCGATTACGCGATGAAGAATGAAAAGGGAATGCAGTGAGAATCTGCGACAATACCCGTTGCTGTGAGTTCCTGTCCCAAACATGGGGCGCAAAAGGTTTTACAATCTTTGCCACTGGCCGCAAGGCTGGGAAGGCGTAAAACCGGAACAAGTCAGAAGACCTGCCGATGCATTTATAAGATTTGTAACCTGCGGGTGTACGGGTGAAAATCAAAACAGCGATTTCCCCCTGCATCCGGCATTCCGGTCTATTACGAGGCTTCCGACAGCCCTGCGAAAGGTGTAAATCCGTTTTGAATTTCTGTTGTGCCGTATCCCGAAAGGATACGGTTGATTTTTTATTTGTCAAACTTAAAATACAACAGGAATGAAAAAACTATTTACCCTTTTGGCAATCGCCCTGTTCGGCGTTGCGATGTGGAGCTGCTCGTATGACGACGACGATTTGTGGAAAGCGGTCGATGACCTCGATTCGCGCATGGAAGCTATGGAGCAAGCCATGAAGAGTGCTAACACCGATATCGATGCACTCCAAAAACTGGTCGATGCTTTACAAAAGAATGTAACTGTGACCTCCGTCATCAAAAATAATGACGGATACACAATTACATTCTCCAATGGTGAAACCGCCTCGATCACCAACGGAAAAAATGGAATTGATGCTCCCGCTATCTCGGTGAAAAAAGATGGCGACGGCCTTTATTACTGGACGCTCGATGGCGATTTCATACTGGTCGACGGCGAAAAGATCAAGGCGCAGGGTGAGGACGGCGCCCCCGGACAGAATGCCGTGTCTCCGAAATTGCGTATCAATACCGAAACCAAGGAGTGGGAAATGTCGATCGACAATGGTACTACATGGACTTCGATGGGTGTCAGGGCTGAAGGAACGGATGGCGATTCGATGTTCGAGTCGGTGGATACGGTCTCGAACCCCGGTATGGCGGTTTTTACGCTTGCCGACGGCGGAAAACTCGAAATTCCCATGCAAGGTGCGTTGAATCTCGCGATTTCCGCAAAGAGAGGCATATTCGTTTACGATGAGACGCAGACCTTTACGATCGAGAGCAAGGGTGTCGAACGGATGACATGGACTAAACCCGACGGATGGAAAGTTTCGGTCGAAGGCAATGTACTGACGGTTGTAGCGCCGGCCAAAGCGAACAGCTATGCAGAAACGGAGGGTGTGATCGCCTTGATCGGAATGGCCGGGAATTCCTCGTGCATGGCAGAACTGACAGTAAGTGCGGCGGATACGCATAGCTATACAATAACCTTCGAGGGTAGCGACTGGGCCAAATGGGTCGCCTGCAATTATAACCCCGGAAAATATTCAACGACACAATTAGGGAGTCCAGACGATTATGCCTGGGTCGATGAAACCACGCAGCTCACTACTGGCCGTCCTACCGGCTTCATGAACGGATGGGGCTATCCTTGGTTCGTATGCTCCTATAATTCCAATTCGCTGGATCAGAGTAAATATGGCAATTATTTATACGATCTGTATGTGTACAATCCCGACGGAGTAGAGGATAGTATGACAGGCGGAGGCCGCAATGGTTCCGATAATTTCCTGACGACATTCGGCTATTTGGATTTTGACTTTCCTTACGGTGATGGACGTCCCATTCTCGAATTTGCAGACAACAAAGCACGGACGATCCGAAGCCTGTACGTCAATTCGACCTGCTATTTCTACTCGGTTGCCACCTCCGGCAACGGACTGTCGCCCGAACTGACCAAAGACGTAACCTTCTACGCTACGGGGTTCGATGCCAACGGCAAAGAAATCAAAACCATTACGATGATTTTCGCTACGCCCGAAGCCATCACGAAAACATGGACAAAATGGGATCTTTCCGAACTGGGGCCGATCGTTTCGCTTCGGCTGAACCAGGCTGGCGGCGCCGATAACGGTTACGGTTACTCGCTGCCTGCGTATTATGCAGTGGATGACATTACCGTCGAGTGGTAGCGTCGCTGCTGCATCATCGATTGGCAGAAATGGAATCTTTCCGAACTCGGAAAAGTCAGCCGCATCGAATTCAACGTCACAGGCGACAGCGATAACGGTTATGGGTTCAGCCAGCCGGCATATTTTGCGTGGGACGACCTGGCGGTGAGGTTCGAATAACCGGCCCTCATTTGCGACAACACCCGGAGTGCCGGGATATGAAAATCCCGGCACTCCGTTAATAAACAAGCGCTATCAAGAAGTGAAAAGAATATCGGTAATTTCAGTACTGTACATCTTTCTCGCCTTCGGCACTACCAATGCTCAAAAGGCCGAAAAAGGTCAAATCCCGGATTCGGTCCGGATACTGGCTATAGACGAGGTGACGGTGCTTGGGAGACAGAACAGGGCGGTCGTCCCGGCACAGATCCTCTCCGGCGAGAAACTGCAAAGGCTCAACTCACATTCCGTATCGGATGCATTGCGCTATTTTTCCGGTGTGCAGATAAAGGACTACGGAGGTATCGGGGGGCTGAAAACCGTCAACATCCGTAGTATGGGCAGCCAACACGTGGGGGTATTCTACGACGGCATACAGATCGGCAATGCCCAGAACGGGACGGTGGACCTCGGTAAATTTTCGCTTGACAACATGGAATTGGTATCCGTTTATAACGGCCAGAAAAGCGACATATTCCAGTCCGCACGCGATTTCGCCTCGGCAAGTGCAGTATATATGGTGACGCGCAGACCTGTTTTCGAGAGCGGACGCAGAAACCGTTTCAATGTAAAACTCAAAGGCGGTTCCTTCGACCTTATCAACGCTTCCGCCCTTTGGGAGCACCGGATCAGCGAAAACCTCTCGTCGTCGGCCAATATTGAATATCTGAACACTTCCGGCAAATATAAATTTCGCTATCATAAGGACGGCGGCTATGACACCACCGAAGTCAGACGCAACGGGGATGTCCGGTTTCTTCGCGCCGAGGCTGCTCTTTTCGGCAAGGTAAAGCGCGGAGAATGGCAGGCGAAAGGATATTTCTACAATTCCGAGCGAGGCTATCCCGGTGCAGCCGTAAAAAAGGATTACGGTATTTCATTACTGAACGAAGACCGGCAGAAAGACCGTAATTTTTTCTTTCAAGGTTCCTTAAGGCAAGAGGTGACGGATCTCTACAGCTATAAAATCCAAGCCAAATACGCCAACGACTATATGAATTACGTCATGCCGCCCGAAAGTACCGTACAACCGATGGATAATCACTATTGGCAGCAGGAGGTTTATATTACGGCTGCCAATCTGTTCGCTTTCACCCCGTGGTGGACAGCGAATCTGTCCACAGATTTCCAATGGAACAAACTCGATGCAGACGGCACCGATATGTTCAATGCGCATTTCATCGAACCGAGGCGCTATACGTTGCTGGGAGCCATAGCCACATCGGTCAACCTCAAACGATTCAGCATGCAGGCAAGCCTGCTTTACACGTATGTACATGACCGGAGCGCTCGGAGGATGGAAACAGCGCCGGATAAAAACGTATTCTCTCCCACGGTAATCGCATCATACCGTCCGTTTGAAAAGATCGGCCTTGATATAAGAGCCTTTTATAAAGAGATATTCCGGATGCCGACCTTCAACGACCTCTATTACGTGCAATTGGGCAACCGGCTTCTGAAGCCGGAATACGCCACACAATACAATGTGGGGGTTGTCTACTCCAAACGATTCGGCAAAGGAGTGCTGTCGACGCTCAATCTTACGGTGGATGCCTATTACAACGAGGTGAAAGACAAGATAATCGCCACCCCGACCTCCAACCAGCTCGTCTGGACAATGGTTAATCTCGGATATGTGGAGATACGCGGTGTGGATGTGACGTTCAATCCCTGTTTCAATATAGGCGGCGTGGCATTGGACACCCGGTTGAGTTATACCTATCAGAAGGCACAGGACTTCACTGAGGAGAAGGATGAAGGTTGGGAGGAAACCGTTATGGACGGATATGGCGACCAGATACCCTACATTCCGTGGCACAGCGGCTCCGTGATTCTTAACGCTTCCTATCGAAAGTGGGATTTTAATTACAGTTTTATCTATACGGGAGAGCGATATATGCTCGGAAACAATACTCCGGTCAATTATATCCAGCCGTGGTATACGCACGATATGTCGCTGTCGCGAAATTTCCCATTCAAACACGCTCAGCTTCGTATCACCGCGGAGGTGAATAACATTTTCAACCAGCAATACGAAGTGGTTAAATGGTATCCCATGCCGGGAACCAATTTCAAGATTATTCTAAGTCTTACATTATGAAGGGATTTTATTTAAAATGGCTTACAGTCTTCATCGGCATTCTCATCCTTGCGGCTTCCTGCCGCAAGGACGATCCGGTATTACCCTCCGAGCCGACCTTGGTGAATCCGTGGGAACAGGTTACTGGCGATATATACGGATTTTTTCTGCTCAACGAAGGCAATATGGGAACGAACCAGGCTTCGCTCGACTATTACGACTATGAGACAGGCGTTTACACGCGAAATATTTACGGCGAACGCAACCCTTATGAGGTCAAAGACCTCGGCGACGTGGGAAACGACATTCAAATCTACGGTGACAAACTCTGGGCGGTTATAAATTGTTCCAATTATGTCGAGGTAATGGATGTCAATACAGCCAAGCATATCACCAAAATAGCTATCCCCAATTGCCGCTACCTTGCATTCAAAGATAAATATGCTTATGTGAGCGCTTATGCAGGCCCCGTACAGATAGCACCGGATGCCCGGATCGGATATGTGGCCAAAATCGATACGGTAAGCCTTCAGGTCGTCGATGAGTGCATTGTAGGTTATCAGCCCGAAGAGATGGCCATTGTGGGCAATAAACTCTATGTCGCCAATTCCGGCGGTTACCGTGTCCCGAATTACGACCGTACCGTGTCGGTTATCGACCTGAAAACTTTTACGGAAGAGAAAAAAATAGATGTCGCTATCAACCTTCACCGGATACAGCCGGACAATTACGGCAACCTGTATGTTTCTTCCCGCGGAGACTATTATGAAATACCTTCCAAAACATTCATAATCGACACCTCAACTGACGAGGTTGCATACGAGTTCGAAGACCTACCCAATACACACATGACCTTGTGTCGGGATTCGCTGTTCCTTTACAGTACCGAATGGAGTTATCTGACAAACGATTGGACGGTATCCTATGCCATCGTAAACACGCGCACACGGGAGATCGTTACGCGCAACTTTATCAAAGACGGCACCGAAAAGCGTATCCAGACACCTTATGGAATCGCCGTCAACCCAAACACCGGAGAGTTTCTGGTTACCGATGCCAAAGACTACGTCCGTGCCGGAACCCTGCACTGCTTTGGGCCGGACGGCATACGAAAATGGTCGATAAGCACCGGGAACATACCGGCACATATTGTTTTTACACATAAAAAATTGCAACCACTGGAAGAGTAACTTAACACACTTGAATATGAAAAAAAATTATGAGCGAATCGTTTTATTGCTTCTATCGGCGTTGCTTTCGGTTGGATTTCTTGCCGGGTGCAGCGACGCTGATAACGGAGACGACGGTTATCTCCTGAAAAAGGAAGACATCTCTGTGAACCGGCCCGACGGGGGATTTAAGGCTCTGGTCAACGAGCCTTTCCGGATCGAAGTGAAAAGCGTTTCGGATGAGGGCGTTTCCTATGAATGGTCTCTCGGCGATTCGAAAATAGCCGATTCGAAGAATCTGGAATACACCTTCACTTCGTTGGGAACATTCACCCTTACGTTGCATGCTAGCCAGGGAACGACCACCTTCGACTATGATTTCGAGGTCAAAGTAACCACCGATTACATACTCAAAAAGGAAGATATAACCATTGAAGAACCCGAAGGAGGATTTAGAGCCAAGGTCGACCAACTGTTTCGGATAGAAGTAACCAGCGTGTCCGACGACGGTGTCTCTTACTTATGGTTCGAGGATGAGGAGCCGGTCGCTCAAACCAAGAATCTTGAGCACATGTTTTCACATGGCGGCGCTATCGGCTTGAAATTAACAGCATCGCAAGGGGATATCTTCTTTGATTATTATTTCACTGTTTTTGTCGAATATGCTCCAATCGACCCGCCTGCGGAAGGGGCGAATCCCTATATCACCAAAGTCTTCGACTACATGCCGGCAGTCGGACAATTTACCAATACGCTGCCGCTGTACGAGGAGGGGGATACGCAGGAGACAATGAATCAGAAAGTATTGGACGCCATCGGCAATAATAAACGCGGAATGATCACCCTCGGCGGATTCGGCGGCTACGTAACGGTCGGTTTTGACCATACAATCCAGAATGTCGAAGGCTTGCGAGACTTCCGGGTTTTAGGCAATGCCTTTTATGCAAATGCCAATCCCAATCCGGATGCTCCAGAGGGCGGAAGCTGTGAGCCCGGAGTAATTATGGTGGCCTATGATCCCGACAATCTCGGACCGGACAACGTACAATGGTATGAAATACAGGGCAGCGCCCATGTGGATCCTACCAAGGAACCGTGGTATGAAATGGCGAAGGTCAATGGTAACGATGTAAACATTTACTTCGATTACCGGATAACCTATTACCGTCCCGACAGCGAACCGACATCGAGAGACGAATGGGATACGTATATAAAATGGGAGGATAATCAGGGAAATTCCGGCTACAAAATGAAAAATCAGTATCATTCACAACCGTATTATCCGCTTTGGGCCGGAAATACGCTGTCGTTTACAGGCACATGCCTGCCTCAGAATGCCATTGACGAAAGTGGTTCGGGAACCTATTTCGTTCTTTACAAATTCCGCTATGGCTATGCGGACAATGAAATCAACAGCTATGACGACTCGTCGATCGATATAAGCTGGGCTGTCGATGCGAGCGGAAACAGCGTCAACCTGCCGGGAGTCGATTATATAAAAATATACACCGGTGTCAACCAAGAGAACGGTTGGCTTGGGGAATGTTCGACCGAAATAATGGGTGTGGAAGACCTGCATTTGCTCAAAGAGGAAATACACACAAGGCGATAAAGACCGAAATAACAGGCAATTCAAGTTTTCTGAACTTCGAAAACTCATTTCGATTTACAAATAGTTAATCGGCGGCGGGCCTTTTGATCGCGGTGAACCATTGCAAACATTCCTGCATTTAAATCCCGCCGCCGTTCTTTCACATCTGTCTGCGAGAACCGGAAAAATAGAGATTAGTAGCACGTTGTCTGCCATAACAACGCAATACTCCGGTTTCCACAGACAGATTTTTGCTGATTTGCATTTCGAAAACAATAGAAAATTTTTACAGCAAGCACAAAAATTGAAAAAATGGTCTTATCAAATATGCTTTGTTTTAATTCAACCAACGGATTACACAAAACAAAAGTAATATCAACATTTGGTTTTCGCATTCAACCATTTCTTCTCTGCGGGGAAAATGCGGGGAAAACCCGAAAATTAAAAATCGCTTAACCTGTCATAATCAACAAATTAAGCGATTTTACTGGTACCCGGAGCCGGGGTCGAACCGGCACGACATTGCTGTCATTGGTGTTTGAGACCAACGCGTCTACCGATTCCGCCATCCGGGCATTTCCGCGAGCGTTACACGGCGAATCGGGTGGACAAAGATAGGTGATTTTCGTAACTTTTCAAAAAATACGGCTATTTTTCGAAAAAGGCCCTGATTTTTTTCGCCTTTGCCGCCCCGACCAGCGCCGAAAGTTCTTCGATGTTGGCCGCACGGACCTTTTCCACCGTGCGAAAATGGCGCAGCAGGGTCTGGAGCGTCTTGTCTCCGACCCCCTCGATCTGCTCCAGTTCGCTGTGGATAAACGCCTTGCTGCGTTTCTGCCGGTGGAAGGAAACGGCGAAACGGTGCACCTCCTCCTGAATGTGCGCCAAAAAGTGGAACAGGGGCGAAGTGGGACGGATGCCGACCAGCACGGGCGGAAAGCCGCAGAGCAGTTCGGCGGTGCGGTGCCGGTCGTCCTTGGCCAGTCCGGCAATGGGGATGTCCAGCCCGAGCCGCTCCAGCACCTCGTGAATGACTCCCATCTGCCCCTTTCCGCCGTCGGCGATAATGAGGTCGGGCATTTCGGCCCCTTCGGCCATCAGCCGCGTATAACGCCGGAAGACGACTTCCCGCATCGAGGCGTAGTCGTCGGCTCCCGTCACGGTCTTGATGTTGAAATGGCGGTACTCCTTGCGGGAGGGTTTTCCATCCCGGAACACCACGCACGAAGCCACCGGATGAGCGCCCTGCAGGTTGGAGTTGTCGAAGCATTCGATGTGCCGCGGCTGTCTGTCGAGGCGCAGCTCCTTTTGAACGGCATTCATCAGCCGCTCGGTATACCGTTCGGGATTCTTGATTTCGAGGTTTTTCAACTGCTCGGCGCGGTAGATGCGGGCGCTCTTCCGCGAGAATTCCAGCAGTTCGAGTTTCTCCCCGCGCTTCGGGACCGTGAAAGTCACGCCTTCGAACAGCAGCGTCGTCGAGGGCAGCAGCGGCACGATCACCTCGCGGGAGAGTTCGCCTCCGGCGATGTTTTCGACGATGTGCTGGATGGCCAGCGTCAGCATGTCGCGCTCGTCGCCCCCGACGCCCGTCGAGAGTTTCACGGTCTGCACGCCCACGACCGAACCGTGGCGGATGCGCACGAAGTTGCACCAGGCCACGTCGTCGTCGGGCAACAGCGAGAAAACGTCGACATCGACGATCTTCGCGCTGACGATCACCGACCGTCCGGCATAGTTGTCCAGGGCGTCGAGCCGCTGTTTGTACCGCTGCGCCAGCTCGAATTTCAGCTCCCCGGCCGCACGCGCCATCTCCCCTTCGAGGTATTGGCGCACGGGACGCAGGTCGCCTTTCAGCACCGAAACGACCATGCCGACCAGCTGCGCATACTCCTCCTCGGACTGCCGCCCGACGCACGGGGCCTTGCAGTTGCCCAGGTGGTATTGCAGGCAGACCGTATATTTATCTTTGGCGATCAACTCCGGGGCGAGGTTGAGTTTGCAGGTCCGCAGGGGGATCACCTCGCGGATGAAGTCGAGCACGCTGCGTTGCATCATCACCGATCCGTAGGGGCCGAAATACTGCGACCCGTCGCGCGTCAGGATGCGCGTCGACTGCACGCGGGGAAAGTGCTCGCGCCGCACGACGATCCACGGATAGGTCTTGTCGTCCTTGAGCAGGATGTTGTAACGCGGCTGAAGGCTCTTGATCAGCGAGTTTTCCAGCAGCAGGGCGTCGGTCTCGCTCCCCACGACGATATGGCGGATCTCGACGATCTGCTTCACCAGCACACGCACCTTCGCGCTGTGCTCCTTCGACTGCACGAAGTACGAAGACACCCGCTTGCGCAGGCTCTTGGCCTTACCCACATAGATGATCGTCCCCGAGCGGTCCACGAACTGGTAGACGCCCGGCGACAGCGGCAGCAGGGCCACCTGCTCCTTGAGATCCGGTTTTTCCGTTTCAGCCATACGCCCTGCAAATTTAGCAAATATATTGCAAATCGGAAAGTCTATAAAAAGGTCGCATTTTTTGTTTAATTCGTCCGAAAATCATATCTTTGCACATCGCTATTTCACTACACGCCAAGCCTATAAGAAAACTTATCCTCCTGCTCCTGTCCGGCATGCTCTCCACCGCATGCGTGGACAAAGATTACGACCTGGGAAACATCGACACCGACAACATCGCCATCGGCGACGAAGGGTCGCAGTTCCGCATCCCGCTGGTCAAGGTGCTCGTCTCGAAGGACGAGATCAAAAACAACGGCGGCAACATCGAAGAGATCTTCCGCGAAGCCGACATCTGGTTTCCCTCCCAGCTGCCCGACGGCAAATTCGTCGACCTCGTCAAATTGCAGGACAAAGACGATCAGACGTACGTAAACACGCTGCTCCGAACGCTGCGCGAGGAGATGCGGACCAGCGACGCCAAACTCGCATCGGTCGTCGATCTGGTTTGGGACAAATACGCCGCGGAATTTCTGTTGCTTCTCAACCTGACGGCTCCCGACGAGCAAACCTTCAAGACAGCATTCAAAACCGCCTACCGCAACGACGCATCGCTGCGCGAACGGCTCGCGGACGAAGTCAGCGCATTGGCCCGCACCTACCTGACCGGCTCGCTCGGAATAGACCAGCTCGAATACGAAGTCGGCCATATCGACATCAGCAGCGACATAGTGGACATGCTCGCCGACAACCTCGACCCCGAGGGCACGCCCAACGCCAGAAACACGCTGTTCCTCTACGGCCAGATCACCAGCGGGCTGCCCCTTTCGCTGCTCCTCGATCCGAGTTTTTCGCCCACGGAGATCACGTTCCAGGTCGGAGTCGGCGCAGACAAGGCATCGAACGACATTCCCCAAACGCAGCTTTTCGCCGAAGACCTGCGGCAGATCGTCGAGGGCATCACGATCCGGATTCCCGTGACGCTCACGGAATACTATCCCGGCAAAGGATTCAGCGACGACCGGTACCAGATCGTCATCAGCCTGAGCCTGCTCAAGAACGGAGGACTGAAACTCGACATCTAAACCGCACTCCATTATGAAAAAAATATACACCCTCATCGCGGCGGCGCTTCTGGCGACCGGCGCCGCAGCCCAGAACCCCACGGCCTATTTCATGGAGGGTTCGACCTTCCGCAGCCAGTTCAACCCGGCTTTCGCGCCGCTGCGCGGCTACGTCAACATCCCGGCCATCGGCGGCGTGAACATCAACGTGGGCGGCAACATCGCCGTGGACAACATCCTCTTCTCCCGCGACGGCAAGCTGGTGACGCTGCTCGACAGCTCCGTGTCGGCCGCCGACGCACTCTCGGGCCTCAAGCAGAACAACCTGCTGGGCATGGACTTCCGCATGAACGTCATCGGATTCGGCGCCTTTACCAAAAACCACAAGAATTTCTGGTCGTTCGACCTCAACGTGCGGGTCAACGAAGACGCCAACCTGCCCTACTCGCTCTTCGAATTCATCAAACTCGGCAAGGAGGGCCAGATCCGCAACTTCGGCACCTCGACGGACTCCTACCTCGAGGCGGCTTTCAGCTACTCGTTCCCGCTGATGGACGACCGCCTCTACATCGGCATCCGCGGTAAGTTCCTCGCCGGACTCGCCCGTGCGCAGGTCACCTACGACCGCTTCGACATCTCGCTCCGCGAAGACCGCTGGGCCGTTCTCACCCAGGGCACGCTGGACCTCACGGCCGCCGGGGCCAAAGTCGAAACGGGCCCCGACAGCGAGACCTTCGAGATCGGCGATCTCGACTTCAAACCCACCAAACCCGCAGGATACGGCTTTGCCCTCGATCTGGGCGCCACGTACGACATCCTGCCCAACCTGCAAGCGTCGCTGGCCGTGACCGACCTGGGATTCATCAGCTGGAGCAAGAAAAACTCCGTCATGGGCGTCTCGACGCAGGAGACGGAGTTCACGGGCGCCACGGTTCCGGAAAACGCCTCGGAGCCGGTTCCGGATTTCGACCTCGAAATGCTGAAATTCAACCAGGTCGACGGGCGCAGCACGACCAAGATGCTCCGCGCGTCGGTCAACGCCGGACTCGAATACGAAGTGTGGCGCCACAAAATCGGCATCGGCCTGCTCTACACGGCCCGCGTCTGGAAATACAAGACCATGCACAACATCACCGGATCGGTCAATTTCCACCCCGTGCGCTGGTTCACGGTGTCGGGAAGCTATTCGGTGATCGACAACCGCGGCGGAGCCGTCGGCCTGGCGCTGAACCTCTGCCCCAACTGGATCAATTTCTATCTGGCAACCGACGTGCTGACTTCGAAGCACACGCCGCAGTGGGTTCCCATCAAGCAGAGTTCGATGAACGTAACGCTCGGCCTGGGCATCCCCATCGGCAAGCGGAGCCACCGTATCGCGGCCTACGTCCGCGAAGGCGACAGACGCTGACCCCACCCCGCAAACAAGCAAATTCCCGGCTCGATGAGCCGGGAATTTGCTTT
>ERZ1106964.1104-NODE-1104-length-21145-cov-4.238454_pt1 | contig 21145 bp, 18 predicted proteins | sample MGYA00403682_ERZ1106964 | MGnify/ENA primary metagenome ERZ1106964 (study PRJEB35170, sample SAMEA104062451) | human gut metagenome | biome: human gut; feature: human-associated habitat; material: faeces | place: Denmark | collected 2013-04-10 ...
TCGCTCAAGGCGAGTATTATAATATCAAATCCCCGGACAAAAGTCAACTGTTTTTTACATATTTTTTCATTTCTTTTTACATGTTTTGCGATATCATCACAAGTCCAGCCTCAAAACGCCATATATTCTATATTGTGTATTCAATTAACGCAATATGATGTTTCATCATGTCCCGTAAGAGAAAAAAGCAGGAGCAGTCAAAAGCTGCTCCTGCCATATTCCAAATGGGTTTCTACTATAATATTATGAATTACTTCCGTCAAGCGTAAACCAGAACTCTACACCATTCTCCCAGTTCTTCACGCCATACTGCTGGTTGTGGGCATCCATGATCGCTTTTACAATAGAAAGACCAATTCCGGTTCCGCCGTAGGCACGTGTTCTCGCCTTATCTACCTTATAGAACTTCGTCCAGAGATTCGGAATCGCATCCTCAGGGATCGGGGTTCCAGTATTAAAGACAGATATGCGGACGATGCCGTTTTCCGGAATCATTTTGATAATGATCTTTTTCTCTCCATCGATATGGTGGATTGCATTGCTCAGATAGTTTGTGACTACCTGCTCGATTTTAAATTCATCCGCCCATACATAAACCGGCGTCTGAGCATCAAAATCCACCTGAATCTCATTCTGTTCGAGCAGGATCTTTGACGCGTTCACAACGCCGCGAACCAGTTCCGTCAAATTGAAACGATCCATCACCGGCTTATCGTTTCCGCTTTCCAGAGAAGACAATGTCAGAAGCTGCTTAACCATCTTGTTCATCTTGTTGGCCTCATCAACAATAACATCACAATAGTAGTCGCGGCTTTCTTTCTCCTCGCCCATTCCTTCCTGAAGACCTTCCGCGTATCCCTGGATCAGGGCGATCGGTGTCTTTAACTCGTGGGAGACATTTGCGATAAAGTCTTTACGCATCTCATCGATCTTTGTCTTCTCTTCGATGTCCTTCGTGAGCTGGTTATTTGCCGACTTAAGCTCCGAGATTGTTTCCTCCAGACGCTCCGACAATGTGTTCATACTGTTTCCAAGAACCTGAATCTCTTCCATATCATGTTTTCCAGACTCATACTTCGCATTAAAATCGAGATCTGACATGCGCTCCGAGAGATTCGACAACTTATAGATCGGCATCGTGATCTGTTTCGCCACCAGATATACGACCAGAGCACCGATCAATACGGCGATCATTCCCACATAGAGCAGAAACTGATTCGCAAGACGAACACTCTCGCCAATACTTGACAGCGGTGCACTCATGATAAAGGCAGTGCTATTATCGGAGAAGAATCCCCAGCTCTCTAAGTACATGCTCTCCCGCTGAGGATCGTATGTCTTCTGGATCTTATACTGGTCGTTTTCCTCCAGAATCGTGTACTTGGCCTTTGCCCAGCCGAAAATATAGCGGTCAATGCGGTCCTTTAAAAACTTCGTATCACGGGATGTTGAATAGACCGTCGCATCCTCCGTGCTGTTGTCAATGATCAGGACAGAAACATTGGCGCTGTCGCTGAAATTCCGGATCAGGCGCTGCAAATTTCCTTCCGTGATATTTCCGTCAGCATCCTTTTCTCTTCTCATGGCGTCTTCGATGGAAATCCCGTTTTCCTTGTTCTCCTCGATCCGGGAGTCGATGGCCTCGTAGGCACCATTCAACGCCTGTACCTTCTTTGTTACATAGAAATCTTCCAGATACCACTTATTGACGCCCCAGATCACCGCCAGGATCACAGCGATCAGACCAATAAACGTGACCGTCAGTCTGGATCGTATCGATTTCATCATCCATCCACCTCGAGTTTATATCCCATGCCCCAAATAGTCTTGATATTATCGCCTTTCGGACCAAGTTTACTTCTCAGCTTCTTTACGTGGGTATCGATGGTTCTCGCATCTCCGAAATAGTCGTAATTCCAGACATTATTCAGAATCTTTTCTCTCGAGAGGGCGATTCCTTTATTTTCCATAAAATAGGTAAGGAGTTCAAATTCCTTGTTGCTGAGATCCACCGGCTTTCCATCCACAGTCACCTCGTGGGCATCCTTATCCACGCGGATTCCATCTGCCTCCAGAATCTCACCCGTTGATGTACCGCTGCCACGACGCAGGATCGCCTCAATTCTCGCCACAAGGATCTTCGGGCTGAACGGTTTTGTGATATACTCGTCAACGCCGAGTTCGAATCCAAGAAGCTCATCCCGCTCCTCGCTTCTCGCTGTCAGCATAATGATCGGAACCTGAGAGTAGCGTCGGATCGTCTTGCATGTCTCCCAACCGTCCATCTTCGGCATCATGACGTCTAAGATCACAAGACTGATATCTTTCTCCTTAAAGAAAATATCAATAGCCTGCTCGCCATCTCCCGCCTCCAAAACGCGGTATCCTTTAATCGTTAAAAAGTCTTTGACGAGCTTTCTCATTCTCTCCTCGTCGTCGACCATAAGTATTTTTACTGCATCCATTGTCTGTACCTCCATATATTTTACCTGATGCACTCCGATAAGAACAGAAGCGTATTCCAACACACTTGAGATATTAACCAGTCGATTCGGTGCTACCGGCATCATACATGTGTGCATAAAAATCCCACTTATCATCAGCTATATTTTAGCAGATAATAAGTGGGATTTCTATAAGTTCACGAACATTTCACAAAGGCAGTTTCATGAAGGCGGGAGAACTGTATTATTCTCCTTTTGAAGCCGTCACTCTATCTCTAGGATTGAGTGCTACTCTGAAGATTATATAATCTTTTCCATCTTTGTCTTTCCATGTTGTCACAAATATAGATGTTCCATCTGTTCCCTTATTTTTCTGATAATCAATTACACAATTGGAATAATTTCCTATGTAATAGCCATTAATCGTTTTACCGATTATTTCATGTTCTATAACTTCATCAAGTTTTCCTGTAAAACCATTATACGAAAATCTCTGTTTATTGAATTCCTGAAAATTTCTTCCCCCTGTATATATAACAGCAGTAATAGGCTGACTCGATTTTACATTTGTATTCACCTGTTCATTGATGTATTGTAACAGCGATGGAATCAGCTTTTCATCATCTGCTTGGAATACCGCGCCGCTTTCAAAGTTTTTCTTAGCTCTCTCCATATTTTTTTCATTACTTGTTTTTATTTCTTCTATTCGTTTAGATTCCTTATTTTCCCTTTTCTGCACCTTTTCCTCTATAGATTTATCACCTTCTGGTATATCTTTATAATAGTAAGCTGACGACGTATCCTTATTTTTATATTATTTTATCTAGCACAACAGGTTAATTTAACAATATTGAATGCATGCTCAATTTCAAATACATATTTTACATCAAGTCCACAAGCTTTTCCTAATGACATAAACGCATTTGCGAAACCTCCACAGACACATCGTCTATCTATAAACGCACCATAAGATGACTGATTATACGGTTCTTGCGCATCATATGTCACATTGTCAACAAGCCAATCGTAAATCTTTCGTGCCTTTTGATCCTCCGTCATTGAATTATTAATATTTTTACTTTTCCATTCTGAAATAAAAGCATTTACGCGCTCCTTTTGCTTAGCTCCCAACCAATAATTGTCAGTTCCGGTTTCATAATATCTTTTGTATTCCAAAATATGTTCAGCTGTAACAGAGTTCGCTTTCGGATACATAATACTTCCAATCGCCATGTTACTATAGCCTAAATTATCCAGACTAAATTCTATTCCGTTATATGTTTTAGGTTCCAGTGTCCCTGTTCCATCCACAGTATAAGTCGTATCCCCGGAATTTACATTCATCGTAACAACTTTTCCATCCTGTGTTCGTGCACCATTGGCATCCACCGTCTTCTTATCTGGTGTCTCCGTAGACACATACAGCCAGCCACTCTGGTCAAAGCAGTAATTCTCCGCAATTCCATCCCCGTCTCCATCGATCCAGCGCCATCCATTTGTTGCGTAGGTGCCATTGTCCTCGTCATACCACCATTTACCGGCATTTGCTCCAGTTCCCTGTTTCCACTGTCCGGCATATGAGGAAAATGCCAGTCCCAGGCTCAGCAGTGTGGTCACTGCTGTTATTTTCAATACCTTTTTCATATTTCTCTCCCTTTGTTTCCAATATAGCAAATGGAAGCGTCCGCGCAGTTTTTCTGCACAGCGCTTCCATTATTCAGCGTCTCTTTATTATCTTTATTCTTCGTCCCTCTTCTCAACGATCGCAATATCGAGATCCTCAAGCTGCTTCGGATCTACCGGTGCCGGAGCTTCCATCATAAGACAGGACGCGTCTTTTACCTTCGGGAAGGCAATTACGTCACGGATGCTGTCTGCACCTACCATAAGCATAACGACACGGTCGAGGCCGTATGCGAGACCAGCGTGCGGCGGTACTCCGTACTTGAATGCGTCAAGCAGGAAGCCGAACTGCTCTCTTGCTCTCTCTTTTGTGAAGCCAAGAACTTCGAACATCTTCTCCTGGATATCATCCTGATGGATACGGACGGATCCGCCGCCGAGCTCCGTACCGTTTAATACGATATCGTAGGCTTTCGCGCGGACTGCGCCCGGATCAGTGTCGATAAGTGGGAGATCTTCCTCCATCGGCATTGTGAATGGGTGATGCATAGCGACGTAACGTCCCTCCTCCTCGGAGTACTCTAAGAGCGGGAACTCTGTTACCCAGAGGAACTTGAAATCGTCTTTCTTTAAGAGGTCTAACTGTCTTGCGATCTCAAGACGGAGATTTCCTAATACATCGAATACGACTTTATCTTTGTCAGCCGCGAAGAACAGAAGGTCGCCCGGCTTACCGTCCATCGCTTTTACAAGAGCATCCAGTTCTTCCTGCTTCATGAACTTTCCGAAGGAGCACTTATAGGAACCGTCCTCATGGATCGCAAGGTATGCAAGCCCCTTTGCACCGAATCCCTTTGCGTACTCAACGAGAGCGTCGATCTTCTTTCTCGGCATACCGGCCTGTCCGTCTGCGTTGATACCACGGACAGATCCGCCGTTCTCAAGAGCGCTCTTGAATACAACGAACTCGCAGTCTTTTACAACATCAGATACGTTCTTTAATTCCATGCCAAAACGCATATCCGGCTTATCGGAACCGAAACGGTCCATAGCCTCGCGCCATGTCATACGGAGGATCGGAGTCTGGACGTCAAAGTTGCAGATCTCCTTGAAAAGTTTCTTTAAGAGTCTCTCGTTGACCTCGAGAACATCCTCAACATCCACGAAGGATAACTCCATATCGATCTGTGTGAACTCCGGCTGACGGTCCGCACGGAGGTCCTCGTCACGGTAGCATCTTGCGAGCTGGAAGTAACGGTCCATACCGGAACACATCAGCAACTGTTTTAATAACTGCGGAGACTGCGGAAGAGCATAGAACTCACCCGGATGTACACGGCTCGGTACGAGGTAGTCTCTCGCGCCTTCCGGTGTACTCTTGATAAGAGTCGGTGTCTCGATCTCAAGGAAACCTTCATCAGCAAGGAACTGGCGGACCATGGTTGCCACGCGGCTTCTTGTCATGATGTTTCTCTGGAGATCCGGACGGCGGAGGTCAAGATAACGGTATTTTAATCGAAGGTCTTCCTTCGTCTTGCTGTTCTCCTCGATCGGGAACGGCGGTACCTCGGACTCGGAGAGGATTCTTAAGGATTTCGCTCTCATCTCGATAGTACCTGTCTTTAAGTTCGGGTTTGCCGCGCCGGAACGCTTCTCGATGGTTCCGACAACCGCTACTGTGAACTCACTTCTTAATTTCTCAGCTTTCGCGAAGCTCTCAGCTCCGCAGTCGCTCTCCTCAAAGATAATCTGGATAATTCCGGAGCGGTCACGAAGGTCGGTGAAGATAATGCCGCCTTTGTTTCTGCTCTTCTGGACCCATCCCATAAGTGTCATTTCCTGGCCTACGTTTGCCTCTGTGACTTCAGCACAGCGGCAGGAACGCTTTAAGCCTGCCATTGATTCTGCCATGATTTTCCTCCTGATACAGCTGGAATATTTAAAAACATACCCGCTGAATGTTATTGTAATTTCAAGTCGAACATCCGTGAGATTACTCACCACTTAAAAGAGGTGGGAGTCTTCTCGACTGAGATAAAACTGTCCTTTTCCCGGTCTTAGTGCTTTAAGTCCTCTTTATAGAATTCCTTAAACTCACTGTAGCCTTCTTTTCCAAGCTGTTCCTTCTGGAACTTCTTATTCTTGTTCATCTGGGCTACAAGGACGATCTTTCCCTCCTTGCGGGCAGTCATCGCCTCTTTCATAATGGAAGCAAGCTTCTCGGAGCTCATTCCCTTTTCGAAGAGCCACGCTTCCTTCTCATTTCCGCCCGGAACTGTAAATCCGTTGTCTAAAAGGATCGTAACGATTCTCTCAAAGCCGATGGAGAAACCACAGGCCGGTGTATCCATTCCTGTGAACTTTCCGATCATCTTGTCATATCTTCCGCCGCCCGCTACGGAGCCGCCGAATCCTTCCATTGATACTTCAAAGATGGTTCCGGTGTAGTATCCCATTCCACGGACTAAGGTCGGGTCGAACGCAAGTTTGAAGCTTCCGTCAGAAACATCGCCGACTGTCTCCATGATCTGCGCAAGATTTTCAGCGGCGCCGTCCTCCAATACACCCGCAAGGATCTCTCCCATACGGCGGACACCTGCGGCATCGTTTGTTGCCTGCCCCATAAGCTCTAAGTATTTATCGGCCGTCTCCTCGGAGTAGCCGTTTTCCATGAGCTCCGCCTTTACGCCATCCGTACCGATCTTGTCCATTTTATCGACGGTGATGAATACCTTATCGATATCTTCCTCCGGGAATCCGCTGTATACGGCCATCGCACGGAGAAGCTTTCTGTCGTTGACGCGTACCTCGAAGCTGTTGTCCGGGCAGATCTTCTTTAACGCGGTCGTCGTCGCAAGGATCAGCTCGATCTCAGCCTGGTTCGTCGCATCACCGAGAATATCGATATCGCACTGGACGAACTGCCTGAAACGGCCTTTCTGCGGACGGTCTGCACGCCATACGCTGCCGACCTGGAGTGCCTTGAACGGGGACGGCAGGTTTGCAGAGTTATTGGAATAATATCTGGATAACGGAAGTGTCAGATCGTAGCGGAGTCCGCCGTCTGCCAGGTCGTTTTCTGTCTCTGCTGTCTCGATGTTTAATTTCTCGCCACGCTTTAAGATCTTGAAGATCAGCTTCTCATTGTCGCCGCCCTGTTTGCTAAGGAGGTTCTCAATGTGCTCCACGCACGGAGTCTCGATCGCGGAAAATCCGAAGCCGCGGTAAGTCTCTTTGATCTGGTTCAGCACATAATCCCGGATCTGCATCTCTGCCGGGAGAATATCTTTCATGCCGGTAACCGGCTTTTTCTTTAATGCCATAAAGGTACCTCTGTTTCTCTCTTTATCGCGCAATTTCACGCCTACGTTCACCATAATACGCTGATTGCCTTAGGTTTTCAAGGGTTTTTTCTTTCCTTAATAAAAGTATTATATTTTTCGGACATGGATAAGTCAACTTATTTTGTGAGTTTTTCCCATCCCTCAGCGAAAAGATCGTTACCGTACACGGGTAGGAATTTTCTGAACTGAAAATTCCGTACAGTACAGTGGTGGTAGTGGATTTTGCCGATTTGGAATGCGAAGCATCGGCAAAATCAGTTACTGTTTGCGCAAGGCGTGAACAGTAAAAGGATTTATGTGCCGGGAAGAGAGCTTTTGACGGATCAAAATAACAGCAAATACGAACAGCAGCACAGCGGAGACAGTTTCCCGGAGATGATGAAAGAACGCGGGCTGTGCAAAAAGGGAGAAGGAAATGAGTTACTTAAAAACATTGCTTATCATCTGCCCGATCTTCTTTATTTCGGGTATCATTGATTCCATAGGCGGAGGCGGAGGCTTGATCGCACTGCCGACATACTTAATGATCGGGCTGCCGGTCCGTTCGGCTTACGGCTGCAACAAACTGCAGGCGGGTCTCGGAAATCTGGTCTCGGCGATCAAGTATTTTAAAAACAACATGGTCGATCTGAGGATCGCACTGGTCTCAGCCATCACGGCGATGACGGGGGCATGGATCGGAACAAAGATCATCTTTCTCCTTCCGGAGGAGAGCATCCAGAAGGCCATCACGGTGGCACTTCCGGTGATCGCCCTCATCATGGTTTTCAGAAAGACAGATGCGAGAAACGTGATCATGAGAAGCGAGATCTCAAAAAAAACCGTTGTACAGGCATTGATCGTCGGCGTGATCATGGGATTTTACAACAGTCTTTTCGGACCGGGGATCGGTACCGTAGCGATCATCGCATTTACGATGATCATGCACTATGATGCGAGATGCGCGTCCGGTAACGGTAAGGTCCTTATCGTACTTACGAACGCCATCGCTCTTGTAAGCTATGTGAAAACGGGAAATGTCGCTTACGAGATCGCGTGTCCGGCAGCACTCTGTGCTATTGCAGGAAACCTCGTCGGCGTCAATCTGGCAATCAGGAAGGGTGAGAAGATCATCAAACCGGTGATGTTAGTCGTAGTAATCCTCACTGTGATCAAATTTGCATGGCAGAATCATCTGTGGGGTTAAATGCATAAAATTCAATAAGTTTTACCTGTTTTTGTTTACCCATATAAAAGGGCTGGTCTTACTGTGGACTGGCTCTTTTTATGTAACAGGAAATTCCGGGGAATTCTCTGTTGCACAAAAGGCACGAACGTGCCAAGGATGCGCACAGGGAAGACGGCCGGTATATTTGCAGGGGCTGGGCTCCTCAGGGGTTGTTTTTAAGGCAGGAATGAGATAAGATAGTGTTAAAAGAATTCAGGAAAGAAGTGGAAAAACTATGTATGATGAGTTAACAAAAAATGATATAAAGAAGATGGAAGAGGAGATCGAATACCGGAAACTTGTGGTCCGGAAAGAGGCGATCGAGGCGGTAAAAGAGGCGAGAGCCCAGGGCGACTTAAGTGAAAATTTTGAATATTATGCAGCGAAGAAGGACAAGAACAAGAATGAGAGCCGGATCCGGTATCTGGAGAGAATGATCCGGACGGCGAAGGTGGTCTCTGATGAGTCAAAAGACGATGAGGTCGGCCTCTACAACACGGTGGACGTGTATTTTGAGGATGACGATGAGACGGAGACCTATAAGATCGTTACGACGATCCGCGGAAATTCCTTAAAGGGACTGATCAGTTCCGAGTCCCCGCTTGGAAGGGCACTTCTGGGGCATAAGGTCGGCGACCGGGTACATGTGCAGGTGAATGACAGGGCCGGATATGACGTGATCATCAAGCGTCTGGAGAAGACCGTGGATGACGGAAGCGACGCGATCCGGAGTTTTTAAAAAAGACATTTTAAAGAAGACAGAGAGGTTGAGTATGAAGGATTTTAAAGTGGCGGGGTTTCCGCTGCCATTGTATGTCCTCATCCTGGCGCTGACGGCGGCATGTATGTTTACGGGCTGTGTCCCGAAGAGTCTGGTTCCGGCGTTTTTAGTGCTGATGGTATTCGGTGAGGGCTTAAATGCGATTGGAAATAACGTGCCGGTGGTGAAGACGTATCTCGGAGGATCTGTGATCTGTATTCTCGGTTCTGCGATCCTCACGGCTGGCGGGCTGATCCCCGAGCAGACGATTGAGACGCTCGATTATTTTGTCAATGACAGTGGCTTCCTGATCTTTTATATCGCGGCGCTGATCTGCGGCAGTCTCTTTAATATCGACAGGAATCTTCTGCTCAGGGCTACTGTGAAGCTTCTGCCGGTGGCGGTGATCTCTCTTTCTATGGGAATTCTGCTTTCAGGAATTATGGGGATCATCCTTGGGGAAGGTTTCTGGGGCGGGATCCTTTATATCGGAGTGCCTATGACCAGCGGCGGAATGACAGCGGGTACAGTTCCTCTTTCTGCCATGTACTCCCAGGCGCTCGGCGTGGAAGCGGCGGATGTGCTGACAAAGATGGCACCGGCCACAGTGCTTGGAAACTGTGTAGCGATTATTTTTGGCGGTCTTTTAAACAACTTCGGAAAAAAACACCCGGAGACGACCGGAAATGGTGTATTGGTGAATGATGGAAAAACGGTGAAAAAGACACCGCCATTGAAGCCGACATTTGCGTCTTTATGCACCGGGATGATCATTGCGTTCGCCTTTTATCAGCTTGGCGCGATCTTACACAGGTTTGTTCCTGTGATCCCGACGTATGCGTGGATGATCATTGCGGTCGTGCTTGTGAAGGGAACCGGCATCATGTCCGAAGAGCTGGAGGATGCGGCGAGAGAGTGGGGGCAGTTTGCCATTAAGAGCTGGACGGCGGCGGCACTTGCGGGGATCGGTTTTACCCTGATCGATCTGAATACAATTTTAAAGACTCTGACACCGTTATATCTGATCACGGTGGTGCTCATCGTGGGGATCATCACGTTTACGGCGTCAGTTCTTGGGAAGCTGGTTGGCTTTTTCCCACTGGAATCAGCCATCGCAGCGGGGATGTGTACGACAAATATGGGCGGTTCCGGCAATGTAGCTGTTTTGAGCAGTGCGCATAGAATGGAGCTTCTGCCGTTTGCACAGATCGTTACAAGATCCTGCGGAGCGCTGATGCTGACGCTCGGAGGAATATTAGTGCAGATGGTGGGATGACTTCTTTTTTAGAACGGAGGAGGTTTGCTAGAAATGGAAATATATCAACTTCGATATTTTGCATATGCTGCGAAATATGAGAATATTACGATGGCTGCACAGGAATTGCATGTATCCCAGCCTTCTATCAGTAAAGCGATTCAGGCGTTGGAACGAGAATTGAATACAGAATTGCTGCGGAAAAATGGAAGATCATGTGTGCTGACGCATGATGGGTATCTGCTTCAGGAAAAGATAAGCCCAGTGTTGGAAGAACTTGAACGGATTCCATTGGAATTTCGAAACAGCGAAAAAAAGAAGATAATCCGTATCAATGCATTGACAGGGGATCAGCTTGTCCCGGAATTGATCCGAAAATTCCGGGAGAAAAATCCTGATGTTTTTTTCAAGGTGATGGATCGAAGAGAAGTGACAAACTGGGATGTCTGTATCAGAAGTACTCTTCCGCAGTTTGTGTTTAATAATGCGGTAAAGTTGATGGAAGAACCTTTGTATCTTGCTTTCCATAAAAGTTCGAGGTTAAAGGAGCTTAAGGAGATCACCTTTTCAGATATAAAAAATGAAAGATTTGTTATGCTTAGAAGTGGAGGAAGCATCCGGACGATTTCGGATGCGATTTTTGAAAAAGAGGGATTTATTCCGGATATTGCGTTTGAATGCGATACAGTCCATATTTTGAAGCGGATGGTCCAGGAGGGGCTGGGTATTGCAATCTGGCCGAAGTATTCCTGGAGAAGTCACCTGTTAAATGAGACCGAACTGACAGACGTCTGCTTCCGGGAGATTGATAAGAATGAGTTTAGGAGATCTCTTTATTTGATTGTTCAGAAAGATCTGAAGATGACAGAGGAATTAGAGAAATTCTGCAAATACACGGAAGAATATTTTGGTTTAGTAAGAGATATGTAAATAAAATGTAAGAAAAATCTATTCGAAATCAGAATATGAAGTATTCGCAGAAAATATTTGCATAATATAAAGTTTAAATATATAATTGTTTCATAAAAGAAAGCGCATCTTTTTAAGAATCAAACCATAGAACTTATGGCGGGGGTCTGAATGTCCCCTTCTTAAAAAGTAGCGCTTTTTTGGCATTTTGAGACCTGGAAGACATGACTACAGAAGGAGGAAGGATTATGAAAAAAAGACTTTATCGCATTACGGCAGCGGCACTTATGATGACGATGCTTGCAGCAAGTATCGTCGGATGTTCAAAGTCGTCATCTGGAGAGGCCGGTTCTTCGGCGGAAACAAGCACGGCAGATTCGGGAAAGCAGGCAGCGGAAACCGGATTAAATCCCTCAACTCCCCCGGAAGGAGTAGCGCTGAAGGATGATATTGTGATCGGAATGAAATCTAAACACACGACAATTGATCCAATGGAAGCCAGCAATACCCAGCACAACTACATGTGGCGTATGGTTCATGATACACCGATTCATTTTAATAATGAGACAAAAGAACTGGAGCCTCAGCTTGCGACAGAATGGTCAACCGATGATGGAGGAAAAACTTACATCTTCAAGCTGCGCGAAGGTGTTAAATTCCATAACGGTGAAACTTTGAAAGCTTCAGATGTCGTATTTACATTTAATAGAATGCAGGGAACGACATCATGTAATGGTTTATATGCTAAAGTAGAATCAGTGGAGGCAGTTGACGACCTGACCGTTAAAATGGTTCTGGTTGATCCGAATCTGGACTGGCCATATATGATGACATTACCGACAGCATCGATTCTCAGTGAAAAAGCAGTGACAGAGGATCCGGAAAAAGGACCTGGAGTTGGAACTGGACCGTGGCAGATTGATTCCTATGAGTTTGGAAACTACACAAAACTTACTGCATTCGCCGACAGCTGGAGAGGTGCTCCGAATGCGAAGACATTTACATTCCGCTATATTCCTGAGAATTCTGCGAGATTGATCGCGCTGCAGAATGGAGAAGTTGATATTTGCGCTGATCCTGCGACGATTGAACTTGGAACAGTCGAAGATGATCCGAATCTGGATCTGATCAGCTATGATGGAGGCTCCCTTACTTATCTTGCGTTCAATACGAAAAAATCGCCGGCAGACAATGAAGATCTCAGAAAAGCAGTGGCATACGGAATTGACATTGACAGCATTATCGCTGTAGCAGCAGAGGGACACGGAAAAAAAGCGACTTCCTTCTGGGGCTGGGATGAGTATGGCTACTATGATTGCGGTGGTTACGAATACAGTCAGGATAAGGCAAAGGAGTATCTGGCAAAGGCATATCCGAATGGCGGCGCGACACTTGATATTTCTGTAAGTGAAGCAGAGAGAAAGACAATTGCGGAGATGATACAGAGCCAGCTTAAGGACGTAGGAATCACAGTAAATATCACAGAGCTTGATTCAGCCGGAATCAGTACAAGCACAACGAATGGCGAGCATCAGTCATGTATTTACGGTATGGGATTCAATATCTTTGGTGATGATGCGAGAAGAATCCTTCAGCCGGGTTCCGCTGTAAACAAAGCACATTATGAAAGTCAGGAAGTTGTGGATCTTCTTGACAAGGCTGTTGCGGAAACAGACGAGACGAAGAGAAAAGAGTATTATAAAGAGATTCAGGAAAATGTTTATGAACATGTTCCGTATATTCCGCTTTATTTTGCAGAAGGCTTCATTGGTGTAAAGAAGGGAACTGGTGGAATTGATATTTATCCAACTTCTAACCATGACTATTCGAATATCTTCGTTCCGGTAAACTAATTAAATATAAGAATTTCATCAGCGGACCGCACCAGCGGTCCGCAATTGATATCATACAGAACATTGTGAAAATGAAAAGGAGGATTCTATGCATCGTTACGTTATAAAGCGATTATTAATGATGATTCCGGTTATCATAGGCGTTTCGTTCCTTGTGTTTTTTATCATGGATATGGCGCCGGGAGATGCCGTAGACCTTATGGCACCGGAGGGAGCAACGGCGCAGGATCTCGCAGCGATCCGTCATGATCTTGGTCTTGATAAGCCGGTTGTACTCCGCTATATTGATTATATGCTGGGGATGCTTCAAGGCGATATGGGCGTTTCTTATGTGTCAAAGACCGATGTATTTTCTACATATATGCAAAAACTTCCGGCAACACTGATACTTTCCTTTGCATCCATTTTTGTTTCTATTATTTTATCAGTGCCGCTTGGAATTTATTCAGCGACAAAACAGGGAAGTATTCAGGATAATATCAGCATGGTTTTGGCGATTATTGGTTTGTCTATGCCGAACTTCTGGCTGGGACTTTTGCTGATCATCGAGTTTTCCCTTCACCTTCACTGGTTCCCGTCAGGAGGCGATCAGACCTGGTCAGCAATCGTACTTCCTGCTATTACGATTGGTACGGGACTTATGGCAACACTTACCAGAACCACAAGATCATCCATGCTGGATGTCTTAAAACAGGAGTATTTAAGAACAGCGCGCGCAAAAGGAATTCCGGAGAAAACTGTTGTCATGTCCCATGCGCTACGGAATGCGTTGATTCCGATTATCACGATCATGGGAACACAGCTTGCCGGCGTACTGGGCGGTAGTGTTTTGACGGAAACTGTATTTGCCTGGCCGGGAGTTGGACGTCTGATCGTTGATTCACTGAATATGCGGGACACTCCGTTAGTAACCGGCAGTATTATTATGACGACGATTTTGGTCAGCATTGTCCTTCTGATTGTTGATCTTTTGTATGCAGCAGTAGATCCTCGGATCAAGGCACAGTATGTGACATCGAAAAGGAGGAAAAAGAATGGCTAAAGCAATGAAAGGCACTTCAAAAAAAGCACGAAGCCAATTGTCAGAGGTAATGCATCAGTTTCGGAAAAATAAAGGTGCGATGCTTGGAGGCGCAGTTGTCCTTATTATTATATTTATAGCTGTTTTTGCAGATTTCCTTCTTGATTACGATACACAGGTAATTGGTCAGAATCTCGCGGAACGTCTTCAGAGCCCAAATGCGAATCACTGGTTTGGAACAGATGAACTTGGGCGTGATATTTTCTGCAGAATCCTGTACGGAACAAGATTTTCATGTTCAGTAGGCCTGGTTGCCGTGACGATCGGTCTTGTTATCGGCGTAACGCTGGGAGCTATCGCAGGTTTCTTCGGAGGCTGGCTGGAAGAGTTGATCATGCGCTGTACCGATATTCTCGGAGCGGTTCCGAATATGCTTATGGCGATCGTTATCGTTTCCGTACTTGGACAGAGTATCTGGAATCTGATGCTTGCGGTTGGAATTACGAGTGTTCCCCAGTTTGTCCGGATTACAAGAGCGGCTGTCCTTACTGTCCGGAACCAGGAATACGTGGAAGCATCGAAGGCAATTGGACTCAACAACAGAAAGATCATATTTAAACATATTCTTCCGAACTGCCTGTCTCCGATTATTGTTCAGGCAACTCTCCGGGTAGCATCCGCGATCATTTCTGCATCAAGCCTTAGTTTCCTGGGGCTTGGTGTTCCGGCTCCATCTCCGGAGTGGGGAGCTCTTTTATCAGGCGGAAGAAAATATATCCGTGACTATTCTTATATGACGTTGTTCCCGGGACTTGCGATCATGATTACGGTACTTGCACTGAATCTGATGGGTGATGGCCTTCGCGATGCCCTTGATCCAAAATTAAAGAAGTAGGAGGGCGAATATGGCAGAAAATGTTCTTGAACTTAAAAATCTCAATGTAAAATTTGAATTAGAAGAAGATACGGTAGAGGCTGTGAATGGTATCAGCATTCATCTGGATCAGGGAGAGACGTTGGGGCTTGTTGGCGAGACTGGTGCAGGAAAAACGACAACAGCATTGTCTCTTTTAAGACTGATCGATTCTCCTCCGGGAGTTATGGAATGTGACAAGATGGAAATCTGTGGGGAAGATGTTTTGGCAATGAATGCATCAGAACTGGAGCATATAAGAGGAACATTGGTGTCTATGATCTTTCAGGATCCGATGACTTCCTTAAATCCGGTGTTTACTGTGGGACAGCAGATTGCAGAGAGCATTCTCCGCCATGAAAAAGTGAATCACGAGGAAGCCTGGAAAAAGGCAGAAGATATGCTGGAACTTGTTGGAATTCCGAGAGAACGGGCGATTGAATATCCGCATCAGTTTTCAGGAGGAATGAAACAGCGTGTAATCATTGCAATCGCTCTTGCCTGCAGTCCGAAATTGCTGATTGCGGATGAACCGACTACAGCGTTGGATGTGACGATCCAGGCACAGATCCTTCATCTTATGAGAGAACTGAAAGAGAAAAAGAATACATCTGTGATCATGATCACCCATGATCTTGGAATTGTGGCAGAGACGTGTGACCGGGTAGCAGTTATGTATGCTGGAAAAATTGTAGAGGAGGGAACGCTGGAAGAGGTTTTCAACCATACATTGCATCCATACACAGAGGGCTTGTTCAATTCGCTGCCAAATATTAAGAACAGAACGGCAAGACTTCGGCCGATTCATGGTCTGATGCCGGATCCGACGAATCTTCCGGAAGGATGCTCATTTGCACCGAGATGTAATTATGCAACAGAAGCATGTAAAAAAAGGAAACCGGAGCTTATGACATTCGAGGGAACGCATAAGGCAGCCTGTCTGGCGTATGAAGATGAAAAATTCCATATTGAAAGGGGGAAAAAGAATGGCTGATACGATTCTTGAAGTCAAAAATTTGAAAAAGTATTTTAAAACAGCCAGAGGAACCCTGCATGCGGTCGATGACGTGAGTTTTACGATCGAGCGGGGGAAGACGCTTGGAATTGTAGGAGAATCCGGCTGTGGCAAATCGACAACCGGTCGTGCGATCCTGAGATTATTAGAGCCGACCTCCGGACAGGTGATCTTTGATGGAAAAGATATTACTGCCTTGAAGGCAGTTGAAATGAGAAAGATGAGAAGTGACATGCAGATCATCTTTCAGGATCCTTTTTCTTCGTTGGATCCGAGAAAAACGGTCAGCCAGACGATCGCAGAGCCGATTATAGAGAATAAGATCCTGAAGGACAAAAAAGCAATTGAGGCACGCGTGAAGGAACTGATGGAAACGGTAGGTCTTGCGCAGCGGCTCGTCAATACATATCCGCACGAGCTTGACGGAGGAAGAAGACAGAGAATCGGAATTGCCAGAGCGCTGGCGATGAACCCGAAATTTATTGTCTGCGATGAGCCGGTATCCGCACTGGATGTGTCCATTCAGGCACAGATTCTGAATCTTCTTCAGGATCTGAAAGAGCAGATGGGACTAACCTTTATTTTTATCACGCATGATCTCTCAGTTGTTAATCACTTTGCAGATGAGATTGCAGTTATGTATCTTGGTCAGCTGATCGAGAAGGCACCGACAGAGGAGCTTTTCGATCATCCGATCCATCCGTATACGCGGGCACTTCTCTCCGCGATTCCGATCCCGGAAGTTGGAATCAGCCGTCCGGAAAGAATCCTCTTAAAAGGCGAGATTAGTTCTCCGATCGATCCGCCGGATGAGTGCAGATTTGCAAAGAGATGTATTTATACCTGTGACCAGTGTCATCAGTCATGTCCGAAGCTTATGGAAGTCAGACCGGGTCATTTTGTTTCCTGTCATTTGTGGAAGGATTTTTTGAGTGAGTGAATATAGGAGGATGAAGCATGTATCAGGTATCAGAGCGGGTAAAAAAACAGTTTGAATATACAATGAGTATTCCGTGTGTAAAGGAAGCTATGAAATTTATACAGGATGACGAGAGAAATACGATTGAAGAACAGAAAGAACTGGTTCTCATAGAGGCTCCGACGAGAGAGGAAGAAAAACGAGCTGCGGTCATGATGGAAAAATTTAAAGCTCTTGGCCTTGAAAATGTTCACATTGACCGCGGTGGAAATGTTGTTGGCCTTCGAAGAGGAAGCGGCAAAGGACCGAAGGTATTGATCGAGGGTCATCTGGATACAGTCTTTCCATTTGGAACGGTACATGGTGTAGAGGAGAGAGACGGATTCCTCTACGCACCGGGAATCGGTGATGATACAAGAGCACTGGCAATGCTGTTGGGACTTTTAAGAGCATTGAATCAGAACGAGATCAAGACATTCGGAGACATTGTATTTGTGGCAACTACCCGCGAGGAAGGTATGGGCGGTCTCGGCGGAATGAAAGATTTCCTGAATGATAATGACGACATTGATATTTCACTCACAATTGATAACAATGACATGAGCGCACTGATCTTCGAGGCGACAAGCGGAGAAACCTACGAGGTCAACTTTTATGGTATCGGCGGTCATGCGTTTGGATCGTTTGGCGAGATGGCACAGCCGATCCATGCAGCAGCCAGAGCAGTTGCGAAGATCGCTGATTTTACAGTTCCATCAGATCCGAAGACAAGCTTCTGTGTCTCAAATTTCCACGCTGGAACTGCGGCCGGAGTGCATGCGATCGCATCGCAGGCAACCATCAAATTTAATTTCAGATCAAATTCACCGGAGGAGCTTGCAAAGCTTCGCACAAAAATCTTTGATGCGATCGAAGAAGCATGCCGGGAAGAAACAGAAAAATGGGGAAAAGATGAGATCACCTGGGATAAAAACCTGATCAGTCAGGTTCCGGGCGGAACTCAGGATTCCCATACACCACTGGTAGAATCCGCGTGGCTTGGTTTGAAGTCTCTGGATATTGAACCGGTATTCCATAAAGGCGGCTGCACAAATGCGAACGTAGCGGTTTCGAAAGGAATTCCATCGATCTGTCTTGGACGCGCGTTTGCACCGGATGAAAATAGAAAGAATATAATGAATCATAGTGTTCATGAAAAGTTTCCGATCACCGACTCATATAAGGCAGTTCAGCAGGCATTTATGGTATTGATGATGGCAGCAGGAATCGACGGGGAGACAAATTCTGTTGTGGAGGGAAAATAGATTATGAAGAAAATGACACTGATCGCTACAGGAGATGCGTTTATCACAAGAAGATTTCCGGAAGGCGGTTATGAGGGATTTGAGCAGGTCAGAGACGTGATCAATCAGTATGATGTGAAATTTTCGAATCTGGAGATGACATTCCATAATGAGGAAGGATATCCGGCGGCATTTTCCGGAGGAACCTGGGCAATGGCAGATCCAAGAACCCTTGATGATATGAGATCGTTTGGTTTTAATCTGTTTAATACGGCAAATAATCATTCCTGCGACTACAGTCATGGAGGCGTTCTTGCGACTATCCGAAATCTTGAAGAGAGAGACATGATCTTTGCCGGAACAGGAAAAAATCTTTCCGAGGCATCAAAACCATGCTATCTGGAGACGAAAAACGGACGTGTCGCAATGATTGCGGTCTCTTCAAGCTTCCATGAGTCAGGAATGGCTGGTGGACAGAGCGCGGAATTGATCGGAAGACCGGGATTAAATCCTCTTCGTTATGAAACGATTTACCATGTCACAAAAGAGAATTATAAGAAAGCAGAAGAACTGGCGGCGCTTACAAAGATCAACGCAACGATGGAGCGGTCTGTAAAAAACGGATATCAGAATCCGCCGGCTTCCGGAACACTGCCCTTTGGAACATACAAATTTGTTCTGGATGAAAAAGACTGGATCGAGAGCGTTCCATTCCCGGCTGATATGGAACGTGTCGAGAAGGAGATCATTGAGGCAAAAAAACAGGCAGATATCGTTCTTGTAAGCTTTCATGGTCATGAGACAGATGGGGAGGACACAACGGTTCCATCCATGTTCCTTGAGACATTTTCAAGAAGATGTGTGGATGCGGGAGCTGATGCGGTAATCGGACACGGACCGCATGAACTTCGTGGAATTGAGATCTATCACGGAGCGCCTATCTTCTACAGTCTGGGAAATTTCCTTTTTGAGACAGAAACTGTGGAAAAGCAGCCTTATGATGCATACATAAATAAAAAAATGCCGCTGGATACCAAGGTGGGTGCCTATATGGATGCCCGCAGTAAAAACGGCACGGCCGGATACGGAGTGCTTCCGGAGATCTGGCTATCCGTGATGGCAGGCTGGACCATGGAAGATGGACATTTGACAGAAATCAAACTGTATCCGATTTCTCTTGGAATGACAGAAAAAAGGCCGCAAAAAGGAGTTCCGGTGTTGACCGGTGATGAGAACGTACTGTCATACCTGGCAGAGCTTTCAAAACCTTACGGAACTGAGATGGAAATTAAAGACGGCGTAGGAACGATCAGACTTTAAAGAAGATAGAAGGTGAGCAGATATGGAAGATAGAAAGAGCAAAATCCTGAGCGAAATTGACCGGGACAGGGAAGAACTTGAAGAATTATCCAGAAAGATCCACGATGATCCTGAATTGGGATTTGAGGAATTTCATGCGCTTAGCTATATCAGTGATGTATTGAAAAAGCACGGATACCGTGTGGAACAGGGATACGGAGGTCTGGAAACGTCGTTCCGGGCTGAAAAAGAAGGATCAAAACCGGGTCCGACCGTAGCCTTTCTGGCAGAGTATGATGCATTGAAAGGAGTTGGACACGGATGCGGCCATAATTTAATCGCAACGTGTTCAACGGGGGCTTTTCTGGGACTCGCTTCCGTGATGGAAGATCTCCCGGGAAAAGTATGTATCATAGGAACACCTGCGGAAGAAGGCGGTGCCGGAAAGGTAAAGCTTCTGAAAAATGGGGCGTTTGATGATGTTGACTTTGCCCTGATGATGCATCCGTCATCAGGTGGTTCAAATCTTGTAGGACGCGGAGGCCGGGCCGCCTGCTCCGTAAAAGTACACTTTACCGGAAAAGGTGCGCATTCTTCCGTACCGAAAAATGGAATCAATGCCCTGAGCGCTGTCATTCATGTTTTCCAGCAGATCGACCTGATGAGACCGACTTTTGACCCGCAGGATAACATCAATGGAATCATCTCGAATGGCGGAAGTGCGGCCAATGTGATTCCGGCATCAGCAGATTGTGAATTCTGTATCCGCGCGGATACCATGAAGAGAATCGAAGGGCTGATCGATGTAATAAAACTCTGTGTCAGAAACGCGGAACAGTTGACCGGAGCAAAAGCGGATATCAGCTGGGGTGAGATATCAGCGGAGCGTTATCCGAACCGGCCGATGTGTCAGGCATTTAAAGATAACATGGAGATATTGGGAATTGAGATGAAGTGGCCGGATCCGAAGGCACAGTACGGATCATCGGATATCGGCAATGTTTCTATAAAAATTCCGGCGATCCATGATTATCTGTCGATCACTGATGATAAAACGATTCAGGCTCATACGAAAGAGTATGCGGATGCTGCAAAAAGTGAAGAAGCTCAGGAAATCTGCCTGAAAGGTGCGAAGGGTCTTGCGATGACAGGATATGATATTTTGTCAAGCGATGAGTTCCAGGCGGAGATCCGTAGATTCCATGAACAGCAGATCCCGGATTTTTATAAAGAGAAGAAATCATAATTGTAACTGTTCAGTAGGTCTGCGCACTTGCTGCGCTGACCGTAAGAAAACATA
>ERZ1106964.1130-NODE-1130-length-20657-cov-6.225318_pt1 | contig 20657 bp, 17 predicted proteins | sample MGYA00403682_ERZ1106964 | MGnify/ENA primary metagenome ERZ1106964 (study PRJEB35170, sample SAMEA104062451) | human gut metagenome | biome: human gut; feature: human-associated habitat; material: faeces | place: Denmark | collected 2013-04-10 ...
CGCCAGACGATCTCCTCGGCCGTGCGCGCGGCGGTCTGCTCGTCGGTGAGCAGGCGCACGAGCTCGAGCGCGAACGCCATCGCTGCGCCGAGGGCGCGGCCGGTCGTGATCGGCCCGTCGGTGACAACGTCGGCATCGACCATGTGCGCGCCGGTGCACTTGCTCTCAAAGCCGGGGTAGCACGTGGCGCGGCGTCCAGCGAGCAGGCCGTACTGCGCGAGCACGCTCGGTGCGGCGCAGATGGCCGCGGCGCGGCCGCCATGCTCCAGTGTGCGGCGCACGAGCGCCTCCACGGCCGGGCTCTTGGCCAGATTCGTCGTGCCGGGCATACCGCCCGGGAGCACGACAAGCTCCGGCGGTGCGGCCAGCAGCTCCGGCAGCGTGCGGTCGCACGTGATGGGCACGCCGTGCGCACCGACGACGGTGTGTGCTTCCTGAATGGACACGGTGTACGTCTCCAGTCCGGCACGGCGGAGAATATCGAGCGTGATGAGACCCTCGCACTCCTCGAGCCCTTCGGCAAACAGCAGATAACATTTCGACATGATGGGTTCCCCTTTCTCAAAAAAACGGTTACATCAGCGGCGCAACGAGCTTGAGCAGCGCGGCCGCGATGCGCGTGTGCAGCGGGATGCGCGCAAGATCGCCGTGCGTGACGACCTGCGACTGGGCACGTGTGGCGTCATAATCCGCCACAATGTCCTTGATGCATGGACAGTCATAGAGATACACCGCGTCCTCAAAGTGCAGGTACAGGCTGCGGTAATCGAGATTGATCGTGCCAACGACGGCCTTGCGGTCGTCGCTGACGAACACCTTCGCGTGCACGAAGCCGGGCGTGTACTCGTAGATCTTCACGCCGGCGTCGAGCAGCTCGCGGTAGTGCCCCTTGGCAAGGGCGAAGGCGAACTTCTTATCCGGCACGTGCGGCAAAATGAGCTCCACGTCCACGCCGCGCTTGGCTGCGAACGTGAGCGCCATGATCATCGTCTCGTCGAGGATGAGGTACGGCGTCATGATGCGCACATACCGCTCGGCGTGATTGAGGATGTCGAGATACACGCACTCGCCCACGCGCTCGTCATCGAGCGGGCTGTCGGCATACGGCAGGACGTAGCCGGAGGCCTCCGGCAGCGGGCGCTGCGGCACGCGGAGATAGCGGCCGTAGGAATCGGTGTCCGGCTCGCGCTCGTCCATGCCCCACATCTGCAGGAACATGAGCGTGAGCGAGCGCACGGCCTCGCCCTCCAGACGCACGGCCGTGTCCTTCCACACGCCGTAGACGCGCACCAGGTTCGCGTACTCGTCGGCAAGGTTCACGCCGCCGGTGAAGCCGATGCGCCCGTCGATGACGGCGATCTTGCGGTGGTCGCGGTTGTTGTAATACGTGCTCACGAGCGGGCGCAGCGGCGCGAACATCTTGCAGTGGATGCCGAGCGCCTCCATGCGCTTGGGGTAGCCGTACGGCAGGCGGTAGAACGTGCACGTACCGTCATAGAGCACGCGCACCTCAACACCGGCGCGCACCTTTTCCTCCAGGATTTTCAGGATGCGGCCCCAGACGTCGCCCTCCTCGATGATGAAATACTCGAGGAAGATGAAGTGTTCGGCCGACTGCAGCGCCTCGATGAGCGCACCGATCTTGTCCTGCCCCATGGGGTAGTAGGTCACGGCAGTGTTTTCGTACACGGGGTAGTCGCCGGAGCGCAGCGTGTACTCAGCGAGGTTGTGCACCTCTGGCAGCTCGGTGCGCAGGCGGGCCATGAGTTCGGTCTGGCGCGGGACGTACTGCACGGTGCTGAGGATGCTCTCCTGCACGCGGCGGTTGGCGTAGCGGTGGCCGATGTCGAGCTGCACGAACAGGTACAGCAGCACGCCGAACGCCGGCAGTGCCATGACGAGGATGATCCAGGTGATCTTCGTCGTCGCGCTGCCGGACTTGTTGACAAGGTAGATGATGACCGCAACGCTCAGCACGCGCAGGACGATCGTCAGCGCGGGGTAGTAGCGGCCGAGATAGTGCGTACCGAGCACCATGATGGCGATCTGCAGCAGGAGCAGCAGCGTGATGACCATCGTGCGGCCGAACACGATGTCCAGCAGCCGGCGCTTGCCGCGGCGCAGCAGGCGGATCTCATTGTCGTCCTCAAACCAGTCGTTGTGCACGCGCGCACCTCCTTCCGTGTTGTTATCTTTCTATCATATCCGAAATTCCGGAAACGGTCAAGGGACATTCCGGTCGATTTTCCTGCAGCGCGAAACAGCGGCGCTCCCTCGTCTCCGGTCATGAAAAACCGCCCACACGGGTCTCCGTGCGGGCGGGAACACTGCCTGTGCAGCTATTATGCGTAAAAGACGTGGTCGCCGATCGTGGCCGTGTAGGTCAGGCGGCTGTTGAACCACGAGGCATTGCATGCCGAGGGATTGATGAAATACAGGCTCTCGCCCACCGGGTCATACCCCTCGAAGGCGAGCTTCGCCGCGAGCTCGGCGTCCTCGTCCGGCGTAAGGCTGATGCGCCCGTCGGCCGTGGGCGAAAACTGCGCCACACCGCCACGCCGGTCGAACACGACCTCCTTGACGCTGTTGGGAAATCGCTCGTCCGCCACGCGGTTGAGCACGACATTGCCGACCGCGATCTGCCCGTCCATGGGCTGGTTGCCGGCCTCGGCATTGATGATGTGGCTGAGCCAGTAGACATCGCGCGCGCCGTAATAGCTCTCGCCGCTCTCGAGCAGCGCCTGCTCTGACGCGTCGACACGCAGGCTGGTATTGTCCGCGCTGAACGCGGCCGTGACACCGAAGATCTTTTCCAGATCCGCCAGCGGCAGCACCACTTCCCCGTCGAGGGCATACACGCCGTCGGGTGCGTAGAAGCAGCGGCCGTTGGCCGTGTAATACGTCGCGCCGTAGGCCGCCGTGATGTCCGCACCGTCGACCGTGACGGTCTCGGTGTCCCCATCGGTGACGGTGTCGCTCTCGAGGCCGAGCATCTCGGCGAACGCATCCGCCGGGAGCCAGACCGCATCGCCGAGCACGTAGCAGTAGCCGCAGAAGCGGTCGTCCACGTACACGGGCGTGTAGTCGCAGGTGACAGTCTCGGTGTAGTCGCCGGCGTCCATGCCGACGGCGACCGTGCGCACGACCGGCGAGGTCGCCTGCGCGGCGGCCTGCACCGCAAGCTTCTCGTCGCGCTCGGGCGCGGCCAGGGACGCGTCCCCGCTCACGACCGCCTTTGCCGCCAGCGCGCTGCCGTCCGGTCCGGCGGCCAGCGCCGAGTTTTCACCGGCGAGCCAGAAAAATCCGCACAATAAGCCGCAAAGCAGGCAGACGATGCACATCAGCGACAGGCCCGACTTCACGGACAGGCCCGCTTTCTTCGTTCGATTCATGACGTGCAGCCTCCTTTGCTGATTCATCACAGGGCACACGGGCTTCCATCCACGCGCCCTGTTACGGATAATTATATTCATTTTTCAAGCCGCATGCAATCGGCAAAGTGCACAAAGCATGTTTTTAAGTTCTGAATAATATCCACAAAAAATTGCGCAAACAACAAAATATAGCGTTATATGACGTTATTCTACGCAATAAATTGTGTTGTCTACTTTGACCAAAGCCAACGATTCGACGCAAAGTGACGAAAATAAAAAGATGCAAGTTCGCAAAAAATTCTTGCAAACTTGCATTATGTCAACTATTTTTATTATTTGAAAGAATTATGTTAATCTTTTTCCCGCCTCACAATGCCTGACGCAGCGCCTTGGCGAGCTGATCCGGGCAGGAGGTCGGCTTGCCGCCGCAGCGCACGCCCTCCATACGCTCGATGGCCTGCTGCACCGGCATCCCCACCAGGAGCCGCGAAATGCCCTGCAGATTGCCGCTGCACCCCCCTTGCACCTCAACTTGGCGGATAATTCCGTCCTCCACCTCCACCCGCATCAGGCGGGAGCAGACACCTTTCGGACGGTATGTGATCGTCATGACGACGCCTCCTTCAAGATTTTTCTGTCCTTAGTATAGCAGATGCGGTGACATAATTCCACCCCCGAAACCATATATATTGTGGAGAATGCAATCGGAGGTGAGCAGATATGACGCTGCGGCAAAAACTGGCCTGTGTGGGGCTGACCGTGTTCGGCCTGCAGATCGCATCGGCTGCGGCGGGCGGCGCGCCGCTCGCGGACAGGCTGCGGCTCTGGCTCGACCCGGAGCAGCTGCTGGCGGCATCGGTGCGCATGGAGCTGGGTGCTCCGCCGGTGGACGTCTCCCCCACGCCGGAGGCAGCGGCGGCGCTCAGCGCGGCCACGCCCGCGCCGGAAGCAACACCCGCCCCCACATCCGACGGCGAGCCCGCCGAGGACGCCCCGACCACGACGGCCGACGGGCTGCCGATCGTGGCGACGAGCATTGCGGGTGGGCTGAGCATCAAGAATGAGACGGACATCGCGGTCGACGCGGCGGCGCTGCTGCAGCAGGGCCCGGCCGTGACGCTGCCGGCAGGCGAACCGCAGATCCTCATCATGCACACGCACGCGAGCGAGGCCTTCACCCCTGCGGGGCGCGACCTTTACCCCGCGAGCGACACGTGCCGCACGGAGGACACCAATTATAATATCGTGCACGTGGGCGACGTGCTGGCCGACACGCTCGGGGCCGCCGGCCTGCAGGTGCTGCACGACCGGACGATCTACGACTACCCGAGCTACACGGGCTCGTACAACCGCTCGGGCGCCGCCGTGCAGGCGTACCTGAACCAATACCCGAGCCTGCGCATCGTCATTGACCTGCACCGCGACGCGCTGTGCTCGGACAGTGTGGTCTACAAGACCGTGGCCGAGCTGCCCGACGCCGCGTGCTCGCAGGTGATGCTGCTCGTGGGCACGAACGCCTCGGGCCTCTACCACCCGTACTGGGAGGAGAATCTGCGCCTGGCAGTGTACCTGCAGGACGCGGTGAACGCCGCGCACCCGACGCTCATGCGGCCGATCACGCTCGTCAACGAGCGCTACAACCAGCACCTCACGCGCGGGTCGCTCATCATCGAGGTCGGCAGCAGCGGCAACACGCTGCAGGAGGCCATACGCGCCGTGCGCCTGTTCGGCGAGAGCGCGGGGCCGGCGCTCGCCCGGCTCGTGCAGTGACCGGGCCCGACACGGTGCGACATATTATAATAGGTATAAAACCGCCCCCGGCGGGCGAGAATCTCCACAGACGGAGCTTCCGGCCAAAGGGGGTGGTTTCATGCAGGTCCGCAATTACATGACCGGCGCTGCCGCCGTGACGCATCCGGATGAGCCGGTCGTCGCCGCCGCGCGGCTGATGCGCATGCGCGGCATCGGCGCGCTGCCCGTGTGTGAGGACGACGGCACGCTCGCCGGGATGCTCACCGACCGCGACATCGTGGTGCGCTGCGTCTCGTCCGGGGGCGACCCGGGCGCCGTGACCGTGCGCAGCATCATGTCGCGCGACCCTGTGACGGTCGAGGCCGGCGCGGACATCCGCCGCGCGATGGAGACCATGCGCACAGCGCAGGTGCGCCGCCTGCCCGTGACCGAGGGCGGCAAGCTCGCGGGCATGCTCTCGATCGACGACATTGCCCGCTCGGGCAAGTGGGACATGGAGTGCGCGCAGGCGCTGTGCGGCATCACGGCCAACGTCTGCCGGCGGTAAACCGCATCCGCCACACAATCCGGCCGCGCGATATCCCGCGCGGCCGATATTTTTGCGCAAAAACACCGATGCGGGGCACGAAAAATACAGCAGAATGCACAATCTTGAGAATCATTCGCAAAAAGGACTTTACAAATGCGGTTTCCTGTGGTATCTTCATATCAGTAATAATTCTTGTTACTGATTTGCAAGGAGGTGCTTCGATGCCCACACGCAAAAACAGCAAAAAGCGGCAGGTCATCCTCGAAGCCCTCGCAGCGACGACCGCCCACCCCACCGCGCAGGAGCTCTACCAGCAGCTCAAGCCGGACTACCCCAACCTGAGCCTCGGCACGGTGTACCGGAACCTGAGTCTCTTCGCCGAAGAGGGCGACGCGATGAGCGTCGGCGTGTTCCGCGGGCAGGAGCGGTTCGACGCCCGCACAACCCCCCACGCGCACCTGCACTGTGTGCAGTGCGGCCGGGTCATCGACGTGCCGCTGCCCGATCAGCCGGAGGCACAGCTGTGTGCCCTCGCCCAGAGCGCGACGGACGCAAAGGTGCTCGGGTGCAGCATCACGTTCACGGGGCTGTGCAAGACTTGTCAGCAAGCGGACAAGAGATCCGCTTCCAAATAAACCAACAATCGAAATCAAAAAAACATCAGGAGGAATCTTACAATGAAAAAATGGGTTTGCAGTGTCTGTGGTTACGTTTACGAAGGCGAGCAGCCGCCGGTCGAGTGCCCGGTGTGCCATGTCGACGGCTCCAAGTTCATCGAGCAGAAGGCTGAGAAGTCCTGGGCTGCCGAGCACGTGGTCGGCGTGGGCAAGGCGTTCGGTTCCGACGTTCCGGCCGACGTGCAGAAGGAGATCGTCGACGGCCTGAGAGCCAACTTCGAGGGCGAGTGCTCCGAGGTCGGCATGTACCTGGCCATGGCGCGCGTGGCGCACCGCGAGGGCTATCCGGAGATTGGCCTGTACTGGGAGAAGGCCGCGCACGAGGAAGCCGAGCACGCCGCGAAGTTCGCCGAGCTGCTGGGTGAGGTCATCACCGACAGCACGAAGAAGAACCTCGAGATGCGCGTCGACGCCGAGAACGGCGCGACCGACGGCAAGTTCCAGCTCGCGAAGCTGGCCAAGCAGTACAATCTCGACGCGATCCATGACACCGTGCACGAGATGGCCCGCGACGAGGCCCGCCACGGCAAGGCGTTCGAGGGTCTGCTCAAGCGCTACTTCGGCGAGTAATCACTGCAACGGGAGATACAGCCATGAAATACGTCTGTGACATCTGCGGCTACGTCTACGACCCCGCAGCCGGCGACCCCGACAACGGCGTCGCCCCCGGCACGCCTTGGGAAGCCGTCCCCGAAGATTGGGTCTGCCCGCTGTGCGGCGTCGGCAAAGACCAGTTCAGTCCCAAAGCATAACGTGAAAACGAACAGAGGAAGCCGGGTGACCGGCTTCCTCTGTTTTGCTTTTGCACGGGCGGATATGTATCCCGTTGGGAAATTGACAACTACCGCAGGAAATGTTACACTATGTTTGTCACATGACAGAAAATGCGGCCGCTGCGGCGGCGAAAGAGGGGGAAACACCATGAAATATTGCGCTCAGTGCGGCGCGCAGCTGGTCGATGAGGCCGTGGTCTGCCCGCATTGCGGCTGCGCCGTGGCGCCGACGAAGACCGTCGACCCGAACGCCAGCCCGAAATCACGCCTGATCACGCTGCTGCTGTGCATCTTCGTCGGCGGGCTCGGCATCCACCGGTTCTACGTCGGCAAGATCGGCACGGGCGTGCTCTGGCTGCTCACGGCCGGGTGCTTCGGCATCGGCGCGCTGGTCGACCTGATCATGATCGCCTGCGGCACATTCACCGACAGCGACGGAAAGCCGGTCACCGACTGGCAGACCTGAACGCTGCACAAAAAAATTGCTCCCCGGCCGGATGGCCGGGGAGCTTTTTGCACATTTTACGGGTCGATCTCGATGATATAGCCGATCTTGCCGCTGTAGAACTGCGGGTAGCGGCCGGCGGGATCGCCGATGCAGTCGTTATAATACCAGCCGCTGTTTGTGCGCGTGATGAGCACATAGTCCTCGGCAGCGCCGTTGGTATCGTGCACGGACGGCTCACCAGACGCCCAGTTGTAGACCGGGTCGACATTGTCCTTGACCCAGGCGAGCTCGCCGCTGTCGGTGCGGTGCAGGCCGATCCAGACATAAGTCAGGCCGGACTCGTCAGCCAGCTGGGCGATGCGCGTCCACTTCTCGGCGCTGTCGATCACGACGAGGTGGCCGCCCTTGGCCTCGGCCGCCGCTTCGGCGTCCGCCCAGGAGACGTCCGCCGTGACGACCTCATACGTCGGCTCCGGCTTCGGCGTCGGGGTGGGCGTGGGCGTCTCGGTCGGGACGGCGGTCTCGACGGGGACGGTCGGCGTCGGGGTGGCCTGCGCCGTGGTGGGCGTCCCGAACACGCCGAGCGAGCGCAGCAGCAGCACGGCCAGCACGGCCGCGCAGAGGATGAGCACGGTCAGCAGGATGCCCGCCTTGTGCGACTGGCGCTGCTCGTCCGGCTTGCGCTTTTTCGGCGCGGGACGATAGGCCTCCGGCTTTTTGGCCGGGGCGGGGCGCTTGCGCTCCGGCTTCGGCTTGACCGGGGTCTCCGGCTGCGCCGGCTGCTTTTCGGGGCGGAATTTATTCGGCAGCGGCTGCGCGGGCTTCTGCTCCGGCGCGGGCTGCGGTTTGGCTTCGGGTTCCGGCTTGGCTTCTGGTTCAGGTTCGGCTTCGGTTTCCGGCTCGGGCTTGGCTTCCGGCGCCGGTTCCTCGGGCGCGGTCTCCGGCGCTGCCGGGGCTTCCTCGGCCGCAGGCTCCTCAAACACAAGCTCTTCAGCAGAGACTTCCTCGGCCGGGATTCCCTCGGCGGCAGGTTCCTCCGCCGGGGTCTCCGGCTCCGGCTCCAGCGCGGCGGCCTCCTCGGTGAGGATGGCGAGCATCATGCGCTCAACGTCGCTGAGCTCCTGCTCCGGCTTATGGAACATCTCCTGCGCGGTCGGCACATTGCGGCGCTGCTCGGCGTCGTACTGCTCGAGCGCGGCGCACAGCTCCACCGGCGCAGCGTAGCGGTCGTCCGGCTTGCACTGCGTGGCGCGTGCGATGATCTCCGTGAGGCCGCGGCCGGCCTTGCGCGCCGGGGGCAGCGGCTCGCCGTTCATGCGGCGGCGCAGCGCGGCGGCCTGATCCTCGGGCTGCGCGGCCCGGTCGTCCGGGTAAAACGGCAGGCGGCCGCCCGACACGCCCGCATACAGCAGCAGGCCGAGCGAATACACATCGGCCGAGGCGTCGCGCGTGCCGCTCCAGAAGACCTCGGGCGCCATGAATTCCAGCTCCTCGGTCGTCCAGTCCTTCGTGTCCGTGCGGGCGGGCGCACCGAGACCGACCGTGCCGTCGGAAGCGCGGCTGATGTTGTCCGGGCGGATGCCGCCGTGATATGTCCCGCGCTCCGCCAGGATGCGGCACAGCGCCTCGGCCAGCGCGGTCAGCTCCGCGCGCGAGAGCGTCTGCAGCCGGTCACCGAGCAGGCAGGCGGGATCCAATGCGTGTTTGTCCATGTGATACGCACCTCTTTATGTCCGTGTTGGCATGTTTACATAACTTTATAAGATAAATAGTAACACACTTATGCCGTCAAGTCAATTCAATCTGACGCGCCGGGCGCGGGTTTGTTCCGCCCGAGGCGGCCGAACCAACGGAAGGTCATCGGCCAGATGCCGGCGGCGAAGACGACCATGAGCGCATAGCGGATGAGGTTGGCGATGTTGTGCCCGCCGCACAGCGCGAGCAGCGGCGCCTTGAGCACGGCGCGCAGGCCGATCGTGATGGCGAGGCCCAGCACGGCCTTGAGCACCTGCGCCCACCAGACGGCGCGCACGTCAAAGTGCACATACCGCCGGTCGAGCCAGTAGGCGAACAGCATACCCAGCACCGCACCGAGCAGCGTGTAGGCGTTCTTGCGGCCGGAGGCGAGGTTGGCGGCGTCCACGTCCGCGGGAAACGGCCAGAGCTCGGCAAAGAGCAGGTACGCAAGGCCCAGCACGGCCATGGCGCCGAAGAGCCAGTAGAGCCGGTCCGGGTGGCTGTCAATGTCGCGAAAGAGCGGGTAGAGCGCGAACACCAGCACGAGCCCGATGCCGAACGACACGCCGACATCCAGCGGCGTGTGCACGCCGAGGTACATGCGCGAAAACGCCGTGAGCACGATCACGACGGCGCAGACCACGCGCAGCCACGTCCGCCGCGTCCAGCGGCCGAGGCAGCCGAAGGAGGCAAAGACATTCTGCGTGTGCCCGCTCGGGAACGAGTAGCCGGTGGCCTCGGCCCGGGCGCTCTCGACGATCTGAAAATTCGGGTCCTTCACCCATGGGCGCGGGATGCGGAACACCAGCTTGAGAAACTGGTTGACGATCGTGCCGACGAAGCCGACTGTGAGCATATAGTACCCGCAGGACTTGCTCACGCACCAGAACACAATGATGGCGACGGCCATGAACACGATCTCGCCGCCGCAGTTGGTGAGTGCGCCGAGCACCGTGTCCAAAAACGGTGTGCGCAGCTTCGCCAGCGCATAAAGCAACTGCATGAGAATTCTCTCCCCTCCGTGTATTTCTGCCGCCATTATAGCAAACCGCGCCGCCGGATTCAACCGCAATGGAAATTGACAGCGGCGGATGACAATGGTAGGATAAGGGCAGAATATCAGATATGGAGGCATGTCCCATGGACATCGAAAAAACCATCCGCGCGCTGACCGGCCGCGGCTTCGCCGTGCAGCACTTCGCCACCGGGCGCGAGGCGGCGGACTATCTCGACGGCGCGATCGACGCGACCACCGTCGGCATCGGCGGCAGCAAGACCATCGACCAGCTCGGCCTGTACGACCGGCTGACAAAGCACAACACCGTCTGGTGGCACTGGCGCACGCCGGGCTTTGACACGCTCGACCACGCGCTGACTGCGCCCGTGTATCTCAGCAGCGCCAACGCCATTACAGAGGACGGCCAGATCCTCAACATCGACGGCCGTGGCAACCGCCTCGCCGCCATGGTCTACGGCATCGGCAAGACGGTGTACATCGTCGCGGGTACGAACAAGATCTGCCCGGACTTTGACAGCGCGCTCTCCCGCGCGCGCAACACCGCCGCCGTGCAGAACATGCGGCGCTTTGACGGCGACCAGCCGTGTCACACGGCCGACCGCTGCCTCGACTGCCGCAGCAAGAGCCGCGGCTGCAACGCGCTGCTCGTGCTCTGGGGACAGATGATGGACATGGCCAAGGTCGAGGTCGTGCTCATTGACGAGCCGCTCGGCCTGTAAGGAGGAGATCCCATGAAAATTTTCAAGCGCATCAAGTGGAGCTACGTCGTGCTCAGCGTGATGTTCCTGCTGCTCGGCATCTATCTTGTTGTGAACCCCGAGACGTCGCTCATCATGATCTGCCGCATTCTCGGCGCTGCCATGGCCGTGTTCGGCGTGATGAAGATCGTGCTCTATTTCATCCGCGAAGTCGAGGGCGTGGCCATCCGGTTCGATTTTGCCGTGGGGCTGTTCTGCATCATCCTCGGCGTGCTCATGCTCTGGCGCGCCCCGGCACTGACGGACATCCTCTCGGTCATGATCGGCCTGCTCGTGCTCGTCGACAGCGTGTTCAAGCTGCAGGTCGCCGTCGATTCGCGGCGCATGGGCGCGCACTCGTGGTGGGTCACGCTCGTGTGCACGGTCGTGTGCCTGGTGCTCGGCATCCTGCTGGTGTTCAATCCCTTTGACGGCAAGCAGGTGCTCACGATCATGATGGGCGTGTCGCTCATCGTCGACGGCGTGCAGAACCTGTGCACCGTCGTATATGCCGCCGTCTTTGTCAAGGACGTGAAAAACGCCGTGCACGACTTTGTGGACAACGCCACCGCCATCGAAACGACCGGCGAGGTCGTCGGCGAGGACGACGCCGGGTCCAGGCCAGACGACGGGCCGAAGGCACCGTGAAACATGAAATTCTGCTCAATTTTGCCGGACGCGGAGAAATTCCCGCGTCCGGCTCTTTACTTTTTTGTCACTTTGGTGTAGAAAAGAAAAGAAAATGCGTGCGAATCGAAGAAGTAAGGGGGAGCTTCCGATGCTGGAGCAGAATTTTCAGAGCGTGTATGAGAAGTTTAAGCTGCAATTTTTTCGCCGCCTGTTTTCACAGGTGCGCGAACGCGAGGGCTCGCTGAGCGCGATGGAGGCCTTCTCCGTCGAGGTCATCCATGAGCTCGATGCGCCGACCATCAGTCAGTTCGCGGATTTTCTCGGCATCTCGCAGTCCAACGCGACCTATAAGGTCAACAATCTCATCCGCAAGGGCTACATCGTCAAGGAGAACTCCGACACCGACCGGCGGGAATACCACCTGAAGCTGTCGGACAAGTTCTACTGCTACAACGGCCTCATGCAAAGCTACATCGACACCGTGCTCGGCCGCATCCACGAGCGGTTCACGCCCGAGGAACTGGCCACATTTGAGCACGTGCTGGCCGTCATGAGCGACGAGCTGATGCCCGAGTGCGATGTGCCGAAAAAGTAAACAGCACGCCCGAAAACCGGCGGCGGCCCATTTGGCTGCCGCCGGTTTTGTTTGTCCGGGAAGGAAGCGCACCGAACCACCGGTCGAGCATGGGCAGGGGCAAAATCGCCTGCGTGCGTGACGTCAGAAAAGCCTCCCCCTTGAGGGTGCACCGCACTGCCGGTGGGCCTTGCCCCCTCGGGCTCCCCTGCTGCTCAGACACTCTGTGAGAAGATGCATCACCGGCCGTGCGCAATCAGGAGAAGATGCATCACCAGTCGCGCGCAATCAAGGCGGCGGCTTAGGGTGCGCAGCGTCAGGGAGTCCCTCCGTTTTCTTGTATTTGCGGGAAAAGTGTGGTTTAATGAAGAGGAAAAACGATAGAAACGGAGCATCGCCATGACGATCGCAGTCATCGGCGCGGGCGCGTCCGGCATGATGGCCGCGCTGACCGCCGCCGAGCAACCGGAAAACGAAATCCTGCTCTTCGAGCGGCAGGCGCGCGTGGGGCGCAAGCTCGCCGTGACCGGAAACGGCCGCTGCAACCTGACGAACACCGGCGCCGCGCCCGAAAACTACCACGGCACGCAGCCGGACTTTGCCGCGCCGGCGCTCGCGGCCTTCCCGCCCGAGGCGGCGCTCAACTGGTTTGCCGCGCACGGACTCATGACCGTGACGGAGCCGGGCGGCCGCGTATACCCGCTCTCGAACGCGGCCAACAGCGTCGTGGACGTGCTGCGCTTCGCGCTCGCGCAGCCGAACATCACCCTGCGCGCGGGCGAGGCCGTGACGGCCGTGCGCCGGCAGGGACACGGCTTTGTCATCGAAACGGAGGGCGCGAAATTTCCCGCCGAGCGCGTCATCATCGCGTGCGGCGGTGCGGCCGGGGCGAAGGCCGGCGGCGTGCGCGACGGGTATGCCCTGCTGCAAAGTCTGGGCCACCGGCGCACGGCGCTGCACCCCGCGCTCGTGCAGCTGACGACCGACCCGACCTATCCCCGTGCGCTCAAGGGCGTGCGTGCCGACGCGCGCGTGACGCTCACGCGCGGCCGGGAGATCCTCGCGCGCAGCGCGGGCGAGGTGCAGTTCACGGAAAAGGGCGTGTCCGGTCCGGCCGTGTTTGAGATCTCGCGCGCGGCCGCCTGCGGCGGCGAGGGCCAGACCGTGACGCTCGACCTGCTGCGCGAACACAGCGCGCCGGAATGTCTGGCATTTTTGCAGGCGCGGCGGGCCACCGCGCCCGCCCTCCCGTGCGAGGAGGTGCTGACCGGCACGGTGCACAACCGCGTGGGCAGGATGCTGCTGCGCTGTGCAGGCATCCCCGGCGGGCGGCCGCTCGGCGACGTGACGGACGCCGAGCTCAAAGCGCTCGTGCGCACCGCGAAGGGCTTTGCGCTGCCGGTGCGCGGCACGGAGGGCTTCGAGAGCGCGCAGGTCACGGCCGGCGGCATGCGCACGGACGAATTTGACCCCGCGACGATGGAAAGCCATCTCGTGCCGGGGCTGTACGCCTGCGGCGAGGTGCTGGACATTGACGGCGACTGCGGCGGTTACAACCTGCAGTGGGCGTGGGCCAGCGGCCGCGCGGCCGGGAGGGCGTGCCGATGATCGCAATTTCGAACCTGAAGCTCGCCCCCGACGCGGACGAGGCGGCGCTCAAAGCGCTGGCCGCCGGAGCACTGAACATTCCGGCCGGTGACATCACCGGCCTGCGCATCCGCAAAAAGTCGCTCGATGCGCGCAAAAAAGACGACATTCACTATGTTTACACCGTCGGCGTGACCGTGCGCGGGGACGAGCGGCGGCTCGTCCGCCGCTGCCGCGGCGCCGCGATCGTGCACGACAAGACCTACCCCATCGAGCACATCGCGCCGCCGCAGACGCGCCCCGTGATCGTGGGCTTCGGCCCGGCGGGGATGTTCGCGGCGCTGCTGCTCGCGCGCGCGGGCGCACGGCCCATCGTGCTTGAGCGCGGGCCGGACGCGCAGACGCGCAGTGCGCAGATCGCGGCGTTTCGCGCGGGCGGGCCGTTCGACCCGGAGTGCAACGTGCAGTTCGGCGAGGGCGGCGCGGGCACGTTCTCCGACGGCAAGCTCAACACCGGCACGCACGACGCGCGCATCGGCTTCGTGCTCGCGGAGTTTGCGGCGCACGGCGCGCCGGAGCACATCACCTACGACGCCAAGCCCCACATCGGCACGGACGTGCTCGTCGAGGTCGTGCAGAATCTCCGGCGCGAGATCATCGACCGCGGCGGCGAGGTGCGCTTCGGCCACCGCGTGACGGGGCTGTCCACGAAGGGCGGACACATTGCGGCGCTGACCGTGGCCGGGCCGGAGGGCGACTACACGCTCCCGGCGCGGCAGGTCATCCTCGCGATCGGCCACAGTGCGCGCGATACATTTGAAATGCTGCTCGCGCAGGGCGTGCCAATGGAGCCGAAGCCGTTTTCGATGGGCGTACGCATCGAGCACCGGCAAAAAGACATCAACGCCGCGCAGTACGGTGCGGCGGCGGAGCGTCTGCCGGCGGCGGACTATTCTCTCTCCTGCCACCTACCGGACGGGTCGAGCGCGTACACGTTCTGCATGTGCCCGGGCGGCGAGGTGTTCGCCGCCGCGTCGGAGGCGGGCGGCGTGTGCACCAACGGCATGAGCAATTCCCGCCGCGACGGGGAAAACGCCAACGCCGCCGTGCTCGTGACGCTGCGGCCGGAGGACTTTCCGGACCAAAGCACCCTCGGCGGCATGTACTGGCAGCGCAGCATCGAGCAGCGCGCCTATGTGCGCGGCGGCGGCAACTACCACGCCCCGGCACAGCTGGCGGGCGACTTTCTCGCCGGGCGCGCCAGCACCGGCCCCGGCCGCGTGCGGCCGACGTACCGCCCCGGTGTGACGTGGTGCGACCTGCACGACGTGCTGCCCGCGCGCATCACGGACACGCTCGCGCAGGCGCTGCCGGCCTTCGGCAAAAAGCTGCGCGGCTTTGACGACCCGGACGCCGTGCTCACCGCGCCCGAGACCCGCTCGAGCAGCCCCGTGCGCATCGTGCGCGGGGACGACCGGTGCAGCACCGGTGTGCCCGGGCTCTACCCCTGCGGCGAGGGCGCGGGCTACGCCGGCGGCATCACGAGCGCCGCCGTGGACGGGCTGCGCTGCGCGGAAGCCGTGCTCGCCGCGCTGCAAAACGAGGCATGACCTGTGCCGAACGGCACATCCTAATATCTATAAGGAGGTTTCCACGATGAAAAACGAAGCGTTTGCACCCACGCCGGAGCTGCTGGCCAAGATGGACGCCTGGTGGCGCGCGGCGAACTATCTGTCCGCCTGCCAGCTCTACCTGCTCGACGACCCGCTGCTGCGCCGGCGGCTGACCGAGCGCGACATCAAGAAGAAGATCGTCGGCCACTGGGGCACCGTGCCCGGCCAGAACTTCATCTACACGCACCTCAACCGCGTCATCAACGAATACGACCTCGACATGATCTACCTCTCCGGCCCCGGCCACGGCGGCAACGCCATGGTCGCGCAGGACTATCTGGACGGCTCGTACACCGACGTATACCCGAACATCACGCGCGACGCGGCCGGTATGCAGCGCCTGTTCAAGCAGTTTTCGTTCCCCGGCGGCATCCCGAGCCATGTCGCGCCCGAGACGCCGGGCTCCATCCACGAGGGCGGCGAGCTGGGCTACTCGCTCGCGCACGCCTTCGGCGCCGTGATGGACAACCCCGACCTGATCGCCGCCTGCGTCGTCGGCGACGGCGAGGCCGAGACCGGCCCGCTCGCCACCGCGTGGCACGGCAACAAATTCGTCAACCCCGTCACGGACGGCGCGGTACTGCCGATTTTGCACCTCAACGGCTTCAAGATCGCAAATCCGACGCTCTTTTCCCGCATCAGCCACGAGGAGCTCGAGATGTTCTTCCGCGGCTGCGGCTGGGAGCCGCGCTTCGTCGAGGGCGACGACCCCGCCGAGATGCACGCCAAAATGGCCGAGACGATGGACTGGGCCATCGAGGAGATCCACGCCATCCAGCAGCACGCGCGCACCGCAAACGACACCGCGCGTCCCTACTGGCCGATGATCGTGTTCCGCGCACCGAAGGGCTGGACCGGCCCGAAGGAAGTGGACGGCAAGCAGGTGGAGGGCTCCTTCCGCGCACACCAGGTGCCGATCGCGATGGACAAGCCCGAGCACCTCGTGCAGCTCGAGGAGTGGCTGCGCAGCTACCACCCCGAGGAGCTCTTTGACGACAATGGCACGCTCATCCCTGAGCTGCAGGCCCTCGCGCCGAAGGGGCAGCGCCGCATGGGCGCGAATCCCCACGCCAACGGCGGGCTGCTGCTGCGCGAGCTGCGCATGCCGGACTTCCGCACGTATGAACAGCCCGTGCCGGCGCCCGGCGCCGTCGAGGCGCAGGACATGACCGTGCTCGGCGCGTTCGTGCGCGACATTATGCGCGAGAACATGGACGCGCGCAACTTCCGCATCTTCGCCCCCGACGAGACGGCCTCCAACCGCCTGAGCCCGGTGTTCGAGGTCACGGGCCGCCGCTGGGTCGCCGAGGCGACGGACAACGACGAGTTCCTCGACCCGGACGGCCGGGTCATGGACTCCATGCTCTCGGAGCATATGTGCGAGGGCTGGCTCGAGGGCTACCTGCTCACCGGCCGCCACGGCTTTTTCAACAGCTACGAGGCCTTCATCCGCATCGTGGACTCCATGGTCGCGCAGCACGCCAAGTGGCTGAAGGTCTGCAACCAGCTGCCCTGGCGGCAGGACATCGCCTCGCTCAACTACGTGCTCGCCTCGAATGTGTGGCAGCAGGATCACAACGGCTTTACGCACCAGGACCCGGGCTTCCTCGACCACGTGTCGAACAAAAAGGCAGACGTCGTGCGCATCTATCTGCCACCGGACGCAAACTGCCTCCTGAGCTGCTTTGACCACTGCATCCGCAGCCGGAACTATATCAACGTCATCGTGGCCTCCAAGCATCCGCGGCCGCAGTGGCTGACCATGGAGCAGGCCGTGCGCCACTGCACGCAGGGCGTGAGCATCTGGGAGTGGGCCAGCAGCGACCAGGGCGCGGAGCCCGACGTCGTCATGACCTGCTGCGGCGACACGCCGACGCTCGAGACCCTCGCCGCCGTGACCATCCTGCGCGAGAAGCTGCCGGAGGTGCGCGTGCGCGTCGTGAACGTGGTCGATCTCATGAAGCTCCAGCCGCACGCCGACCACCCGCACGGCCTCACGGACGAGGACTATGACCTCATCTTCACGAAGGATAAGCCCATCATCTTCGCCTTCCACGGCTATCCGAAGCTGATCCACGAGCTGACCTACACTCGCCACAACCAGAACCTGTTCGTCTGCGGCTACGTCGAGGAGGGCACGATCACGACGCCGTTTGACATGCGCGTGCTCAATGAGCTCGACCGCTTCCACCTCGTCATCGACGTCGTCAAGCGTCTGCCGCAGCTCGGCAACCGCGGCGCCTACGCCGTGCAGCAGATGCGCGACAAGCTCGTCGAGCACCGGCAGTACATCGCCGCGCACGGCGTGGACCTGCCCGAGATCGCCAACTGGCAGTGGACCGGCAGCACCAGCGCTGCCACGAGCTCCGAGCGCTGAACGCGCCAGAGGCCGCGCAACCGCATATCCGCCGCCCGCCCCGGTTGGGGCGGGCGGTTTCCCTGTGACCATGGGCTTTTGCTTTTTTCTTCCTTTTCTGAAGGGGGATGTTTTGTGCAATTCGCTGCGTTTTTGCATTTCCCTCTTGCAAGCGTCCGCCCATTTGCTCAGAAAATTGGACGGCTTCTTGTTCATTCTGACAGTTTTTCGTCGTTTTCCATGTTAAAATTTAGATTTTTCGTTTCTCTCTTGTGGAAAATATGCAATTCCGCTATAATAGTGCCTTGAGGTGATTTTCATGTTCAAAATCGTCAATAACGAAAGATTATCTGACAATATGTTCCGCGTCACGTTCGAGGCCCCGCTCGTCGCCCGCAAAGCGCAGCCGGGTCAGTTCCTGATGTTCCGCGTCGACGAGTTCGGCGAGCGTATGCCCATCACGATCTCTTCCTATGATCGTGAGGCCGGCACCGTGTCGGTCATCATGCAGCGCGTCGGCAGCACGACGGCCCTGCTCGCCAGCAAGAAGGCTGGCGACTATGTGGCCGACGTCGTCGGCCCGCTCGGCAACCCCGCCGAGTTCGACAATATGCACAAGGTCGTGGTCGTCGGCGGCGGCTCCGGCTGCGCCATCGCGTGGCCGCAGGCCAAAGAGGCGCACCGCCTCGGCTGCGATGTCGACATCATCGCGGGCTTCCGCACCAAGGGCATCGTCGTGCTCGAGGAGGAGATGCGCGCCTGCTGCGATCATCTGTACATGATGACCGACGACGGCACCTACGGCGAGAAGGGCTTCACGACCGTCAAGCTCAAGGAGCTGCTCGAGAAGGCCAAGGCCGAGGGCAAGCAGTACGATCACTGCATCTGCATCGGCCCGCTGCCGATGATGAAGTTCGTCTGCCAGATCACGAAGGAATACGGCGTGGCCACGATGGTCGATATGAACTGCATCATGATCGACGGTTCCGGTATGTGCGGCGGCTGCCGCCTGACCGTGGACGGCAAAATGAAGTTCACCTGCGTCGACGGTCCGGAGTTCGACGGCCACCTCGTCGATTTCGACGAGGCGATCGCCCGTTCCAAGATCTATGAGGCACAGGAGCAGAAGGTGTTCGAGCGCCGCCACCACTACTGCAATCTGCAGGCCATGGCCGACGCCGAGGAAGCCGCGCAGAAGAAGGAGGAGAAGTAATCATGGCGAATATGTCTCCCAAAAAGAATCCGATCCCGGAGCAGGACCCGAACGTCCGCAATAAGAATTTTGAAGAAGTCGCGCTTGGCTACACCGTCGAGATGGCGGTCGATGAGGCCAACCGCTGCCTGAATTGCCCGCGCCCGGCCTGCATGTCCGGCTGCCCGGTCAATGTCAAGATCCCGCAGTTCATCGCCCGCGTCCGCGAGCAGGACTTCAAGGGCGCTTACCACAAGATCCTCGAGGACAGCTCCCTGCCCGCCATCTGCGGCCGTGTCTGCCCGCAGGAGAAGCAGTGCGAGAGCAAGTGCGTGCGCGGCATCAAGGGCGAGCCCGTCGGCATCGGCCGTCTGGAGCGCTTTGTCGCCGACTGGAACCGCGAGAACGCCGACGAGATGCCCGAGAAGATCGCCACCAACGGCCACCGCGTCGCGGTCATCGGCTCCGGCCCGTCCGGCCTCGCCTGCGCGAGCGACCTGGCCAAGCTCGGCTACGACGTGACCGTCTATGAGCACTTCCACAAGGCCGGCGGCGTGCTGGCTTACGGCATCCCCGAGTTCCGTCTGCCGAAGGCCATCGTGCAAAAGGAGATCGACAAGCTCGTGGCCATGGGCGTCAACATCGTGTGCGACGCGACCATCGGCAAGTGCATGAGCATCGACGAGCTGCTCGGCAAGGACGCCGAGAAGCTCCTCGGCGACGACAAGTACGAGGCCGTGTTCATCGGCTCCGGCGCCGGTCTGCCGAAGTTCCAGAACATCCCGGGCCTGAGCTACTGCGGCGTGTTCTCCGCCAACGAGTTCCTCACCCGCATCAACCTGATGCACGCGTATGACGAGCGCTACGACACCCCGCTCATGCCCATCCACGTGACAGCCGTCGTCGGCGCCGGCAACGTCGCCATGGACGCCGCGCGCTGCGCCAAGCGTCTGGGCGCGGACGTGACGGTCGTGTACCGCCGCGGCGAGGAGGAGATCCCCGCCCGCAAGGAAGAGTACGAGCACGCGAAGGAAGAGGGCATCAACTTCCACCTGCTGTGCAACCCGGTCGAGATCCTGGCCGACGACAAGGGCTGGGTCCGCGGCCTCAAGTGCATCCGCATGGAGCTCGGCGAGCCTGACGAGAAGGGCCGCCGCCGTCCGATCGAAGTGCCGGGCAGCGAGTTTGAGATGGCCTGCGACTCCGTCATCATGGCGCTGGGCACCTCCCCCAACCCGCTGCTGCGCAAGGCGACGCCGGACCTCGAGTACAGCGATCGCGGCGGCATCGTCGTTCAGGACGACACCGTGACCACCATGAAGGACGGCGTGTTCGCCGGCGGCGACGCCGTCACCGGTGCGGCCACCGTTATCAAGGCGATGGGCGCCGGCAAGAAGGCCGCCGCTGCCATCGACGCGTACATCCGGAGCAAGTAACTTTCTGCATAAGATCAGCGGGCATCCAGAGGATGCCCGCTGATTTCTTTGCGTCAAAACGGCTTTCCATTGCGGAGCGGCGGCCCGGCTTTTCTCGGAGTCTTTGCCCCGCGGGGGCGATGCCGAATTCCACCCGAGGCGGGCCTTGCCCCCTCGGGCTCCCC
>ERZ1106964.1153-NODE-1153-length-20388-cov-3.776078_pt1 | contig 20388 bp, 16 predicted proteins | sample MGYA00403682_ERZ1106964 | MGnify/ENA primary metagenome ERZ1106964 (study PRJEB35170, sample SAMEA104062451) | human gut metagenome | biome: human gut; feature: human-associated habitat; material: faeces | place: Denmark | collected 2013-04-10 ...
TCATAAGAACTAAGAACAACCTAACGATAGAAAAAACGATCTACCGATAGATAAGCGCAACGAGCCGGAACTCAGCGCCATCCCATCGTCATCAGGAATCCGATCATGATCAGGGCGAAACCGATGCCGAGGTTCCACGCACCGATGTTTGGAATCGGCCAGGAGCCGGACGGGGAGAGGTAGTACACCACGCACCAAATCAGGCCGATGATCATAAGCGCGCAGAACAGCGGCACGAACCAACGCGGGTTCGACTTGGTGCCCTTAATGGTTTCTTCAACGCGCTTGGTGTTCTCCGCCTGGCGGTTCATCATACGCTGCATCTGCGGGGTCAGCGTGGCCTTATCGGCAGTGGCGTTGAGCACGGCCTGCACCTGCTCCATATTCACGCCGTAAGCCGCGCCTTCCTCGGCAGAAGCGTTCTCTGCGTTCTGCTCGGTGTCTTTGCTGGCGGTCTCGTCAGCAACGGTGCTGGATGAGGTCTCGCTCTGCCAGTCCTTCTGGTTGTTCGAGTCGGTTTCGTGCAGCTCTTCGTCAGCCATCAGCATAGTCTCCATTCAATAGGCTAAAAGTCATAATAGTGGCTACACTCGAAAGCGGCGACCAGAGTCGGCAAGAAGACAGGAAATTCATGGCCAGACATGTAGGTAAGCACGGTGCACGGCACTCCCTATGGGGTGGTGTCGCGGTATTCGTCGTCATTGCCTTGACCGGTTTTCTGCTGAGCACCAACGTGAGGGTCAATCGTACGGTTGCCGCCACCAACGATACGGCCGATCTGGTGGAGCAAGGCGTGGACGAGGCCAACCAGCTGCAGCAGGACGTCAGCGATCTGACCAAACAGGTCGCCAATCTTACGGACGCGCTCAAGGCCGATGGCACCGATGGCACCGACAGCACACAGAACCAAGGCAAGGACTCCAGCAATGTGGATTCCAGCCTGATGCTGCCCGCGCTCAGCGGCAGCGGCGTAACGGTAACGCTGGATGATTCTCCGTTGTGGGAGAACGCAGTCAACAACAACGGCACGACCGCCAATATCAACGATTACGTGATCCACCAGCAGGACGTCGAATCGGTGGTGAATGCCTTGTGGGCCGGCGGTGCCGATGCGCTGATGATTATGGATCAGCGGGTGCTGTTCAATTCGGCGGTCATCTGTTCCGGCAACGTGCTGTCGTTGCACGGTAAGAAATACTCGCCGCCGTTCACCATTTCCGCGATTGGCGACCCTCAAAGACTTCGCGCAGCGTTGAACGACTCCGAAGCCATTACCATTCTTAAGCAATATGTGACCGCGTTTGGCATTGGCTACAAGGTGGAGAATGCCGAGGACCTTCAGTTCCCCGCTACCGCCGCCTTGCTGCAGCAGTTGAAATATGCCACGGTCGATACGTCAAAGACCACAGATGAGGAGCAGACTCAGCAATGAGACACGGCAGGCACAACAGCGGCGTACCGGCGCCCATTGATCTCGCGTCCGTGTCGGACGTACAGCCCTTCCCCGAGGACGATGCCGCACGAATGGCGGCAGACCCGGCCAACGCCAGTAGGGCAAGGTCCCGTCGTGCCGCAGTACGCGGCGCGTCTTCGCCCCAGCGGAGCCCGGTCTGGCAGGCACTCGGCATCTGCGCCGAACTGCTGATTACCGCTGCCGTGATTTGCGCCCTGTACATCGTCTGGCAGATGTGGTGGACCGGTGTCGAGGCGGAGCGAGCCCAGAACGAAACCACCCAGTCCGTCGACTGGAGCGACCCCAGCAACAACGGGGGAACGGTCACCATCGCCAAAGCCCAGGAGGGCGATGCGCCGGTACAGCCGAAAGACGCGAAATATGGCGACTTGATTGCGCAGATCTACATTCCGCGCTTCGGCTCCCAATGGCACCGCAACATCGTGGAAGGCACCACGCTCGAGCAGCTCAATCGCCACGGTCTGGGCCATTACGATACCACCCAGATGCCGGGGCAGGTCGGCAACTTCGCCGTCGCCGGCCACCGCAACGGCTACGGGCAGCCGTTGGGCGATGTGGACAAGTTGCAGGAAGGCGATCCCATCATCGTTCGTACCAAGGATTACTGGTACGTCTACCACTACACCCGGTACGAGATTGTGCTGCCCACGGACGTGCATGTGATCGCCCCCAATCCGGAAGACTCCACTGCCAATCCCACCAAACGCATGATCACACTGACCACCTGTGAGCCGAAATACTCCACCCCCACCCATCGATGGATCAGCTATGGTGAGTTGGCGTACTGGGCCAAAGTGTCCGACGGTGTGCCCAAAGAGCTGGCTACTACTGATTCGTCCGGTGCAGTGATGTTCTCCACCACCGAAACCCCCTCGATCGCTTCCCGCATTGGCTCGCTGGACAAGGTGGTATTCGGCGCGCTGGTAGTGTGGCTGGTTCTGTTCATTGCCGCTGCGGTGGCATGGCGCTGGCCGGTGCTGCGCGAGATTCGCGCGGGTGAGCGTCGCCGTCCGGATGCCAGCATCTATGGCGGACTGTTGCGTCTGCAGCCCGGCGTGGCACCGATTCGATGGTTGCTGCTGGCTCTGCTGCTGTTCGCAGCCGCCGCGGCGCTGTTCCAGTGGGGATTCCCTTGGGCCGCCGCCAATATCCCATTCCTACAGCAGATGTCGAACTTCGTGGCAGCGAGCTGACGGCATCCTAGTACTATGGCTTGCAGTACACGTCCCTCAAGGAGAGCCCTATGACCGATTCCGCGCATATTTTGGTGGTGGATAACTACGATTCCTTCGTCTACACGATCGTAGGCTATCTGCAAACCCTTGGCGCCACTGTTGATGTGGTGCGTAACGACGCTATCGACCCAGCCGCGCCGGGTGTACTGGACGGTTACGATGGCGTGCTGATTTCTCCCGGCCCTGGTGCTCCGGCCGAATCCGGTGCCAGTGAGGATATGATTCGCCTGTGCGCGGCCAGCGGCGTGCCGATGTTTGGTGTGTGCCTGGGCTTGCAGGCGCTCGCTGAGGTGTACGGCTGCACTGTGGACCATGCGCCCACCATCATGCATGGCAAGACCAGCTTGGTGGAACATATCGATGACGAGATTTTCGAGGGCGTGGCCAACCCCATGACCGCCACCCGCTACCATTCGTTGGCCGTCGAGCCCGATTCGGTGCCGGATACGCTGGTGGTTACCGCGTGGACGCAAGGCGACCACATTATTCAGGGCGTGCGTGTCAAGGGCAAGCCGATGTACGCCGTGCAATTCCATCCCGAATCCGTGATGACCCAGGACGGCTACCGTCTGCTGGCCAACTGGCTCAAGGTCTGCGGCCAAGACAACGCCGTGGCCAAGTCCGCCGGCCTCCAGCCCAAAGTTACGAAGTAGCTTTTCCGCGCGGCGATACTCTCCCCGGAATGTGTCGCTAGAACGAGGCTTGCGTACTGGTTTTGCGACGCTTCCCGGGATTGTTGCGCTGGGATAGCTCTTTATACAGCAAAGGGGAGGGGCGCAGAAGCCCTTCCCCTTTGTGTTGCGTGTATGTGTTGCGCTATTTGCGTTGCATATGCGCAACACATACACGCCCGGCGCTTACTTGCTACTCACCGGTTCACTCACCGGTTCCGCCCCCGTTGCCAGTACCGTTGCCACCGTCTCCGGTACCGGTACCGCCGCCAGTGCTGCCGGCCTTCGTGGTAATGGTGACGGTCGATCCCGCATCTACCTGGCTGCCAGCGCCAGGATTGATGCTGACTACCACAGCGGTGCTGCCGGTTGGACCATTGGCCTGAGCCTTGAGGCCCACGGCCTTGAGCATGAGTTCGGCGGTGACGTAGTCAGTGCCAGCGGTGATATTCGGCACAGCGACCTTCTCCTTGCCCGTGGACACCCAAATGGTGATGAACCCGCCCTGTGCGATGGAAGAGCCCGAATCAGGGCTTACACGGGTAATCAGACCGGCCTCCACCGTATCGGAGCTCTCCTGCTCCACAGTGAAGCTGAACTTGCCCTCATACTGCTGTAGCACGCTGTCCTTCGACTGACCGACCAAATTGCTCGGTACGGTGGTCATGCCGGAAGAAACATATATGGTGATGGTGGTGCCCTTGGGAACCGACTGACCGGCGGCAGGATCGGTTTTCGTCACCATATCCTTGGCGATGTCGGCGCTGTCTTCGGTTTTGACGGCGGCGTTCACCTTGAACCCGGCGCTTTCCAGAATGCTGCGCGCCTCTTCCTGGCTGCGTTCCTTGACATCCGGAACCTGAGTGGACTGCGGGCCTGCGGAGAACCACACCTTCACGGCAGATCCCTTGGCCACCTTGGAGCCGGCGTCCGGGCTCATCTTGGTGCAGGTGCCTTCCGGCTCGGTGGAGTCGGTGTCTTGCTTTTCGGTCATCTTCAAACCCGATGCCTTGAGTTTGAGCTCGATGCTGTCCTTGGATGTGGAAGCGTTGCACACCTCAGGGATGGTGACGGTGTCTTCCGAGGACTTGTTGCCGGAGCCGTTCATGGCGAACACGATGCCCACAATGACAAGCACTGCAACAATCGCCGCGATCGCCGAACCGATGATGATCTTCTTGGCCTTGGCCGCCGCCGCACGCTGCTGCGCACGGGACTGCAACGCCGCTGAGTTGGCACCATTGGCCGGTGGAATCTGCTCGAACTGACCGGTCACCGGGTTGAATGCTTGGGTGGGTTGCTGATGCGGTTCCACCGGCGTGGTGGGCAAATCACGTTCGGCTTCCTTGCGGGCCTTCATATTCGACAGGTCCGTCAACGGGTTGAACGCGGCCGCCACCGGCACGCCGCCGTTCATGTAGGTCAGGATGTCGGTCTTGAATTCGGAGGCCGTGGCATAGCGATTCTGGCGGTCCTTGGCCATGGCCTTGGCGCAGATCGAATCCCACATCTTCGGCAGCCCCGGCACCACGGCGGATGGCGGCGTGGCGACTTCGGAAACATGCTGGTAGGCGATGGCCACGGCGGAATCGCCGGTAAACGGCGGGCGGCCGGTGAGCATCTCGTAGAGCACGCAGCCGGCGGAATACAGGTCGGAACGCATGTCGACGGTCTCGCCGCGCGCCTGCTCGGGAGAAAGGTACTGTGCGGTGCCCACCACGCCCTGCGACTGGGTCATGGTGGCTGCGGAATCGTCCAGAGCGCGGGCGATGCCGAAGTCCATGACCTTGACCACGCCCTGCTCGGAAATCATGATGTTGCCGGGCTTGATATCGCGGTGGATAATGCCCATGCGATGCGAATAGTCGAGCGCGTTAAGCACGCCCAACATCACCTGTTCGCAGTCGCGCTGGCTGAGTGCGCCGTTGACCTTGATGATGTCGCGCAGGGTCTGGCCCTTGACGTATTCCATGACGATGTATGGCAGACGCTCGGCATCGCCGCTTTCGGAAGAAACCAGTTCTTCTCCCGAATCGTAGATGTTCACGATGTTCGGGTTGTTCATCTGGGCCACGGCGTGTGCTTCGCGGCGGAAACGGGCCAGGAAGATGTCGTCGTTGGCCAGATCGGCGCGCATGATTTTCACGGCCACGGTACGGCCCAGACGGGTGTCAAGAGCCACGTGGACCTCGGCCATGCCGCCACGACCGATGAGCTGGCCAAGCTGGTAGCGTCCGCCGGCCAATGCGGTGGGCATACTGGTGCTCATTGCTTATTCCCTCCCAATCTTGAGGCCGGGGCCTCCAAAACAATGCGTGGCGTGCTGGTCACTCGGCGCGGCAGTCGATTGCCGGACGTGGCCATGGCGGTGTCGGCCATTTCGGTCTGCTGATCCAGCAGACGGCGTTCGATGCGTGCCAGCGTACGGGACACCACCAGCGCGTCTTTCGGGCGATCCAACGGGTCCTTGGCCAGCATTGACATGACAAATTCGCGTAACTGGACGTCCACCGAGTCCGGCAGCGGAGGCACGGGATTGTTCACGTGCGCTGCGGCGATATCGACCGGAGTGGTGCCGGTGAACGGACGATGCCCGGCAAGGCCCTCGTACGCCACTACGCCCAGTGAATAGATGTCCGATTGCGGCGTGGCCTGCTGGCCCTGCGCCTGCTCGGGGGAGATGTATTGTGCGGTGCCCACCACCATGCCGTCCTGGGTGATCTGGCCCTGACCCGTGGAGTAGCTCACACCGAAATCGGTGATTTTCACTTCGCCGGTGTCGGAAACCATGATGTTGGCCGGCTTGACGTCACGATGAATCACGCCGTGCGAGTGGGCCACGAACAGGCCTCGCGCGGTCTGAATCAGGATGGGCAGCAGTTCGATGGGATCCATCGCGCCCTTGCTGTGGAACAGGTCCGCCAACGATTTCGAGGGGACGTATTCCATAATCAGAAAGCCGATGCCGTCATGCTCGTAGTATTCGAACAACGCAGCGATATTCGGATGCGCCAGATTGGCGGAATTATGGGCTTCGGCACGCAGACGGCGTAGCTTGGCCTCGGCGTTGGTCATGTCCGAGCGCAGCGCCTTGATGGCCACTTCACGGCCGAGCTGAATATCGTAGCCTTTCCAGACCTCGCCCATACCGCCTTGCGCAAGACGCGAATCAAGACGATATCGGCGGTGAATAAGCTGTCCTTCGATAAGTTTCACTGCTGCAAAGCCTCCTGCATCATCGCGCGCATGATCGGGCCAGCGGCGAGCGAACCGTATACATCTGTGTTATGCACCAACACCGCGACGGCGATTTGCGGATCGTCCGCCGGCGCGAAACCGATCACCCAGCCGTCGATGGCAGAGTTGTCGGTACCGATTTGTGCGGTACCGGTTTTGGCCGCCACCTTGATGCCGTCGATGGCCAGCTGCGGATTGGCCTCGGTCACCACGCTTTCCATCATCGTGGTGAGCTTGTCTGCGGAATCCTTGCTGAACGCATTGGCCATGGTCTGCGGCTTGGTCTGCGAAAGCACGGTGAGATCGGCGGCGCGCACACGATCGACCAGCGTGGGCTGCATCAGTTTGCCGTTGTTGGCGATTGCCTGCGCGACCATCGCCATCTGCAACGGCGTGGCCGTGGTGTCGCCTTGGCCGATGGACGCCAGCGCAAGCTTGTCGTCGGTCGGATCAGAGGGGAATGTGGACGCGGTGGCCGTCATCGGGGTGCCCGTGGATTCGGTGCCGTCAATGGTGATGGTGCTGCCGAAACCAAGCTTGGTGGCCATGTCCGAAACCTTGCTCGCGCCGAGTTTCACGCCAAGCTGGGCGAACGCGGTATTGGACGACCATGCGACGGCCTCTTGCAGGGAGATCTGCCCGTTGACGCCATCGGCCTGTGCCTCGGCGTTCGGCAACTGTGTGGCGGTTCCCGGCAAGGTATAGCTGGCGCCCGCAGGAATCTTCGTGTCCGTCTGATAATCGCCGGTTTCCAGCGCAGCCGAGGCGACGATGGTCTTGAACGTGGACCCTGGTGGGTACAGCTGCGAGGTGGCGCGGTTGATTAGAGGGCTATTTTGGCCCGCAGAAAGTTCGTTGTAGGCCTGAGACGCGGCTTTGGTGTCATGGGTCGCCAGTTTGTTCGGATCATAACTGGGCGTGCTCACCATGGCGAGGATACGGCCGGTGTTGACTTCGATGGCCACCGCCGCACCATCGCGCGTACCGAGCTGATCGTAGGCAACCTGCTGCAGCTTGGGGTCGATGGAGGTTTCGATGGACGCGCCCTGATCCGTAGCGCCGGTGAGCATGGCCTTGGCCCGCTGCCAGATCAATGAATCGGCCTCACCGTTGAGCAGCATGCTGCGGGAGGCTTCCAGGCCGCGATCGGCGGTCTGGTTGATGGAGAAGAAGCCGGTGACCGGAGCATACAGCGGACCGTTGGAATAGGTGCGCAGGTATTTGAACGCGTCGTTGACCGGCTCGGATTTGGCCATGACCGTGCCGTCCGAGGCCAGAATGGCACCGCGGTAGGCGCCGAGCTGGTGGTACAGCGAACGGGCGTTGCGCGGATCGTTGTTCAGCGCGTTGGCCCGTACCGCCATGATGATGGTGGACGACAGGCCGAGAATCACGAACAGCGCGACCACGGCGGTGAAAAGCTGACGAAGATATTTGTTCATACGCGAGTGCCTCCGTTAACGGGAGGAAGCGGGGGAATCGTACCGGTAGGCGTGTACGGTTCATCGGCGCCGGCATACGCCGGAGTGGTGGTATCCACGATGGGCTCGGCGATGGGGGCCGCAGCAGAGCCCGCAGAGGTCACAATTGCGGGCACTTCGGGTGCCTCAAGTGTGTCTGGCGCGTGCTTGGTGATGTCCACAATGGGGTCGTCAAACGATTCCGACTCGGACTGCGACGCCGTAGCCGACGCGCTGCGAGGCTGAACGATCGGCTCAGTGGCGCGGGCCCGGGCCTCAAGTTCCTTGTTGCGCAGCACGGCCAAAGCCTCGTACTGGAACGTATCCGAGGTCAGCTCCGGCTCGGGCGCATTGGCCGAATTCGAGATGATGATGAGCAGGGTCGCGAGAATATAGTTGGCGATCAGACTGGAGCCACCGGCCGCCATATAGGGCAGGGTCAGACCGGTCAGAGGAATCACCAGCGTGATGCCGCCGACCACGGTGAACACCTGGAAGGCCATGGTGAACACCAGTCCGGAAGCGAGCAGCTTGCCGAAGCCATCCTTGATTTTCATGGCGGTGATAAAGCCGGAGGCAATGATGAGCAGGTAGAGCATCAAAATGGCCAGGACGCCCATCAGACCGAGTTCCTCGCCCAGAGAGGCGTAGATGAAATCGGAGTTCGCAAACGTAACGAGCGAAGGATGGCCTTGGCCGAGACCGGTGCCGAGCATGCCGCCTGATGCCAGGCCGAAAATGCCGGTGACCAGCTGCCAGGAGCCGCCGGGGGTCTTGTTGTATTGCTCGTTGCTGAACGGGTGCAGCCAGGCATCGACTCGCTGACCCACGTGGCTGAACATGCCTGCGGCCAGCACGGCACCCGCGGCGAACGCGATCAGACCGATGATGATCCAGCTTTTACGGCCGGTGGCCGTGTACAGCATGGCCACGAACATGGCGAAGAACATAAGCGAGGTGCCCAGATCATGCTGCATGATGAGCACGCCCATCGAGGCGATCCACACCACGATGATCGGGCCGAGATCCTTGATACGCGGCAGCTGCAGACCGAGCATCTTCTTACCGCCCACGGCCAGCTGGTCGCGATGGTCGAACAGGTAGGCGGCGAAGAAGAACGCAAGGAACAGCTTGGCGAACTCGCCCGGCTGGAACTGGCCCAGTCCCGGAATCCTGATCCAAATGCGCGCGCCGTTCACTTCCTGACCGACAAACGGCAGCATCGGGGCGAGCAGCAGCACCAAGCCCACCACCATCGACACGTAGGAGAAGCGCCGCAGCACGCGGTAGTCCTTCAGGAAGATGATGAGCAGCGCGGAAAGCACGATGGCGATGCACAGCCAGATCAGCTGACGTTGGGCAACCGCCCAACCTTCGCTCTGGTCAATGCGAGCGATCATGGTCACGCCGGTGGCGGTCAGCAGTAGCACGCAAGGCAGAATCGACTGGCTGGCGTACGGCTGGAAGCGCACAATCAGCCCCCACAGCACCAGAAACAGCACTACGGCCAATGCCAGCATGCCGGCGTATTGCATAGGGAATTCGCCGGCGGTGCGCTGGAACATCTGGATGAACGCCAACGCACTGATTGCCATGGCAATCAGCAACAAAGAAATCTGACGTAGACGGGTAACGATCATTGAGAATCTCCCGTGGCCGCGTTGTCGGCCGCTCCGATACCGGATTTATCCGAGGAATCGGATGAGCTTGACGAACCGGACTTGTCTGACGAGGAGCCGGACTGGCTGGACGAATCCTCGGTGCTGTCCTTGGAATCGCTCTGGGAGCTGTCTTTGGAACTGTCCGGGGAATTGGACGCCTCGGCCTTCTTGGCGGCGTCGGCTTCCTGCTGCTTGGCCAGTTTGCGCATTTCGGTGCGGATAATACCCACATGCGACTGCGCTTCGTCCAACGAACCGACTGTGATGCCTTGGCTCAGCTGGTCACGCCATGTCTGAGGCAGGTCCGCGGTGGCGATATTGGTGGTCTGCACTTCGTGCGAAAGCTCAAGTCCAAAGAGATTGGTCGGCACGCCACGATAAATGGCTACGGTGCCGTTGCTATCTCCCACGTAGTAGTGTGTCTGGCTCCACGTGTACGCGCCCCAGCCGGCGCCGGCCAATGCCAGCACGGCAAGAATGCAGGTAATAATCACCGCAAGCTTATTGCGGCGCTTCTTGGTGCGCGTGGCCTTCTTCTGCTCGACCTGCTCATCGCGGATGGCTTTGGCCACATCCGGGTCGTTGGGGTCGGCGGACAGGCGCCCATCCGGCTTTTGCACCACCGGAATCTCACCGGTATCGGGATTGGCTCGTTCACCGGTCTCCTCGCGGACGGTGGACGGCTGCACCACGCGTGTGGACGACGGTTTGGCCGTGGTTTGCGTGGTCTCCGCCTCGTGCGCGCTGGCGGGCTGAATCAATGCTGCGGCGCGCTGGGCGGGGGAATCATCCTCACGCAGTGCGGGCGCGGTAGCCACCGGCTCGTTGACGATGTCGGCAATCGGCTCAAGATTACGGCTGGCGGCACCGCCGACCAACGGCGTTTGGTGCGGCAGGTCGAACGCATCGGCATCCAACGCCAACGTGGCATCCGCAATAACGGCCGTGACATTATCGGTGCTGCCCGCCCGCAGTGCCATCTGCACCAGACGCTGCGCGCATTCGCCCTGATCGGACAGCGTGGTCATCGTCTCTTCGATGGTGGAATCTTCCAGCACACCGCACAGGCCGTCCGAGCACAGTAGCCAACGGTCGGCGGGGTGGGCTCGGCGAACCGAAATATCCGGGCGCGGGTCAATGTCAAAGTCGCCAAGCACGCGCATCACGACGTTGCGCTGCGGGTGGTTCTTGGCTTCGGACGGGGTGATACGACCGGTGTTGATGAGGTGCTGCACGTAGCTGTGGTCGCACGTGATGCGGCTCAGGTGTCCGTCGCGCAGCAGGTAGGCGCGCGAATCGCCGATATGGGCGATGACCCAGTAGCCGGCCACCAATGCCACTGCGGTAACGGTGGTGCCCATGCCGGCAAGCTTGCGTTCGCGCTTGGCCTTGCCGACGATGGCGTCATGCGCGGCCATAACGGAGGTTTCCATCATGCGGGAGATCGTCTCGACGTTGCCACCGGTGTCATCCTGCTCGATGTGGGCCAGCGACCGGATGGCGATGGAGGATGCCGTATCGCCGCCGGCGTGACCGCCCATGCCGTCGCACATGGCGATGAGATGCTCGCCGGCGAAGGAGGAATCCTGATTGTTCGCGCGCACGGTGCCCACATCGGACACCGTGGTGGAATACAGGAACAGCGGTTGTGAAGCGGCGGATTTTGGCATGCGGCTACCTCAGTTCGAAGGTGGTGGCGCCGATGCGCACAGGGATACGGGCGGGCAGAATGGTGGGGCGGTTGATGCGCTGCTGGTTGACCACGGTGCCATTGGTGGAGTTCAGGTCTTCAATGGCCCACTGCCCGGAGCGCGTGTCACGGTAGACACGGGCATGGTGGGAAGACACGAATTCGTCATCGAGCACCACGGTGTTCGAGGCGGCGCGGCCAAGCGTGATGTCGGCTTCGGCCAGCGGCACGGAGCTGCCGGCAAGCGGACCATCGATGATGACCAACAGGGTAGGCTGCGCCGAGGCGGCGGACGACGCGGAAGCGCTGGGCTGGCGATGCGGGCGCGGCGCAGCTGCCTGCGGCGTTTCGGCCTTGGCCTTATGCACTTCACGCTCACGGCGACGACGCGCGCGCGAAGGTCGCGGACTGAACGTCTCGATGTCCTTGCGCAGCGAACGTACGGCCAGCCAGATGAATATCCACAGCAGGATCAGGAATCCATACTTGAGCAGGGCGAATGTCAGTTCGGTCATAAGTGGACGACTTTCGGGCGTGTGCTCGACTACTCCTGGGCTTGGGCGGAGGCCCAGTACAGGATGCGGGTACGGCCGATGGTGATGGTGTTGCCGTCGAGCAGCGTGGCGGCGGGCACTTGGTGGCCCTCCACGTACGTGCCGTTGGTCGAACCCAGGTCGCGGGCGATCACGCCGTTATCCGTGATGTCGATTTCCAGGTGCTTGCGGGAGATGCCCGGATCGTCGATGACGATATCGCAACCGGAACCGCGGCCGATTACCGTCTTGTCTTTGGTGAGCAGGTACTGGTTGCCGTTCACCTCGAGCACCGGGCTATCCTCGGTCTGCGCATCGGTGGTGACCGGCACGGCATTGCCCTGCACGGATTCGGAGGTGAGGTTGAAGTTGCCCTTGGACAGGTCAAGGTCTTCCTCGAAGATCACGATCACCGGGCCCACGAAGGCGTAATGCTGGCTCTTCGCGTACTCGGTGAGGTTATCGGCCAGTTCGTTGGCCAGGGTCTCGCTACCCCATGCCTCGATACGGTCGAAGTCAGGAGTACTGAGCTTGAAACGGTATTCATTCGGGGCCACCGTGCGGTCACGGCCCACGGGCATGGCCTCGGCGTCAATCTCGCGCTCCAAGGCGCTGGAAAGATCGACAGGCTGCAGGTCTTTGGAGCCAAACTTGGCGAATACTCCGTTGACTGCACCCTCCACGCTTTTTTCAAAACGGTCGAGAACGCTCATAGTCCTCCCTTTCTAATCTTCACCCATCCTACGCGGTGATGGGAATATGAGACAAAAAACCGGTCTTTCACGTGACGATGAGTGCAAAATATCCAAAAATTCAGGGCGGAAATGGGTGCGGCGCACCACCCGAGGTGCTTTACCGGTGGAGCACCTCGGGTGGGATGCGCGTGTTATCGATTTGTCAGGCCAGCGCGTCGCGCAGGAAATCGCGCTGGAGGGTGAGCAGGTTTTCGGCCACGGTCTCGTCATTGGTCATATGGGTGATGCCCGTCAACGGCAGGAAGGTGTGCGGGCGCCCCGCCGCCATCAGGGCTTGCGAGAGGCGCAGGCTGTGGGCGATGGTGACGTTGTCGTCGGCGAAACCGTGGATCAGCATAAGCGGGCGCTCGAGTTTCGGTGCGTCCTGCACGATGCCGTTGCGGTAGTAGACATCCGGGTCGAGGCCCAGATAGCGCTCGGTGTAGTGCGTGTCGTACAGCGTCCAATCGGTGGGCGGGGCGCCGGCGCACGCGGCCTTGAACACGTTCGGCGCGTCCAGCACGGCCAGTGCGGACAGGAAGCCGCCGTACGACCAGCCGATCATGCACACCTTGTCGAGGTCCGGCATGGGAATCGCCTCCCGCTGGCGGGAGGTGGCGCGAAGCGCCGGTGGGTGGTTCTCGGCGTCTGCCTGATCGCCCGCAGCCGGCTGTGCCGCACGTGATTCCACATCGGCGTTGAGCCGGGCGACGGCCTCGGGCAGGGCGTTGACGGCCTCGACCTGATCGGCCAGCGTTACGTCCTTCATATCCTCGAAGATCTCGCGGTCCCATGCCGGGCCGCGGCCGGTGGTGCCACGGCCGTCTGCCGTGACCACCAGGAAGCCTTGGTCGGCCCACCACTGGCCCTCCCAGTAGAAGGACTGCGAGGCGATGACCTGCTGGAAGCCGGGCCCGCCGTACGGCTTCATCAGCACCGGCAGCTTCTCGGCGTGCGCGTACGGGCTTTCCGGGCTCGGCGCGATGATCGCCGTGTACAGCTGGTGCTCGCCCAGTCGCGTAAACGTGACGTTCGGTGTAAAGCCGGGTTCGGCCGCCGTGGACGCGATAGTGGCGCTCTGTTCTCCCAGAATATGCCGCATCTGGGCGCGGGCGGAACGCATATCGCGGCCGGAGACCACGATGCCGCGCCCGCCGCGCGAGGCGGTCCACTGGCCGGGATCGGTCGTGACCGGCGTGATCGTGCCGTTGTAATCGATACTCACCACGTCGAAACTGCGGGCGTCGTGGTCGCCGAATACGGACTCGGTGGCGGCCGCATCGGCCCAAGCGTCCGGCACCTCAGGCGCGATTTCGGGCGCGCGCTGCACCACGGCCAGCACATCCTCGTCGGTCACGGCGAGCACCGTGCGCACGTTCCAGCCAGCCGGCGTGAACGGGCGGCCGTCCATTGTCAGACGGTTGGTGTCCGTGGCCATATCGTTGAGCGAGCACACCAGACGACCATCCGGCGTGTAGGCGGGCGTGCCGTGAACCAGGTCGATCCACTGCTCGTTCGCGTGCTCCTCAAGCACACGCGTGGCACCCAGCGCGGCCCCATCCGCCGCGACCGCCACCTCAAGCACCTGATCGCGGGTCTGACGGCGGTTCTGCACCAGCACCAGCGGATCGTGGCCGCGACGCCAGTTCACGGCGGCCACATACTCGTACGCCTCGCGATCCCAATCCACATCGGCGTTGCCGGTGATGCCCGCGTACCGGTCGTTCTCATCGAACGCCAGCGTGATCACGGTCAGGTACACGTCGGCGTTGCGGGTCAGCGCGCGCGGGTAGCGGCGGCCGGCGTCCGGCTTCTCGGGGTCGGCCGGATCGCTGATGTACCAGGTCGGCTCGTCGGCGGTGTCGAAGGACTCGAACAGCACATGCTGCGAATCCGGGGCCCACCAGAAACCGTCGTACCGGTCCATCTCCTCGCCGGCCACGAACTCGGCCAGACCGATTTTCCACGTGTTTTCGGCCGGATTGCCGTCCTCATCCTCCACGCTCACGCCGTAGACCGCGGTGATGCGGTCACCTAGCTCGCCGCCGATATCGACCAGCATCAGGTAGCTGCCCGTGGTGTACAGCACATGTTCGCCATCCGGGGCGATGCGCGGGTTCAGCACCGGCGTGTACATCGCCGGGTCCTCATCGAGCCATTCGCCGGCCAGTTCACGGGTGTGCGGCTCGGGTGCGCCGGTCTCGTCATTCCAATCGATGTCGGTCAGGAACAGGCGGCCGTTGATGGTGAACACGATGCGATTGCCGTCGTCATCTGCGGAGTATCCGACGATGCCGGTGCCGCCTTCGCGCGCACGCTCGCGGCGGGCCTTCTCCTCGGCCGGCACGTCCTCGCTGTCGGCGGTTGCGCCCAGCAGTTCGCGCGGGTCGGCCAGCTTGGTCTCATGGTGTTCGCCGGACTCGTCGAACCAGCTCAGCCACAGTGCGGTCACCAGATCCTCGGGGCCGTCGGAGCGCAGGAACAGGGCCCGCGAGCCGTCGCCCACGGTCTGTGCGGAGCGCGGTGCGCCGCAGCCGAAGCGCAGCGTGCGCGCCCGGAGGCGTGGGAAATGCTTGATTGCGTCATTGACATCATTGGTTTCGCTCATACCTCACAACCTACGCGCCTGTGCGGTCAGTGGCGCGCAGGCTTGCGACGCATTCCCGGGAATGTGTCGTGGTGTGGGTGCGAGGTGTGGGCGTGAGGCTTGTCCTAAGATGGGAGCCATGCAGGTGACGATGATCGACGAAAACAAGTACGCCGAAACGATGACCGACGTGGTGCTGCCCGCGCTCGAACAATGCTGCGAGGAGGGCTGGTTCGATCCGTCCGCCGCCGAACGTTCGGCCGGGATCGAGCCGCTGTCCGGCATTATGGACACCGGCGGCCGCTCGGGCCAGCTGCACTACCTGTGCTACGACTCCGCCAAATTCGACGCGATTCGCGAGCAAGGCGCCACCGCCACCTTCCGCGGGGCCATCGTCATCAGCCACGGCTTCACCGAGTTCGCCGAAAAGTACGACGAGCTCGTCTGGTACTTCCTGCTTGCCGGCTACTCGGTGTGTGTACTCGAGCATCGCGGCCACGGCAAGTCCGCGCGCGACGTGGACAACCGCTGCATGGTGTGGATTGATGACTGGCAGCGCTACGTGGCCGATCTGGCCGGCTTCGCCGAAACCATCGGCCAGCAGTACGCGGCCGGCATGCCGCTGAACCTGTTCTGCCATTCGATGGGCGGCGGCATCGGCGCGGCCGTGTTGGAGCGATACCCCACCCTGTTCGACAAAGCGGTGCTCTCTGCCCCGATGATCGCCCCCGCCACCGGCATGCCGCTGGGCGTGGCCCGTGTGCTGGTCGGCGCGCTGTGCGGACTCGGCTTCGGCAAGAAGCGCGTGTTCGGGCAGTCGGGCTTCACGCCGGAATTCTCGATGGAAGGCAACGAGGGCGCTTCCGAAGCGCGTGAACGCTGGTACTTCAAGCTGCGTTGCGAGAATAGCGAATACCAGACCTACTGCGCGGCGTTCGAATGGGTGCGCCAAGCGTTGAAGCTCAACCGGGCCATACTGAATCCGTCCGCCTGCGCCGAAGTGGAGACGCCGGTGCTGCTCTTCCAGTCCGGACGCGACATCTGGGTACTCAATAAGCCGCAGAATCACTTCGTCCAACTGGTCAAGGACGGCGGCGGCGAGGCGAACATCGTGCGCTTCCCCGAATCGCGCCACGAAATCTTCTCCATGCCCAACAGCACTTACAAGCCCTACCTCGAAAAGATCCTCGGCTTCTACGACGACCCCATGATTGCCTGCGCCGCGTACTGATGTAGCTCTTCACCCATTGTTCACCGTGCGGTCACCTTGTGGCCCGGCCCGCTTTAGATGGCGGGAGAGCCATGGAATTATGGGCATAATGTCTTCTCTCCGCCGCCGCGCCGCCGCGGTTGCGGCCGCGGCATGTGCCGGCGTGCTCGCGTTGACCGGTTGCACGGCGTTCAATAATTCCGATGACGGCACAGCGGACGGCAACGGCACGTCCGCCACCACGCAGACCTTCCAGCCGTCCGGCGGCAAACCGACTGCCACCCTGAGCATTGCCTCCGGCTCCGAAAACAAGGAAGTCGCCGTCGCCATCCAGAAAGCGGCCGACCAATCCAACGTAGCCGTGACGATGCACTACATGGGTTCGCTGGAGATTATGAACGCGCTCAAGGCCGGCGGCCAGGATCACGACGCCGTCTGGCCTGCCTCCTCGATGTGGATTTCGATGGGAGACACCAAGCACATCGTCAAAGACGCGGCCAGCACCTCCACCACGCCGATCGTGTTCGGCATCGCCAAATCCAAGGCCGTCAAACTCGGCTGGGCTGACGACACCGGCGCCACCAAGCCCGTCTCCACCGCGGACATCCTCGCCGCGGTCAGCGACGGCAAACTCACGTTCTCCATGACCTCCGCCACGGTGATCGACAGCGCGCTCAACGTCTACCAGACCGCGCTCAGGAAGCCCAGCTGGACCATTTGGGTGGTCGATTACTCCGGTTCGATGTCTGGAGAGGGCAAGAACGGCGTGGTCAAAGGCCTGAACGCGGCGCTCGACCCGGACCAGGCCAAGAAGTCGTACATCGAGCCCGCCAGCGGCGACGTGAACATTCTCATCCCGTTTGAAACCGAGGCCCACCGCCCGGTCAAGGCCACTGGCACAAGCACCAGCGACCTGCTGCATGAGGCCGATGCCACCGATGCCAGCGGCGGCACCGATATCTATGAAGGCCTGCTGAGCGCGCTCGACGAGCTGCCCAGCGAGTCGGAAGCCTCGCAATACACCACCGCCATCGTGCTCATGACCGACGGCCGCTCCAACTCCGATCATCAGGATGAATTCGAAAGCGCCTATAAGTCGCGCGGCCGTGATCTGCCGATCTTCTCCATCATGTTCGGCGATGCCGATCCCAGCCAGCTGAAGTCTCTCGCCACCCTGAGCAACGCCAAGGTATTCGACGGCCGCTCCGGCGACCTCGCCGCCGTCTTCCGCCAAGTCAAGGGCTTCAACTGATGCTCCAGGTAATCTGTGGATTCGTTGTCGGACTGCTGCTCGCCGGGCTCGGTTTCGGACTGGTCGGCGGCGGAGTGCCCGGCCTGATCGTGGCCGTGGTACTGGCCGCACTTGGGTATATCGCCGCCTCCACGCTCACCGAGCCGGAGCGACGCATCGGCAAAATGCTGGTTTCCGCCTTGCCCAACGGTCAGAAGACCGCCGATACGATCGACGCGGCGAACGCTCGACTCAACTCGATCGCCATGCTCACCAAGCAAGTACGTGACCCAGCCGTCAAAGCCGAAGCCAACGACTTCATCGCCGCTACCAAAGATTGAGTGCAATACGTGACCCGAGACACCTCCGCCTACCCGACGTTGCGCCACTACATCACCGTGTACGGCGAGCAGACCGAGAAACTGTTGCGCTCCTACGTGGACGTGGAAAGTTCCGGCGCACGCGATCAGATAGCCACGGCACGAATCGAAACCATCGAGGCGCTGCAAGTGCTCGAACAGACCGCCGCCGGCGAACTCAGCCGGGCGGTAAGCGCCAAGACGTTGGGCATTACGGCCGACTCCGACGCCATCCAACGGTTGGCCCGCATGGATGGATACGACGACGTCGCACCTTCGCCTGTGCCTTCCTCGGCTGCTGATGAAGGACGGCATGCACCCAGTCAGACTCCATCTGGCGGCCCGGCTCACCAGTCGGACCAGAAAACGGACGCACAATGAAACTCTCCAAATCGAAAATCATCGGACTGATCGCCCTGCTTGCGGTAGTGGGCGTGGTCTGCGGCACGCTGGTGTGGCGGCAATCGCAACCAGCGCCGGCCGAACCGACCGAACAGGTGAGCATCACCGGCTACCTGGGCGGCGAGAAAATCGGCCTGTTCGATGACGCCAAGTTCAAGGCGCTCGCCGCCAAGCAAGGCATCGCCATCGACTATCGCAAGGCCGGATCGCTGGCCATGATGGATGCGGACCGGAAAGGCATGGATTACCTGTTCCCCTCCTCGCGCGCGGCCGTCGAATACGGCAATGCGAAAGGCGTCAAGGCCACCCAAAGCGACATCGTCTTCAACTCACCGATTGTGCTGTACACGCACAAGGCCGTGGCGGACGGGCTCGTGAACGGCGGACTTGTGACCAAGGACGATTCTGGCGCGTACCACATGGATATGGCCAAAGCCGTGGACGCGATGGTCGCCAACACAACATGGCCGACGTCGGATACACGGCAGGCTACGGGCAGTTCCGCATCGACTCGACCGATCCGGTGAAGTCGAACTCAGGCAACGAATACGCGGCGCTTCTTGCCACGGTGCTCAACGGCGGGCAGCCGGCCATGGTGGATTCGGTGGCGCGCGACGGCAAGACCATCGCCTCCATCTTCGCCAAATCCGGCTGGATGGAGACCTCTTCCGAGGATTCGTTCAACCAGTTCCTGACCTTGGGCGTGGGCTCCAAGCCGATGATGGTGGGCTACGAATCGCAGCTGCTTGATTTGGCCGTGAACCAGCCGGATGCGTTCAAGCAGATCAAGGACGACGTGGTCATCGTCTACCCGACGCCGACCGTGTGGAGCACCCACACGCTGATGGCCTTGGCCGAGAAAAGGCGGCACACTGCTGAACCTGTTGAAAACACCGGCGGTGCAGAAGCTGGCGTGGGAGCGCCATGGCTTCCGCGCGGCCAACTTCGCCGGCACCGATTCGATCAGCCGATTCGGCGTGGCCGGCACGCTCGACCAGATCCCGGCCGTATCCGAACTGCCCAACAACGATGCCATGCAACACCTCATCACCACCCTCCAATCCGCGCAAGCCAAACTCGTGGCCGACATCTCCATGTACGACACGATGTACACGCAGAACGCCCAGCAATACCGCGAGCTGAAAATGACCGTACTGGCCGGCAAGAAGGCGCTCGCCGACTTCAACGCCAACCAGCTGCCAGCGCTGGAGGCCGAGGCCGCCGCCAGTGGCGACGCCATGCAGGCGCAAGTGCTGAAGGACTTCAAGTCCAAGCTCGACCGTTTTGCCAAGCGACTCGACGACCTCGACCGCATCAGCGTGGTTACCTTGCAGACCGCGCCGCAGATCAAAATCATCCAGAACGCGGACCAGACCATCGTGGACAAGATCGACACCACCATCTCCACCACGATTCCGGTGTGGAAGAGTCAGATGGTGATCGCGCTGGGCCTGTCCAACCAGCGCAAGGCTCTCGACCTGCAGAACAAGGCCGACGAAGTGACCAACAAGCTGCTGGCGCGTAACGCGGCCGCCCTGCACAAGGGTGCAGTGGACGCGGAAAAGGCCAACCAGCGTTCCGTGGTGGAAATCGACACGCTGGAGAAGATCAACGCCGAACTCGTCGCCACCCTGAAGGAGACCGTGCAGATCCAGAAGGAAGGCAAGGCCAACCGCGAGGCCGCCCAGGTCAAGATGCGCCAAATCGAGTCCGACCTCAAAAACGCCTTGCTCGAAAACGCCCAGCAGATGTGAGCCGTTCGCGCGCCAGCATGCTCCCGTTGGCGGAGTTTGCGGGAACGTGCAACCATGCTCCCGTTGGCAGAGGTATATGAGTACGCCTACTGGTGTGCGTATATATGCTCCCGCTGGCGGGAGCTGGCAGCCGTAAGACTGGCTGAGGGT